>Ga0209755_10002381_pt1 | contig 26010 bp, 24 predicted proteins | sample TergutCo191P1_FD_187301 | JGI IMG/M metagenome (GOLD analysis project Ga0209755, IMG submission 187301) | Cornitermes sp. P1 segment gut microbial communities from Petit-Saut dam, French Guiana - Co191P1 (SPAdes) (version 2) | ecosystem: Host-associated > Arthropoda: Insects > Digestive system...
TGGTTCAGAGCGCTACCAGCATGTTGGCGCAAGCCAACTCGCTGCCGCAATCGGTCCTTGGATTACTTGGATAAGTTCTGGCATAGAGCTGGGGACCCCCGTCGAAAGACGGGGGTCTTTTTTTTAATTTATACCTATATTTTTATGCCAAAATTTTTATACCTGAATTTTTATACCTAAAATGCTAAAGTTTTTTTAAAAAAGAACCTATAATATAAGTGAAAAAAGAACTGAGTGCCAAAATACGAGTTGCCGGCGAATGCTGGAAAAGTATAAGGCTCCCTAAGCAGGGACGCTTAGGGGCAATCAACCCTACACGGAGGTAAACTCTATGCAGATAAACCATAACATTCGCGCTATGGTGACGCAGCATGCATTGTATTCAAACAACAATGCTATGAGTAAATCACTTGAAAAACTCTCAACAGGCTTAAAGATCAACCGCGCCCAAGACGACGCTGCTGGTTTGGCTATGTCTGAGCAAATGAGAACCCAGATTCGTGGTCTCGGAAAATCCAAACAGAACTCTCAAGACGGCATAGCCGCTTTGCAGATTGCTGAAGGAGGTCTCCAAGAAATCTCGAACATCATGCAAAGACAGCGTGAGCTTGCTGTTCAGTCATCTAACGATACACTGACAAGCACGGAGCGCAAGTATTTGGACGATGAATTCCAGGAACTCTCAAAGGAAATCGGTCGTATAGCCCTTAGCACGGACTACAACGGCAAGAACCTGTTGTCCAACGGTACTTTCAGAGCAAACGAAGGCGATAAAACATCTAGCTTCAACAACAGCTTTGGTGTTGTTGACATGCAAAAGGTTGCCCAGTCCTTCACCTTGCAGGTTGGTCCAAACTATAGCTCCAACTATGGCGGCATAAGTTCGAACCAAACTCCAGTCACATATAACGGCGTGACTTTCAACAGCACTGGCCCTGTCGGTGACCTCAGAAACTTCACGATTGGAAACTTCGCTTTGACTTCCATACATAACGGTACTGTGAACTTTATGAGCTTGTCCATTTCTGGATACAAAATGGGTGCCGATGGCAAACTTGATACTTCAGTATCGGTAGCCTCAGAGATCTACAAAGCAATTGATGCGCTTGACGGTGCTATCAAGAGCATAAGTGGAACTCGTGCAAAAATCGGTACTTTCATTAACCGCTTGGAATACACGGTTAATAACCTTGCCAACCTTGAATTCAACACTCAAGACGCAGAAAGCCGCATACGCGATACCGATTTTGCGAAAGAGACAACAAACTTCACCAAGAACCAAATCATGGTTCAAAGTGCTACAAGTATGTTGGCGCAAGCAAATGCTCTGCCGCAGTCCGTTCTCGGATTGTTGGGATAATTTTAGCCGAATGGTTAGAGGCCTCCCGTCGAAAGACGGGGGTCTTTTTTTTATTCTTTTTAATTTAACAACAAATACTGCGCTCTGTTGATCAAATATTTGCAGTCTTCTATTTCTTTATATTCGCTTTCCAACTGGCGATAGAACCTGCGGGCTTCGCCGGGTTTTTCCTGAGATATCAAAACGCTTATCAAATACACATAGGCCTTAGCAAGGCGAAGCGTCGAATAATTTTCCTTATTCTCCATTATGCCGTAAAGCCATGCCAAAGCAGTGTGCATGTGATCGTCTATGTCTATTTCTTTGAGCGCAAATTTGCACATCATAAAATTGCTGACAACTATATCAAAACCATCCGTTGTGCGCTGCTCACCCATGTGCTTTAAACTGAATTCATTTAACAACCATGAAAGATATGCAGCGCTCTTTTCCCTGGGAACCCTGAAAAAAGACTCCTCGCCTGCACCGCTGTAACCCATAGCCAAATTGCGTCGCAAATGCGTTGTGTTGGAGAGCTTGGCCCTGTTTTCCTGAGTCAAATGAGATTCGTAACGACCTTCCGGGAACACTATTGTGAACCAGTCAAGACGAGTAGAAGCGTAAAAACATTTCGGGCAAATAGCAACCTGATAACAGGAGAAATCTATAGCATTGGGATCCGGCTCATCCGGCTCGTAAACAGGAATTATCTCCGAATCGCTCCATTTTTGCTTGTAATAACTTTCATCAATTATAAAACCGGTTACATTGTTATATGAGCATAGAGGGCAGATCATTCTCAAAGAACGGAACGGACCTTTGCCTTCCGAGAGCTTGAAAAATGTTCTTTTCAATTCCGGATTAATTTCGTGAAAATCACGCTCAAAATCGACTATCGTGGCATACACTAAAAACGAATGTATGGTGCTGAGCTGCTGTTGCACCTCCGGCGGCCCGCCAAAAAAGGCGATTTTGCGTTTTTCCTTAGCCAGTTGTTCAAGTATATTTTTGAAAAACATTAAGGCTGCTCCATCTATGCGTTCTGTTCCGCGCATGTCAAAAGCCATATCCAGCTTTGAATCCTTAATTTCATCCATCAAAAATAATTTGTACTTAAGCACATGAGCAGAGGTGAACTCCCGGCCAGCATCGTAACACAGGTAATGCCCACGAATTTGTTTAGATAAACTCATAAGTTCAAAGAATATAGTAAATTAAATTTCCCATTGCTGGCTATTGCGCTGTAACCCTCGTGTAGAGGGTACAAAGGTTTGCCATTTTCAGCAAAAAGGGCCTTTTCTCCCTTCAATGTCGAAAAAGAGCCTCCTGCCTCAGCAAAAATTAACGGATAAGGAGCTATATCCCATAGCGAGACCACAGGGTCTGCCATCACCTCTGCCTTGCCGCATGCAACCTGATAATAGCCAAAACAGTCTCCCCAGCCTCGGTAAAGCCTGGCATTTTTGCGAATCCCGGCGAACCACTCCCCGTAGCCCTTGCTTTCCATTGTGTTTATTGTGCCGGAAAGAACCAGAGAGTCTTTAAGCTCCCCTACATCGGAAACTTTTATCCTGCGACCCTCGTCTGCATAAGCCCCTCCACCGGAGGTAGCCCAGATTTTGCTGCCCAAGGCCGGAAGTTGAATCAAGCCTGCAACGCCGACTCCTTTTTTCAAAATCGCAATTATCGTTCCGAACAATGGAACCCCATATATAAACGACTTTGTGCCATCTATGGGATCCAGCACCCACTGGTACTCAGCATCCGTATTTTCAGCACCGAACTCTTCACCTATGAATCCGAATTCCGGAGTTTCCTTTTGCGCAAAGCTTCTAACAAGTTCTTCTGTTTTTTTGTCTGCAATGGTGACAGGCGTGCTGTCTGCTTTCCATTCAACGCTGCAAGATGTTTTCCAATGTTTCAGAATTTCAGTTTGGGCAATATCACCGGCTCGGAGAATCAAGTTGAGAAGATCATCGCGCATCAGTAGATATTACCTCCCTTCAAACGCATATTTACAAGCAAGCCCACCAGAATCATGCAGGTGATTACAAACGAACCGCCATAAGACAGGAAAGGCAATGGCAATCCGGTGACCGGCATAAAGCCTATGGTCATGGCTATATTTACGAATGTATGGAAGAGCAGTATTGTACACGCTCCCGCAACAAGCAAGTTAACAAAACTATCCGTGTATAATCGGCAAATCATAATGCCTCGCAAGAGCAAAATGAAGAACAATATCAGAACAACAAACACCCCCATAAATCCGAACTGCTCGCCCAGAACGCTGAATATAAAATCCGTGTGCTTTTCCGGCAAGAATGCCAGATTTGTTTGCGAGCCTTCACCAAAGCCTTTGCCGAATATGCCACCGCTGCCTATTGCGACTTGCGACTGTATAACCTGATAGCCTTCACCCTTAGGGTCCCGCATTGGATCTATAAATGTTAAAATGCGGCTTCGCTGATGGTCTTCCATGGAGTTCCACGCCATTTTGCTGATAAAGCCACCGCCTACATCAAGGGTCATTACCAAGACTATAAACCAAATCGGAAATTTGAATTTTATTGAAACAAAGAACACGCATATAATCAGTATATTCCAGTAGAGAGCAGATGTCGCAGATAATATAATGCTAGCCACGGGGCTCACAAACATGAATAGATCCACAAGCCTGAACCCGGCCCAATAAAAATGAACAAGAGTCATTGCGGTAAAAACAAGCGCAGTGCTCAAATTAGGTTGCTTGAGAACGAGCAAAAACGGAACTATGAACATGACGCCAGGAACAATCAGGGTTTTGGGTTGCAAAATGCTGACTCTGTGTTTTGAAAGCCAAAGAGAACTCGCAAGCAAATATGCTATCTTTGCAAACTCCGACGGTTGAAATCTAAATCCTGCAATATCCATCCAGCGACCCGCACCCTTTGACACGTGCCCGGAATCCATAACAAACAACAAAGCTATAATAGCAAGGGCATAAGAAAAATAAGCTATGTTTTTCCAGAATTTTGCCGGCAAAAAAACTATGACAACAGCGAACAAAGTACCTATCGCAAAATGCATTATCTGCTTAAACCATTCGGTTTTATGCCAAATCAAATCCGTATTGCTGGTAGCTGAATACACAAGCGCAAGCCCTATTATTATAAGGAGAAACAGCGAAGTTATAAATAACCAGTCTATCTTTTTCATTCTACAACCTTTTTTGAAGAGTCTGGATAAAAATAAGCATACAAGATTTTTTGCGCAATGGGAGCGGCCATTGCGCCACCGCCACCGGCATTCTCCAAAATAACGCCTACAGCGATTTCGGGATCATCAAGAGGAGCCACTGCCGCAAACCACGCATGTGTTTTATCTCCGTGCGGATTTTCCGTGCTGCCTGTTTTGCCACCTACTTTAACGCCGGGAACAATAGCTCTGCGAGCTGTGCCTCCGGGAGCGTTTACTGCCTCATACATACCTTTGAGTACAACCTGCCTTGAGTGATCAGAAAGTTTTCCTTCGCTTATTTTTCTCGGCAGTACTTCTCTGATCAATTCACCTTCCGGGCTTCTGATTTCCTTTAAAAAATGCGGTTTGTACAAACCTTTACCCCAGGCAAGCGCTCCCATCATAGCTGTTTGCTGCAAAGGCGTAACCAAAAGCGCTCCTTGCCCAATGGCAATATTGAGAACTTCGCCGCTGCTCCATTTCCATCCTCTTCGTTCAAACAGTTTTTCATAAGCCGCAGAGTCTATCAACTGCCCGGCACGTTCGTTTGGCAAATCTACGCCAAGAGTTGAGCCAAGGCCAAAGTTCCTGCCCATCTCAGCGATTCTTCTGTTGCCTATATCCAAACCCGCCTGGAAAAAAAACACATTGCATGATTCTTTAAGCGCCCCTATCACATTCAGCACTCCGTGCCCCGAAGCTCTGTGACATTTTGCGTATCTGTTTCCGAATTTGTATCCGCCCATGCAGCTTTTATATTTGGTGTACTCGGTTATCACGTTGTCTTCCAGGCCGGCAGCGGCAGTGATTACTTTGAACACGGAACCGGGAGCATACGCTCCGCTTATGGCCCTGTTTGTCAGCGGCTTTGCCGTATCAAGAGCAACGGAAGCCCATGCTCTGTGGAGTTCTTTTTTTTCCAGAGAAAATATATTGGGATCAAGCGGCGGCCTGCTCACCATAACATATATTTCGCCGTTTCTTGGGTTGAGCGCAACAACGGCACCCTTTAATCCTTCCGGGACAGCCGTTTCTGCTATTTCTTGCAATCTCCAATCTATTGTGGTTACAACGGTATTTCCGGAAATCGCTTTTACAAACGGCATTCCTTCTACAGGGCCCATTTCACGGCCCATAGCATTTACCTCAATATACCTGAAACCGTTTACTCCCCTGAATTCTTTTTCGTAGCTGAACTCCAACCCCTTTTTGCCTACTCTATCTCCCATGACATAGTGGGAATTTTCCGGTATTTCAAGCTCTTCCTCGGATATTTCGCCGGTATAGCCGAATATGTGCGCACCGTATTCGCCAAAGGGATAATCTCTGCGCGATTCCACAAGAATTTCAATTCCGGGCAATTCCTCAGCACGCTCTTCAAAAAGAGCAACTATATCGTCTGAAGCATCTTCTATAAGCCGTTGATATTTGAACTTTTGCCACCTGCCTCTTTCAAAAGAGAATGCGACAGCTGCGGAGTCCAGCAATCGTTTTCCGTCTTGGTAGGTTATTCTCAAAAGCCTGTTGAAAACGGAGTCTTTGTCTGCTTTGGACTTTAAGCTATTGTGCAACAATGCTATTTGATAAGACGGTCTGTTGCGAACCAGCACAATTCCGTTGCGATCCAGAATGTAGCCTCTGTTAGCTTTTATATTGACCTTGCGAGTGCGATTTTCTTCGGCTCTTTTCAGATTGTTGTCGTATTCAAAATATTGCAGTTGCAAAAATCTCACTAGCAAGAGCGCAAAAGATGCTACGCATACGCATGCAAACACAAGTGATTTTAAATTCGCTTCCAGTCTTATTTCTTCGGGGTGCTGGGAATTTGAAAGCATTATAACCCCTTATTGTAAATCTCTACTTTCTTTTCGCTTTGCAGAGATAACAAATAAAAGAATATAGAGCCGACGCAAGCAGAATAAATTGTGCTTGGGAAAGTGAGCAACGCTAAAATAGCCGGAATTTCATCAAGCGATTTTCCAGTTGAAAAATAATATATGGAGTCTTTTAAAAAATCTGCCATTACAAGCACGATTAGTTTCGGAATCAAGTTCAAGTTTATAAAGCTCTCTTCAATTTGGCCAACAGCAAAACCTACCACGCAATAAGCAAGCGAGTATGCGCCCAACCATTCCGGTGGAGCATAAATATCGCAGAGCAACCCGGACATGAAGCCCATAATGCAGCCGGCAAGAGAACCTTGCCTGAGCGCAGTTATAATAGTTAGAATCAAAAGCAAAGATGGCTGCGCATCCATTATTTTAATATGCGGCATAACAACCGTTTGCAAAACAGCAACTACGTAAAAGAGAAAAGCATATATGCAAAATCTTAACATGCTATTCTTCCTCCCACAAAATCCATTCGGGATTTTTGCGAATTATAAAAGCCTCTTCCAGAGACTCTATGTGTTGCAATAACTCTATGCTTCCGTTGCTCAATACTTCTGAATTGCTTTTTTCCAGTTGCTTTACAACAGCAACGGGAATGCCCTTCGGATAAATTCCGCCAAGCCCGGAAGTCACAAGCGTATCTCCGGCAATCATGTCTGCATAGCTGGAAATCTGAATTTGCATTTCTCCGTTCTCTCTTGAAAATATCATTCCCAGCACTCTGGAGCGTTGCGCTATAACGGAAGTTCTCGCATTCGGGTCAGAAAGAAGCTGCACCATTGAATGCCCGGAAAATACTTTGGAGACCTTGCCCACCAAGCCATTGGTAGTGAATACAGGCATTCCGTAAAGAATGGAATCTGCCCGGCCGCTATTCACAACAACTGTTGTCATGTAAGGCCCGGGATTATGCCCGATTATCTGAGTCAAAAATATAGGATAGTTCCAATGGTGCTCAAAAAACAAAAGCTTTTTGAGTCTTTCATTTTCAATGGCATATTCCTTTGCCAAATCCAGTTCCAGCTTAAGCCTTGCATTTTCTTTTTTCAAGGACAGGTTTGCCGAGCCAAGATTTCCGACATGCATAACGGATGAAACTACAGACTGCGGCAAAAAAAAGACGCTTGAGAGAAGAAAATCAGTTATGCCCTGTTTATATTTAAGCTGTATGAACTGCATATATAGAGAAAAACTCACCAGCAAGGCAAACACGACGGCACCACGTGCCCATTTGGATATTCTGACTATATACTGAAAAAATTTCATCACACGGAAGATGCCATAAGGACTTTACAATTGCGGAAGGCATCAAGGTTTTCCAATATTCTTGCGGTACCTTTGCACACGCAGAGCGGAGCATCGTCTATAACGCTAACCGGAAGTCCAGTTTCGTGGCGGAGCCTTGCATCGAGCCCCATGAGCTGGCTTGTGCCTCCTGCCATTATTATGCCTTTGTCCAGAATATCTGCGGAGAGTTCCGGGGGGCAGCTTTCCAAAGCCTTTTTTACTGCTTCAACAATTTGCAGAACAGATTCGCTCAGAGCGTCTCTTATCTCTTCGCTTTTCACGACTATTGTGCGTGGAATGCCGGCTGCCAAGTCTCTACCCTTAACTTCCATTTCAAGTTCTTTTTCCAGAGGATATGCCGAGCCGATTTTCTTTTTAACATCCTCAGCCATAGACTCGCCGATTAGGAGCCCGTGGGTGCGGCGCAAATACATAACAATAGCATTGTCCATTTTGTCTCCGCCAACGCGCACAGAAGCTTTGCAAACCAAACCGCCGAGCGAAATAACAGCTACTTCAGAGGTTCCGCCGCCACAGTCTATAACCATGTGTCCTGATGGTTCGGCAACTGGAATTTGCATGCCGATAGCCGTAGCCATAGGCTCTGCTACAAGGTGTACTTCCCTTGCACCTGCGGCTCTGGTAGCATCCAAAACCGCTCTTTTTTCCACTTCTGTTATGCCGGACGGAACGCCAACCACAACTCTGGGCTTAACCAAGAACAGCGGATATCTTTGAACTTTGCTTATAAAGTATTGAAGCAGAGCTTCAACCAGATGGTAATCCGCAATAACGCCGTCTTTCATCGGGCGTACGGCTACAATTTCATCGGGTGTGCGCCCCAGCATTTTCTTAGCTTCTGCGCCAATATAGGTAACCCTTTCGCTTTTTCTGTCTACAGCGACAACAGTGGGTTCATTGATAACAATACCTTTGCCCGCCACGTGAACGAGGGTGTTGGCGGTGCCAAGATCTATGCCTATATCGCAGGAAAACAATCCAAACATGTTAAATTCCTCTATTAAAACGGATATAATATAGAAAACTGTAAAATGCGTTACAGGTCCTGCGTAGTAATAAAACTTGAAATTCCCAGATTCTTTATCTTTTGGGAATATTTTTCCTTCAGGAATTTGTTTATGCTGTCCGTATCGGAGAATTTAAGCACTTCGGCGGAAATGGCTCTCACTTCATCGTAGTTTACGGAGCGAATCAGCTTTTTGCACTCCATAATGCACCAGGAAACCATGGAAAATTCATCCACGCCAAGACCCATCAACAACAAAGTGCTCAAGGGATCCGAAGCCATCTCTCCACACACGCTCACAGGAACGCCAGCCTCATGCGCAGCATCAACTACCTTCTTTATAGACCTCAAAACAGCCGGATGATGCGGCTGATACATGGAGGAAATCCTCGCATTGGACCTGTCCACAGCCAAAGTAAATTGTATCAAATCGTTTGTGCCTATGCTCAAAAAATCAACCCTTTTCGCTATTTCTTCTATAATCATCACGGCTGACGGAATCTCTACCATCACTCCCAGCTCAATTTTCGGAATTATAATGTGTTCCGCAACCAATTCCTCGCAGCACTCATCGTAAATTTCCTTTGCTCTGGTTATCTCGCTTACGCTGGAAACCATCGGGATCATTATCTTAAGGTTTCCTCTATCACCGGCTTCTATAAGAGCTTTTAACTGCTCCTTGAAAATATCCCTGCGGTCTAGGCAAAACCTTATTGAACGCCAGCCCATAAAGGGATTCGCCTCGGTTTCCATGCCAATTGACGATAGCATCTTGTCTCCGCCGGCATCCAAAGTTCTTATGGTTACCGGGCAAGGATCCAACTGATAAGTCACTTTGCGATAAATCTCTGCCTGCTCGCTTCTGGTAGGCAAAGAATCTCGGCCAAAGTAGAGAAACTCGGAACGGTAAAGCCCAATGCCCGTCGCTCCGAAAGAGATCATGTCGCTGGCCTCTTCAAACCTCTCTATGTTCGCATTCAACCTTATGTATTTTCCATCCATGGTAATGGGCTCCAGCTCCCTCATGGTGAAAAGCTCCAGCTTTTGATCTTGAAAAACCTTTATCTGCTTTTTATACTTGTCTATATCTTCTTTGCTAGGGTTGGTAATGACTATTCCGTTGGTGCCGTCAAGTATGAGCAACTCCCCTTCTGCAACGGATTCGGACAAATTTGCAAGACCCATCACCGCCGGTATTTGCATTGAACGTGCGAGAATCGAAACATGGCTCGTTGCGCTGCCGGAATCTATTGCAAGCCCTATCACCTTTCCCTTTTCAAACTGCATGAGCATATTGGGGCCAAGAGAATAGCCAACCAGAATAACGCCATCTTCAATCTCTTCATGCGCAGCAAAGTTATTCTCATCGTGATTCAAATGAAAAAAAACACGGTTGTAAATGTCTTTAAGATCTTGAGCGCGCTCTTTAAAAATTCCATCGCTTTTTTCAAAATTCTCTATAAGAGTTCGCATATAGAGATGAAACGCATAACCGGCATTCCACTGGTCTTTTCTTATCAAGGAGACTACGCTGTCTATCAACGAAGGGTCTTGCAAAATCATAAGATGCGAATCAAAAATTTTAGCTTCTTCTTTGCTCGCCATTCTTATAGTCAGGTCTCTTAGATTTGATATTTCTTTTTTTACCTGTAAAATTCCCCGGCGAAAAGATTCAATTTGAATAGCAGTGTTTTCTTTTGGAATTTTAATCGGAGAAACCGAGAATTTCTGGCGCACAATACGCTTTGTTTTGGCTATCACATAGCCGGGAGATGCGGCTTTCCCCACGAATAGCTTTCTTTGCTTATCTTCGAGTTTATGAGGCATCTTCATAAAATTTATTCTGAAATAGCTCCGTCAATTGATCAGCGACTTTTTGCTCGTCGGATCCGTTTATCAAAAATTCCACTTCCGAGCCCGGCACAATCACCAGCATCATCAAATTAAGAATGGACTTTGCATTTACCGTTTGCCCTGCATATACAAGCTCTACCGTGCTAGCAGCCGGGCCTGTTATATTTACGATGTACCCGGCCGGCCTTACATGAATGCCGAGTGAGTTTTCAACTTTTAATTTGCAGCTTATCATTCAACCTTCCTTAAAAGAAATCAATATTAACATCCAGGCCGTCTTTGATAATCAAACGAAAGAGACTGTCTGCCGAGTGTATTGTAGTGGATAAATCATCATGCAGTTTACGGTCGTTCAGCAATATGCCCAGCGTGTTGTTTTTAGAGCCAAGCTTTTCTGTTAAAGCTAAAACCCTTTTTACCGCTACATCTGCGCCATCCATAAGCGAATTGGTTTGCCCCAGCAAGCCATTGGCATCGGCCACCAATTTTTTCAACGGGGATCTATTTTCGTCAAGTATCTCGTTAACCTTTCTTGTGGCAGAAGATAATCCGGCCAAACTACCTTGCAATGCAGGGTCTGCTCTCGCTATTAAGTTTGTGGCCTGATCTTCCAAATCTTCGGCTTTTTGCAGTATGCGGTGGAATCTATCCCTGAAATCCTGGGTCGCTATGGTTGAGTCCAGCATTGTGTGCGCAATGTTCATTATTATTCTTGCGCTGTCCAAAACTTCGCCCGCCATGCCCATAACTTCTGCTATGCCGGCATCAAACTGCCCTTGTATGGTATCTTTTTCCGTCCAAAATACTGAGGAATCACCTAAAAGCATTCCTATTTGCCGTTCGCCCAAAAGCCCTATATTCTGCACTCTGATATCGGAATCCTTAGGAATTTTCACATCGTTTCTCACCGCAATTCGCACAAGAACACGTGTTCCGTGCAAAACTATAGACTCCACTTTTCCGAGCTTAACGCCATTTACCTTAACCGGATCATCTTGAGCAAGGGTGCTTACCTGATTAAAACGCAGGTGATAGGTTACAAAAGTTTCACGTGGGTCTTTGTCATTTAAAAAGAATATTCCAAACACCAATATAAGCATAGCGACTATTACCACCAAGCCTACAATAAAATACAATGAGGTGTCTTTCTTCATTTACCTCAATATAGAAATTTTTTTTGCTATATTCAAATTCTCCATGAAAAAAATAATTCTGTTTTTAACGCTCGTTTCTGCTGCTTTTGCGGCTAAAGATACGCTTTCATTTGTTGCCGTTGGCGATATTATGATGGGATTGAATTTCCCAGACAAAACTCCCTCTCTGCCACCGGAAGACGGCAAGCTGACATTTGCGGATGTGCAAGGCATTTTGCGAAACGCAGACATAACGGTAGGTAATTTGGAAGGCGTGCTGCTGGATTCCGGCGGAACTTCCAAGCAATGCTCAAACCCCAGTGTTTGCTATGTTTTCAGAATGCCGGAAAGGTATGTGAACCATTTGGTTGACGCAGGCTTTGACCTTGTGAGCGTTGCTAACAATCATTCCGGAGACTTTGGCGAAGCGGGCCGCAAAGGTTCTATTAGAGCTCTTAAGCAAGCGGGCATCGGTTTTGCCGGGTTTGATGGAACCGCAGAGACTTATGTTCTTGACAAAGACGGCGTTCGCTACGGCTTTGTGGCCTTTGCTCCGAATACGGGAACGGTGCGTTTTGACAATACTGACAAAGCGAAGCGGTTGATCAAGGAAGTTAGAGGAAAATCAGATATTGTGATAGTGAGCATGCACATTGGGGCCGAAGGCAGCAATCATACGCACATAACTCGCAAAACGGAGAATTTCGTAGGCGAAAATCGCGGCAATCCTTATGAGTTCGCCCGTTTAGCCATAGATGCCGGAGCAGACATGGTGTTTGGTCACGGTCCGCATGTTCCCAGAGCTATTGACCTTTACAAAGGAAAATTCATAGCATACAGCTTGGGTAATTTTGCCACCAATGCAAGCGTGAATATCTCCGGCATTAGCGGCTATGCGCCAATAGTAAAGATAAAAACAGACAGCAAGGGCAATTTTATTGAAGGCGAGATATTTTCCGCAATTCAAAAAGGAGAGAAAGGCGAACGCCGCCCCTTTTTAGATGCAAGCGGAGCCTGCATAAAGCTTATGAAGGACTTGACGGAAAAGGATATTCCCGAGGCCGGCCTGATAATAGAGAACAATGGGAAGATAAGATTGCGCTGATTAAGCCTTGACAAACCGGCTTTTTTTTGCTATATTTACATACCCTATGAAAAACATCGCAACGCATCGCAATATCGGAATCTCCGCACATATAGATTCCGGAAAGACAACTTTGACAGAACGCATACTGTTCTATACAAAGCGAATTCACGCTGTACACGAAGTTCGTGGCAAAGACGGCGTGGGCGCAACCATGGATTCAATGGAATTGGAGCGTGAGCGTGGCATTACCATACAGTCTGCCGCCACCTATGCAACCTGGAACGATACCACCATAAACATCATCGATACCCCGGGTCACGTAGATTTCACCATTGAAGTGGAACGCTCTCTAAGAGTGTTAGACGGCGCAATTCTGGTGCTTTGCGGCGTTGCCGGCGTGCAATCTCAATCCATAACCGTGGACAGGCAAATGCGCCGCTACAATGTTCCTCGCATAGCTTTTGTGAACAAATGCGACCGTGCGGGCGCAAACCCTTTCCGTGTGGCTACCCAGCTCCGCGAAAAACTCAACCACGTTTCTGTGATGCTGCAAATTCCCATAGGGCTTGAAGACAAATTGAAAGGCATTGTTGACCTTGTGAAAATGAAAGGCTTTCTGTTTGAAGGCCAGAACGGCCAAGATATAAAGGAAATTGAAATTCCCGCAGACCTTAAAGAGCAGGCTGAGGAATATCGCCACAATTTAATAGACACCGTATCAAATTTCAGCGACGAAATTATGGAGCTTGCGCTTGAAGGCAAGGAAGTTCCAGAAGAGTTGATCAAAAAAACAATTCGCCAGGCTACGATTGACTTAAAAATCACGCCGGTTTTCTTGGGCAGTGCCTATAAAAACACAGGCATTCAAAAACTTCTAGACGGAGTGACCGATTACCTCCCGAACCCAACTGAAGTTAAAAACATAGCTTTGAACCTGGACAAAGAAGAAGAAGCAACCGAAATGGAAAGCAAAGACGAAAAACCGCTCGTTTGCTACGCATTCAAATTAACCGATGACCGCTATGGTCAGCTAACATATATTCGTGTTTATCAGGGTTTAATTAAAAAGGGCCTCACCATAGTCAATATGAGCACAGGCAAAAAAGTGAATGTTGGTCGTCTTGTTCGCATGCACGCAGACAACATGGAAGACATAACCGAAGCCGGAGCCGGAGATATAGTAGCTCTGTTCGGCATTGATTGCGCAACAGGCACAACCTTCACAGACGGTGCCCTTCGCATGAATATGACATCCATGCATGTTCCGAACCCCGTTATTGAGCTTGTTATTGAACCGAAAAATAGAGATGCAGAAGCTAACCTCTCAAAAGCATTGAATCGCTTTACAAAAGAAGATCCCACTTTCCAAGTTTATGTGGATAAAGAATCAGGGCAAACAATTATCAAAGGAATGGGCGAATTGCATCTTGATGTTTATGTTGAACGCATGAGGCGTGAATATAAAGTAGAAGTTCAAACAGGCGCTCCGCAGGTTGCATATCGTGAAACAATCACAAGAGCGGCTTCTTTTGAATACACACATAAAAAGCAGACAGGTGGTTCAGGTCAGTTCGCAAAAATTATGGGCGAAATGCGCCCGATGGCTGTTGAAGCCGATATGGAAAACATTTATGCTTTTGTAAGCACCGTTGTTGGCGGCCGCATTCCAAAGGAATTCATTCCGAGCTGCGACAAAGGTTTCAGAAGCTGCATGGAAGCAGGTTCTTTGATAGGCTTCCCGGTTGTTGGCATTGAGATGGAAGTAAAAGATGGTGCATTCCATCCGGTTGATTCTTCCGATATGGCTTTCCAGATTTGCGCACGCATGGCATTCCGTGAGGCTTTCCAAAAGGCAGGCGCTCAGGTTCTTGAACCGATAATGAAAGTTGAAGTTCAAACTCCAACAGAATTCCAAGGCAGCGTTGTTGGCAATCTTTCTCAGCGTCGTGGCACAATTCAAGCCACCGCAGAGGAACAGCTTTACACCACGATAACCGCTGAAGTTCCGCTTTCCGAAATGTTCGGCTACGCAACAGACTTGCGTTCAATGACTCAGGGCAAAGCTGAATTCACAATGGAATTCGCAAAGTATTCTCCGGTGCCACGTGGCATTCAAGAAGAGCTGATCAAGAAGTACGGTGACAAGGCAAAAGCTGCCGGAAGGTAATTTTGTAGATTTGCTGTTATGAAGGGAATTCTCATAACAGCGCTAATTTGCGCCATATCCGCAACAATCGCCTTTGGGCAATCCTCATCTTCTGCCAAGTATCCATTTGGTAAGAATATCAATTATAACCACGGATACAAGCCCACAGCGCCAACATCTGCAACCTTGCAGACTTGGTACAACACTTGGAAAACCAACCATCTGAGAACGTGCTCGGGCAAAGGCATAATGGCCACATCCGACAATACAAACGAGGTTAAAGTTGAAGGTGTTGGCTGGGCACTTATTACTTCGGCTTATATGGGCGATAAAGCTAGTTTTGACGGCATTTACCAATTCTATAACGCAAGTTCCAAGCTCTCGCCTAAATCCGGCGGAATGATGTCTTGGCTGGTTGACTGCAACGGCATCCGCAACAACAATGACGACAACGCAGGCACGGCATCCGATGGCGATTTGGATGCTGCATTTGGGCTTATAGTTGCCGGATGGCAATGGGGCGGCGACTATTTGGATTCAGCCAGGTCTGTGCTGAAAAGAGTCAGGCAACTTGTCACTTATTGCGAAGCAGATGATCTATATGTTATAGCAGGTGGCTACAATGGCGGCGTGTGGGGCGGTGCTTGCAATTACACGGATATTTCTTACTACACTCCGGCTTTCTTCAGGGTTTTTTCCGAAGTCTCCGGCGACAAAGCGTGGGATAAACTTGCCGATGATACTTACACCCTCCTTGAGAGAAATGCCCATGCGACTACCGGGCTTGTGTCTGATTGGCAGAAAGTGGATGGTGCGCCATATCTCAGAGAAAACAGCCAAGCTCCGGGAAAAGACACATACTATAGCTATGATGCATGCCGCACTCCATGGCGCATAACTCTCGACTATCTGTGGAATGGCAATGAAAGAGCAAAAACTTGGGCTACCAAAATATCAAATTGGGCTAAAGATAAAACAAGCACTCTTAAAGAGGGATATAATTTAGATGGCACACCAGGTGGTGACGGTCAAGGCAATAACGCAGGCATGGCTTTTTTAGGCGCTTTGGCAGTCGCAGCTATGGCTAACGATCAGACAACAGTCAATACTTTCGGCTCTGCGCTTCCAAGCTCGGCCCCAAGCTTCTGGTATCAAAGTTATCTCGGCAATGTGTATATGCTCGCTCTCACAGGAAATATGTGGAGAGAAGACATGGTATTGAGCGGTGGCGTTAAACTTAATTTAACCATAGACGGCAAAGGTTTTGTAAAGCGCAATCCCGATAAATACATTTACGCAAACGGAGATCAAGTTACGCTCACTGCAACGCCAGACCTTGGCTACGAATTCGAGGGCTGGAGCGGCGAAGGCAGCAATAACAGCAAAGAGCCAACAATAACTGTAACAATGAGTGCGGCAAGGAATATCACGGCAAAATTCTTCCTGAGCAGCGGCATCAACTTTGTAAAAAATGGAGACTTTTCTCAAGGAATGCAAGATTGGACTCTGAACACATGGGGCAATTCGCAAGGCTCTGCAAGCACTGGAAGCGGAGCTATCACCATTACCATCAACAGGCTACCCGATGCCAATGTCCATGATTTGCAACTTGTGCAACCTTCTTTGCCACTCCTAAAAGGCAACACCTACGTTATCTCTTTTGAGGCTTACGCTGCGGCTCCAAGAACTATTGTGGTGATGTCTCAGTTGGCTTCTGCTCCATGGGATACCTATTTTGAAGAAACAGTTTCTCTCACCACTGAAAAGCAACTGTATAAGTTTGAATTTGAGATGGAAAAAAATGATGACTTGAACGCTAGGCTAGGATTCAATTTGGGAAGCAATCTTGCTAATGTAACTATAGGCAACATATCCGTAACTTTCGCATCAACCGCTACTCCATCAAGCAGCAGCGGCGGCACATCATCCAGCAGCGACGGAACTCCAATACTTTCTTCGCAAATTCCAAGCGGTCCGATATTTGCTTATGCGACAAACGGCGCAATCATGCTCGGAAATGTACCGCAAGGCACAAAAGTAGAAGTTTATAGCTTGCAAGGAAAGCGCATCTATAACTCTCAGTTCTCAAACCTCAATTCTCAACTGATAAAAGTTCATGCAAATGGAATCTACTTTGTGAAAGCAGGGAGCCAAATTTTGCGGGTAGCGGTGAGGTGAATTTCCGTTCTCAATTCCCTGCGTTGTCCCAAACTCTGGCGTTTCTGGACTCCGCTGCAACTACGCAAAAACCTCTTTGCGTAATTGAAGCGATGAATGAATTTTACAAAACACATTACTCTTCAGTGAAAAGAGGAGCGTATTCACTCTCCGCAAAAACCACGCAGAAATTTGAAGATGCACGTGCAAAAATAGCAAAGTTCATAGATGCACCAAACGAGAATACAATAGTCTTCACACGAGGCACAACCGAAAGCATAAATCTTGTGGCGCACACCAACATTGCTCATGGCGACGAAGTTCTGCTCACGGTTTTGGAGCACCATGCAAACATAGTACCGTGGCAAATCGCAGGAGCAAAAATAAAAGTGATCCCATGCGATGACAACGGTGATTTGCAAATTTCCGAACTGCCTAATTTGCTCAGCGCAAAAACAAAAATCGTAGCGCTCACACACACCGCAAACAGCATAGGAACAATAAACCCTCTGCAAGAAATTATACCTGCAATCCGCAAGCTTGCACCGCAAGCGAAAATACTTATAGACGCAGCACAAGGCGCACCGCATTCAAAAATTTCAGTCAAAGAACTGGACTGTGATTTTTTGGCATTCAGCGCACACAAAATTTATGGACCTACGGGAGTAGGCATCCTTTATGGCAAAAACGAAGTTCTTGAAACCATGCCTCCATGGCAAGGTGGGGGAGAAATGATAGATAAGGTTAGTTTTGAGGGCACAACCTTTGCCCTGCCACCCACCCGCTTTGAAGCTGGCACCCCTCCCATAGCCGAAGTTTTGGGTTTTTCCGCCGCAATAGACTGGATAAATGAAACCGGAATGAGCAATATTTTGGCTCACGAAAGGCAAATTACAGCCTACGCACTGGACGAACTTAAAAAGGTTGAAGCCTTGCAAGTCATTGGGAAACCTAGAGATAGAGGCTCTATTATATCATTTATGCTTGGTAAAATACACCCTCATGACGTGGCTCTAATTCTGGACGAAGACTCCATAGCCGTGCGTGCCGGCCACCACTGCGCCCAGCCTGCAATGGAGCGGTTTGGGGTTGTTGCCACTCTTAGAGCCAGCTTTGCAGCCTATACTGAGCCCTGGGAAATAGACAAATTGCGCAAATCTCTCACACGTGCCATAAATATATTTGTATATTAACATTCCCACATTTATGAAACTTGTTAGGGCACATATTAGTTTAGACGGTTCGCCGGTCTCAATGCAATTGAGATTCCCCATTGCTTTGCTATTTATTTTTTCAGTCTTTAAAAGGCTGGCACAGCTGGCTCTGTTAATTCTTGTTGTAAACCTGCTGGCCTACTGGACTTACCAACATTTTGTTAATACCGCCAGGGAACAAAGAGTTCAATTTTATTCAAGGCTTGAAGGATTAAATTTAAAAATAGACTCCATAGACACTAAAATATCCCAATCATATAGCAACGAAGATTTGCTGTATGCAAAATTCGGGCTTGCTCCTCCAGATACCAGCATTCGTAAAATGGGCTTGGGCGGACACCTTTCTCCTGACAGCACGCTTGTTTGGTCAACCATACCTATCAAAAAACTGAAAACTACCGTTGCAGACAGATACAGCAGAGTAGAAGCGAAAATAGACAGGTCAACAAATTCTTATTTGAAATTGCAATCTTTTATTGAGAGCTTGCATGGAAATTTGCAGCACACACCTTCTGTTATGCCAGCCATAGGCTTTTTAAGCTCGCCTTTCGGAGTTCGCACTCATCCTGTAACAGGAGAGGCAGATAAAATGCACATGGGCATGGATATTTCCGCACCCAAATGGACACCAATTCATGCGACAGCAAATGGAAGAGTTGAAACTGTAACAAACAGCGAATCGCTGGGAAGATATGTTGCAATAGACCATGGAAACGGCATCGTAACACGCTATGGTCACATGACAATGCCTTTTGCAAAAGAAGGGCAAATGGTTTCAAGATACGATGTCATAGGCTATATGGGAAGCACAGGTCGCTCAACCGGTAACCACGTTCATTATGAAGTGTGGGTAAACGGTGTAGCTGTGAACCCGATTTATTATATACTGCCGGATAAATATTCGGTGGAATAAGTTTTAGGATTATGGTTTAATGAACCCATTAATAATGGGGGCGGCTTTTGCATTGCTCCCTGAATGTCCGTATTTTAATGAATTTCTCCCAGACCCTGTAGATGTGCCAGATAACGAAGGCGAATATCTTAGCGTTAAATGGGAGAACTCTGTTGTTCCCTGGGACACCATCTATTTTCAAATGGATGAGAACAGGGCTTTTGCCGTTTATGTTCCGCCAGATTCTTTTTTTACGGAACTGGTTTTGCATAGAGGCGCACCCGAAGCTTGCCCTGTTAAAAGCAATCAATACTGCTTGCCTTTAACGGGCACTGCTCTGCCTAATTCGAGAGCAAGTGTTTGGAATTTAAGCGCAGGCATTTGCAGAGACACAGCATGGTTGCCTGTACCCAAGGCCGGCCAGATTATCCGAATGTTTGAGAGTGAAGCTGATTCTTCTGTTCTCACATTGGATTCTCTTATCTCTTTTTATGGAGAAATTCCTCTTTACATTTCTGAAGTTGCGCCTTGCCCCGAAGAAGGAATTCCAGAATGGTTTGAGGTTACGAATCGCACTGTTTTGGCTTTTCCGCTGAATGGCCTTTCTGATTGCGAGGCTAAAACCCCATTGAAAACTACGGATTCAATCAAGGGCAGGAGTTCTGTTTTGATCACAAAGGATAGCACTGATTTGCGAGCTTTTTTGCAAACTTCAGAAGTTCCTATTTATCAGATTTCCATTTCAACATTAAAGAATACCGCAGATACTTTGCGTCTTTGCTTTGGTGATTTGAAGCTGGACTCTGTGATGTGGGGCAAAGCTGTGAATAGGCCGGTGAAGTGTCCGGGTACGGAAAAGATAAGTCCGGGATTTGTTCCGAGAGTTTCAAATAATCAAGCGAAGATTTTGCAAATTTCAGAGCGGGTTTTAGCACGTTCAAAAAAAGGCACTATGCTCAGAGTTCGCATAAATTCACCGGGAAAGTTTGAATTCAGATTAATTGACAGAGGTGGAGCTCTTATTTTGAAAAAAAACATTGAAGTGCCGGCAAACAGTTCGTGGTTTGAAGTTCCTGAGTGGAAGCGTTGCCAAAACGGGCCGTGCTTTATTTATTTGCAAGGAGATGGAGCAAATGAAACGTCTGCTTTTATTGTTCGCCCTTGAGTGTTATGCGCTTACATTGCCGTCGTTGAATAATCCTGCTATTTGGAATATTGAAGAGATGTGGGAAGTTGAAAATGCTAAGGTGATTGCGTTTCGTTACAGCGAGCCTTTTGAGGATTTTCACATTGGCAAAACGGATGTTGCATGGAGTGATGGACGTTTTTTGGCGGCGGTGGGTTTTGGCGGCGCAGCGCTGGATTCAATTTACAGGGAGCTTGAATTTTCCGGCATGATTGGGTATAAGCCTTTTAAGTTTTTGTCGTTTAAGATCGGAGAAACTGCGAATATATCTTGGGTTCCTGGCGACGGTTCTTGGCAGGAGCACAGAGTTTCTGCAAGCGCAAGTTTTTTTTACAAGGAGTGGGCAAAGGTTTATGTTTCTCCGCAAGCGTTTATAATTTCAAAGACTCCAATAAGCTTTTCATTGCTTGCTGGTTGTGAGGCAAACTTTGGCAATATGTATTCGTTTGGTGTGCAATGGCCGCTGCATATTTACCAGCAAGTGAAGCTGGGATATTTTAACATTTACAATTCATTTGCATATCCGGGTCCAAAATTAGGTTTCGGGTTTACGCTAGGAGCTTCAGGAGTTTCGGTTGGAGTTGGCTATTTGCGTGCAGGGTATCCGGGGGGGAATTTGGGGTATGTTGCGGAGTGGCGATGAATCTTGAAGAGCGTATAAAGCGTAGAGGGCGGTTGGTGACAGGTCGGGATTACACTCCCGGGGGCACCAACCATACCCTACTAATAAATATACAAATTTTTCCGAAGAAAAATGCGATTTTTCTACCTTACAATCATGAACATTCTAAAAGAGCGCTTGCGTGGGTTGAATATTGGGGGGTGGTTTAGCCAGGTGGATTGCATTGAGGAGAAAGATCCGCAAGGGTTTCCCGGATTTTACGGACATGCTGAAACTTTTATCACTCAGCTTGATTTGCAGCGAATAAAGGACTGGAATTTTAACCACGTTCGCCTGCCGGTGGATTATTTCAATTTTTTTAAGGGCGAAAATCTGGAAAAAGACAAACAGGCTTTTGAGCTTTTAGACAAAGCTGTTGACAAGATTTTAGGCACTGGCCTCGCTCTGATTTTGGATTTGCATAAATGCCCCGGCCACGATTTTCACCAAGGAACATTGGGCGGCGCACAACCCTTTTTTACCGACCCAAAATGCAGAAACGATGCAAAAAAAGTATGGTCTGTGCTTGCAGAGCGTTATGGCCACAAACCCGATGTTTTGCTTGAAATTCTGAATGAACCCGTTGCGCCTAGCGATGAAGTTTGGAATGCGGTGAAAGATGAGCTTTTTTGGCATATAAGAAAGGCAGCCCCAAAAGCACCTATTGTTGTAGGCTCAAACAGATGGAACAACCCCGCTAATTTTAAGGATTTAACTCCGCTTGAAGATGACAATGTTTTATACAGCTTTCATTCCTATCAACCAGTGATTTTCACGCATCAGCATGCAGCCTGGATTCCAGAACCGTATTTTCATCAGGACCGGGCATGGCCCGGCACCTATGCGCCTCCGCAAAATAAGGACGTTTCCGTAACTTTGCCGCTGGAAGACGGCTCATGGGATAAAGAACGCTTGCGCCGCACAATGGAAAATGCTTTGGAATTCAGAGCAAAGCACAAGGTTCCGGTGGCGTGCAATGAATTTGGAGTGTATGTGCAGGTTGAAAGGCAAAGCCAATTGGGTTGGTTGCGAGATTTCACATCTCTGCTGCAAGAAGCCGATGTTGGATTTTCATATTGGAACTACAAGAATCTGGATTTTGGCATTATCAGCATTGGAGAAGGCTTGCACAAGGATTTACCGCAGTATAATAATGCTGAACGGATGGACTCGGTTTTGGTGGGGATGTTATAACCTTTCCTTTCTCTTTTGCTCTGCGTTGCGCACCAATGGTATCTCCAGCAAAATTTTGTGACGCTGGTCACGTTCAATCTGAGCCAGAGCTTTCTGCTTTTGCTGCTTATAGTAGTTCACCTGCCTGTTATAGCGTAAAATGATCTCTTTTGAAATTATGAATTCCATTCGCTTAAGGTAATTTGTCATGTTACCTATGGAATGCATAATCGCTACAATCGAACCAAAAAGCGCTATGGCAAATACGCTTGTGAAAAGAATTGCCAGCCTTATTTCCGGTGAAATATTCATATAGCCTCCCCACATCTGGATTTGTTCATGCTGCCGGTTTTTTCCGGATAAATTCCGTCAAAGCATGCGCCGCAAAAATCACAGGGCGCACCGGTGCATTCACGCATTCCCTCAACACTCAAATAACCAAGGCTTTCAACGTCCAGCATTTTTGCGACCTCTTCCGGAGCCAAAGCATTTGCCACCAGCTCCGAAGGGCTTGGAAAATCCATTCCAAAATAACACGGATATTTCACAGGTGAGCTGGCAATGCGAATATGAACCTCTTTTGCGCCAGCATCTTTCAGCATTTTGCAAATAATTTTCAAAGTTGTTCCTCGCACAATGGAATCATCAACCAAACACACTTTTTTATCTTTCAACACTCCGCTTATAGTGTTGAATTTCAATTTTACCTTTTGCTCTCTCGCATCCTGAGACGGATCTATAAATGTCCTGCCAACATAATGATTTCTCAAAAGTCCTATTTCAAACTGAATTCCGCTCTCCTGCGCATAGCCAAGAGCTGCGGTTGTTGAACTATCCGGGCAAGGTATGACAATATCCGCTTCAACTGGGCTTTCCTCTGCCAGTTTCTTTCCCATTTTACGGCGAATTTTATCTGCGTTTTGCTCAAAAATTTTGCTGTCCGGGCGTGCAAAATAAACAAACTCAAATATGCAAAACGCTTTTCTATCTTTTTTGATCAACTGCTCAGAGAAAATTCCGTCTTTATTTACGGACAAAAATTCACCGGGCGCAATATCTCTGACATAATTAACATTCAATAAATCAAATGCGCAAGACTCGCTTGCAAAAACCAAGGAATTACCTCTTTTGCCAAAGCAAAGAGGCCTGAATCCGAATCCGTCTCTAACCACATACATTGAATCAACAGTCAAAAAAATCAAGCAAAAACTGCCTTTAAACTTTTGCACAGCTATGCGAATTGCATCCCGCAAAGACTCCGCTTTTGTGCGGGAAATTTCGTGCAAAAGAACTTCCGAATCCGAAGTGCCTTGGAAAATATGGCCGTCTGCTTCCATTTCTGCACGCAGATCGTGGGCGTTGGTGATGTTGCCATTGTGTGACACAGCGAGGTAGCCCCATTTACAGGATACGAGCATAGGTTGCGCATTCGCAAGCGTGCGGGAGCCTGTGGTGCTGTAGCGCACGTGCCCTATGGCGGCAATGCAATTGGCAGAAATGGAATCCAGCTTACCTTCTTCCACAAGGTCTGCTACCAAACCCATGGTCTTGGCAACTCGAACTTTTTCGCCATTGGTGGCCGCAACGCCTGTGCTTTCTTGCCCTCTGTGCTGCAAAGCGTAGAGACCGGTGGCTAAATTTCTGACGATGTTCTCTCCGTTGAAGATACCCATAACGCCACATTCTTCATGTATTTCATCAATCATGCTTTCCTCTTTTTGCCAAACCCGTTCTCCGTGCCGCTCAAAAGCCTGACCATATTAGCTTTATGTTTAACAATAACAAAAATCGATACCAGCCAAGACAGGATCAAAACATAAACATCCAATTTGTAAACAGGTAAAACATCGGAAACAAAACCAAATGTAGCAAGCCCGGCGAGCATTACGCAAGCCCCAAGGCTGGCAACGGATACATACTTTGTAGCGATGAACAAAATTCCCCAAAACGCAAAGCATGTAAGGGCAAGCGCATATTGCAGAGCAAGAAATATGCCCAGTGCGGTTAAAACACCTTTGCCGCCTCTAAACCCAGCCAGGCAGGTGAAGCTATGCCCAAAGATAGCGAGCAACCCGACAGTGACAGGCAGCCAGGAATAAACCTGAGCGTCATCAAGCATTTTTGCTATAAAAACAGCGAAAAAACCTTTTGATAAATCAACCATAATAACAGGAATCGCCGGTTTCCATCCCAAGACTCTGATCACATTTGTGAGTCCAGCGTTTTTGCTGCCGTGTTCTCGAATATCAATGCCTTTGTAAATTTTTGCAACCCAAACCGCACTTGGGATAGACCCTAGAATGTAGGCTATAGGCAATGCGAAAAATGGCAGCATGGGGGTAATGTAGAAAATGAGTTTTCTACATTAATACTGTGTCTGAATATCGTCAAAATGTTATGAATGGCGAGTGGGTTATTATATCTGCGGAACGTGGCAAACGACCTGCGGATTATACTTCCACCGCCAAAATCAGGGAAGTGCCGGCTGAACATAGCGATAAATGCCCATTTTGCACGGGCAATGAGCATATATGCGATGTGTCCACTTATGAGCTTAAAGACAGTTCCGGCTGGAATTTGCGAGTTGTGCCTAACAAGTTTGCGGCAGTTAGCCGGCCGGCAAAGCTTCCCGATAAGCCGCTCCCGAGAACCCGCACTGCCAATATGCATTTGTCTGCGCAAGGGTATGGTGCGGCAGAGGTTGTTATTGAAAGCAGAAAGCACAATGCCAATCTGGCATTTATGGAACAGTCCGAAGTCTATGAAGTTATAAAGTCGTTTAAAACACGATTTAACCAACTCTCGGAAGATCCCAATATAGCAATGGTGAGCATATTCAAAAATTACGGGGCCGCAGCCGGAGCCTCTCTTGAGCATCCGCATTCGCAGATAATAGCCACGCACGTGCTGCCAACCCATATATCAGATGATTTGTCTTATGCTCGCCGTGCATACAACACTTACGGCACTTGCCTCTATTGCGATTTGCTGAAAAAAGAAATTGAAGCCGGAGACAGAGTGATAGCCATGACTGATAACTTCATAGCCTTTTGCCCTTTCGCCTCCAGGTATCCTTATGAAGTGCGAATTTTTCCGCTGAAACATTCCGCATTGTTCGGCACAATAAGCGAAGAGCAGATGAATGACTTGGCCGGTATATTGAAAAATACTTTGGCAAAGATATATAATCTGCTGAAAGACCCCGACTATAACTTCTATGTGAGAACAGCTCCTAATTCAGACGGCGATGTTCGTTTTTACCACTGGCACATAGCCATAACCCCTCGCTTAACACGCCCAGCCGGATTTGAGCTTGGCACAAGGATTTACATCAATACAACGCCCCCTGAGCAGGCGGCCACGGAGCTTAGAAATGAAGCTTAAACTGTTTTTCTTATTGGCAATCTCTCTTTTGCTTTTTTCATGCGCAAGCAGAAAAGCCCATCAAGAAAGCGAAGGCCTTCTTGGTGGCCTTATGGGAGGTTCCGGCGGTAGCATAAGCACGAGGGCACACGGTTCGCTCAGAGCAGAGCAAGCAGTGGATCTTGTTGATTATGCTATGGGATCTGAAGACCTCTCAGCTGCGCAACGAATGGTGAATTACACCGGTGATATTCATCTTGAAAGCGCAACACCGGAAGCGATTATAGATACGGTTGTGCAAAGAGCCATCGCAAAGGGAGGCTCGGTTAGCATCCGCAGAAACGGATATGTTTCGCTGCAAATTCCCATTGCGGAGTTCA
>Ga0209755_10002382_pt1 | contig 25995 bp, 25 predicted proteins | sample TergutCo191P1_FD_187301 | JGI IMG/M metagenome (GOLD analysis project Ga0209755, IMG submission 187301) | Cornitermes sp. P1 segment gut microbial communities from Petit-Saut dam, French Guiana - Co191P1 (SPAdes) (version 2) | ecosystem: Host-associated > Arthropoda: Insects > Digestive system...
TACCTGGACATGGCAGTGCCAGATATCGCCCGTTCTGGCCCCCCTTGTATCCAAGGGAATCTCCACATAGGGACTGCCCCTTTCCGTGGACTCGAAGAGAACAAGAGTTATTAAAGTCGCGTGGCGCGAAAAGATGGCAAAATTGACCCCGTCATCGGTCAGTGTAGCTCCCAAAGGTCTGGCTTTTCCGTTGCCGACCAAAAAATCCCCAAACTGCATAGGGTAATTATAGTGCATTTCGGGGGATTAGGGAACCGCTGAATAAACCAGCGGTTCCCTAGGGAATCCACATCCCGTTCTTGACAGTGTACAAATTTCTCTGTAACATGATACCATGCGACACTTGGTAGACACCCTCAAACAAAACAGAACCTTATCGAGAGAAGACTTCAGCACGCTGCTGACCACCGAGGACGATGATACAGAGGAATACCTTCTTTCCTGCGCCAGGGAACTTGCGGTAAAAAATTTCGGCAAAGATATTTACCTTCGCGGCCTGATCGAATTTTCCAATTACTGCAAACAAAACTGCCTATACTGCGGACTGCGTCAGGACAACCGCGATTTGGAAAGGTACCGTCTAAGCAAAGAGGAAATCTTGGACTGCTGCAAGGAAGGATATCGCCTAGGTTTCCGCACCTTTGTCCTGCAGTCTGGCGAGGATGAATATTACACGACAGAAAAAATGGTGGAGATCATTCACGCCATTCGCATCGAATACCCCGACTGCGCGATAACGGTCAGCGTTGGCGAAAAGGACGAAGCCACCTACCGCGCATATTATGCCGCGGGTGCGGACCGTTTTCTGTTGCGCCACGAGACAATCTCGCCGGAACATTACCGGCAACTGCATCCGTCGGGAATGGAGATAAAGACGCGAAGGGAATGTCTGTACCAGTTAAAGGATATCGGTTTTCAGACGGGCAGTGGAATCATGGTCGGCTCCCCTTTCCAGACTGTTGACAACATCATTGACGACCTTTATTTTCTGGCAGAACTGCAACCGGAGATGATAGGGATTGGCCCGTACCTGCCTAGCAAGGACACGCCCTTCAAGGATCAACAAGCGGGAAGCGTGGAACTAACGATACGTTTGATTGCGATATTCAGGTTGATGCACCCAGATGCATTGATTCCTGCGACGACGGCCCTTGCGACAATTCACCCAACCGGGCGCGAGAAGGGAATCTTAGCCGGGGCGAATGTCGTGATGCCGAATTTGTCGCCTTTGCGCGTTCGCGAGAAATATCAATTGTATGACAACAAAGCCTGTACCAAGGACGAGGCGGCCCATTGCCGGGGATGTCTGCAAGGCAGGCTGGAAAGAATCGGGTATACGATAAGCGAGCAGAGGGGCGATCACATAAGCAAAAAGGTCGAGTAAAGGTTCTTACGGGCTATCGCTTGCTTCTTCTTTATGATGATGACGATGGAATTTTTTCATGGTGATCATTATTGCCAGCGCACCCCAAAGCGAGCCTAGGGTATTGGCAACCCAGTCCCAGACATTGCTGTGTCGGCCTGGGACAAAATACTGGTGTATCTCGTCGATTGCGCCATAGGCGGATCCGATTATCGTTGTCACCAGCAGGGCCAGTACCGTGCGGTTTTTCCAGAAAGTTGGGGACATCCACAGCCCCACTGCGAAACCAAAAACCCCGTAAGCCAGCAGGTGTTGCAACTTGTCCCAGCTAAGAGGCCCCGGAGGTTGGGGCAGGGTGCTCTGGGACGAAAGAAACCAAAGGGTTCCGGCAATCAGCGGAGCCGGGAGCCTTAACAGTATCGTTTTATAATTGACCATCCAACAGTTAAAACCGCACGGCCTCGACCATATAGCGAATGTCGTGGGTGTTTCCTGCAATCTGCCTCATTTCTATCACGAAAATCATCGAGTCCGCCGAGGGGGACACCAGCACCTGCCGAATACGATACGACAAAATGCCGTTCCGCCATATACTGGGCGAGCCAACAGTAAACGTCCTTATTTCCCCATGCCGATTTGTACTTCTAAGGTTGATGAAAAACGACGACCGAAGACTTGCGCCGCTACCCACCACCGTTTCCACAAGCGTGGCATGGTAGGAAACCCCGGACGCAAAATCCCTGAAAGTAATCGGCTGGTTGTAAAGGGCGGGATCCCCGGGCAAGGCGATGTACAAAGGCTGACCCTGATTTGGGAATACCACCCCATGACGCGCGGCCAAAGATGCGTTTCTGGCAATCAACGAGTGCATCGCACCCGACCCGCTCTGCCCCGCCACTATCGGCCTGTCGTGGGTGTAAGAGGCCCTGCCCCCCGGGACAAAATCATTTCTGGCAACATCCACGATAAAAAGATCGGCCCAAGGTCTCAGAGTTCCAGATCTCACCCCGTATTGGGCGAACATGTAGAAGCCGCCATCCGCAGAGAAACCAAGATTGACAAAGGAAGCCGAATCCCCAGCCCAAAGGGCCGAGCCGCTCACTATCAGCCATCCCGCCAATGCCAAGAAAATTCGCCTGAAATTCATGCAAATTCCTCCCTACTCTAGATTATCGGGAAATAGGAAAAGACTCTTGAGAAAAACAGCCGCAATGACTATGCTAAATGCATGACCCTGTCCAACAGGAACGTCGCTTTCAAAGCGGGAATAGTCCTTTCGTCCCTCTCACTGCTGTTGGGCATAGTCGTATCGCTTATAGCGGTTCCCGTTTATGCGTACATGGACGCGGAGATCGCCATCCGTTCCGAGGGTTTTTTCAATACGTTCTTGGGAAGTCATTCCGAAGCAAGCCTGTTGGCTGTACATTTCACCGTCCTGTTTCTGGCCTTGTATTCCCTTGTTTCGATTGCTCTCATCTATTTCTTTTTCGAGAAAACCCAGTCGCCGGAGATCCTGTTCGTCGCGTTTTTCGCAGCATCCTTCACCCCCGAGGTTCTGCGCCTGGCCCTTCCCTTGGGGCTGGTTTACGAAATCCCATCGCTGTATCTGCTTGCGACATCGCGGGTAATTCTGTTCGGCAGGTACTTCGGCATTTTCTCGCTGTTCGCCGCCAGCGTTCACGCCGCGGGATACCAGTCCCAGCAACAGCGCAACTCCATTTTGATCATACTGGCGGCCTCGTTATTCGTGGCGTTGAACATCCCGGTCGATACCCAGATATGGAACTCAAACCTTACCATGCTTAGCGGTTACGCATCGATGTTCGGACTAATCGAGGGTGGAGTCTTTCTTGTAACGGCGGTGAGCTTCTTTATCGCAGCATGGCCACGCGGTTCCAAGGAGTTTGTTTTCATAGGCACTGGCTCCGTCCTTGCCCTTATTGGCAGGAACTTTCTGTTACAGGCCGACACCTGGGCGGGGCTGCCAGTGGGATTGCTTCTCCTTGCCAGTGGCACTTGGCTTATCTGCGTAAGGCTACACAGAATTTACCTGTGGCTATAAACCCTTACGACACCCACTGAACGACAAGCCCAACCGCCAAAGGCAGAATAAGATTGTCGTAGTCTTCCAACGGCAGGGCTTCCAAGGCGGTGGCCACGAAAGCTGCGGTCAGGGCTACCATGTGGTTTTGCGAAATCAGGTAGACGGAAAGGCCGGTCGCCACGAAACAGGCGGCGGAACCTTCCACGCTCTTGCCGAAAAGGAACGCAGGGCGAATCTTGCCGAACAGCCTTCCCGCAAGGCTGGCAAAGCCATCCCCAAAAGCCAGGGCAAAAATACCCGCGGTTGCGGCGGGCAGGGGGAACAGTATCAGGGCAAGCATCGCACCCATCCCCAAGGTTACGGGACCAAACACGAAACGGCCCTCATCCCTTTTGCGGGAGGAAATGCTGGTAATGGCGGAAACCACTGGAACCTTTACGCCATAAAACCGCAACAGTTCCATAAACGTGTAGGCAAGAACGCCAGTAAACAAGGACAATACGGTAAAAGGAAGGTTTATGGCCGCCATCCCGGGGCTTAATGCAATAAGAAAATGCAAAGATTTCCTGACCGCCTCGGCTTTCGCTTCGGTAAACGTTATCGCCTGCCCGGTCGTGCGGGTAGCGGGAATAAAAACGGACATCCTTTCTACAGACACTTTTTCCATACCATATGTATAGCAAGATCCGTGCCAAGTCCATGGGGAGCAGCATAGAATACTTCAAAAAATTGCATTTCGTGAAAATCATCACTAAAATAGGTAATTTGCCATAAATTCCCGTGGTTTTATAGTGCCATCTGTGATTTGGACATCCCACTTGTTGCTCCAAATCCTGCTCTGGAAAACGCAAAACCGTAAGCCTTGCCCAAGTGTATGAAAAATCGTAAACTGTGAATTCAAAAAATACTATGATATGCAGCATCGAAAACCTCCCGCCCGTACTGGCGGCTTCGGTAGGCAAATGGGAAAAAAACTATATTGCGAAGATAGAGAGCCAGGGCCTGCTGCCTTTTGCGGTAACGCCGCATTTCGCATCACTTGCGCGGCCGGAAAGGGACGACCCCATCCGACGGCAGTTTTTCCCCGACCCGCGCGAGGCGATCCGCGGCCCCTTCGCATTGGACGATCCGCTGGGCGAATCGCTCCACCGAGTCGCGGCCGGCTTTATCCACCAGTACCGAGACAGGGCCCTTCTGCTTGCCTCGAAAACCTGCGCCGGGTATTGCCGCCACTGTTTTCGCCGCGTATGGATTTCCTCGGATCGTGATGCGAAAAGATCCTTCCCTAGTATTCGTACCTTGGAGTATTTGAAGACGCACACGGAAATACGCGAGGTTCTTGTTTCGGGGGGCGATCCCCTTACGCTGGACGATGACAGACTGGAGGCTGTCTTCAGCCAGCTACGCGATGCGCGACCAGACCTTGTGCTGCGACTGTGCACGCGAACACCCATAACGGAACCTTCCAGACTGGACGGCAAAACCATCGCAATGCTCACCAAGTTTCGCCCGCTGTGGATGTCGGTTCACATCAATCACCCCAGGGAGCTTTCCGCGCAAAGCCGCGATACCTTTGCCGCCTGTCTTTCCGCGGGAATTCCCGTGAAGGTGCAGACCGTGTTGCTGCGGGGTATAAACGACGACCCGGCACTGCTTGCGGGACTATTTCGGGACTGCCTTGACCTAGGGCTGTCGCCTTATTACCTGTTTCAGTTGGATCTTGCACCAGGAACCGCCCATTTCAGGGTTCCGCTTCGGCGGGGCCTTGCCATTCACCGGGAACTGAGCGGACTAATCCCAAGCGCAGATCTGCCGACTTATGCCGTCGATATCCCAGGCGGCGGCGGAAAAGTCAGGTTGCATGAAAACATTATTGTCGGGGAAAGGGAATCCCACAAAGGGGCCGAGTACATTCTTAAAGACGGGAACGGCAAAGAATGGTATTACCCAGTGGAATGAAACCTAGGGAACCGCTGATTAAAGCGGAATTCAGCGGTTCCCGCGAACTTTCCGTCCGACATTTACACAACCTCACGTCATCTTAGCTCGATATCCATTTTGGCTTGCAGGTTCTGCTGAATGTACTTGCGTATCTTGCTCCGGACTTCAGAATCCGTGCGCTGGGAAAACAGCAGGACGTAAATCTTTTCCCTGCTGTCCATGCGCGAACCAAACAAAATGCCGTCCACTTTGATACGACTCGTCTGGAGTATCATTTGAACGTCCTTGACCACGGCGTTTTTGGCTATCTCCGGACTGCCTTCAAGCGAAAAGGATATACCCACCACGCTTATGTCCTTGATGCGACCACTCACAAACGCTCCGTCCAGCGGAAGGTTTATGGACGCATGGGCATCCGACTCGATGGTCGCGCGTATATACTTTCGGCGGCCTTTCGCCTCCATCGCCTGAAGGATTTCCCCGATCTGTCTTAGGTTTTTTTCCAGATCGAATTTCAGTATCGTGTAGCCACAGGCGACTTTTATGGTTTTGAGATATTTGTCCCGAAGTTCCTCGTCTGGGTTGGATGTGATGACGCCAATGGAAACAGTCTTTGTGTCGGGAGAGGTCATTACCGCCCTAATCCAAAGTTCCCATTCCTTTTCGGGCATTTTTTCGCTCACATCCACGAAAACAATGGAATCGGGGTATTTCCTGAGTGCTCGTCTAAGCGTATCCTTGTTGTGGGTTACGTAGACTTCGTGTTCGTGTTGAACCAGCTCAACGATAATGCTGTTTTGCATCACGGCCGTGGGCATTAGAAAGAAAATCTTTTTCCCCGCAATATCCGGAGCGTTAGTACCATTGTCCATGGGATTATTATATACAGGAAGGTCTGGATAGGCAAGGGACTCACGTTGCCTTTCTGGGCTCGCTTGACTATTTTCCCTTTACACGTCATTTTATAGCCATGAAGCAGTATTCCAAGGACACGAGCTTTGTTCTTCCCGATGAATGTCGTAAAGTGGCGGAAACGCTGTTTCCTTTCGGCGATGCCCACCCGCAAACGCGGGATTTGGCGGCAGCGGCGAACTTTGCCAAGGCGTTGGGAATCGATGTTGAATACCAGCGACTCTTGAAAATCAACAGAGACACCGAGGAAATGCGGAAATTTTTGGGGCATTTTCAGAACAATCTCGACCTTCTGATTCAAAAGACATGGGTCGAAAAAACCGATGAGTCCCGCAAGGAAAGACTGCTGGACAAGGTTCCGCCCTTTATGGCCTTGATCATGCAGGGTGACTTTCGGCAGGCCCTTGAGGAATTCGGCGCGATTTTGGAAGAGCTGGCCTATCTTTTGTTTGGCGAACAGAGCGAAGGCGACGACTTTTCCGAGTACACCTTTCGCATCGACATAGAGATGGGGCTGTTCTGGTGGTACGGCTCACAACTTGGCGGCCTGAAGGTAGATGCGGGTACCGCTACGGACGATGAATTCCTTTGGGCGCTGCTGCTTATCGGTATTTGCTACCTAACCAACTTCTAGGGAACCGCTGAATAAATCAGCGGAATCAGCGGTTCCCGCGGACTTTCAGTCCGATGCATTTGCTCCCTACGGTGCGCAAATGCGGTTAAGTAGCACTTGATTAAATCCCCATTGGATTTAATCAGTGCTTTCCTAGGGGCGAGACTCCGGCAGAACGGGCTAGGGCTGTTGCCGATGGATTAATCCGTTGGTCGGTGCTATACACGCTTATGGCACGGGTTGCGCAGACCATAAATCCCCGCCCCTTCCCCAGCGGTTTTTCTTTCCATGGGCTATTTAACAAAATTTAATCCCATGCCTGTCTCTGAGCGTCAACTTGCAAAAAAATTCTCGGAAAAAGCGAAAAAAGGCTTGACAGCTTGCGGGCATGTGGTACACTAAACTAGCAGCTTTGTTGCGTTGCACAGCATCATCTTTGCCTTTCAACTACCGTAGCCTTCCATAACTGGTGCGCTATGGTGGTCATATTGTTTTTGCGCAAGATACCTGCAAATGCAGCAATGCCATTGGATACCGTATTTTCTTAAGGAGCAGAATAGCATGAAAAGAACACCAAATACTTTCCTGTTTGCCGCAGCTATTGCGGCAATCGGGCTTTTGTCGGTGGGCTGTCCCACGGATGCCGTATATGATGACTACCCCGAACTGAGGGGGATTGTGACCATAAACCATACGGCCCCACTTGGGGTAAGTGCGACGGTGACGGCGGGTACCATCAACCTTACGAACGGCGGAGCCGTTTATTTCCAGTGGCAACGTGGAACCTACCCCAATTTTACGAATATCGGTGCCCCGACAGTTGACGGCAGCACTCATGCGGTAACCAGCGACGACATAGGCCACTATATCAGAGTAGTAGTAACCCGTTCGGGTACCACCGGGCAAATTGAAAGCAGTTATGTTGGCCCCATACCCGATCCAAGCGATCCCCTTCTGGAAGGGGATGTAGAGATAGTCTATGCTGGTACACTTGCTATAGACACAGTTCTAACTGCGACCACCGCCAACCTTACGAGTGGCGGTGCCGTTTACTTTCAGTGGCAACGTGGAACCTACCCAAAATTTACGGACATAGGCGAGCCGACAACTGGCGGCAACACGCACACTGTAACCAATACCGATGTAGACCATCATATTAGGGTGGTCGTAACCCGTTCGGGTACCACTGGCCAAATTGAAAGCGGCTATGTCGGCCCCGTCAACGCTCCTCCCCGCTTGGTTGCCGAGCAAATTGCAGACCTGCGCATTGGGGTACCACCTGCGGAAATTACCATCACGACTGGGCTCGCCAATGAGCGTATCCAGCCTGAAATACTGGCCTTTGGCGGTAGGCAGATAACGATAACCCTGACCAGGGGGGCACCTGGCGACACTCTGTATCTTGCTGGCCTGGGTGCAATGTTCACGGTGGGCAGCGGGGTTACCCTGATACTGGAAGACATCGATCTCAGGGGCGTGGCCAACAATACAAATGCTCTGGTTGTAGTGCAGAACGGTGGCACCCTTGTCATGGACACGGATGCAAGGATTGCGGGTAACGTCAACACCCTTCCTAATCGGCTCCCTGCGATGCAGGGTGGCGGTGTGCGCGTGGATGATGGCGGACTGTTTTCCATGGTTGCGGGTGAAATTTACAACAACAGAGCTCTTCTCGGCGGCGGGGTAGTGATTACGACCGGCGGTACATTCAACATGCGCAACGGTGCAATCTCTGGTAATACCGCAACCGACTATGGCGGCGGGCTATTTGTTGCAATCGCCGGCATTTTCAACATGTACGATGGAAAAATCTACGACAACGACGCTTTTTGGAGTGGCGGGGTAGCTAATCTAGGTGTCTTTACCATGAAAAACGGGGTAATATCCTACAACACCGCCGAAGACGATGGCGGTGGTGTTGCAATCACATCGGCTGGTACCTTCACTATGTACGGTGGTGTAATCTCTTACAATATTTCCATGCGACATGCTGGCGGAGTGGATAATTTTGGAATTTTCAACATGCGCAATGGGCGAATTTCTGGTAATAGGGCTACTGGTTTCGGCGGTGGCGTGGATAATTGGGGGAGTTTCACCATGTACAATGGGATAATTTCTGACAATATCGCTATGCGAAATGGTGGCGGCGTGAGTAATGTCGAAGTTTTCACCATGTACGATGGGGAAATTTCCGGCAATAGGGCTGCTGGTTACGGTGGCGGTGTGCAAAATGAGGGCGACTTCACCATGCACTATGGGGAAATCTCTGGCAATGAGGTTGTTGGAAGTGGCGGCGGGGTGGCTAACGAGGCCACTTTTGCCATGTACGGAGGGAAAGTATACGACAATACCGCTACGTTGGATGGCGGCGGGGTGTTGAATGGCATGTCTTTCGACATGCGCAAAGGGGTAATTTCCAATAATGCCGCCACAAGGAATGGCGGCGGTATTGCCAATTTTGGAACTCTTACCATGCACTACGGTAATATTACCGGCAATAGAGCCGCTAACATTGGCGGTGGCGTGGCCAATGCGGTGATGGGCAATTTTGCTATGCGCGACGGAGCGATCTCTGGCAATACCGCCACGAATGGCGGTGGAATAGTGAATATTGGCACCACTACCGCGGAAGGCGGAAAAATCCATGGTAACACAACTGCAACGGATGGCGGCGGGGTGTTGAATATAGGGGCTCAAGCTGTTTTCAACATGCAAGGCGTGGAAATATCTGGTAATACAGCCACCCGGCATGGCGGTGGGGTTGCTAACTGGACGGCAGGAACCTTCAACATGCGTGGCGGGCTAATCTCTGATAATGTCGCCTTGGAAATGGGCGGCGGGATAATCAATGGTGGCGCGATGTTCCATATTAGTGATGGGATAATTTACGGCATTGATGCAACAACTGGGGGGAATACGGCTGTCGCATGGATGTCATTAATCAACGGCAACATCGGTGGTGTGTCTGCGTACGGCACATTTGACCACACCGGCTTTGTTCCTAGTCGCACTTTGCCCAACCTTAACTATACCATAGAGGTAGTGGGGGGCGACTTAATAAGACCCTTCCTTCCTTCGAATTCTTACGGTAGCTTGGAACGTTCGGGGCTGGCATTGCCCAAGGAGCTTGTGTTGCCCATCGAGGACTGGATGAATTTGGAAAAATGGACGCTGCCTGGACGTTCTGCACATCCGCCAAGAAGGGCATTCGAACGTTTGCGGTAGGTACCCCAAGGCAACGCAGCGGTGACGGTTACCAATTTTCAAACCCGCTATGCAGGGTGACCGTCACTTTTTAACTATCCCATCTCCAATAACACCAAGGCCGCCTTTAGGCGGCTCCCAAACAACCGCTTTGAGCGGTTCACGAATTCAAGCCCCTGGCTTTGCCGGGGAGCAGCCGCCCGTCGTCGTTCCAAGCGCCGTACATCTTGCCCTGCCGGGTGCTGTCCACGAATTTTTGCAGCCTTTTCTCGAACAAATCGGCCTGCCCGGTTTTCGCGCACCATTGAATGGTGTCAAGGCGGATACGCCTGTACAGCTCCGGCAAGGCGAGGTAGTTTTTCCAAACCTGCGGGTCGGCTTGCAGCGAATCCATTACCTGCGGCAAAATCGCGAAGGACTCCGCGGACATATCGGGCAGGCACTTTCTGCCCATGTCCGTCATCAGCCCGAGCTTTTCAAGCCGCCGCACCCGCTCCTTGTTCAGCTCCGTCCAGTTGCCGTTCTTTTTCCGCGGGCTGATTCTCTGAATGGTTCCGCCGTCAATCGCCTTTTTCGTGCTGTCTATCCACCCGAAGCAAAGAGCCTCCTCCACGATGTCCAGATACAAGATCTTGCCGGGCATGGGTTTGACGACGGAATACACCCACGCTTCCTTTTGGGTCATTGAATGCAGCGAAAGCCAATCCCGCAACTCCTGTCGAGTGGTCGCCTGAAGCAAAGTGTCCATATGTGTTTACGGCCACTGTACCATAAAGGCCGCTCCCTTTCCATGCCGGGGATGCGAAAGAAGCCGTCGCCGCATGTTGACTATTTTTCGGCAACACATCATTTTGAAAGTATGGACAAAAACATCGGTGCGACCGAAGGCGATGGCGCAGAGGCCCGAGAGGGTTCGGACTTTATCAGCGACTTTATAAGGGAAGATTTGGCGGCGGGGCGTTTTGGCTACGTGCATACCCGTTTTCCCCCGGAACCCAACGGGTGGCTCCACATAGGACACTGCAAGGCGTTTTATATAGATTTCACCATGGCCCAGCGTTTCGGCGGGAAGTGCAACCTGCGCTTTGACGACACCAACCCGGCGAAGGAGGATCACTCCTACGTCGAGGCGATTAGGCGCGACATAAAGTGGATGGGATACGACTGGGAGGACCGCGAGTATTTCGCATCCGATTACTACGAGTACCTGTACGAGCTTGCCGTTAAAATCATCAAAAAGGGCAACGCCTATGTCGATGATCTTACCGAAACGGAAATGCGCGAGTACCGCGGGACTGCGGTTGCGGACAGGAGCAACATCACCGTAACGCCCCCCGGCCGAAACAGCCCTTGGCGCGACCGCGCTGTGGACGAAAACCTAGACCTGTTCGCCAGGATGCGGGCCAGGGAATTCCAGGACGGGGCCAAAACCCTGCGGGCGAAAATCGACATGGCCCACCCCAACCTGGTCATGCGCGACCCGGTAATATACCGCATACGCCGCGAAACCCACTACCGCACAGGCAACGACTGGTGCATCTACCCCATGTACGACTTCCAGCACCCCTTGTCGGACGCCAAGGAAGGCATAACCCACTCGCTTTGTTCCCTTGAATACGAAATCCACCGCCCCCTGTACGACTGGTTTATCCGCGAGGCGGAGGTTTTCCCCAGCAGGCAGATCGAGTTCGCCCGGCTCAACCTGAGCCACACGGTCATGAGCAAACGCTGGCTGCTAAAGCTGGTTCAGGACAAGCGCGTCTCCGGCTGGGACGACCCGCGGATGCCCACGATCGCCGGCCTTCGCCGCCGCGGCTACACCCCGGAGGCAATCCGCAACTTCGTTTCCCGCATAGGCATCTCCAAGACGGACAGCATGGTGGACATCGCCTTTCTGGAATTCTGCCTGCGCGAGGACCTTAATAAACGTGCGATGCGGGTGATGGCCGTCCTCAACCCCCTCAAGCTGATTATCGAGAACTGGGAGGAGGGCAAAACCGAGGAGTTCGATGCGGTGAACAACCCGGAAGATCCGGCGGCGGGGACCCGTAAGGTCGCCTTTTCCCGCGAACTGTGGATCGAAAGAAGCGATTTCGAGGAAGTGCCCCCGCCCAAATACTTCAGGCTTTTCCTGGGCAATGCCGTGCGTCTGCGTTACGCGTATGTCGTTACCTGCACGGGCTTTGAGAAGGACGCCGCGGGGAACATTACCGCGGTTCGCTGCATCTACGACCCGGAAACCAAGGGCGGAAACGCCGGGGGGAGTGCCACAATGGACGGCCGCAAGGTGAAAGGCACGATCCACTGGGTTTCCGCCGACAGCGCCGTACCCTTGGAAGCGCGGATTTACGACCACCTGTTCACCGCCGAAAAACCGATGGACGTGGCCCCCCGCCCCGACGGCAGCCCCGGCGAATTCACCGACACCCTGAACCCTGACTCGTTGGATGTTATCCCCAACGCCTGGGGTGAGCCTTGCCTAGCCAAAGCCGCGTCGGGGGAATTCTTTCAGTTTGAGAGGCTGGGTTACTTCACCCGGGATCCCGACGCTGGGGAAGGCGGAAGTCCCGTTTTCAACAAGACCGTGGGCTTGCGGGATACCTGGGCGAAGATTGCGGGGAAGGGGAAGTAGCGCGGTGGTGCTAATGTGGCATCATGTGTCTATCCCTTTCTGCGATTTGGTGCTGGTCACTCTGCACAGAGGGCTGGAAATTTTGCGTATATCGTTTTAAGTAACTGACGTTTTGCGGAACCCGAGCCGCCGTAAGGCGGCGAAGCAGTTACCGTATGTTAAGCGACATTTGCATTTAGCCGATAATGATATAGAGAATGACTGTATATTGACAATTATGAGGACAATCTTTAAAATTATTAGATGCTGACGAGCATTGTACGCAAGGAGCAATATATTATGTTTAAACCTATTTTTTTAATGTTCATTTGTTTTCTCTTTATTAAACCAATTAATGTTTTCTCTCAATATCCCGCTTCAGTAATTTCTACAGAGGAATTCATATCTATAGTTGGGGCCAACTTATTGAGGCATCGGGGAAGTGAATTCACAGTCAGGGGGGCTGTGGTAAGTGCAACCTTGGGAACAAGATATTCATTTACTATTTCTCTGCAAAGCACAGGGTTTAGGACTGTCGATTTTCGGTTTTCGCTATCAACAGATATGTTGGATTCAGTTTCGAATATTGAACCAAATGATATTGTAACAATAAGTGGGGTAGTTAGAGATGCGTATACTCTAACAGATGCCAAAATTATTAGCATTGAGAAAATCAATCAGCCGTTTCAATTAAGAGCACTTTATACAGAGGAAGAAATAAGAGAATTAATAATGAACAGAATTCTTCTTATAAATGGAAAAACGCTTCGATTCACTGGAATAGTACGTCATATCGGCGAAGGTTTCGGAGGGTATTTTTTGAGATTTGGTAGTGAATGGGGCGTTCACCGTGCTGTTTTCAACAGGCAATATCGCGAGCAAATATTAAGCATAAATACTGGAGACACAGTTACAGTTGAAGGAACTTTTATGATTTGGGGCGGGCCCCAACCTTTTACTCAGGTCGGTTTTTTTAATAGCACAATAATTGAATGACGTTTCAATTGTCTGTTTAGAAAACATTATTAAGCAGTAGAAAAACGCATAAGATGCCGCTTCGGAATCTCTGGTTTGATTGAAAAGGAGAGGAAAAAAATGAAGTAAATCAAACGTCGCTTAACAAACGGTAACTGTACGCCGCCGGAGGGCGGCTAGGCTCCAAAAAACCGCAGTCGGCGCAAGCGCCTTTGTGCGGTTTTTTTACGTCACATTTTGCGGTTGCTGGTCTTTGCTACGCAAAGCCCTTATTCGCAACCGCAAAACGTCAGTTACCTGTAACGTTAAACGCCATGCCTGCTGATGATAATATGCCCTTAATTTGTCAGCGGGTAGAAGATAAAATTCATCCAAGGCTCCAATGCTTTAGGATATATGGCTTCCAGTTGCTAGGAGTTTGTGATTCTGGGTTCCGCATTTGTTAGCGTATATTGTTGTTGCATATAAGATAAAATTCATTCCGTGCTTCCAAGGATCTGGAGTTCTAATGCTCCGGGGTTCTAATGTTTCAGCATTCTTATCCCCTATTTGGATTTTTTGTTTTGGGTTGGCTTGAATGGTCCATCGCATAGCATCTGACAGTCAAATTGTGATAAAAAACATCAATCAACCCAAGGTAATAGGGGAGCGTTGGGTACGCAGACACGGCGTTTAACCAGTGTTGTGCGCATTGTTCAAGCGACATTTCTTCCTGCTATAAGCGTGCATATTGACAGCCCCCGACAAGATAATATACCCTAAACACAGCCTTGGCCAAAGGCACTTTCATAAACGAGGCGAAAGATGAGCGAAAAATTCACTGTCGGCATAATCGCATCAAACCATTTTGGCGTGCTGAACCGCGTCGCGGGGCTTTACGCGAAGCGCGGGTACAACATAGACAGCCTTGCCGTGGGCGAGACCGAAAACTCCGCCTATTCGCGTATGACGATCGTGTCCACTGGCGACGATTACATGAAAAATCAGGTCGTGCGCCAACTCGAAAAACTGCATGACGTGAAAATGGTCGCGCTTTTGGGGAAGGACGATTCCGTTTCAATCGAACACATGCTGATAAAACTCAAGGTGAACGGCATCGGGCAGGCGAGGATCAGCGGGATTATCAACGATTACGGCGGCAAGGTCATGGATTTTTCCGGCGATTTCATAACCGCCGAGGTGACGGGCAGTTCAGAGAAGATCGAGCGTTTTATTGACGAGGCAAGGAATATTGGTATACTTGAGGTGTGCCGTTCTGGTTTGATTTCCATGGTTCATGGCGTGGAGAACGTGATGAACATTAACAATCTTGGTTGAAGGGGGCAAATATGCCGCAAATTTATTACGAAAAGGACTGCGATCTTGGGCTTATCAAGGGCAAGAAGGTCGCCGTCATTGGTTATGGCAGTCAGGGTCATGCGCACGCCCAAAACCTGCGCGACAACGGTGTCTCGGTGGTGATCGGTCTGTACGAGGGTTCCAAGAGCGCCCAGACCGCGAAGGCCGACGGCTTCGAGGTGCTGAACTCGGCCGAGGCTACCAAGGCCGCGGATGTGGTCATGCTTCTTGTGAACGACGAGAAGATGGCCGGTATTTACGAGGCGAGCGTCGCGCCGAACCTGAAACCGGGCATGACGCTTTGTTTCGCGCATGGTTTCAACATTCATTACAACCAAATCGTGCCGCCAAAAGATGTCAACGTCGTTATGATCGCGCCCAAAGGCCCCGGCCACACGGTTCGCAGTCAGTTTGCCGAGGGGCGCGGCGTTCCCTGCCTTATCGCGGTGTACAACGACGCGACCGGCAACGCCAAGGAAACCGCGCTCGCGTACGCCGCGGGTGTCGGCGGGGCGAGGGCCGGCGTGTTGGAGACCACTTTTAAAGAAGAAACCGAGACCGACCTTTTCGGCGAGCAGGCCGTGCTTTGCGGCGGCGTAACCGCGCTTATGAAAGCCGGGTTCGAGACGCTTGTCGAGGCGGGGTATCAGCCGGAAAGCGCGTACTTCGAATGCGTTCACGAAATGAAGCTGATTATCGATCTTGTCGCGAAGGGCGGCTTGTCCTATATGCGTTACTCGATCAGCGACACCGCGGAGTACGGCGATTATTCGACCGGGCCGCGCATCATTACCGAGGAAACCAAGAAGGAAATGAAGAAGGTGCTGGCCGAGATCCAGAACGGCGAGTTCGCCAAGAACTGGATTCTTGAGAACAAGGCGAACCGCGCGTCGTTCCTTGCGAAGCGGCGGATGGAGTCGGAGCATCAGGTGGAGCAGGTTGGCGCGGAGCTTCGCGCAAAGATGAGTTGGCAGAAATAGTGGCAAACGGGTTTTGTATAAAACTTGATTATAAGTCCGCGGGGACTTTGACTCCCGCAAGGGAGAATTGACATGAAAAAAGCGTTTTTGGTTCTTGCCTTGATAGTGGCTGGTTCCATGGTGGTTGCCGCGCAGGAAGGCGGCTTCACCTTTAGGCCCTTGTTTAGCGGCGGCGGCCCGACGGCGGCATTGTCCGGGTTTGGCGGGAAGGGCGAAGTTGCGTTTTTGTTCTACGATAGCGGCTTGCAGATAAGCAGCCACATTGTGGGAAGGGGCGGCTCGGTTATCATTGACGGGGACACTTTCGGCGCCGGCTCGATTGGCGCAAAGCTGAGTTTCGGCGGGTTTTGGGCCAATGGGGTTTTAAGAAGCTATACCTTTGTCGAGGGCGGAATTGGCGCGGCTGGCGGCAATTCTGGCGCTCATCTGGTCGGCATGTTTGGCGGCGGCGGCGGGCTTGACTGGTTGTTTATGGAAGGAGCCTCGCTCTACATCGAATTCGGGTATCTGCAGCACCATATAAACAGCAGGCTTGTTGGTGGCCCATCCATAAGCATAGGTGCGAGAAGTTTTCATGGAAGGTGAAGCATCCGGGAAACAGGAACCCGGCAAACGCGGTTCGGCTATGAGTGTGATCAAGGAAGTCGTGCAGGGAATCGTTGTTGGCACCATTGTTGGAATCCTGGGGGGCGTGCTTATCCATGTGACTGGTTTGGATTCGCCCCCCGTGTGGGTTTTTGCGATTGTCGGGGCAGTGGTGGCTTATGCCTTCAGTTTGATTATGCAGAAGGTTAGGCGAGCGAGACAAAGGGGCGGCTGACGTTTGAGCGAGGCCCGTGATTTGACAAGCAAACCGGGCCTCCCCACCCGCAACCTCCCCATTCCCCGGGGTGTCAAAAACCCATCTTGACAAAATCAGGAAATCTGCTATTCTGGGAGAACTGACAAATATTGTGAATTTGTCAGGGTACATCTATGGCTATTGAGATTATTGGAACAGGAAGGGCAGTGCCCTCGCAAAAAGTAAGTAACGACGATTTGGCGGCCAGAATCGACACCAGCGATGAGTGGATTCGCTCCCACACTGGGATAGGGAGCCGCTATATTGCCGATGATGGTACGGTTGCCAGCGATTTGGCGCTTGAGGCGGCGAAGAACGCTTTGGCAATGGCACAAGGCTACTCGGGCGATATCCCGGCGGAACGGGATCGGGCCGCGGCGGAAGGGGCCAAGAGTATCGGGATGATTGTCGTGGGGACGTGTACCGCGGATTATGTCGGCACGCCTTCCACTGCGTGCATCGTGCAGCACAAGCTGGGGGCGACAAATTCCGGGGCGATGGACATTACCGCGGCATGTACCGGTTTTATCTACGGTCTGGAGACCGCCGCCGGGATGCTGAGCATCAACAAAAGGTTCAACCGCACTCTTGTGATCGGGGCGGAGGTTCTGAGCAAGGTGGTGGACTGGAGCGACCGCGGTACCTGCGTCCTTTTCGGGGACGGGGCCGGGGCCGCAGTGCTGGAAAGAACCGCGGCGCCAAACGAGGGGCCGGATCGGCGGGGGCTGGTGCGTACCATGCTTATGGCCGACGGATCCGGCACTGAAAGCCTTCTTTTTCGCCGGGGTGGTACGCGGCACCCTTACAAGCCGGGCGAGACGATCGAGAAGGGAACCCACATCGAGATGAACGGGCAGGAAGTGTACAACTTCGCGGTCAAAGCCGTTACCGACACGATAAGCGCACTGATGCGGGAGGACGGAATCGGCCCGGACAATCTTTCGTGGATTATTCCCCATCAAGCGAACGCCCGGATCATACAGGCGGCGGGAAAACGGCTGAAGGTTCCAGCCGAAAAATTGTACCTCAATATAGAAGAATACGCGAATACCTCGGCGGCGTCGATTCCAATCGCGCTGGACGAGATGAACCGGGGCGGGAAGCTCGGCAGGGGCGACACGATTATGACGGTCGGCTTTGGCGGGGGGCTTACCTATGGCGGGAATATAATCGTCTGGTAGACGGGAGGTTGCTATGGAGAACAATGTTGCGTTTCTGTTCCCGGGGCAGGGGACGGCGTATAAAGGGTTCGCCCTTGATTTTTTGGCCGCCGGCAGCGCGGGTGTAAGGGCGCTTTTCGACCGCGCATCCGAGGTTTTCGGACGGGACATGGAGGCCCTTCTTAGGGACGGCGACGAGCAGACCCTGAAACGGACGGACGTCACCCAGTCGGCGATTACGCTGTGCGATCTTGCGGCGGCGACCTTTCTGGGCGAGCGGGGTTGGGAGCCCAAGGCTTGCGCGGGTTTCAGCCTGGGCGAATATCCGGCCATGGCTTGCGCCGGGGTCGTAAGCGCGGAGGACTGCTTCCGGCTGATCAAGGCCCGCGGGGAAGCAATGCAGAATTCCGTGGATCGCATCAGGGAGGCCGCCGGCGGGGACGATTCGGCGGCGCCAGGCATGACGGCGGTACTTGGTCTTGACGCGGGAAAGGTGGAGGCCATCATCGAGCAGTTAAGGGCCGAAGGTCTTCAGGATTTGTACGCGGCGAACATCAACTCGCCAACCCAGCTTGTGGTTAGCGGAACCGCGGCCGCGCTCAAAGATGCGGAGCCGCGGTTCAAGGCGGCGGGGGCCAAGGTAATGCGTCTGCGCGTCGCCGGGCCTTTCCACTCGCCGCTTATCGCCGACGCCGCGGAAGCCTTCAAGCCGGTGCTTGACGCCGCGGAATTCGCCGATCCCAAAATCCCCCTGTACTCCAACGTGACCGGGAAGCGGGTGGCGTCCGGTGCGGAGGCGAAGGAGCTTGCCCTTCTGCAGATCACCAGCCCCGTTCGCTGGGTCGGGGAACAGGCGGCGATTGCCGGGGACGCAGCAGCCCTGGGTTTCGGGGCGTGCCTGGAGGTTGGCCCGGGGAAAACACTCCGGGGTTTCTGGAAGGATTCAACGAGCGGGATTCCCTGCCATGGCGCGGGGACGGTCGAGGATATCAATAGCTTTACGGCTAATTCGGAGGGTATATGATGCTTGAGAACAAAAAGGCGCTGGTCACCGGCGCCTCGCGCGGAATCGGGAAAGCCATTGCGGATTTGTTTGTCGCCCAAGGGGCGGAAGTCTGGGGTCTTGATATTCGGGAGCCGGACGATCTACAGGAAAGGATCGCCCAAGCCGGAGGGAAGCTCCGGTGGGTTGTGGCCGATCTTGGCAAGCTCGCCGAGGTTGACGGGATTATCAAGAACACGCTCAAGGAAGCCGGCGGGTTGGACATACTGGTGAACAACGCCGGGATAACCAAGGACGGGCTTTCGTTCAGGATGTCGGTCGAGGACTGGCAGAAGGTTCTGGACGTGAATCTTTCCTCCGCCTTTTTCATTTCCCGCACTGTGGGCTGGGACATGGTGCAGAAAAAATGCGGCGGTTCGATTATCAACATGGCCAGCGTGGTCGGCGTTCATGGGAACTACGGCCAGGCGAACTACTCGGCAAGCAAGGCCGGGCTTATCGGGATTACCAAAAGCGTCGCGCACGAGGTCGCAGGCCGCGGGGTCAGGGTCAACGCGCTTGCCCCCGGGTTTATCGAGTCGGACATGACCGCGGGGCTGCCGCAGGATGTGAAGGACAACATGATGGGGCGCATCCCCTTCAAACGTTTCGGCAAGCCGGAGGACATCGCCAACGCGGCCCTCTTTCTTGCCTCCGACTTGTCTACATATATCACAGGACAGGTGCTGCCGGTGGACGGCGGGATGTTCATGTAACAAGGGTCACCGAAAGGAGAATGATATGAGCAGGAAAGTAGTCGTTACCGGGATGGGCGTGGTTTCGCCCATCGGCACTTCGGTCGAGGAGTTTGGCGCAAGTTTGAAAGCCGGGAAGAGCGGGATTGGCCCCATCACCCTGTTCGACACCGCGGGTTATGACGTTACGATTGGCGGGGAAATCAAAGGCTTCGATCCGACCATTTGGATGGACAAAAGGGATGCCCGGAAGATGGCGCGCTTCATGCAGCTTGCGGTGGCGGCGACGGTTCAGGCCCTTACCGACGCGGATCTGCTGGCCGAGCCGAACGAGGAAGGCCGCAGGCTGGTTAAATGCGAACAGGAGCGAATCGGCATAGTCCTGGGGAACGGGTTCGGCGGGTTCGATGTCGTAAGCGAATCGATGAAAAAGCTTTTCGAGCAAGGCCCCAAAAGGATGCCGCCTTTGACCATCCCCATGATGATCTGCAACGAGGCCGCAGGGAACATCTCGATGCTGTTCGGCACAAGAGGCCCGGCCTTTACCCAGGTCACCGCCTGCGCCGCTGGCACCGACGCTTTGGGCAACGCGCTCGACCTTATCCGCGCCGGTCGCTGCGATGCGGTGATCGCCGGCGGCACGGAATTCCCGCTTATGCCGTTTTCATTTGCCGGGTTCCAGATGCTCAAGGCCCTTTCGTCCAAACGCTGCCACGAACCTGAAAAAGCGTCCCGGCCCTTTGACGCGGACCGGGACGGGTTCGTTATGTCCGAAGGCTCCGGGGTGCTGATCCTTGAAAGCGAGGAGCACGCCAAAAAGCGCGGTGCGAAGATAATCGCCGAGCTTGCCGGTTACGGCGCGAGCGCGGATGCGTACCACATAACGGCCCCCGACCCCACCGGCGTTGGCGGGTCCATCGCCGTGCGGAACGCCCTTGCCGACGCCGGCATGAGACCCGAGGAGATACAGTACTACAACGCCCACGGGACTTCCACGGAGATCAACGATCCCACCGAGACGAAGATGCTGAAGCTGGCCTTTGGCGATCATGCGTACAAGATGAAGATTTCCAGCACCAAGGGCATGACCGGGCACTGCATCGCCGGGGCCGGGGGTATCGAGGCGATCGCGTCGATACTTGCCATGCGGGACGGGTTTTACCCGCCGACGATTAACCTGGACAACCCAGACCCAGAGTGCGATCTGGACTATGTGGCGAACAAGGCACAGTTCGGGGAGATCAACGCCGTGGCTTCCGGCTCGCTGGGATTCGGCGGGCATAACGGGGTTGTGGTTTTTCGGAAGTACGTTGAGTGATGTGCTGGGGGCCGAACTTCATGTTGCCTATGGGGGAAGCGGGCAGGGATTACCTTGCCTGCGAGGGAAAGGTGCTGAACAAAACTCGAAAAACATGCTAGAGTGAACCCGTTGGTGATATTTTTGCATAAGGGTGATTGGAACGGTTATGAATGGAAAAGATACGGCCCGTGAAGAACGGATAATCATGGAGGCTGTTGTTGACGCTTACGGTCCGGAAGAACGGGCTATGGGTTGGTATTACTATTTGGATGACAGAATTTCGTTCCCTTTTGGTGCAGAGTGCATTACTGTCAATAAGCGTTCGCCACTGGAATTGAACGAACGGGTTACGGTGGTGCGGATGGCCAGCGAAGAGGATTGTGAACACGATATGCATGTGGAAATATCGCGAAGTGGCAAAAAGTTGGCAATCCCTCTTTCCCAGATAAAACCGCTGAATGCCAACGAGGACACCATCGAAGCAATTGGTGATTGGCATTATTGGAAGAATCAGGGTTACTCATTTTAGGAAACAAGTTACCTGGTAATAACACTGCCTTGGGTATATTGCCTGCACTAATTCCTTGCGAAATTCGGGAACAATAATAGGTAATGGGCAAGACTTGTTGAATGCAGAAAAGGCGCAGCTCTACGCCCCTCTACAAACATCCTAGGCCGATTCCAAGATGGTTACAACAAGTTTTGCCCATTACCCAATAATGTAGCCTGTCAATATGGCGGGGCGCCCGATGCAAGCCTGAAAATGCGGGGCTTGCATTGGGCGTTATCGCATCCTTATCTTACGGTCAGAGCCTGAATCCAATGCCGAGCTTCACGGTTACGCCAAGGCCGCCGTTGTTGACGTTCAGGTTCGGCGGATTTTCCATGTCGTCCGCTACTTCACTGAAACGCCCGGCGGCGAACCGGTAGTTTCCCAAAACCGACGTCCTTAGAAACACGTTTTCGGAAAGGTCGAAGTCTGCGCCCCCTCCGAATTTTATGCTGAAAGTGCTTAGACTTGCGGCGTTCTCGACAAACAGCATCCTGCTACCCATATTCATTCGCCCGTCCACATTGGAGGCAAGCACGATGCTGTACCCGATGCCGGCGAGTGGGAAAAGCGAAACACCGCTCCTTCCCAATGCGAAGGGGAATTTTCCCAGCAGGCTGATGTCCAATGCGATGAATGAACCTTGGATTTCCTGGGTTTCGTCGCCCGACCAAGTGATGTTAGTCCATGCGTTTCTTTCGCGCACGGTCAAAGGGCCGCCCATTATGCCAATCGACAGTTCCACGAATCTTGCGTCTGCGAAAAACCAGCCACCGAAGCCCAGGTAGCGTATGCCGAATTCATCAAGCCGCCAATCCAACGGGTTCTGGTTTTCGCGTCCCACGCTTCCAAGTCTCCCGATGTCGAGCAAAACGCCACCGCCCAGGCTCCATATCCTGCGGGCGACCCTTATCCCGGTGCCTTCCAGCAATGACTCGATAATACCGTCGCTAATGATGCTCACGCTGTACACGCTTCGGATGATCGCGGTTTCAACCTCGATTACCTGCACCCTAAAGTGGAAGAAAGCCCCGATGGGTTCAAAAGTGCCGGTCACGATGGATTGAACCCCGATGAACCTTCCGATTGACTGCGCCGTCGCATCGTCAACCAGACCGGACATATTGAAATCCAACTCTTCCTCAAGCAGCTCGATCTGGGCGCGGTTCACCACCGTGAATCCCCCTCTGCCAAGGAAACCGGCGATCATCTCGTTTATGATGTAATCCGACATCCTATCGGAACCTGCCTGTATAGACAGCACAGCGAGACTTGTGCCAGGTTCGATGCCCCGGGAAAGTTCCCCCACTGCGTTGCGAATCGCGTCGTCAAGCCTGAGTGCTTGGGCGTGCATCGTCCTTGCCCCAATTGCCATCATGCACGACAGTGCCACGGTGGCGAACAAAATTTTCCTCACAAAGTGCTCCTTTTGCGGAGCCGCCTCGCAGGAGGCGACCGCATTGATTTTGCGCCTCCGTATGGCTACTGTACAAAAATGAAACTGTTAAACGGTATGAGATTTGGCCCGGCGTTAAGGTTGGCGGGAGCCAAAGTGTACAAGACCCTCATCGATCCCCAATCTTCGTATGGCTCAAGGAGGATCAAATAAAGCATGTAGCTCCCTGGAGTGCCAAACCCGGTAAAGGTAACAGAGCCACCCGAAATCGTTGCCGACCATTCGGATATAACGACTCCTCCGCCTAGCGGCAATATCTCCAGGAATGCGATATCCTCATAATTGGGCGGTATCCCTGAAACCGTTACCGATATGCTCGTGGCGCCGCCGCCGCCCACGTTCCCGCCGTCGTCGCAAGCCGCCATCGAGAACCCGATTATCGCCACCGCGGCGACAATCCCGAAATGTCTGAGTTTGTCTTTCATTTGAAAAACCTCCTGTGATATTTTGCCAAGGCTCATATATGCCTGGCTGCGCATCGCAAATGTGCCTAATTTGCCCAATGCACTTTCTGTATAATGGCGCAATTTTGCCTAATTGTCAATTATAAATAGCGCAAATCTGCCCTGTTTTCGGATAAATTTTACGTATGGATTTCTGGATTAGGCTAAAAGAGGAAATCAAGGCCAAAAACACAACCCAGGAATGGATTGCTGGCAAAGTAGGCGTTCCTTTTGGTACGTTTAGGAAATGGTTATATAGAAGAACATATCCAAATGTACAGATGGGGCACGAGATCGCCGAATTGCTCGATACATCGGTGAAATATTTGCTCACGGGCGTTAAAGTCGAGGCCGAGACCAAGGTTGCGGTTGAGAGCTTGGATGATACGGAACAGCGGCTGATAAAGGCATACCGAAAACTCAGTCCTGCTGACAAAGAAAACGTCATGCTAGCCGTGAATGCATGGGCAGGAAAAAGAAGATACAGCTTGCTGGAAAAGCAGGCGGACATTGCCCCTGGACAGATGCACGAAAAGTAAAAGCCGCACTTGGAAAGGCAATGTTGCAGGGACTTGACGGCAAGGGTATCCCCTTGACTCTGGATTGTTACAGCGAAAAACGGGACAATGTATATGCAAGCCGAAAATATGGACAGGTCTAAAATCGTGGTCACAAAAAAGGCGTACTTGACAACAATGATGCGGAATACTGGAGCCGTGCGACAATAGAGTTCTTGCGAAATCTCAATTTTGCAAGAGGTCTAATCGCAGAAAAATTGCAGACGATAACTTTTTTAAATTTGGGAAATCTGCAATGGATGTTGCTTGACTTTGGCAACACCCGTTGATATAGAGCTGTTCAAAGAGAATATCGAACATATAATCCAGATTCATGGAGGCGGCGAAACGTTTCTTGGGGCTGCTCATTTTTCACCTTGGTTCCGTCCAAAAGAACGGCTCGCACATCGAGGATGCAGGATTTTCCCTCGAGCATTTCTTTTATGAAAGGCTTTTTTTCGATTATTTCGAGGGTTTCGATGGGTTTTCTTCCCGATGGTGCAAGCACCGCATTCAGGAAGCCGGCAAATTGGGGTTCGTCGCCCTTCTCTCCCATGGTCTTGTAGAACAGGAAGTCGTTGAGCAGGTTGAACCTTCGTAAAGGCTTTAGTCATCTTTAGTCATAAGGAGGAAAACGGCGCATTTTCGCAAAAAAAATCAATGACGACTTGACTTATTCCCGCCTTTATGTTAACCTGTAAACAACTATGGTTAACACAAAGGAAAAAAGCGGTTCCGCGCCCTCAACGAAAGCACGGCTTGTCGAGGTTTTACGCGCCGGAAACGGAAAGCCGATAAGCGGCGGCAAACTCGCCGTGGATTTGGGAATTTCAAGGGTCGCCGTCTGGAAAGGCATACAGTCCCTCGTCAAGGCAGGGTATTCCGTGGATACTTTGGAATCGGGGTATTCGCTTGACCCTGAAAGTCCCTCCGATTTTCTGTATCCCTGGGAATTCGGCGAAAACGAGCCCATGTTCCGGTACTTCGAAAACACCGGCAGCACCATGGACAGAATGCGGGAATACGCCGCTCAGGGAAACGCGTCCGGAACCGTGGTAATCGCCGAAACACAAAACGCTGGGAAGGGACGCCTAGGCAGAAGCTGGGTTTCCGAACAGGGGGGCCTGTACTTTACCGTTTTGGAACGCCCCGCGCCAATGGCGTTGACGGATTACAGACTACCCCTAATGCTCCATCAGGTCGCCGTCGCCCGTGTCCTTGGTTCCCTTTGCGGAAAACCGGCCCGCCTGCGCTGGCCCAACGACGTTTATATCGGCAATCGAAAAATCGCGGGTCTTATGACGGAGCTTGCCGGGGAGGGGGATTCGATTTGCTGGCTGGCAAGCGGTATAGGAATAAACGTGAACAACCCGGCCCCAACAGGCGGCTCCGTCAGTTGCGCCGAGCTTATCGGACACCCGATCTTGCGCCGGGAACTTCTGCTTAAGATAACCGACGAGGCGCGGCGGATAAAAAAACAGACGGATTACGGCAAGGCTTACGCCTCCGGAAACCGGCTTTTGGCCGAGGAATGGAATTCCATGGCGGATCGAATCGGGGCCGGCGTCTCGCTTATGGATTTGGGTTCCGCCGATGGAACCGTGCGGGGCAGAAAAAAAGGGCCGCCGCTTGCGAAGGGTATTTTTGCCGGGACGGATTCCGTGGGAAGATGTGTCATTAAAGTGGAAGGCGACGAGGGGATCATGTGTTTCAACGCGGGGATCGCCTCGCTTGTTTATCATCGGGATTAGGAATATTACAGGAGGAAATCATGAAAGAAGAAGAACCAATATTCGGCCGGCGGCCAAATCGAAGAAAGGCGATAACCTCGCTGGTTTTTGCCGCGCTGTTTGCGGCGATAATCGCGGCAAGCGCTTTCCTTATAATTCCCATCGGGCCGGTTCCCATCGCGTTGCGGAACATGTTCACCCTGCTTTCCGGTTTGGTACTCGGGCCGTTTTTGGGGGCCG
>Ga0209755_10002383_pt1 | contig 25990 bp, 33 predicted proteins | sample TergutCo191P1_FD_187301 | JGI IMG/M metagenome (GOLD analysis project Ga0209755, IMG submission 187301) | Cornitermes sp. P1 segment gut microbial communities from Petit-Saut dam, French Guiana - Co191P1 (SPAdes) (version 2) | ecosystem: Host-associated > Arthropoda: Insects > Digestive system...
CCTCATAAACCGAAGCCGCCGGAACAACCGCTGCAACCCGCTCTGCCTCCGCAACAACCCACTCTGCCTCCGAAACCGCCCGCACAGGCGTACCCCCAACCGCCGGCTGCGGAACCTCACGAGGCGCCTCGCGAATCACCTCGACAGGCTGCTGTATAAACGCCTCCACGGGAACAACAACCGTCTCCTGCACCCGCTCGGGCAAGGACAGCATCAATAGCGCGGGACGAAAAGGCACAAGCAGCCCCACCGCAACAATCACCCAGCAAAAATACCGCACAGCAGGACTAACCTTACCGTCAAGCAGCCTGCCGAGTATCAGCAGCAGAACAACAACAACAGACATAATCAAGGATGTTTCAAGAATAAGCATCATTTCTAATGTCCCCCCTTTGACTTGCTCTCCTTCAACCATTCTTCAAGTTCAGTCAAATCTTCCGCATTCACATTGTTCGAAAACAGCGCGTTCATGAACCCCGTCAGAGAATTTTTGTGGAAGGTTTTCATAAAATGCCCCGTAGTCTGATTCAAATATGCCTCGCGTAGTACCAACGGCGTGTAAAACCGCTCCTTCCCCTGCTTATCGCTAGAAAGGAAGCCTTTTTCCACCAAACGGTTAAGCAAGGTGTACACCGTCTGCGGCTTCCATCCCCGTTCCGGCTCTGCAAGCCCCGCCACCTGCGTCTTCGATATAGGCGCAGGGTTCTCCCATATTATTCTCATTACCGCAAATTCCGAATCAGGCAACTGTGGATAATTACTCATGAAAACGCCCTCCAAGCATTAATTACAAATGTAGCTGTTCATATATTACACTTGTCTTTTTTGTTTGTCAATCCCTTAAAATGAATTTATCTTGCTGATACTTATAAAGCTCTGCGTATCTATACGGATTACTCAGCAACTCTTTTTGAGTACCGTCCTCAATAACTTTACCTTCCTCAAGGACAATAATCCTGTCAGCAAGAATCACATTGGAGAGTCGATGCGATGTAAATATAGTCAACTTCCCTTTCGTGTAAGCACGCAGAGCCTCGAAAACATCATGCTCTGCTTTGGGGTCAAGATTTGACGATGGCTCATCCAAAATTAATGCAGTATGCCGTCTAAACAATGCCCGCGCCAAAGCCAGTTTTTGATGCTGGCCGCCGGATAACTCAATCCCTTCTGTATCAAAAAATCGAGTTAAATTAGTCTCAAACCCCTTCAACGCCTTTTCCATTATATCCCCACAACCTGATGCTGCAAGCGCCACCTCGGCAGCATCTTCAAAAGTCTCCCTGCTATCATCTGCAATAGTGAAATTTTCGTAAAGGCTAAAACTAAAATTTCTCATATCCTGGAAATAACAGCTAAAGTTAGCGCGAAGCGATGCCAAGGTATATTCTTGTATAGCTATTCCGTTTATCAAAATCACTCCGCTGTCAGGCGCATACATCCGCAGCATTAGTTTGATTAAAGTTGATTTGCCAGAACCGTTCAGCCCAACCAGTGCGACCCTTTCATCCTTGTGAAGTCTAAAACTCACACAATTCAAAGCGCGATGCCGTGTTCCTGGATATGTAAAACTGACGGTATCAAAAACCAAGGTTTCAACTTGTATAAGTTCTTTCTTACCTTCATCTTTAACATGATTACGAAAGCCTTCAAGCGAAACAAAATTTTCAATTTTCATTTGGTTGTCATAAATATTCACCACCGATGCAGACAGCATAGAAATAGCGCTCCACAGTTGAGTGGCAAGTCCGATATACAGCGAATAATATCCTACAGTAGCATATCCGGAAAGCACCTTAAACGCGATATCTACACCAACCCATGCAACAACAGCCTCTGGCAGACATTCGAGCAAACCTGTAAATATCACTCTGTTCCGAGCTGCGCTGCGTCTATGTACAAATAACCCATCCCATATTCTTCGATATTTTGCTTTGAGCTTGCTACTTGCATTAAATAACCGTAAATCTTGTGCATGAAATCTATCCGTTGAAATTTTTTGCAAATAGTCCATTTGACGACGACCATTTATTTGCTCTAAATTAAGCATATACAAAAGCTTCGTATAACGTGCAGCTATTATTGATGATGGAAGCGCAGCAACTAACATAAGTAATCCGTACAAGAAACTAGCCTGCCACAGAATCAGAAAAACGCCGACAAACGATATAGCAGCACTAATCGCGCTCATAACATTCCAAACAATATAGATAATACCGTAAGAATCATTGCTTGCGGCGGTTATCTTATCATGATATGCGGTATTATCGAAATATTCAAGGTCAGCATAAAAAGAGCGCTCCATAATCACAAGTGCTAATCTTCCGCCTAGCATATCTTCATGCATGGCATTACAATATTGTTCAAGCCTTTGGGCAAGTAAGCGCATCAAGGATGATGCAAATAGTCCTAAGAGTAGAAAAATAAGAACATCCTGACCCAATGCCCCCTGTCCGGCAAGCATGTCAATCACATATTTACCAATAAATGCTATAAGAATAGCAAAAAGCGGAATAGTGACCCCAACAGCTATCCTAGCGGTCGTATACCATTTCGACACATTCCAAGAAAGCGACAAACACCAAACGATTGATTTCAACAATTTCATGAGAGTAATTCCTTAATTTGTGAAAATAATTTTTCCGCACTATCGTGTATATCCAAATCAGTCGATTCCCCTATTACGATATCGACTTGCATTTCACTTGGTAGAGCTAATACCTCTTTTAATTCCATATGCAAAAAAATAATATCAGGCCACGTGAAATTATAGTATAACTCAATTAAATCAGGAAGTGATATAAGCTCATTTTCCCAAGATAGTCTGAATATGCAGTTTTCAATCCATGTTTCTTGGCTACGAGTTAATCCCACTGCTCTGTATCCTTCTTGTATAAATAATAGGATTAAGTCTTTTAGCTTATACAGCCCACCAGAAATATCACTGGGTATGGCGACGACAGAAGCATTCAGTTTTTCCCAAGCGGGAATCAGCCCTTTATAGAGCTGATAGTTCACAAAAGAAGTGTCATGTACAGACTCCTTTGATAGTCTTTTATGGATTGCCTCTATACCTTTAACCCCGCTTGCAAGGTAATCACATACCTTAGCAGTGATAATAGGAGCCGCTAAACTATTTGAGGTATCTTTAGAATACACCAGCAATTCAACGCCATCATAGGGGGCGTTGATAAACACAAACTTATTTTGCAACTCAACCGCATCACAACGTCTCACACCTAACACCCCGGGTAAACAGGCTGGAAAAGTTAAGATGTGTTTATTACTACAGGCGGCTACTATTATTGAATCTGGCAATTCCTCCACTGCTTTAGTTATTGGACTAAAATCTAAATACTGGTTGGTACCCAAGCTCATGTGTATTATGTCAATGTTACCGCGAGCTACGCACCATTTTAAGGCTGCAACTAACGATTTATTCATACCCATACCTGTTCGTGGGTCAAGAATCTTTATACTTAACAACTTATGCAATACATTTGTATTTTTTTTAATTACTGTATAACATGCAGTTGCGTGAGTTGAGAATGTAGCAATATCCGCTGAAGGACTATTATCCGGCATTATCATATCTCGCTCTGCGATAAAAAATTCACATGATTGGTCTCGTGGAAGATATGCTGGGTCAATGCCATCATCAATTATTGCTAATGTTAGTTTTTTCATATATCCCTATTAAGTTTTCTAATGCAATAAAAGTACAATTCTCCAACGCATCTACATAATCATCAGTAAGTTTGAAATTAAAATCTTTGGACAGTTGTTGGAGAATATATACCATATCAGTGGATGAAATTGCATATTTCTCACTAAAAATATAATCCTCACTATCGTATTCATTTAGAGTTACTACGGTATTTATACTCGTCAACAATTTTTCTTTTATTGGTCTATTGATTTTCACAATAACCCCCCTCTTTTTATTCAATCAGCCACAACGATACAGCGTTATGCATCTGCTGTGCGGCGGTTTCAGCAGTAATAAATCCTCTCATGAAATTCTCCAAAGATTCTTCAAATAGGCGCATGGGTATCATAGGCTGCAATAAAGTCATAGGTAATTCATTCAACTCGGCTATTCGATTCACTGTAGCTTCTGTTTCACGCTCACGCAATTCATTGTCATCGAAGGCGATAAAGTCCATGTAACCCGGGGGAGAAGCAGCGGGGAGATACGCTATTGTTGCTCTTATTGGACTATCGAAATTATTTCTTAGTATGGGTGAAGCGAATGATTGATTTGCCCATGGATTTCTTGTACCAAAAATTGGCTCAATCCTAGCCATATCTACAGCTGCATTGTAAGCCTGTAAAACATAAGTGATAAACTCCCAAGCCAATTCAACCTCCCCCCCAGCATTAATAAAAAGGACATCCCAAACATTAGACCCCGCAACATCGATTAATAGTTTCCCTTGGTTATCTACTAATGGGATGTAGTGAATGAACCTAGGCGCATTGCGAGAAAAAAAAGCATTTGCCGGGGTTAGCCTAAAATCACTCATCTCAAACAAATCGGACTGCGCACGGTTACGCATAAACTCCGTAGTTGGCGTAAATGCGAACCATTCAGCGGAAATGCTTTCGCGACCATCAAAAATTTGTGGCATCTTATTAAGGAAAGAAATAAACCGATAATCAAGTAAATTACTTATACTATTATTAAAATCTATAAAGTCACCAATGACAGTTTGAATTATACCCCCATAAGTACCAAGAGACCATGTGACGCCCGGAGTCAAATGCCCAAATTCTCCTCCATAAGCTTTTTTTAGGTCTAAATAAAATTCCATCATTTGCAGGATACTTATGACTGAATATGAAGTGAACCGCTCACTAAAATACTGTGGTATAAACCTGTTAACACCAACGTAATAAAACCCAAAACTCACCGGTAACATATACAAGCCGTTCTCAATTTCAAAAGCACTTAATACTTCTGTGAAGAAATCATCTCGAGTTATTCGAGTACAAGTGTATATTAATTTATTTATGTCGGCAAGGAACCCTGATTTCACCCATGGACGTATATAATCTCCATGACCATCCAAGAAAAAAATATCTGGTCCTTGACCCGCCATAAGCTGAACCCGAAGTCGTTCAATCCTTTCAAATCTCTCGCGTTGCTCAATATCCGGGTCAATATTCCCCCATGCATAGTCATTAATCACTAATTGAAACGTATATAGCTTCCCCTGTTTTTGCCAAGATTCATTCATAGCCGTTGCAGCTTGTTTCAAAACGCCGGTGGAATTATTTGGATTTTTGACTGTCAAAGTTCTCAGTGGTAAATGATTCCCTAGTTCTTTTTCTAATACATAAATTTCCGGTTCCTCTCGTTCTCTGTTCAACCAACGTGTGATGTTTACTTCCATTTGATATATAGCATTTTCTGCTGTCATTTCGTTATTAAAAAATTCAAAGAGAACGGTGTCGAAGACATGGCTAGGCATCATATGGTTGTTTATAGGGTAAATTAATGGCCATTCACTGTACTCCATTATGCTATCTATAGCTCGGTCAATTTCAGCAAATATGGTTCCGAATATCGGACGCATTTCAACTCTCTCAAGTGCAGTCTCTAGCCCTAGCCCTAGATAACCCCTTGCATATCGTCTTGCAATGTGAGGATTAGCATCAAAATTTAGACCTTCTGTTCCAATTACCAAAAGAAGTTGCTCAATAAAAGCCCAAACCAGAGTTTCATCTGCTTCTGCATTTACAACAATTTCTGTCCCCCAATACCTCATTATTATCCTTCCATTATCATCGGCTATAGGGATAAAATCAGTAAAGAAACTTGTTTGAAAATCAAAGAACGCTTCAGGTATTGCCGTAAAATCAAGAGGAGAGAAAAACACGTAACGTTCCTGCAATTCAGCCATAGATTCATCAGTAGGATTAATCATAATTGGAGTATTAAATCTGTCATTATTACCGAACGCAGTGCGTAATTTCTCAAGCATTATTTCACTCGAATTGGGGAAGTTAGCCGTACGACTCGAAAAATCAACAGCCGCATTAACTTTGGGTGTATAAGCTCTAATTACATCCATCCCATGTACAAGTGCAAACTCGCCCCACTTGGGATACTCAGCAATCAAATCAAGATATAGATTAGCTATATCTGACACCGACGCTATATCAAGAGCGAAGAACCTATCTCGAAAACCACTAGGCACGTTAGCATTTATACCTATAAAATCAAAGCCAAACTGCATCGGCAACATATACAACCGTCTATCAATCTCTAATGCTTGCAAAGCAGTTGTAAAGAAATCTTCTCTGTTCCAATTATACGATTTATCTATCATGATATATATATCTTTTATGAAACTGTTTTCGATAAAAGGATATAAATAAGCATTATCCAATACAAATATATCCGGTCCAAGTCCCGCAGCCAATTTACTTAGCATTTGGGAAATGTGTGTTTCTCTTTGTTCCGGCAAATATGTTATAATATCTATGTCTATCTCTACCCCATTTTCAGCCTTAATACGACGCAGTTTTTCAGCCGCCCTATTAAAATGAAAGCTTTCCCTGATTGGTATGAATATAGTTAATGAACTTAAAGCGTTTGACTGTAGCATTCTAGAAACTTCAACTACAGAATCGCTGCTAGTATCCTCAGTATATACATCAAAATCTCCACTATTCCGCCCACAAGCGGTAATAGGTAGTAGCATAACTAGTAGAATAAAATATATCTTTCTATAAGTCATATATTCCCTCCAAATTATAGCAATAAAGTAAGTCGATGCACAATTCCAACGATATCTTCAAAGCTGTGCATCAACATTAATACTTTGACTTCATAAACGAAATCAATTTTTACAAGCTACGTGGGCGGCCAGCCACAGAAGTCATTGAAGCATTTTGAGTAGCAGAGTGATTACCAACAGTGATAACACCCGGATTATTATTTACTCCCGGACAACCGCAATCACCACATGAGCAACTGCAATATGCATACAAGCTTTGCTCATCATAACTGGTTTTTTTACTGAGCTTCGTCTTAACATTCATGCTTTTCCCCTCCCTTCTTCAAGTATATAAGTACCACATATATAAGTTCAAGCAGGCTAGCACTGCCTTGTGGTAACTCTCCAGTCGTTCCAATCATCGTACAAAGTCAGCATTATCAGTCAGATAAGAATGAGCAAGCAAACACGCTTCATTAATAGACTCACTATTTAACGCATTAAATAAGTGAAATTCAAAATTTTCTGTTTCTTTCAATATGTTTTCTATACCCTTCATTACAAATACGCTTTCCAAATCAAAATAATCTAATTTATCTTGACCAGAAGAATTATCAAATGAAATACGTGTGTTGGATAAAGCAAAAAGATTCACACAACTACGTAGATGATAGTGAAAGTAATTACGCATTTCCTTGAATATTTTTATGTTATACGAATTATAATACATGCATAAAATACTCAAATCGCTTTCCACTGCTGTGCATATAATTGAGGGCAAAATTCCAAACCCTAATGGGATTTCGTCGTTATATTTCATTATCGCATTCGGAACTCCAATTATCAACAACTCCGGACTTTCTTCCTCTGCTAAATTTTTAACATAATGATTAAATTTTAGTATTTTTTCATATGCATCAAATGATTCATGTAAAAAACTTGGAATACCAGAGAAACCAAAAAAACCACTAGCATCATGCGAACCGATTTGCGAAACCCTATATCCTGATTCTAAAAAGTGCTTACGTAACGACAACTCTACTGCAAATTGGTCAGTACGAATACCTTGAGTCAATACTGTAATTACAGGACAGCAAATCTGATATAGGTGTTCTTTTTCCCCTTTTTCCTTTATAGCATAGTTATTACCCAATAATAAGTTAGGTGTTTCGCTTTCCAACTTTCCTTTAATTTCACGAGAAAGTATTATCTCTATACAGGCATCCATTGCAGCAGATATAACAGATTCATAAATTGCCATATTATTTATATTCTCATTGTAGTCCACAAACAGCACATCTATATCCATCAATAGCTCTTTATCAAAACTATGGAGGAGTCTATTTGTAACCTCGCCACCATCCAAACAACATGCATCTTTACCGTCCAAAGCCCAAAATCTCGGAACGAATAAATAAGACACATCAAACCCATTTAACAAAGAGCTATGACGAGATAATGCACATTGAACTCGAGTTACAGGAAATAAAGCTAACTTCTTTTTCATATAGCCAACTACCCTTTCATATTTAATAGACTAGGCTCAAAATCATAGCCATTTTCTAGCAATAAACAAATAGTTTTCAAAGCATCATATGTTTCATATTTTGCCATTAAACAATTTTCTAACCGCTTTTCACTAGACAACTCACTGCCACCGTCACAAGCCGCAACACAAAGACTGCAATGTATAAAGTTCCAACATTCTTTACATTCCAATTCAGACAATTTACCCACATTAAGTACTGATTCAACCTTAGCATAATCAAACCCAGTGTCAATATTGCCAATTTTCATAACTTCTGAGTTTTCACTGACTCTTTCACAAGGAAAAATATCTCCGTTAACATCCATATATGGCCGCATAATCCCCGGGACGCAAGGTCCGCTTGGGTGAGATTTTTCGAAAATTACCGAACGTGATAAATCCTTTTGTATTCTTCTTGGCGTGTCGAGAGCATTTGAAAATATGTTAGTAGTTTTGCTACGACTATAAAGCCCTAGCTCGGCTAAAATTACTTTCATTCGCTCGTACTTACTTGTGATATAATATAAATCGTCATATTCAATCTCTTTTTTAGAATTATACGTATTTACTGTACTAGTCCTAGCCACACTATTTGCGAGTATACTATCTGCAGAATAGAAATCCCTTACGCAAGAAAAATCGGAACCTGGCGCAACCGTAGTTATAAAACTGACTTTATGAAAAAACAGAGGAAAATTAGTTTTTAAGTACGCTACATTTGACATAATAACTTCAAATGAACCTTTACCATTTTCAAACACTCTGTTTTTATCGTGCAACTCTTTTGGCCCATCAAGACTTATAAACACAGTAAAATCATTTTTCTCCAAAAATGAAACCATTTCGTCATTAAAAACAGTGCCATTAGTAGTAACAGTATAGTGAACAGGGCGTCCAGTATACGCTTCATTTATGTAATCAATGCAGGCAACAATATTATCAATTTCAAGCAGCGGCTCACCTCCATAAAAACCAATGGCTATTTCCTTTATATTGCGAGACCTAGACATGATAAAATCTACACATTTTTTCATGGTTTCAAGGGTCATTGTTTTATTAGAGTGAGTGCGCTGATGGTCATAGCTTCCTCCATATGCACAATACAAACAACGCAAATTGCAACTTTGAGTCACCTGCATTGTGATTTGCCTCATGCTGCTTTCTAAGTCGTTGCGCAAAAATTGCGTAGCCGGATGTTCAATTTCTTTTAGCTTGGTTTCATGCAAATACCCCTGATTAGTGTACCGTTCCAACAACACCCAATCTGCCTCTCTATCTTCTCCATCCTCTATGCGTTTGAACGCAGCAAACTCCTCTGTGCTTACAGACAACAAAGCATTGACCTCTCGGTCGTAGACATAATTTCCACCCGGGGTAGTAAAAGTCAATATGTACCGCGCCATGAAGCCTTCTCCCTTCCCAATAGACATTCTTCTATGATTTACCCTACGTTATTTTATAGGCCTACTTTACATCGCTTGACATCAACTTACCATAGCGTAATAGGAATATTATTTTATTCCCGGTACGCTATGGTAAATAATAATATAGCTAGCGTACAATACCTATGTAAAAGAAAAGCCAGAGCCACTTTCTTCTAGCTCTGGGAATTATGTCATGAACTTAATATTGTAGGGGAGGATTGAGTTTTATGAAAATGAAATTTTTTCAGAAGATGTTGTGTGTGATTTTAGTGTATAGCCAGATTTTTGCGGGGAACCTACCAGTTTGTGTCGAGATAAGTGACTACAATGTAATATTGCCTATGTGTATCTACCCTCCTAGACCCAAATAAATTAATTCCATCTCTAAGTGTTCCCTAACAAATTCAGCCACCGTAGGAGCGCTATCTTTTTCGCCAATTATCAACGCTCCAAAGTAAGCCATAGCGAAATAGGGAACACTTTTTTCTTTTTTGCCTAGCTGATATAAACACCAAGCTCGATTAACCGCGAAGCTAGGTAATAGTATCATTTGCTTGTGTTTTACAGCTAGTTCTTCACCTTCAGTAACGATTTCTAGTGCATCATCGAAACGTTTTGCAATTCCCAAATATTTAGAATAGTTATATAGTACAGTCACATATGAGCGTACCTTCTCATGCTCGTCTATATAGAAATAATTAATACTATCTCGCAATCGCTCAAACAACTTTATCCCTCGAGATATCTCTCTTGCCTCACAATAGTGTATAGCCATTTGATTAATAATAGTGATTTCTGTATATGTAAGACGGTACCTGTCTACCTCCCTCTCGTCGAATTGAGGTTTGGTGATAGTTAATGCATTTTTTAGCATACTCATATATTCTAGATTGTCATATCCTTCTTTACTCGCCAATATAGTCGCTTCGGCTTCGAGTATAAATTGCTTGCCAAGCCCTTTCTTTTTGTACCCCTTACCAAATTTTAATTTCTCTAAGAGTGCTGACGCTTCTTCAAACTTCAAGTTAGCAACGCATTTAGTAATTTCATCTCTAACTAATTTATCAGCAAAATCATCTACTGATGGGAACAAACAGAAGTACTTATTAATATCTCGTCCCAGACGTTGCATTATAGCTTCTAGGAAGTATATATTGGGGGGGATTTTGTCCTTCTCCATCTTGGCTAATGCAGGTTGCTTGCATATGCCCGCGCAAAGCCTGACTTGAGTCAGCTTAGCTTTTTTTCTCAAATTACGGATGAGCTCTCCTATACTGGCACAAGCCGACAATCCGCCATGTTTAATGCTAATATCTATTTCTTCAAGCCGTAAATTGTCAACGTCATATGTGATAATATCATATTGCACAACCTCGCTCGCAAATTTGCGTACTTTATCTGCTTCATTTTGCTTGCGAAGCAAGTAATATCCAAAATACGCCAACTGCAAATTTTTACGACATGAATCTGCATCACCCAGATAGTGACTGCATATGGCTCTACTAAATAGAAAATCTGGAGTATGAGCGCCATTATTACGTTTTATTGAAACATCATCTCCGGTTAAGCAAACTTCTAAGGCTTCATCGTATAATTTTTCTTGAACAAGAAACTCAGCAAGCGAAAGCGATATAATCGCAAAATTACTTTCCTTTTCAGGGCTATCTTCTGACAGTCGTGATATACCCTCTAGTATGCGACGCAGTAGAGCTATAGCTCTATTCCTTTCTCCCAACCGGCTATAAGCAAGTGCCATCATATGCAACAATGCTGCTTCTTCAAAAATTAACAAATCACCTTCAAAGTTAAACTCATCAAACTCTTTATATGTAATTTGAATACCTTCTTGCACTAGCGCCAAGGTTTCACTAGCTGAAAATACTCTTATCTCATTTAATTGCGCTTTGCATCTAAGAATAAATTGGTAGTTGACAAAAGAATCAAAACCCCTTATCTGCTCTAACTCATGTACCAAAACCTCGGCTTCTTCTACAGCTTTATTGGATGAAACATGAAGCAATGACAAAATCCGGTCACGCTTAGAAAATATATCTACAGTCTGCTCTGTTAGGTGAGGGCAAAAGAATGTAGGGATGGCTAACTCTAATGATTCCATTAATTTTAATATATTTTCTGGTCTGGGGTTTTGCCGAATATTTTCTATACGTGATATATTCGTAACATCATAGCCTTCGTCTCTTAAAGAATCCTTTGCAAGAAGAAGGTCTTGTGACATCTTTTTTCGTTCGCGCACTAATTTAATTAAAGTGCCAGTTGAATAGCTTGGCATATGCAATCACTCCCCATGAAAACTATATCACTTATTTGACATATTTGTCAAAATACGTTTTAGCTTCAATTGCACTTGTGTTTTCCACAGCAAAAAAATACCACTCCCTTTAAGCTCGCTTGCATGGCTTAACCAAAGGACTGGTGATAATTATCTCGATACGGTAAGCCTGCATCTAATACTTGTCATTTTCCCATCAGCATTGCCATTAAGGCCTTTTGCGCGTGGAGGCGGTTTTCTGCTTCGTCGAAAATTACTTTTGCGTGCGCTTCCAGTGTATCTGCCGCAATCTCCTCGCCGCGGTGCGCGGGCAGGCAGTGCAGGACAATCGCGTTCTTGTCCGCGTGGGAATGCAGCGCGGAGTTAATCTGATAGGAAGCGAAGATTTTTTTGCGTGCGGCTGCTTCGTCCTCTTGACCCATGCTTGTCCATATGTCCGTTACCAGGACGTTGGCGTCTTTTGCCGCTTCTTCCGGGCTTTCCGTCAGGCTGAACTTGCCTGGGTATTTTTCTGCGAACGACAGGACATCCGCATGGGGCGCGTGACCCTTGGGCGCTGCCACGGAAATGCTCATGCCGCAAATAAGCCCGCCCGCAACAAGCGAGTTGCAGACATTGTTCCCGTCGCCTATGTACGCCAGTTTCAGCCCCTCTAGCGTGTTTAGGTGTTCGCGGACGGTCATTAGGTCGGCCAGGGTTTGGCAAGGGTGCGCGAAGTCGGTCAAGCCGTTTATTACAGGCACCGTAGACCATTTTGCCAAGGCTTCCACCTCCGATTGCTCGAAGGTACGAATCATTATGCCGTCTACATAGCGCGACAGAACCCTTGCCGTGTCCTCTATCGGCTCGCCTCGTCCCATCTGCAAATCGTTCACGTTCAGGAACAGCGCGTGACCGCCTAGTTGGTACATGCCTACCTCGAACGATACCCTTGTGCGGGTGGACGATTTCTGGAAAATCATCGCCAGTGTCTTGCCTGCGAGGGGCTTTTCGGCTTTGCCGTTTTTTAGGTCGGATTTCATTTGGTCAGCCAGGCTTAGTATGGCTAGTATGTCTTGCTTGCTTAAATCCATGATTTTTGTTAGGTCTTTTTTCATTTTTTTCCTCCTTATTACGTCTTCGAAGATGGCAAGCACCGCTACCTTGTGGGTTTTTTATTTCGCTTCCAGTTCGGCAAGCCGTTTGCGGAGCATTTCGTTCTCGGCTTCCGCTTGCTCGGCTCTGCGTGTCGCTTGCTCCAGTTCTGCGTTGTGGAAAAATATTTCATCTTTCCTGCGTTGGTAGGCTTGGCGCATGATTTTATCCTCGCTCTGTCTTGCTATTGCTGATACAGCCATTCGGATTACCTCCTTTTCCTTACGAGCGGTTTCTATAATATCCTTATTCACGATTTCTTTTTCTGTGATAAGCGAAAGCCAATACACAAACATATCGTTTGCGGCTTCTTTTATTTTTATGCTGTTTGCCTCGTTTACTGCCTTTGCAAATGCTTTCATATTGATAAAGTGTAACTCTAACGCTTCTGTAAAAATTGCGCCATCATCTTTGTCCGTTATCATACATACACGGTGGATTTTATCCGTTGCGTTCTTAGGTTTTTGGATGGGGTCAACTGCTCCGTCTACAAATGCGATTGTTATTGTGGGCAACTGTGATGTATACTGTTGCCCTGCTTCCAGTTCTTCGCTAAAGGCTCTTGCCCAAGAACGAATTATCTTCGCTTTTATTTGACTTATTCCATGAAGATGCATCTCAATTAGTACGTCTGTACCGTCCTCTAATTCGGCTCTAATATCTAAAATTGACAGCTTATCTTCAATAGACTTTTTATCCATGCTAGGATTTTTTAATCGTACTGATTTTACGATTCGGTTGATTTTTGCATTGGCGAAAATGGCGTTGAGTAATGAGGTTAGAGCTTTGGGATTTCCCTCAGCGAAGGCTTTGAACGCAAAATCAACGCGCAAATCCATAAGTTTGGCGTAATCAATGCTGATGGCTTCATTTTTCTTGTCCATAGGCCGCCACCTCTATTCTGTTGTCTATAGCAAAGACCATCTTATTCCTCAATTTCAAAGGCATTATATCACGTTCTTGCCCCTGAGGAAATGAAAATGAGCGTCTTCAATTCCATATTTCCCGCATAAAAACTCAATCCCGCTCATACCACTGCGCCTGCGCCGCCCACATTTCTGCGTATTTTCCCGTACGCGCAAGCAATTCCTCATGCGTGCCCGTATCAGTAATCCGCCCCGCCTCCATAACGATAATCCTGTCGGCAAGCTTCGCGGAGCCAAGGCGGTGTGTCACAATCAGCGCACACTTGCCCTTCGCCAGATGCTGAAACTGCTGATAAACGCGCGTCTCCTCGATAGGGTCAATCGCGGCGGTCGGTTCGTCAAGCACCATGAACCCGCCCGCACGGTACAGCCCCCGCGCAATCGCAAGGCGCTGCCACTGCCCGCCCGATAAATCAATCCCATCAAACTCGGGCGACAGCATCGTTTCCATTCCGAAGTCGAAGTCCGTTCCCGCCTCCCGCAGCGCACGCGCGACCTCCTTATCGTCAGCATCCGCGCGCCTGTCGCTGATGCTGATATTTTCCCGCAGGGTCATCTTGTAGCGCTGGAATTTTTGGAAAACGCCGGAAACGCCATCGGCGCCGAGCTTAACAGAGCCTTCCGACGGCTGATAAATCCCTGTAAGCAGCCGCACGAGCGTACTCTTGCCTGCGCCGTTTTCGCCTACGATGGCCACAGTCTCATTCTCGGAAATATGCAGACTTACGCCGTTTATGGCAGGTTCGCTGCGTCCCGGGTAGGTGAAGCTGATGTCCTCTGCCATGACGCCGCCCAACCGGTCGGTGTGAGCGACCGGTTGCCTCTCGGGCGCGTCTAGCAGGCGGATATAGTTTGAGACTTTGCCGACGTTCTTGTTCATGCCGCCGATATGCATATTGACGATTTCGTCCATGATATCAAATATCATGCCGAGCGCGCCGAACACCGCGGCGAAAGCCCCCACGGTGATTATCCCGTCCATGGTGGCATTGAAAAGCATAACGGTAGCAACAGCCATGCCGCCGAACGAAGTAATATTTAAGCCAAGCTGCAAGAGGGTCATCTTGCGTTCGGCGTTCCACTCTTTGCGGACAAGCGTGCGCAGTGTTTCGTCAAAAAGACGCTTAAAAAAGCGGAACGCGCCGAGTATGCGGGTTTCTTTGAAATATTCGCGGTCGCAGAGCGTCTTCTGATAGTATTCATGCTCTCGGCGGACGGGCGCCGCTTCTTCCTCCAGTTTAGTAAAGACCCTGGCGCGGACGATTTGCGAAAGCAGCGCAGGGACGAAGGACAAACCCAAAATAGCCGCAAGCATAGGCTGCAAGCGGAACAGATAAATTCCCACCGACAGAAAAAACACGCCGTAGAAAAACGGCAAAGTAACGATGCCCACGCAGAAATTATATATTTCTTTTATGCCTTCCCTGCCCTTGTTGAGGTCGTCAAGGAAATCCGTGTCCTCGAAGCGGGCGGGGTCGATGTTTTTCAGCTTCGCAAACAGGCGTATACTCAGGCTTCCGACGGTGATTTCGTTCATCACCATATGCATAAAGTTGTGTACACCGTTCATAGTCTGCTGCGCAAACGTAGCCGCCGCAAGCCAAAGCAGCGGAACAAAAGCGTCCATAAACACGGCTTGACCCGCCGCCGCACGCGAAACCGCGTCAAACAGCCCTTGCGTAGCGACTATCCCCGCAGTCCAAGTTAACCCGTGAAGCATGGCGGCAATCATCATAAAAACGTTCCGCCAAGGCGCGGCAGAGAATTGCAGCGGCACAACACGCCGAATCAGCGCAAACATGCTCATTGGTACCACCCCCTCTGCGACTCGAACATCTCTGCATAGGCGCCGTTTGCCGCGATTAGCGCATCGTGGCTGCCGCGCTCGGCTATGTGCCCGCCGTCTATGACAAGGATTTCATCCGCAAGCTTGGTGGAGCCGAGGCGGTGACTGATGAAAATGGTGGTCTTGCCCCGCATTAGTTTCTCGAACTCCTCATAAATGCGGCTTTCCGAGATAGGGTCAAGCGCCGCGGTAGGCTCGTCAAGCATCTTGACAGGCGCACGACTCAAGAGCGAACGCGCAATAGCAATACGCTGCCATTGCCCGCCCGATAAATCCTGCCCGTTCTCCTTGATTCTGCCAAGCGGCGTTTCGATTCCTTCCTTTAACTCCGCAACAGTTTCATCAAGCCCCGCAAGGTTGGCTACTTCTGATACATCAACATCAGCCCCAAGCGCAATATTATCCCGAAACGAAATAAAATACCCGCGCAAAATCCTGATAGACCACGGAAAACATAGCCTTCAAATCTCCGTCGGCATACTCGCGAAGCTCCTTGCCGTTTATTAAAATCTCGCCGTCATATTCACGGTACAGCCCTGTAAGCAGTTTTGTGATGGTAGTCTTGCCCGCGCCGTTTTTGCCGACAAAGGCATAGTGCCGCCCGCCGTCTAGCGTAAACGACAGCCCGTCCAATATGTAACCATCCCCCGTAGGGTACTTAAACCGCACGTTGCGAAATTCAAGCGAAGAAAAAGGCAAAGGCTCGGCAGCAGGCTCGGCAAGCGCTCCTTCCGAGCCGCTAAGCGCGATAAAACCGCTCAAATCCTTCATATATTCAGACGCACGCGAAATCTGCTCCAGACTGTCCGACATAGTCCAGCCCAGCATCTGCACCAGGCCGAACACCGCCGTCACTATCCCCATATACATTCCCGCCGACATATACCCGCCAATCACAGGATTAATCAGCGTAAGCGCCACAAGCAGGCTAATAAGCCCAAGCGTCATACTGGAGGCCTTGATTACAACAAACATCTTAATCATGACCGCAAGCCGCAAAATGCGCCCTGCCTCAAACTGCCCCCGCCAGTCCTCCGTAACCGCGTCCGCATATGCAAAAAGGCTGCGTTCGTCTATATTCTCGCGCCCTGTCAAGACCTCGCCGAGATATTCATGCCGCCGATTAAACTTCTCCGACTCGCGCCCGGCCTGATAGTTCTTCTTCCCCGCCCAAGCAGCAAGCCGAAACAAAGGCAAAGAAAAAGCCAAAATAGCCAGCGCCGCCCACCAAACCTGCACAATAATAAGCCCCAAAATAGCAACAACAGACATCAAAATCCGCACAAAATCCATAAACCCGTCAAACCCACGCATAACCGCATCAGAAGGGTCACGCGAAACCCGCGAAATCAGCTCCCAGCTTTCGGCATTCTCGATATGCTTAAAATCCAAAGCCGCGTGCTTGTAAACCATAGCGGGGTTAAGCTTACGCCTGAGCTGCAAACGAATGCGAGCGGCGGCAAGCTGCGCAATGGGAACGAGTGTGTTGCGTATACCAAGCACTAAAATCAGTAAGGCAAGCGGCAGGTAGATATCGCCGCGCGGAGCGGTTCCTTGCAGTATCGCCGCGGCGGTGTCTATGAAGCCGGCCATGACGAGCGCAGCAAGCGCTGTAGGGATGACTGCGCGGAGGATGGTTAGGATGAAGTGGGAAAAAGCGCAGATTGGCGAGGCTTTGAAGGTTAGGCGGATTGCGTCGATGGCGGTGTAGTGGGACTTTGATAGGAACATGGGTGGCCTCCTTTTTTTGGTATTATAGCATACCAAGGAAGCTAATGCGGTCAAAATAAATAAAAAGGCTCTCGAGATATCCTCGAAAGCCTTGTTTTCACCCAAGCCGACAACCGGACTTGAACCGGTAACCTGCTGATTACAAGTCAGCTGCCTTATATTTGCTTAAATGGCTTAAATACAGCATTTCAATGCAATCCCCCATTATGCTCTACTACATTTTGACTACTGGAGGTATGCGCATCCAATTTATCTATGCTCTCATGTCTCTTAGTTTTATCCAGATGGGTGTAAATCCCCATCGTGACTTGTATGCTCTTGTGTCCTAGTATTTCTTGAGCAGTTTTTACATCAACACCGGCATTGTACAGGGTTGTTGCAAAATTATGACGGAAAATATGCGCTGTAATCTCCTTTGTCCCCATAGCCTTTTCAAATTTCGACCACATAAGCCTATAAGCAGTATCAGAAAGAGTTTTCCCTTCCTTGGTAGCAAACAATACTTCGGTTTCGATTGCGTCAACATAACCGTATAACATGTTTTTCAAAACAGAAAGAACTGGTATTTTTCGCATTCCAGCAACAGTCTTTGTCGCGGTCTTAATTTCGGATTGATTAACCTTGAAGATAACAGACTTGTTTACTATGATTTCGTCTTCGCTCTTATTTATGTCTTTTTTTGTGAGCGCCAATGCCTCGCCCTTACGCATCCCTGTATACATAAGTAGCATTACAAAACATTTGGTCTTCATGTCCAGGGGTAAAGAATTAATTTTTTCAACTTCTTCTGTTGTCAAGGCGCGTTTTTCTTTAATCAATTGAGACTTAGGTAAACTAATACCTTTTGCGGGATTTTTTACAATCATGTCGTTTAACATAGCTTGCTCGAAAATTTGATTGATAGTTAATCGGAACTTTTTGACTATGCCCGTTTTTTTTTGGTTCTCATTAATAATGCGTTGTAAGTGAATCGTTTTAACGTCTTTTAATTTCATATATCCAATAGTTGTCTTGATGTAATTCTCCACTATAAGGCTATACATTCTTTGGGTGTTATAACTTACGCTGCTTTTATATGTTGTAATCCACAGGTCAGCCCACTCCCCCACCGTTATCCCTCCATCATTTACAACCGTACCCGTCCCCACCTGCCGCCGCAATTCAGCAGCCTTTTCCTCCAACTCGCGGATTGTTTTGGCGTAAATTGTCCTTCGCAACGGCTTCCCATCGTCTTTTACACCGATAGCGACATGCGTACTATAACGCCCATCGGCGCGCTTCTTGTATTTTGCAGGCATTAAATCACATCCGACTAAATTATTTTATCGCACCTAGCGCGGTATTCCTATGGCCACCCTTATCCACCAATCCAATACCTGACAAATCCATAAACGACGGCAAGCAGCGCAACCCCTCCAAGCGCCAACTGCACACAGGTTGATATGTTCCTTATGTACCTAAGTTTTTCAAGCTGAATCAACTCGACTGTTTCCTCATGCGATAAACCGCCTGCCGATACACGGTACAGCTTGCCATCGCTATCCTCCATCACATCCAATGGTACACTAGCAGAGGTCTTGATTGTATTAGTTTCTTCATTAGAGAGGTATTCGCGATAACTAATCCCGCAATCGACTTTGTACTCATTGAGCTTGATTCTCGGATGAACATTCTCGCCTGGACTTGGATTCTTTGGAAATAGCAAAATGCACACCTCTATTATATTTATCTCAAATTGTTTTTACTTCGCATGTTGCATTATTCGAATATTAGTTCTATAATATCTTTGATAAAAATATCACTAAGCCGTAGGAGGTCACTTTATGAAAAACAAACAAACGGAACTTCTTGAAGCTGTCAGCATCTCTGCGCTCAATGACTCTCGCAAGGTATTTGCGCGCCTCAGCAGTATAGATGCATACACGGATAACCGGAGTCCGGCAGAAGTGCTTATTTATAATGATGGCATAATAGTGTCATCTCGCTTTGATTCCATGACAGCAGGGAATGACCTTGCAGATAGCTACGGCAAAGACCACGGTGGCTACGCTAACATCATTAAAGGTAAGCCGACTTATATTGATGAAAATTTGTTTGAAGAATAGCCCTAGATAATACTTATCGAAAATCCATCATTGGTTTTGATACCGCTCAATTTTTCTACCTTCGCTACATGAGCAAAAGCCGCTATAAGTTCGGAATGAGAATATTTATCGGCAATCTTGCTGCTTGGTGGATTGAGCCAGACATTTCCAAAGGAATCCTTTCCTACCGATACTGTCATAGTTTCCCTAATGCTTTCTCTTACATACGCTGTTACATCGGCTAAACAATTCTGATTCAACTTTAATCCCCCTATACACCCTGCCCAAACGCAGGGTGTTATCCACTATGTAAGTAAAACAACGAAACTCATCATCAGTAATATAAAAGTTAACACAGGCATCAAACAACCGCCGCCGGTCATCATCCTGCCGACCTTGCGCTGCCTTCCGCTTCGTGTAGTCGGAATCCCTGTTTTACGAGCAAAGTTCCTTTTAGCCCTAGTAACCCCTGTGGCTTGGCGCCATGAAAACGACAAGCCCGGGATTCCTGTGTTTGTTCCTTTGCGTTTTCTTCGTTTAGGCACTACCAACACCTATCACAAGCACGATATCCTTGCGCACGAATTGCTTCACGCGTGTAAGGTGTTGCTGTATTGGGGTTCATTCTACCGCAATCATTAATCCTATGGTAAATGTTGTTTCTTGTGCGTGGTACCCATACAGTTGCTTGTAAATCTACATTTTGAACTTGTTCCGATTCCGGGGTGGGTGTCGGTACAGGCGTTTCTAATATGGGGTCATTCCTTGTGTATGCGTAAGATAACCCGGGGATAAGCGTGCTAGTTAGGGTGAGTTGATTTGCTTCAAGGATGTAGTACCACTCCATTGGCGCAATGCAATCGCCCTGGCATAATGATGGGGTATTGCATATGGACAGAATGCCGTTACTCGCTGACCAATTAATGGGCGTTGTACCCATCATCCCTGTACCGCCAACTTCAAATATGTAGTATGGGTTATTCATCCACGCCCATACCCCTATTAATGTGTGTTCTACTAGCGGTTGAGAGGTAGGTGCTTGTGCCCAATCCACCGGAAGTTGCTGGGTAGGAGCCGGAAGCGCTGCCGGTGTGGGTACCAGCGCAGTCGCAACCGTTGGCGCAGCCGAAATAAGCACCGTCCGCGTACCGCCATCCCAATCTACTTCATATCCTACACTCCTAACCACGGCAGCAATAGGTAGCATTGTCCTACCGCCTATGATTTGCGCGGGAACATCGAGAGCGTGGTTTGCTCCGTTAGCTGTGAATGATGCGCTTCCGATGGTCAGGATAATCATATCGCTGCCCCGTGTTATAGTAACCTGCTGCGCACTACCGTCCCATGCCGTTTCAAACCCCAGCGCTTGGAATACCCCCGCAACCGGAACGAGAGTTCTTCCATTTACAATGAGCGGATTCTGGTCAGCGAATACTACAGGCTGACCGTTGGTAGTAACCGAAATCGCATCGTTAGCGGATGCGGTTGTTGGGGACAACGCCAACACAAACATCATGATTAGTGTTCCTAAAATCATTTTTCTTCTCATTTGTAACTTCCTTTCATATTTTAGCGGTATTGATTATGTAGTATTTATACAAACCCGCTAGGGGCGGGTTTACTATCATTCTTTCTTTATGTACCGCAGGTTGCGTTTGCCCTTGATTTCCTTAGACTAGTTTAGCCGGATTTCGGCGGCTATTCTAAATAATCACTAACACTATCATAAACTTCTTTTACACACTCTTGAATTTCTTCTGTCGTAATCCCCCTAGGAAGTATTTTCTTTGCGTAGCTCAGGATGCACTTCAAATAATCTAGACGTTTACGTTTCCCGGAGTCAGATAAGTCACTCCATTCTAACAATCCAGAGCCGCTGATGGCTTCACTATGGTGTACACTGTGTTCCAAATACTTTCCAATTAGGAGAAATTCTAAAGAACTGTCAAGGTGCTTAGCTATTGGTGCAAGCTTATCCAACACTGGCCCATTACCTTCGTTTAATAATCTGATAATATTCAATACATCATACGATTCAGGAAATTCATCTAAACTAATATTTCGTTCTACGGCCTCCTTTCCTATCATTTCCGCAATCTCTTTTGGACTATTTAGCTTCGTTCCTTCTAGCGGGATATTAATATATGAACCGTTTACTATTGGCGCATTTGAATCCCCCTGCGCGTAAACAACACCGTTGTTAACTCCTATTTTGTTACCCATGACGCTATCTTCTCCTTTTAATAGGTAATCTGTAGTTACGCCAAAATAGTCAGCGATTTTTACCACAGCATCTACAGATGGCTTCTGTAATCCTTGCTTCCATTGGGTTATTTTCCCACTGTTAAAACCCAAGTCAGATGCAAGCCTATAAGCTGTAATCCCCCTTTCCTCAATCAAATCCACAATCTTTTCAACCACAAAGCCTACCTCCCAAAAAATAATTTTCGAAATCGAAAAATAAACGCTTGACACGCTTCGAAATCGAAGCTATACTATCACCAAGTAAGTGTCACAGACGCAAAGAACCCCTCCCAGTTCTTGATATTCTGCTTCGACAACAGAATTATACAGGAACTGCGGGGGAGCGTCAATTACTAGGTGAGTGAAAAGGGGAAACAAAAAAGCCCCAAAGGGCAACGAAAATATTATGTGCGGTTCGAGTTATCCAACCTACCGAAAAGCTAGTCAAGAGACACGTTGAAATAGTCGGCTAAACCGCTTTTTGTTCAAGCTTAAATACTCGTTGTTCAAGATTAGTAACCTTTTCGTTGACATGAAGGTTATTGCCGATGGATTGAGAAACCATAGTGTACAACCTGTCAGATTTTACGTTAAGTTCTGCTATGTCTTTCTTGATATCTTTGATATCAATTTCCATCGCATCTAGTTTTTCAAGCTTAGATAATATTGCCTGCTGGGTTTCTAAAATTTGATTCAGTATTTGATTGTCCATATTAACCTCCATCTTTTTAGTTATCAGTTTACATTTGGATTATCGGTGCGCCCGGTTAAATAGTCTAGGCTGACATCGAAGTAGTCGGCTAGGGCGATGAGAATCGAAGCTGTTGGTTCTCGTTCTCCGCGCTCATAACGCTGATAAGAGCGTAATGAAATACCAATGCCGTGTGCAATATCTTTTTGAAGCACGTTACGCTCAGTTTTAAGCTGAATCAATCTTTCATCTAAATTAGCCATGTCAAACCTCCAAAAATTTTTTTTGAAAAAGGGGTTGACATGACCGAACGGACGTATTATTATCATAACACGACATGACCGAACGGACATGTTAGTTTATAAAGGGGTGGTGATTCTGGGTAGCAACATTAAGATACTCCGAGCCCAAAAAGGCTCAACGCAACAGCAAGTTGCCGACTTTTGCAATATCGCACTAAGAACTTACCAACGCATAGAACACGGCGAACGTAGCGGAGATATTAGTCTTTGGCAAAAGTTAGCAAGGTATTTCGATACCACAATCGACACCCTGTTAGCGCAGGACATCAACGAATCACAAGGTAATTCTACCAAGTAACTAGCGGTTAGTCAACACCGCAGTTAGGAATTAAAAAAGGAGGCCAACCATGGCTATTGTTTCAGCACACAGACATCATAAGAGGCTTAAGGGTCACATTGATGCCTTAGGCGACCACGGACTTTATACATTGACAGGTTTAGCCAAAGATTCTCAAGAACAAATCATTTGTGAATCTTTACAGGAATTACACCGCAGCATTATAACCATCGATTGGATGTTTGAACGTTTAGCATCACATAGCTTGCGGGATTTACAACCATCTAATTCAAAGCGTACAAACAAGAGTACCACTGCGAATCTCGCAATTGATAATCCACTAAATCTTGTTGTTGTGAAAACTATGAAGGAAGGTGACTAAGTGGTAAACGGCAAAAAAATCCGCCTCATGCGGGAAGCGGAAGGACTTACAACTCAATCTTTTGCCGACAAGATTGTAATTTCGCAAGCTTATGTAATTGCCATCGAAAAAGGCTACAAACGCCCGGCTATAGATGTACTTGCGCGGATTGCGGAGTATTTCGACCTCTCCGTAGATGATTTTCTGATTAAAGGAGGCGCGTAATGCATGGACTTTAATATGGAAGAAAAAATCCAAGAGCAGTTAAGGCTACTCTTGGATAAGCCAGAAATACAGAAAAAAATAACGGACTTTGTTTCGAGTATGCAACACGAAGACATTCAGAATACACTTAAGAAGTCTAATTTTGGGCGTATTTCCGATAAAGAAAGGAAAGCCACACATGAATGAACCTAGCTACAAAAAAGCCTTTGCAAGAGACGGCAAACTTTTTTACAACATGACAGACGTAAAAATCCACGACCTTGAGAAGAAAGCCGTGGATTTTGAGACAAAAATTATGAAGTTAAAAAAACTGACCCTCTTTGCTATGCCATTTGCATTTTTAGTTCTGTGTATCCGCATTTTTCACAAAATGCAACGTTGACCGCTATGCTTTTTTCTGTGTTTGCGACTACATGACCAAGTTCAATAAGGCTGTATTCTTTCGGTCTCGCATCTTCGTCTAAGCTTTCGCACAACATTGTCATAGCATGGTCGCAACGCAAGCATCTTACTTTATTGTCCATATTAACACCCCCCTTCCTACCAAGGGGATTTTATCACAAAAAGAAAGGAAGTGCCGGAATGAAAATCACAATCCAAGGCAACCCCAAAGAAATAACTGCTCTCGTATTAGCGGTACAAGAGCAGCAAGATAAGCAAGAATTAGAAAAGCGAGTGGAAAGAGTTGAAAACCTAACAGCAGCGAGACTAAAAGCTGAAATAGACTCAATGGTTGAACTTGGGTGTAGCGAAAAAGCTATTGGCCGGATTCTTCAAACAATTCGGTCAGGACACGAAGAATCACTTCATTGGTATAACGAATTGATTCGTTCATCACAATCTTAGCGGCGGCCTGGGGAGTAAGTCCAACCTCGGTAACAGCGTTATTAATTCTAAGTGCAAAACGCTCCATTGTTTCTTTTCGGAGATTTTGCTGATGCTTGTAAAGCAGCGCTTCGAGCTGTTGTTTGCTCAATAATATCACCCCCTCACAGGGCATTATAACACAGCATCGAAAGCAGCCCCGCCGAAATAAAACAAACCACCGCAGAAAGGAGCCGCATGATGAAAGAACGCGAATACATAACCATAAAGCAGTTAGCCGAACGACTAGGCATATCCGAAATAAATGCGCGATATTTAGCAAGGTCGAAACGGCTACGAGACATCAAGGGCGCTGTCATTAATGTAAATGCCAGTGGCAACAAAAACGAAATTCTTAGGGTGGATTTCAATGCGGCTATCAGAGTTTATAACGCGATTTAGCGGATTGAAAACCGAACCACTTACACAGGCGCCGAAGCCCACAAACAAGCGCGGCTTATATACGCTGCGAGGCTGCGGACTCGACTGCTTGACCAAGATAAATAACTAAGCGGTCTTAACCAGTATTGGCGTTCCCTTCGAGCTTGGCCATTGCCCTCCCTCGCTTCAACGGGAAGTCCCAGAAATGCTTTCGGTGTCTGTGTAAGTGGTTCAGTGGAATAAAAACTACAGATTTACTCCCCGGCTACAAGGACGCCGAAGCGTCCTGTCGTTACCTCTTGGGCGGGCGACGAACATGAGCCGTAACCTTAACGGTTTTCGCTCGTCCGTCTGCGCCACGCTTAGGCTTTGATTTGGACTTCGCCATAGTATCACCTCCTCTCGTGCCGTAACAAGATTCGGTGAGTATGGTGCAACATTTTTACAAATTATTCAATCGAATGCGATTTGCGCCTTTTCATTCCGTATTGGTGCCTTTCGTTGAAAGGAATGGTCTTAGCCATGTGTATCGAATCATTATCAACTTCGGCAATCTTCCGGCTCATAGATGAGCTATACCAAAGCAGCGCTGACGATTTATGGGAAGCCTTGAATGAAGTATTGCAAGAAAGGGTTGGGTTCAGCAGATACATCGAAGTCATGACAGGTATTGAGGATAAATATGTGGCCTAGCAACTCTGGAAACAACTACGAGAGAAAAGAGGAAAACAATATGAAGATTAAAGACGGTGTATTACTAAGTATCAGCACGAGCGACATTAAGGACGGTCATGCAAAAATCCCGCATGGCGTGACGCACATCGGCGCCGATGCGTTCTACGGCTGCACCGGGCTGACCAGTTTGACGTTCCCTGACACGCTGACGCACATCGGCGCCGGTGCGTTCCGCGGCTGCACCGGGTTGACCAGTGTGACGTTCCCTGACACGCTGACGCACAT
>Ga0209755_10002384_pt1 | contig 25983 bp, 17 predicted proteins | sample TergutCo191P1_FD_187301 | JGI IMG/M metagenome (GOLD analysis project Ga0209755, IMG submission 187301) | Cornitermes sp. P1 segment gut microbial communities from Petit-Saut dam, French Guiana - Co191P1 (SPAdes) (version 2) | ecosystem: Host-associated > Arthropoda: Insects > Digestive system...
TGATACTTTAAAAAATCTTCAGATGAATCTTGGAGAACCAAAGACAGTAACAATTACTGTAGAAAAACCAATGGAAGAGATTATTACGCAAATTTACAACGAAACAAGCAAGAATCCGGTTAATAATAGGACTTAATTCAATTTCCGTAAATCCAGTTAAGGCATCATGGTAAAACCATAGGCAATCAGGAACTGGGCTGCGATATAGGTTATCATTATGGCGAAAAATACGCGGAATCCGCGAAATGTTTTAAGCGCAAGCAGCGTATCAGAAACAACAAAGCAAATGCTCCCGGCAAAAACCAGTATGCCGAATGTTGACTGGTGCGCCATAAACAACTGAAGCGCAAAAATCGCCATTACCATAATTATTGATTCATAAGCAATAACAGGAATTCTCATCTGCTTATCGGGTTTTATAATTTTATACGCAGCCAAACAGAAAGAAAGAGAAACAACAATACTGATTATAAGAACCGGAATATTAAACGGAACTGCAAATTTATACATCGCTATTACATAGAAGATATGCCCTATTAAAAAACTCACAAGCCCCAGTTTAAACCATAAAACGTCAGCTATTCTTAAAAGCACGACATCTCCAATCCACGCAAAGAGCAAAGCCAAAAAAACAAGCCAATAAATATTTTCGAATCCTGCGGTAGAAATATAAACTGCCAAAACAAGAGGCATAAGGCAGCATTTCAAAATATATTGAAAAGCTCCCGGTTTAAAAGACAATGTAACAAGATAAACAACCGAAACAACGCCAAGAATAATAATGAATATAATATTCAATTCCATATCAATACGATCTTAGCTATAGATACAGCATTTGTCAATAAAATGGCTTTTTAGCCGGATTTAAAAATAATATGAATCGTATATATGGATAATTTGTATATTTTTAAAAAATGAGTTTTCTTAAAATAGGTGTTGCCTTTTTTATTTATATTTGTTATAGTTAAGTTACCGAACGGTCGTTAACAGGTATTAGGGATGACAAAGACAGAAATAGTAAAAGCTGCCTTCAAGGTATGGGGGCGCAATTTTTATAGAAAAACAAGCCTCTCGCAGCTTGCGGGCGAACTAAAGGTGAGTAAACCCGCCCTTTACCGTCATTTTATCAATAAACATGCCCTGAATACCGCCATGACAGAGTATTTTCTTGACGATTTTGCCGCGTCCATAAAACCGGACATGGAAAAGGCTTTAAACGAAAAAGACCCCGATAAGGGCATTGCCGCAATAATCGGAGGTATTTCCGGTTTTTTTGCCGGTAATGTATATGCTCTTATTTTTTCGTTAATGAATATTTATCAGCGTAATATTGACGATCTTTCCATTTCTGAACGCTTAAAAGAGCGCGGCGCCGATATTGGAATTCTTCAAAAAATAATTGAAAGGAAATATAACGCCGACCCCTCGATAATCAGATTGATATTCACAACGCTTACCTTTTTAATGTCGCATTTTCACAAAATAAAAAAAGCGCTGGATACTCAGGTAACCGAAGATGATAAAAAAAATATCACGCTGACAATCTGCGAAACTGTAATGCGCGGGCTTGGGTATCCTGCGGAAAAAGCGGAAATCGATTTTGAAAAACTGGAAAAGATCCTTGAAGAGACTTCGCCAAGCGCAGAGAGCGAACCGTTTTTTAAAGCTGTCGCGGAGGCTGTCGCGGAAGCCGGCCCCTGGAATGTTTCTATGGATATGGTTGCAAAGAAACTTGGACTAAGCAAAAGCAGCCTTTACGGACATTTTAAAAACAAGAAAGACATGCTTCGCCGTCTTTTTATGACAGAGTTTAAGCGCATAATAGAATTCGCGCGGCAGGGAATAAAATTATCACCAAATCCGGCTGAACAGCTTTATCTTGGGCTTTATTCCATATCCATATACCTGCGTTCGCGTCCGGAAATATTAATCGCCATGGATTGGATTCGCACGCGCAAACTTGACCTTGGAAAACCAGAAAAGGAAATGGAAATTTTCAGGCTTTTTGAAGACATTGACATTGAGCCTTTAATAAACGCGTCTGAAATTGAAAAACAGCGCGCTTCTCACTGGATTTTATTTTTATTAATAAATATTTTAACTCACCATAACGGCAGTATGCGGAATAATTCCATAAGAATGCTGTATAAATTTATAATTTTTGGACTTGGAGGCTTTAATAAATGAATAAAAATGCTAATTCAAAAAACACGTCATTATGGGATAATGCGAATTTAAGGAGAAAAAAAGTGAATCATAATAAACGCGGCGGAATTGTTATAATGTTCTGTCTTACAATGATAGTGCTTGTAAGCGCAAATCTTCACGCTCAATCGGACTCTTCTTCGGAAACTCCGGGTGCGCCAGTAAGACGGCTGACCCCCGATGAAGCTGTTGAGCTTGCAATAAAAAATAATTTAAGCATTGAGTCTTCGCGGATAAACATGGAAACAAAAAGACGCGCTTCCAGTTTAGCGTGGAATCAGTTAATACCAAGCATAACTGTGGCGGGCGTTTTAAACAGAAACAATGAAGCGGGCAGCACAATTGTTACAACGCCGGTTCCGGGTACAGGAACTCCAATGTCAATGAACGGAATCAGCGGCAGTTTAAATCCGCAATTTTTTGTAACTGACCCTATTGCCAACCCGCAGTGGAATATAATCGGAAACATTCAAATCTCACTTACCCTCAACGCCGCGTTGTTTGATTATTTTAAACTAATGAAGAAAGATTACGAAGCGGGCGTTATAAGTTATGACAAGGCAAAGATGCAGCTTGAACGCGATGTCCGAAAAGCGTATCACAACATTCTTCTATTGCAGGAAAATCTCGCGCTGATGCGCGGAAGTTTTGCGAACGTAGAGCGTCAGGTGAATATGGCGCAGGCAAATTACAACGCCGGCCTCGCTCCCGAACTGACCGTTTTGCAGGCCCGCGTAGCAAGAGAAAACATGAGGCCCGTAATAGATCAGGTTGAAAACGGATTAAAACTTTCAATGGCGCAGTTTGCGATGTTCCTTGGCATAGATGTCAATACAGATTTTGATCTTATTCCCGTTTCAAATTCCATCGATTTTATTTCGCTTGATGTAAAAGAAATGATTTCCAAAGCCGCGGCGGGAAAACCCGACATTCAGGAATTAAGAAAGTCAATAATGATGCTGGAAAGTTCGCGCAGAATGCAGTTTTTGGCTCTCACTCCGAGCATACAGCTGGGCTGGAACAGCCAGTCAATATTTATACGCGATCCATGGAAGGATTCATGGTTCGACAGCGATTACTGGAAAAATTCCGGTTCTTTTTCAATTACATTCGCGCTTCGGCTTCACAGTTTAATTCCTTACAGCCCGGATTTTCAGGGTATAACCAAGCTTGATGATCAACTGAGAACGGCGCACATCGGCCTTGCGCAGATGATCACGGGAACAGAGATTGAAGTCTACAATATCGTTCTTTCCCTTGAAAGAACGCGCGCAAACACAGAAGCGCTTTCGCAGACTGTTGCGTTAGCTGAACAATCATACCGTCTTACGGAACAGGCGTATCAGGCGGGTTTACAGGATTATTTTCAGGTTCAAAACGCCGAGCAGTCGCTGCGTCAGGCCCGCGTTCAGCTTTTGGAACAGCAGTTTAATTATCTTAACGGTCTTATAGACCTTGAATATTCTATCGGCGTTCCGTTCGGAACATTATCAAAAAGGAGTTATTAATGAAAATTTCATCAAAGGTCACATGCGTTCTTCTCATTTTGTTAGCTGCATTACTGTCAGCCTGCGGTGGCAATAAAGAAGAAAAAAAGGACGTCCCCGAAGGGCCGGTTTTCGCTGTTAATACTGTTTATGCGATTCAGGGCCCAATTCAGGATTATCTGACATTTTCAGGAGATATTGTCGCAGGTTCTACCATAGACGTGTATCCGGAAGCGGCGGGAAAAATAACGGAAGTATATGTCTCTGTCGGCAGAAGAGTAAATAGAAACGATCAAATCGCGGCAGTTGATCCGTCGCGCCCCGGAATGACATTTCGTCAGAATATAGCCAGGGCTCCAATCAGCGGAACAATCGTAATGGTGCCGGTACAGGTTGGCATGACAGTCTCACAGGCGGTACCGCTTGCGCGTATCGCGGGCGGCTCGGGTCTTGAAATAAAAATTAATGTCGCTGAACGATTCATCTCTAGAATTGCGTTAAACCAGCCGTGCGAAATCACTCTGGACGCATGGCCGGGTGAAATCTTCAGAGGAAGCGTAACGGAAGTTGCCGCGACAGTTGACATGGCTTCCCGCACAATGGAAGCGCGGATAAATGTAAGCAGCGCAGGCAGTAAATTAAAACCAGGAATGTTCGCAAAGGTGAGAGTCATAACCGAACGTAAAGAAAATATTGTAAAGATTCCGGCGTCGGCGGTAATTAACAGATTCGGCGAGCATTATGTTTATATTACGGCGAATGATCCTGAAAAACCAAATCAAATTATCGTTAAAAAAAGAGTAATAACGCCGGGCATATTAATTGACGGCATGATGGAAATTATAGACGGCCTTTCACCTAACGAAGAAGTTGTAGTAAGGGGACAAACGCTGCTTGATGACGGCTCAAGGGTAAATGTAATCGAACGCGCCAGTCCAGCGAAGGATGAATAATTATGAGCATGGTAAAAAGCGTCGTTGAACGCCCGACAACAATTTTTATAATATTCGCGCTTTTAATAGGGCTTGGTCTTTTTGGAATGGCGAATCTTCCTATCGATCTTTATCCGGAAATAACATTTCCGATGATAGCTGTCATTACTTCTTATCCCGGTGCGGGCCCTGAAGAAGTTGAACGCTCTCTTACGCGTCCCATGGAAGCTGTTTTTTCCAGCGTTTCGGGCCTTGAAGAGGTAACGTCGATTTCAAGCAAGGGAAGCAGCATAGTGCTTTTGCAATTTACATACGGCACAGACCTTGCTGATGCGTCCAATTCGGTGAGGGACTCGCTTGAACTTGTCAGAAATTATCTGCCGACGGGAGCGCAGACGCCGATGATAATTAAAGCGGATCCTTCGATGATGCCGATCATGGGCCTTATGATTACATCGGACAGACGCACTCCGGAAGAGTTACGTGAAATCGCCGAGGACACAATCGTTCCGCGAATTGAACAAACACCCGGCATAGCCACCGCTTCCGTTGAAGGCGGAAGAGAAAAAATAATCCGCGTAGAAATTCCTCAAAGCCGCCTTGAAGCGTACGGCCTTACAATATCGCAAATCCAGCAGATGATTTATGCCCAGAATATACAGACAGCCGCGGGAACAATAACAGAAGGCGGAATGTCCTACATACTTACAACGATGGGCGAATATACATCGCTCGAAGAAATTAAACAAACAGTTGTTACTTACAAGGGCGGCGGACTTGTCGGCATGCAATACGAAATGCCAAAGCAGATTTTTTTACGCGACATCGCGAACGTATACGAAGATTACCGCGACGAATCAAACACCGTTTATGTAAACGGCCAGTCTGCCGTAACTTTATATGTACAGAAACAAAGCGGAAAAAATTCGGTACAGACCGCGAAAGAGTTACGTGACAGACTGGATAAAATTAAGCGCGATCTTCCGCCTGATATAACTCTTGAAGAGATTTTTAATTCCACCAATATTATAGAAAATTCATTGAATCAGGTAACAAACACCGCTCTTTCGGGCGCGTTTCTCGCTGTTTTTACCCTCTTTTTATTCCTTCGCGCGAAAAAGCCGACGATAATTATCGGCATCAGTATTCCTGTCTCCGTAATTATTACCATGCTCCTTATGTACTTCGCAGGTCTTACCCTCAATCTTATGACTATGTCAGGTTTAATTCTGGGTATAGGCATGTTGATAGACAATTCAATCGTAATACTGGAAAACATTTATAAATACCGCGAGAAAGGCGCCAAGTTAAAAACAGCCGCGATCCTCGGCACTTCAGAAATGATAACGGCAATTACCGCGTCTACCCTGACGACAATCTGCGTTTTTGCGCCTTTGGTAATGTTTCAGGGACTTTTGGAAACAGCGGGTGAAATGTTTTCCGGATTAGCGTTCACGGTTGTTATTTCGCTGGGCATTTCGCTGTTCACGGCGATTTTCCTTGTGCCTGCGCTGTGCAGTCACTATCTTCCGATTGTTACGCGAAAACAAGTGCCGCTGAAAGGCAAAATGGCGGTGATTGATTCCAAGTTTGAAAATTTCTTTATCTGGCTTGAAAACAAGTATAAAGGCGCTGTTAAAAAAGTGTTAAATCATAAACTGATCGTCATCGTTGTGCTTACGGCTCTTTTAATCGGCAGCGTTATTTTAATTCCTGTAATCGGCTGGGAATTCATGCCGCAGCAGGAAAACGATAACGTAAGCATAACAGCGACTCTTCCCATGGGATCCGCGCTTCAGGAAACTGAAGCGGTTTTAAGACAGATGCAGCTAATAGTAGAAAGAGAAATTGAAGGCTACGAAACTCTTATTCTGCGCGCGGGCACGGGCGGCATGATGGGATTCGGCGGAAGCAGCAGTCATACGGGATCGCTGCGAATCAATCTGCCTGAATATTCAAAACGGGTAGAAAACGCGAGTGAAATTGAAGATAAACTGCGTCCCTATTTTGATCAGTTCCCCGGAGTTATGTTTACATTCGGCTCAGGCGGCATGGGAATGGGCATGATGGGCGGGAGCGCCGTAGATATAATTTTGCGCACGGATAATCTTGTTAAAGGCAAAGCGATGGGAGAGCGCATCGCGGCTCTTTTAAATGAAAGACTGGGCGATTACATTGCGGAGCCGTCTGTTGATTTAAGAGACGGACTTCCCCAGTACGAAATAGTCATAGACCGCGCAAGAATGTACGCGCTCGGCCTTAACGCGCTAACAGTCGGCAATGAAATCAAAGCCGCTGTAGACGGCGTAACCGCGACAAGATATAAATCCGGCGGAAAAGATTATGACGTTATATTAATTCTGGCGGAGGCGGATCGCAATACCTTGCCCGCTCTTGATCAAATTTTTATAAACAGCCAGCTTGCGGGAAGGGTTCCGCTGTCAAGTTTCGTAAGTTATCAGGAAGGAACAGGCCCTCTTTCGATTAGACGCGAAGAACAGAGCCGCGTTATTCACGTAACGGCATCAGGAAAACCCGGAATAAAAACCAACCATTTGCAGGAAGAAGTGGAAGAGCTTATAAGGTCTGAAATACCCGTGGAAGATGACGTAACAATTCAATACGGCGGCGCCAATACGGAAATGGTAAAAATATTCGGACGCTTTGTATTGATATGCGTCATAGCCGTATGTCTTGTTTTCGGAATAATGGCGAGCCTTTTTGAATCGTTCCGATCTCCTTTCATTATTATTCTGACAATTCCGCTTTCAGTAATTGGAATTGTCGCTATATACCTTATTACAAATACTATCTTTAATGTGCTTACAGCTGTCGGGTTATTGGTGCTAATCGGCATTATTACAAATAACGGCATCATCCTTGTCGATTACACAAATCTTCTGCGCAAAAGAGGATACGCGCTGAATGACGCGATAATGGAAGCCGCCCGAAGCCGTCTTCGCCCGATTTTAATGACAACAGTCACAACGGTTCTGGGACTTGTGCCGATGGCATTCTTCCCCGGCGAAGGCACAGAAATTGTAGCGCCGATCGGAAAAACAGTTCTTGGAGGACTTTCATTCGGCACATTGATGACATTATTCCTTATGCCTGTTATATATGCTATCATAAATAAACACTCAGCCAAGCGGGCTGCCAAAGCGCAGGAAAAACGCGATAAAATTGCCGCGGGCGAAGGCCGCGTTAAAACCAAAAATGTTACATCTGTGGAGGGAGCATGATCAGATTAGAAATAATCGCAAATCGTTCTGTGGAAGAAAACATCCTTGAAGCGTTTGCAAAAGAAGAAGTCGGCAAATTTTACACAAAAATCCCAAGCGTATGGGGAATAGGCGCCTGCGGGCCGCGCATGGGAGACGCTGTCTGGCCCGAAGAAAATTTCGCGCTGATAATTTGGTGCGAAGAAGAAGAAGCGCACGGGATTCAGCGCGCTATCAAAAAGGTAAAGGAAAAATTCCCGGGAGAAGGCATCAAACTGTTCGGATTATAACCCCGCTTAACCTATCTCGCTGTCCATTCTGGCTTGCAGGTTTTGCTGAATATATTTTCGGATTTTTACGCGGACTTCCGGGTCAATGCGCTGGGTAAATAAAAGCACGTATATGTTCTGTCCGTTTTCTTCACGCGAGCCGAAGATGACCCCTTCAACTTTAAGAAGCATGGTTTGAAGCCGCACTTGAATGTCTTTAAGAAGGGTGTTTTTCTTAAGTCCCGGATCATGTTCAAAGACGCAGGAAACGCCGACAACGCTGACATCCCTGACAGTGCCGTTAATAAAATCGCTGTTGAACGGAAGATTGATAGTAGCGACAGTATCTCTTTCAACTGACGCGCGCAGATATTTACGCCGGCCTTTCGCGTCCATCGTTCCCAGAGTATCCAGAATCTTTTGGGGAGCTTTGCTCATATCAACTTTTAAACCGGTAAATCCGCAGGAAGCATGAAGTTTGTTTAAATATTTTTCTTTTAAATCATCGCTTGAGTTTCCGGATAATATCCCGATGCTAACATTCGGCAGCGTATTATTTATCGTGGCAACCCATTTTTCCCATTCAGCTTCCGGCTGCCCTTCGTCAATATTTATAAAAATAATCGCGTCTGAATAGGTTTTTAAAACACGAAGCATACGGACGTGATCTTTCACGGTGTATACTTCGTATTCCTGCTGTGTAAGTTCAGTAATAACCTGATTCACCACAGATGCGGTAGGATAGATAAAAAATATTTTTCTTCCGGAAATGGACGAGTCTTCTTTCTTGGCTTCTGTTTTGCCTGCGTCTTTACTTTCGCCGCCGTTACTGTTCTCGCTGCCGCCGTTCTCGCCGTCATCACTCTTGTTTTCGCCTTCGCTTTTATTTTCGTCACTCATAATCTTTCCGGTTATTTAATACTAATTAATTCCATTTCAAAAATTAAAAAACTGTTTGCGGGAATTACTCCGCCTACCGCTTGATCTCCGTAGCCAAGTTCCGGAGGAATAATTACAAGTCTTTTTTCGCCGACTCTCATATCTAAAACAGTCTCATCCCAGCCATGAATAACCCTGCCCGTTCCGGCGGCAAACTCGATTGGAGATCCTCTCAAACTGGAGTCATCAAAAACTGTGCCGTTAAGAAGTCTGCCGGAATAATGAACGCTGACTGTTTTGCCTGTTTCAGGTTTTGCTCCTGCTCCCTGCTTTTGAATGAGGTAACGAATCCCTGAATCCGTCATTTGCATGCCGGGAAAATCTTTATCAATTTTTTCGATATCGGCCTTACGCTGAGCCTGCAGCCTGCTGTCGGAAGCGGAACTCATCTGGCGGAGCAGCCTGTCAAAGTTTTCCTGATCCGCCTTGAAAGCCGCGGCGTCTTCTCCGTTCCGGATAATTGTTATCTTTTCAATTTTATCGCCCTGTCTCGTTGTATTAACAATGTTCTGACCCTGAACAACATAACCAAAAACCGTATGGCGTCCGTCAAGGTGCGGAGTCGGAACAATAGTAATAAAAAACTGGCTGCCGTTGGTGCCGGGTCCCGCGTTTGCCATCGAAAGAACGCCAGGTCTGTCGTGCTTCAGTTCCGGTACAATTTCATCCGGAAATTTGTAACCGGGCCCTCCCATTCCGTTTCCCTGAGGACATCCGCCCTGTATCATAAAATCCTGTCCGTCCCCGTTTGCCACCGAAATAACCCGGTGGAAAGACAAGTCGTCATAAAAAAACCTGCCGCGGTGATTATTCATCTTACCTTCGGCCAGAGCGACAAAATTGGTTACAGTAAGCGGCGTCTTTTGATATTCAAGACGAACAATAATATCCCCGCGATTTGTTGTAATCTTGGCAAAAAGCCCGTCGCCTAGATTTTGATTCTGAGATTCCGCTTTACAAACAGTACACATTAATAAAACCACCCCGATTAATAAATTAAATGCCAGTCTTCTGTATATCATGGGAAGATTATAACATGGCTGGCGCCTTGTGGCTAGTGGCTGTTGAATGGTAATAGTAAATTTTCTTTTATCTTTCAACCGAGAAAGTTATTGTTTCTGTTTCATTCCCGTTCCGGACTTGTAAAGTATTTACGCCCGGAACGCGCGGAAGAAAAAATACAAAGGGACGGTTTACGGCAAACGAACTGCCGTTGTGCGTTACGTGCAACACATTTGTTTCGCCGCCTATAACTTCCACGGGAACCTCATCTATGCCGATTCCCTGACCTGAAAGATAAACAAACCCGCCGCGCGGGCTTACTATTTCCAGCGGGCGCGAAGCATAATCAATAAAACCCTGCCTGACAGATGAGTTAAACCACGCCTGATATTCAGCCGGATAAATGGTTTCGCTTCTTCCGTCCGCGATAATGTGCCAGGAGCAGTTCATTCTGTTTTCTTCGGGAGAGACATATTCATTGATGACGGTAAGGCATGCTTCTACAGGTTCCATTCCGGATACGGCGCAGATTCTCCTCACCTGCCAGTTCTCGGGCGCGGGAAAATCAAGCGCGTAGTTTAAGTTCGTTCTGTGCAGCGCGTTTAATGTATCACGCGCGATTGCGGCCGGCAGAGAACTGCCTGTTTTATCATGGATCGTTTCTCCCGTAAAGTTACCCATCCATACGCCAACGGTATAATGCATAGTGGCGCCGAGAGCAACAATGCTCTGATACTGATTCGCGGTTCCTGTTTTAAAAATCGCCGGAAAAGTTGTCCTGAAATTTCTTCCCGCGCCGAATGCTATAACTCTGGCGCTTGAATCCGACAGGAATGAACAAATGATCCTTGAAACGCCGGAAGAAAAAATTTCCTTTTCATAAAAATTGCGAATATGTAATTCACTCTGATACCGTCTGTCAGCTTCTTCAAGATTATAAACCACAGGCAGATAAATGCCGTCGCGCGGAAAAACGCTGAACGCCCTTACAAGTTCCAAAAGACTCACGGGCGCGTTTCCAAGCGCAAGCCCTAATCCAGCTTCTTCCGCCGATTCTTTAAGCGAATCAAAACCAAGATCCAAAAGCTGCTGCGTATAATTTCTTACTCCAAGCCTGTAGAGAAGATACACTGCGGGAATATTCAAGCTGGAAGCCAAAGAAGCGCGAACAAGCACCGGGCCGTTAAATCTGTTGTTAAAATTACGCGGAACATAAATTTCTTTCTCCCCGAATGTCATCGGAATATCCGCGATTATATCTGTCGGATAAAAACCTTTTTCAAGAGCCATCGCGTACAGAAACGGTTTCATGCTGCTTCCGGGCTGGTTTAACGCGAGTACTCCGTCAATCTGCCCCGCGGCGTCTTCGTTAAAAAAATCCGCGCTTCCAACCCACGCGAGTATTTCTCCTGTCTCATTGTCGATAACAAGTGCCGCTCCGTTTGTAATGCGCGATGAAAACAACATGGACACATTTCCTGCAACCGCGTCTTCAAGATAATTCTGAAGAGCAAGATCGATTGTCAGGCGCATCTCTCCGGTAATCTTTCCCTCTTTCGCAAGCTGCGCGTCAATATAACGGATAAGATGGGGAAGTTCAAATGGATATTTAAAACGTCCCGCCGAAGAGAAGGCAAATTGAAAATCTCTTTCATCAAGCTGAGCAAGCAAGGGCCATTTACGCGCCAGCTTTTTGTTACTCGCAAATCCAGCGTGCAGTTCCTGCCCCGCTTTTATGCAGATATCAGGATTATCAAGCGGATTGTAAAGATTCGGGCGGCGCGGAATTACTGCCATGCAAAAAAGCTGTGACGGCGAAAGCATGGACAGTTCCGCTGCAAAAAAAGTGCGCGCCGCGGAAGCCGCTCCTTCACAGCTGAAACCGAAGGGAAGAGAGTTAATATACATTTCCAGAATTTCATCTTTGGAAAAACGCGTTTCAAGGCGGAGAGCGTTAAACATCTCTATAACTTTTTGAAAGATAGTTTGTTTTCGCGCAGGCAGATGCGCTTCCCTTGAATTATCCGTAATGATACGCGCAAGCTGCATGGTAATTGTAGAAGCGCCGCTTACTCTTCTTCCTTTGGAAACATTCTGATACACCGCGCGTATAACAGAAAAGGCGTCAACGCCCCAGTGTCGGTAAAAACGCCTGTCTTCCGCGAAAACAAAAACGTCTTTCACCTGCTCTGGAATTTCAAGCGGCTTTTCCCGGCGAAGACCGTCTTCGAGAGGTGTTATCTGCAATAACATCCCGTAACGGTCATAGTAACGCACGCTGTACGGACGCTGCCGGAACTGCTTTAAATCAGAATAAGGAGAAAATCTTAGAAACAGCCAAAATAGCGTAAAAACAGCGATGATGACAGCGGCTATTTTAATTAACTTATCCAACACTTTACGTTTAAATATCATTACTCTATTGTGTAAATAAGTCCTTTGCTTCGGCCGAATATTTCAGGTTCATACATGCATTCAGCTTGAACAGGCGGCGTCGGGTACACTCCCCTTCTTGCCGTACGGAAGAGGAAACTTACAGTTGTCTCTCCTCTGTAAAACTGATTCCAGAAATATTGAATCTCGTTATCCATGATCGCCTGATAGCTTAACCATGAAGTATTTCTGTAATCGGGTCTTGGCTGATCGTTACCTCTCGCGCCTCCCGCTTCATTGTAGGAAGCTGTCGTAACAAACGCCATGTCAAGAATTTCGGCTCCCGATGGGACGGGAACGCGAAGAGCGAGATATGTGCGATCCCTTGTAGAAGAAACCCTGACTCTCGCGCGGTATGTTACTCCGCTTTTTAAAGCGGCGCCTTTTATTTCTTCACCTGTGTTTACGTCATATATACTTAAGAAAACGCCAATGCCCTCATCGCGGAAAGATAAAAGTTCCGAAGGTATCGCGTAACGCAGAGAAGCAGTGTAGTAAAGACTGCCTCTTCCGCTTCGCGTAAAGTTAAGCTGCTGCAGGCCATCCCTTATTAAACCTGCCATCGCGGGACTTTTGAAATCAAAAACTTGGGTAACAGGCTTCGCCGCAAGTCCCCTGAACGTCCCCTGAAGAAGTTCAGCCGCGCCAAGCGAAACTTTTCCGTTTACATTGATATTGGTCAGGTCTTCGGCTCTTATTAACGCGTCAACAGCGGAAAGAACGCGCACCGTCGCGGCTGTGTTTACCCAGTATCCGCTGCCGGAACGCTGTAATTCCAACAACGCGTACAGAAGCCGCGTGTTCACATCTTCTTTCGGGAATTGATCCGCGAAGAACTGCAAGGTAAGCGCAAGCTGTTCAATTTTTCCGCCGTAGTAGCTGTAGCGGTTTCTTTCCATAGGATCGTTAATGTCCGCGCCTCTTGCTGTAAAGCGGATCAGATTTCGTAAACGCTGCGCGACATTTGCCGCGTCATCATTTCGTCCCATTGCGCGGTACGTCATGCCCGCCATCGCAAGAACAGAAAGGTCGACATTGTCCCTGCTTAAAATTTCAGCTAACCGCGACGGATCTACCCTTTCACCAAGAAGGGCTGTAACATACAGCATGTATGTTTGTAAATAGGACTGATAAACATAATCGGAAGAATCGGATCTCCATCTTTGCAGAGTTTGATATTCGCGGTTTAAAAAATCGGTAAGAGCTTTTACATTTAAAGAAGAAGGAATGTTGATATTTTTTGATTTAGCGATTGCGATAATATGCGCGATCCTCAAGCTGACATAAAAATCCGCTCTTGTTTCTGTCGGCCAGTACGGGAAACCTCCGTTTGAAAGCTGAATTTGAGCCCATGACCTTATTTCATTTTCAACTGCGCGATGAGGATTCGCAACATCGGACTTGATGCTCAATACGTCAAGATATTCGCCGAAAACGACAAGCGGCATTACAGCCGAGCTTCTCTGTTCCATGCATCCGTACGGATAGCGGAAGAGGTATCCGATTGCGGTATCAAGAAGACTTAACCTCGTCGCGTCCAGCGATAAGGTAAGGCTTCCCGTATTGTTATCTGCAAACGAGGGAAGCACCAGTCCTTCGCTCGCGGAATCTCCCGAAATTGTGCCTGTCGTCGTAGTTGTTTCCATAACAAAGGGATGTTCAATGAGCATTTCTCGCACAAGCCGTTCATTTAAAACAGCGGAATTAACTGTAAAGTTCAGCGTAACATACCCCTGCTTTTGACCTGCAACATCAAAATAGACAACCGCGTTCTCTCCGCTTCTGACCGTTACGCGCCTTTCCGCAGTCCCGTCCACAAAAGCCTTTCCAGCGGTTTTATTCAATCCGCTTGATCTGTCGTTCGCAAGCGGAGATCCTATATCAAGTTTTACATTCACAGTCTGCGCGATTGAATCCAGATTTGTAATAAGCACGCCAACCTCCGCGGTGTCGCGCTCGCGCAGGCGGCGAGGGACAACTTCGCGCACATTCAGCCTGTTCTGCGCCGCGATTTCGCTTTCCTTAAGAGCGAAGAGATCGCCGCGTACTCCGAATACCGTTACGCGATATGTGGTAAGGTTGTCAGGCAGTTTGAATTTGCATGTAACCTTGCCGGCGGAATCCGTAATAAGCATGGGTTGGAAAACGGCGGTTGGGTTAAAATCCTTGCGTTCCTCAATTTTTTCTTCATCAGAATCGCCGCCCATGCGGTTTGCGATATTGTAGGTGACAGGATCCATCAGCATGGAACGCGAATCTCCGCCCGCCGCGTAAAGAGGAAAAAGACTGTCGCTGTAAAAATGATTTATAGGATCCGGAACACGGTAATTAATCAGATCCAGCACTCCCCTGTCTACCGCCATTAAAGAAAGTTCCGCGGCCGGAAGCGGCTTACCGTCTCTTGTCGCGGTTAGAGTCATTGTAACTTCCTCACCGGGACGGTAAGTGTTCTTGTCAGTCTGAACGCTTACGGAAAAAGCCTTGATACGCGGATTTATATTTAGCCGGGTTACGCCGTAATAACCTTTGGGTTTATCCAAATCGGGAGTTCCCCAGTCATGGGACGGAGGGCCCGGGCGGACTGAATAAGAAGAAATCGACACATAAACCACGGGAACATAGTTACGTGCAATCGGAATGTCTATTACGGTAACAGATTCCTGAAAAAATTTAACTTCTTCTGTAAAAATTCCTTCCCTTTCAACAGTGATAAGATAATAGCCTGATGGAAGAGCGCTTTGCAGTAAAACTTTCGCGGTATCACCAGGTTCATACATATCCTGATCCGGAATAAGACGCAGTTCTGTCGGATTATTCATATTCCAGTAACCGCCTGAGCCTGTCACATAGAAACCCATTTCTGTAAGAGCGGTTCTTCCTTCCCTGTCTTTAGATGTTACGCGAAGAATGTGATAACCTGCCGACGACGGCTTTACATTAATCATTCCGCCGTTTGGATTAATATTTATCATCTGAATATTATCAATAATCTGAACAGAAGTATAATCGTCGGTTATATAACCGTTTACGCCCCTCTGCTGAGCGCGCCGCCATTCTTCCCTTACAAGTTCAACTTTTATCTGCCTTGCGCCTTCGCCTGACTGCAGAAAAAGACTGTTATCTGACGTTTTTTCTCCGGCTGTATTAACAGTAATGTAATTACAGTTGAACTCCTGGCCTGCGCGCACAAATCCTCCGGTGCCGCGGTAAAGGCCGATATAAAAACTTGCAGGATGCGCCATTATAGATCGATACGCGCTGACCATCTGGTTCCCGATATCTGTAACTCTCGCTTCCGCCTGATATGTATAAGGCGCGCCTGTAACTTTACTGCCGCCCGTCTTTTGACTGAGAACCGCGTTTCCCTGTCCGCCTAGAACTCCGCTTGTTGACGCTATATGGCGCTTACTGTCCCATGCGTACCTCGGCCCAAAAACATAACCTCTTACAGCGGCGCCGCGCGGATTAAAGTAAGACAATTCTTCGTACCACATTCCTTCCCACTGAGCTCCAGCGAGGCTTCCGCCGGAAAGATATGTCGCTCTTAAATTTAGATTGATGTCGTCTCCCAGAATAATTGTTTCAGGCGGTGATGAAAGCGCTGCCTGAAACCGCAACCTTTCAAAAAAAGCGACGGTAATATAAACGGACGCAACTGCCTCATTTATCTCGGTTGAACCGTTCATTCTTCTGTATATAAGCCTGTAAGAACCCGGACGCAAATCTTCAGGTAACGTAAGTTCTCCGAAGTAGCTTCCGGATTCTGTTGTTTCTCCCCTGAGCGTCACGATTTTCTGCGGCCTGTAACTGCTTTCTTCGATTGAAACTGAATAGCCTCCCTGATAGAGCGTGTACATTCCAAGCACTTTTGAACGATCAACGCCGCGGAATGTAATGGTCTCCCCCGGTTTATACAATCCCCTGTCAGAAAAAATAAAACCAACTGGAACAATTTCTTCCGCGCGCTGTGCTGATTCTGTCCAGACACCGGCGCGCCACATGTTATGTGAATATAAATTGAATATTGCTTTGTCTCCGTCTTTTTCGGCGATAACAAACGGACTTTGCCACATGTTTCTGTAATTGGTATTGTCTCTTAACACAGACGCGTTTAAATTGATCACGGCAAGACCGTTCCTGTCCGTCACCGCCTGACCATAACTTTCAATAGAAGATAAATAATTTCCCGTGTCTACGTTTGAATTAGGAAGCAGTTTTACGCTTGCGCCCTGCACAGGTTTTCCTGTTGCAAGGCTTGTGATAAGCACAACCACCTTGTTAAATCCATAACGCGCGGTTATGCCAAGGTCTGTAACCTGAATGCTGCGGACAGTTTCGCTTTGCCTTGTGCCGGTGCGGAACGCGTCACCGCGTCTTTCGCTTGTTAAAAGTTCTACGTTAGTTTGTATGCCGATAAAACCTTTTCCCTGCGCGTTTAAAAACGGTTTTAAATCGATCTGTTCAAAATATTTTGTATTATTCGTTCTCTGTTCAAGACCAAACACAGAAACATTACTCCAGCTTTTATTTCTTGAGAAGGGATTATTATCAACAGCTACCTGATAGGACGAGTTGTTTGTAATATTCTGATATTCAAAAAGATAACGAGGAGCGAACTGCGCTTCCAGCATAACGCGCGTTCTGTAATCGGGAAAATTTATTTCTCCCCTCGGCGGAGGTTCATCCGGCATTACAATTTCGCACGTATAAGGAGAGCCTAATTTTCTGCCGTAGATATCTTCAACGCCGGTAGTTACAGTCAGGTTGAAACGGCTGTTAAAGCTGACTGGTAAATTAAAAATGTATACCCTGTTTCCGTATACTTCAATATTTTTATCATCAATGGTAATTTTAGGATCTGTTTGTATTGATCTTCGCACAGTGTCCATATTTAAACTGTGACTAAAAACAATTTCGATTAAGTTGCCGTATCTTCCGTAACCTGCGCTTCTTTCATGCGATACAACTGTGAAAGGCCCGGGCGTTCTAAAACTAAAAGTTTGATCCGATTCTGTTCCGCGCGTCGCGCCGCGTGATCTTGCACCCCTCTTTAAAATAATCCGCACCTGAGTATTAAAATCGACAGCATCTTGAAGTTGCAATGTAATTTTATATTCATTATCCTGTCTAATGGTGAATCTTCTGCTTACACTGTTTATATTTACTTCAAGGTACTGATTGATATCCGCCGCCTGCACCGGATAATTAAATAAAAGGCCGACCGTTCTTGCGGCTTCGGGTGGCACATTGTTGTTGTCAAAGCGCATGCCGGTTCTTTCCCTGAACTCTTCGCCGGGAGTTACGCTTCTTATATTTAACGCTTCCGTGCGAAAAGTAAAACTCCTGTCCCCGGAAATTCTGTTCCCGCTGAGCGACACTGCGTTAGCTGCAACTGTGATGGTATATGTTTGCTGGCTCTGACAGGGTTCTTCTCCCTCAAAACTTAAAAAACTTGTTCCGTACCAGCGAAATGTTCCCTTCAAAGGCGGATTAATCGATACAAGAGGCGAATTTGACGTTTGTTCTCCAAGGCTCGCCAGTGGAATCATCGGCTGTGAAAAAATTACGTATATGGAAGGCCGCTGTATCGTAGAAGAAAAATCTCCTCTTGGGCCCCAGTCAATCACTGTAAGAGGTTCCTCTCTTCCTGTGATCTGTCCTTCGTTCCCTTTTTCCTGTGCAGCCCTTATTTCCTGAATCCTTGCGGCTTCCGCAGCCGGATCAAAATAGACAGTCTGATAATCGTATAACTTGCGAAGACCGCCTCCTGATGCGCTTCCTTGACTCGACCCGGCGGCTGATCCGGAAAGAGCCGCCGCGCTCAATGTTTCAAATTCGCTTACAGGTTCCGCGCTTAATTTACGGTAATCAAGAGTAAAAGCAGCTTCAACAGCGGCGTCATTAACAAGCTGCCTTGCAGTATTTCTGGTGTTTGGATTGCTGCTGATATAATTTTTAACATTCAGCGGCATATTGGGTATATCGCTTGCGCTGCTTCTGCAGCCAAAGTACAGACACAGCGCCATTAACGCCAATAAAACTGGAAATTTTTTCATGGGAACCTCTAGGGAGAATTATACCATAAAATAGAAGCGCGCGGTTTTAAATTTTTGACTGCGGTGACAGCGATCTGTTAGAATCTATACCCGAATCCCAGCCGGAATGTTAAAAAATTCACCGGAGCTATGCTTGTAGTTTTGCTGGAATCGTCTATCACAAAGACAGATCCGCTAAGCGGCTGAAAAAATTCCAAACGTAATCCGATGTTCATAATGAAACCGCCGGGCTGCCCAAAATCAATTCTCCAGCCGATACCGGGAGCGATTAATATTGTATGCATGCTAAACACATAATTTGAATAACCTACTCCGAGATCAATATGGAAAGTTTTTCCGGCAGGATACCAATGCGCCTGACCTTCTATTATATAACCGAAAAAATTATTAATTGTTCTTCTGTCTTCGCCGTCAATGGAGCCTGCGATACTTTCGCCTATCATCCATGCAATTGCCATTGGATACATCTGCAAAGAAATATTTGCGCCCACTGAGAATTGAGGAATAATGGCGTATTCATAAGAAAAAAATAATTCACCGTCGACAAAAAATGGTAAACCGACGCCAAATCCGAATCCGCCGTAAATTGTGTTTTTCGGCGTGGTGGTTTCCGTTTCACTTTGCGCGAAAACCCCGCCTGCGGCGAGCGTTAAAATTATAACCAATACCGTTAACTTTTTCATGCCAGTCTCCTTTTTGGAATATACGGTCATTATACCATTGTATGTTAAATAAGTCCATTTATTGACATTACCCTTCTTTCAAGTTAAATTAAAGAAATGAGTGAATACCTTATTAACGGCGGAATTCCACTTAACGGATCGATCAAAGTAAGCGGAAACAAGAACGCCGCCCTGCCCTGCATTGCCGCGGCTCTCTTAACAGACGAACCTGTTGTTTTACGGAATGTTCCCGAAATTGAAGATGTACGCGTGATGCTAGATGTTTTTGCAGCGCTAGGCGGAGAAGTTGAAACTCCCGCTCCCAATATCCGAAAACTTTCTTTAAAAGATATAAAATCTTCCGAGATACCAAGAGAACAGGCATTAAAAATAAGAGCGTCCATTCTTTTTGCCGGGCCGCTTCTTGCGCGGACAGGAAAAGTTGTGCTTCCTCCTCCCGGCGGCGATGTTATAGGAAGAAGAAGACTGGACACTCACTTTTTGGTGCTCACCGAACTTGGATCGAAAGTAAAGGTGAGCGATTCATTTACATTTACCGCAAAATCACTTTCGGGCGCGGACATTTTTTTAGATGAAACTTCCGTTACGGCGACAGAAAACGCAATCATGGCGGCGGTTCTCGCAAAAGGAGAAACAATTTTAACTAACGCCGCAAGCGAGCCTCACGTGCAGGATCTTTGCAATATGCTGGTTTCCATGGGAGCGAAGATAGAAGGAACAGGCTCTAACATTTTAAAAATTTTAGGAGTTGAAAAACTTCACGGCTGCGAATTTGAAATTAGTCCCGACTTTATGGAAGCGGGTTCTTTTATCGGTTTAGCAGCCGTAACCGGAGGAGACCTTCATATTGAGGGCGCGCGCGTTAACGATATGCGTCCCGCAAAGATCGCATTCGGAAAACTCGGCATTTTCTGGGCTCATGAAGGAAATATTATCCATGTTCCGAAAAACCAGAGCATGGAAGTAAATCACGACCTTGGCGGAATGATTCCAAAAATCGATGACGCTCCCTGGCCCGGTTTCCCGCCCGATCTTTTAAGCATTGTTATTGTTGTCGCCACACAAATAAAAGGCACAGTCCTTGTTCATGAGAAAATGTACGAGTCGCGCATGTTCTTTGTCGACAAGCTGATAGGCATGGGCGCGCGGATTGTGTTATGCGATCCTCACCGCGCTGTAATTTCTGGCCCCTCAAAACTGCACGGCTCCGAATTAATCAGCCCCGATGTCCGCGCCGGCATGGCGATGCTGATTGCCACCATGTGCGCCGAAGGCAAAAGCGTTATACGCAACGTCTACCAGATCGAACGCGGATATGAACATCTGCCGGAAAGATTATCCGCTCTCGGCGCGAATATTACGCGAGTTGAGTGAGGTAAATACAGAAGAGATTAACACAAAGGCACAGAGAACACAGAGTGTTGGTAAACAATCCTTTGTGTCTTTGCGCCTTTGTGTGAAATCTTTTGTTATAGATCAATTTTTCTTTTTTAATCCCGTTACGATTTCCTCGTAAACCATGGAATAACCGCGCTTACTACTCTCTTTTGATAATTCTTGTACTCAGAATATTTGGATGATGTGATGCTCTCTGTTAAAATCGTGGAGCCGACAAATATCAAGGTTAATATAAAAGGTCCGAAAACGCCTGAAGCAATCGGATCACAGAAAAATGAAAACGCCGCGAGCCAGATGATCCACCAGAAACCTAATTCGCAAAAATAATTTGGATGACGGCTTAGAGCGAATAAACCTTGAGATAGAAAACCGTTTTTAACATCTACGGAATATTTAGAAGGATAGTCTTTTTGCTCCACGGCCAGCTTTTTTGCCGCGTGAAAATTCCATTGCTGCTGATCGGAAATAAATTCCAGACAAACAAGCGCGAATCCTATTGCGGTAAGAATCCAGAATAATGCAGGCATGGTTTCGGCGGTAATGAATGTCAGACTATAAACCGGAAAAGTAAAAAGCACAAATAAGCTTGACTGAACAAGGCAAATAAAAGAAAGATTGAAAAGCTGCCATAAAACCGGATTGGTAATTTTTTTCCTTAAAAAAACCCAGCGGTAATCTTCCAAACCGCAATAGCCGCCTTTCCTCGCAAAATTAAATGTCAGACGCGCTCCCCAAAAAGTCACAAGCGCAGCCGCTATGCAAACTGCCAAAGCTCCCGCCCCATTAGCGGTGACGCTTCTATACGCATAATACCATACAAAGAATACCGGCAGTATGCTCCAGAGCCTGTCAATCCATGAGTAATCTTTAGTGATAAGACCAAACAGAAACGCCGCTAAAGCATAACCTAACGCCCAGAGGCTTACAACAAGCAGCATGTTCGCGCTCGTTATAAATTCAATTAATGAAGAAATCCCTCCGGCAAAAGGAATCATAACCGCCGCCGCCATCAGAAGGCCTGTTAACATGAATAAAATAAATGTTTTCATTCTGCGCAGTATATAGCATAAATACCGGTTATTCAAGATAATTAATGATATAATGTATTGACAGGAGGCGGCATGGACATTTTTACACTAGGCGCTTTTGCGGTTTTATTTTTACTTGTTATTCTTATTTTGATAAAACAATATTCCGGCAAGCAGACGGATATAACTCCTCAGATGATCGATTTAAAAAATGAGCTTAACGAGTTAAAAACAAAACAGCTTGAAAGCCAGCAGGCTTCTTTGACATCGCAGCAGAAACTTTTAATGGATACGCAGAATGTTTTAAATAATCAGCTTCAGCAAATGACAACAATGATGAATCAAAGGCTGAACGACGCGCAAACAAGCATCACGAAACAGCTCTCAGGCTCTAACCAGATTATCGGCGATATTCACAATAAACTCGGAACGCTGGAGATTACCGCGAAAAACATTCAGGATATTGGAAAAAATATTTCATCGCTTCAGGATATTTTACAGGCTCCGAAGCTGCGCGGAAATCTCGGCGAATTCCTTCTTGAAGATATGCTAAAGCAGATTTTTCCCGGTTCCAATTATGAAATGAAATACAGTTTTAAAAACGGGACTCAGGTTGACGCAGTAATAAAACTGGACGGAAATTTGGTTCCGGTAGATTCAAAATTCCCGCTGGAAAGTTTTCAAAGATTGATAAAAACCGAAAATGACGAAGAAAAGAAAATATTTAAAAAAGAATTTATCACAAGCGTAAAAAAACGCATTGATGAAATCGCGTCTAAATATATAAATCCCGCGGAAAAAACTTTTGACTTCGCGATTATGTATATTCCGGCGGAAAATGTTTATTACGAAACAATTATTAACGATTCTTTTACAAACAAAGATTTTGAAATTCTGAATTACGCGCAGGAAAAACGCGTAATACCAGTTTCACCTAACAGTTTTTACGCGTATCTTATGGCGATTTTATACGGATTAAAAGGATTAAGCATTGAACAGGAAGCAAAAACAATTCTTGGAGAAATATCCCAGATTCAGGACAAATTCGGAAAATTTTTCACCGAGTATAGTCATGTGGGTAAACATCTAACAAACGCAATTAACAAGTACAACGATACGTCAAAAACCGCGGAAAAATTAAATGATCAGGTAGGCAAATTAACAGGACAAAAAACCGATTTGATTGAGGAATAAATGAAGCGTGTTATGGAAAAACTCTATACTGACGCAAAAATTTAATTTATGAAGGCGAGGTGATATATGGAGAAGGTATAATTCCCATTATGAGAAGCGCGGAATGACCGAACGTTGCATTGATGACGAAATCCCATTTGAAATACCGGAGAGTTGGGCGTGGGTGAGGCTGGGGGAAGTTGGTGAATGGGGATCTGGAGCAACTCCTTCTCGTAGCAATCAAGAATTTTACAAAAATGGTACGATACCTTGGTTAAAAACCGGAGATTTGAATGATGATTTTATTACTTGTATACCAGAAAAAATTACCCAATTGGCATTCAATAAAACATCTGTTCGTCTTAATCCAATAGGTTCTGTACTTATAGCAATGTATGGAGCAACAATTGGCAAATTAGGGATTTTATCAATTGAAGCAACAACTAATCAAGCATGTTGTGCTTGTTTACCATATTCTGGAATAAATAATAAATTTCTTTTTTATTATTTATTATCGCAAAGATCAAATTTTAAGAAACAAAGCGAAGGTGGTGCTCAACCTAATATTTCTAAAGAGAAAATTATATATACACTTTACCCCCTTCCTCCATTTGAGGAGCAAAAACGAATTATATCGGTAATTGATTCCTTATTCTCTGTTAATAAAAGACTGAATAAATATTAACTTAAACCCATACTGAAGAAGGAGGACTTCAGTATGTTAGATGATTTTAAAAAATATCTTTACCGAATAAATTTGGTTGAAAACACTATTAATGCTTACTTATATGCTTTAAAGCAATATAATGAGCATTTTAGCGTTATCAATAAGAAAAATTTATGTAATTTCAAGATTTTTCTGATAGAAAAATACAAGCCGCAAACTGTTAATTTACGCCTTAGAGCTATAAATTGCTATCTTGAAAGTATTGGTAAAAAGAACTTGAGAATACAATTTGTTAAAGTTCAACAAAAATCATTTCTGGAAAATGTTATCAGCGAAGCAGATTATATTCATTTTAGAAATAGCCTAAAAAAAGACAATGAATTTTTCTGGTATTTTGTTATTCGATTTCTAGCTGCAACAGGGGCAAGAATTAGTGAGTTTATTCAAATTAAAGTTGAGCATATAAAAACAGGATATATTGACTTATACTCTAAAGGTGGGAAATTACGAAGGATTTATATACCTAAATCTTTACAGCTAGAAACTCTTTCTTGGCTAGAAGAAAAACAGCAAAAAAGCGGTTTTGTTTTCCTTAACAAACATGGAAAACGTATTACAACTCGTGGAATTTCCGGACAGTTAAAGAAATTAGCTGTTCGCTATGGAGTAAGTCGTGTAGTTGTATATCCTCATTCTTTTCGCCATCGCTTTGCAAAAAGTTTTCTGGAACGCTTTAATGATATTGCTTTTCTTGCGGATTTAATGGGACATGAAAGTATTGAAACTACTAGAATTTATCTTCGAAAAACAGCTACTGAACAGCAGGCTATTGTTGACAGAATTATTGATTGGTAAGTAAATTGTTGCATAATCAAGAAATTTAAACACTTTATATATCTAAAAGTAAGTTCTCAATTTTATCAACAATTCGTTTTTGTTCTTCAAATGGAGGAAGAGGAAGGTATAATCTGGAAAATTTATTTTTATTCAAAATTGGCAATGTGGTTGATGATGCGTTAAGTTTTATATTTTTCTGGAAAAAATCAGAAATACAACAATAATATAAATAATCTGCTAATATTGATGTATGAGGTATTATTGCATTTATTTGTTGATTACAAGTTCCTGTAATATTTATTAGACCGGTTTTTCCTATAGTAGCTCCGATGCAAGTTACTAATATTGAATTTGGTTTTAATTTACGAGAAATGTTAAAACCTTTGGTAGAAAGCATCTCCCGAGATGATAAAATATTTTTCCCCACATCTAAATCTGTAGGCTTAAAAAATGGATAATCGTTGCCATAATAATCACTTATTGCTGTACTGGGAGTTGAACCTGTAATAATCTCACCTATTGTATCAACAGTACACCATGCCCAACTCTCCGGTATTTCAAATGGGATTTCGTCATCAATGCAACGTTCGGTCATTCCGCGCTTCTCATAATGGGAATTATACCTTCTAAAAATGATACTTTCTTCCTTGTTTGGTTTGATTTTACCTTCTTTGATAAGTTTTTTCTTTTCGGCATGGATACGCTCTAAAAGAACAATGGCAGGCTCATCGTTAGAATCTTGCGGAATAAGCTTTCCTTGGATAGCTGCCTGTAAAACAGACTTTTTAAGTTTTTCCGGGAAATCATTATCAAGGGTGGTTAATGTTTGTTCTGCTTTATTATATTCGTTGACAAGCGGTAAAAGTTCATCAATCCGTTCAACAATTCTCTTTTGTTCTGCAAGTGGAGGAAGAAGGATAATTGTATTAGCAATATCACGTATTACCCAATTTTTATTTCCTACACCTTTTGTTTCCTGTTTACATTGATCTTTAACAAGTGGTGATTGTAAAAGAAATACATGCCATTTATTAAAAACAAGATTTAGATTAAATTTAAGTAAAGCCACACTTACAAATAAACTAAAAATCCTGTCAGTATCTACCAACACAGGAATTCCAGTTGTTCCAACTTTTGTTAATAGAATATCTCCCTTTTCTGGATTACATCGTTTATACATTTCATTATGCTCTTTATTAGAAACATATTTTACATTATCAAAACAAATATACCCGTTACTTATATCTTTAACGGATAAAAAAGGAACCCCCAAATTAACATATTTCGGCGTTACATGTGATCCATCAGTTAATTTTAAGAGAATCTCCCCCAGCCTCACCCACTCCCAGCTTTTAGGAATCTCAAAAGGTATTTCCTCATCAGTTATCGGTAATAACGGCTTTTCCTTTTTTATCTTCCCAGCTTTAATAAGTGCCTTTCTTTCTTTTTTGATTTTTTCCAATAAAACCGAAGCAGGTTCATCATTGGGGTTTTGCGGAACAAGTTTTCCTTGAACAGCATATTGCAAAATGGCGTTCTTTAATTGGGAAGCTGTCATGTTTTTTCTGAAGAGTTTGGGGTTAATTCCTTGGTAATTATTTCCTTAACTTCTCTTGCGAATTCTATGAATTCTTTAACCTGCTCAACAGAAGG
>Ga0209755_10002385_pt1 | contig 25975 bp, 24 predicted proteins | sample TergutCo191P1_FD_187301 | JGI IMG/M metagenome (GOLD analysis project Ga0209755, IMG submission 187301) | Cornitermes sp. P1 segment gut microbial communities from Petit-Saut dam, French Guiana - Co191P1 (SPAdes) (version 2) | ecosystem: Host-associated > Arthropoda: Insects > Digestive system...
CCGCATGGAACCATACGTGTACGCGCAGATGATCGCCGGAAAGGACGCGCCGCGTTTCGGCGAGGCGAAAAACTCGTGGCTTACCGGAACCGCGGCCTGGACTTTTGTCAGTATCTCTCAATACATTCTGGGAGTGCGCCCCGTGTACGACGGCCTGCTTCTGGACCCGTGCATTCCGGCCGGCATGAGGGGCTTTTCCGTTACCCGCCGCTTTAGGAACGCCGTTTACAGGATTACGGTGGACAACAACGCGGGCGTGGAAAAGGGCGTCGCGTCGGTTTCACTGGACGGGAAGCCGCTGGACGGGACGGTGCTGCCGGCGTTGGGCGACGGGAAGCTGCACGAGGTTGTCGTGGTTATGGGGTGATTTAGGTATACGACGATACCCGGCCAAAGCGGCCGGGTATGTCCGTTACTGCTGGGCGATAAAGGATTCCAACTCCACCAGCCTGGCGGCGTGCCGATCCATTAGGCGCTGAACCCGGTTGAACATCTCGGGGCTTACCCTGGTACCGCTGTCAAGAGCGTTCCTGATCCTGGTCTGTTCCGTGTTAATCGAAGCCTCCAGCCTGTCTATCTCCGCCCTTAGTTGTGTAAAAGCAACCGCATCCACGTTGCTCGCGTTTCGCGCGTAAAGATCGGCCTGGACATCCCCGAACTGCGTGGCATTCGTCCGCGCCTGCCCCAGGTACTGCTGCGCGTTCTGCCTGATTTCGGCCGAAGTTAGCAACTGTGCATGAGCCACGACACCGACCACAAAAAAAACACCGACCGCCAAAAGAACCCGTTTCATTTCTTGCCTCCATACCTTCAATAAGTTGAAACTAAGCCAGGTCCCGGCAATCCAGCCGCCGATGAACCTTGCAAAAAACAGCATCTGTTTATTATATTAATCCCAGATTTGCGGGCTGTCAAGGTATATCGCGGCCGCGCGACACCGAACCGGGCCGGCCGCGTCGCCTTGCAAAAGACGGCGGTTTTTCCCATAATAAGCCTATAATGAAACGTGTCGTGTTCGCCAAGCGCCTCTATCCCACGGTGGTTTTCGGATCCCTGCTTTTATGGTTCGCCTTCGGCGCCGCCTCCTGTGCCCCCAGGGGCCAGGTTTTCCCGCAGCGCGAGGACCTGTTTTCCATCGACATCGGCCCAATGGAAGACCAGATATCGCTGTTCGTTTTCCCGGACGACGCGGGTATGCCAAGGGCCAGCCTGGCGATGCGGGACGGCCTTTTTTACATCTCGGACGGAACCGGCCGCAAGGTCGTCCGGTACAATTCCTTCGGCGATCTTCTGTTCCTGATCTTCAACGACGACACAAACCCGGAGCCCTCCGACCTTAGAATCAGGACGGCGGACGACGGGCAGATGACCCGCTGGGCATTTACCTACCCGTTCCGGTCCCCCGGCCAAATCGCCGTGGATTCCCGCAGGCATATCTTCGTCGAGGAAATCCTGCCCGACGAGCGGCACGGCTTCGACGCGGAAAATCGGGCGTTGCTGAACAGCGTGGTCCTGCATTTCGACCAGGACGGGCGATTTATAGACTTCATTGGCCAGGGCGGACGCGGGGGAGGGCCCTTCCCCCGTATAATGGGCGTCCACACCTCGGTGAACGACGAAATCGTCGTGGTCTGCCGCGTAGCGGCCGGCTGGGACGTGTTCTGGTACAACGATCAGGGCGAACAGCTCTTTCTTGTCCACGTCAGAAACGACGCCGTTCCCGCGCCGCCCGGGCTGCAGAACTTTTTCGCCTCGATTGACGCGGTGTTCGTGGCTCCCGACGCCAGAAAGCTTTTCATAAAGGTGGACTACTACCGCGAGGTCTTCGACCCTCTTACAGGCAACCGCTTTGGCACCGAAACCCTGAACTCGCTTGTCTGGATACTGAACGTCGAGGAAGGCGTGTACGAGGGATTCGCGGAAGTGCCTTTTTTCGAGATGGTCCATACTGAAAGGGGCAACACGGTACACATAAACCTGCTGTATTCCATGATGGGAGTCGTCCAGGGCGGGGCGATGCTGTTCTATTTCCCCGTCGAAAACGGCTACTCGATCCTCCGCATGGACTCGACGGGGCACGGCCAGCGCAGGGCGTTCATCGAGGTCGAGCCGGAGAGGCTCGTGTTCAACAGCTTCCACCTTTCCCCAGAGGGGATACTTTCCGCGCTGCTCGCGGACGAATGGACGACGACGGTTGCCTGGTGGCGCATGGAAAGATTTATGAGGGACAACTAGACGTGGCCCAAAACCAGGCGTTGGCCGGCACCCTTGGGGCAAGATCCCTGGACGCGGAGGCGTCGGAACAGTGGGGGCTCGATCCCCTCGCCCTTGTGGAGGCCGCCGGCAGGGCCTGCGCCGATGTTCTCGTTCTCGGTATCGCGGGCGATAAGGGAAAACCGTGTTTCACGGTGCTTGCCGGGAGCGGCAACAACGCCGCCGACGCGCTGGTAATGTTGCGGGCGCTTGTCCTGGGTGGCCACGCGGAACCGGATTCCTGCGAGGTTCTTATAGGCAGGATGCCCGGCGGCGAAAAAACGCCCGTGTCCCAGGCGACGCTTGCCCTGCAAAAGCTCGGCGTTTCCGTTAAAACATGGGACACAGGAAAGAGGGCATTTCTCGATAGGCCAAAGGCAGGCAGGCACCGGATTGTTATAGACGGGATTGCCGGCACGGGACTGGACGGCCCGCTTCGCGGTACCGCGCAGGAAATGGCCGAGGCGACAAACGCCCTCCACTACGATCCGGAACGGCGGGACGGGAACACGGTTGTTTCCATTGACATTCCATCCGGCGCTTTTGACGGCTGGCAGCCCAAGATGGCCATAGTCCATGCGGACATTACCCTTGCCATAGAGCCGCAAAAGCTCTGCACTTACGCGCCGGGAGTCAGGCCCCATGCGGGAACGGTGCTTCCTGTACGCGGGATCTTTCCCCCAGAACTTATCGACAAATACAGGGATGCCGAGCTTTTGACATGGGAAAGTGCGTCCGCCCGCGTAACCCCCGTTCCGAACACGGCCCACAAATACGGGCGTGGCCTGGTGGAAATCAGGGCCGGCTCCATGGGAATGACCGGCGCGGCGCGGCTTGCAGCCCAGGGATCGCAGGCGACGGGGGCCGGCATGGTACGCCTTGTCGTCGATTCCTCGGTGTACGCGGCGATCGCCCCGGCCTGTTCGGGGATAATGGTCGTGCCCGAATCCCCGGCCGCGGCCGCCGGCGCGCATTCCCCCGACGCCGTTCTTCTGGGGCCAGGCTGGGGAAAAGGCGAGGATCGCGCGCGAATACTGGAAAGATTCCTGCCGCTTGAGGAAAAAGGCCTCCCGCTTGTCCTGGACGCGGACGCGATCGCCCTGGCCAAGGACACCGTCTTTCACGGGAACGCGATTCTGACCCCGCATATGGGCGAGTTCGCCTCCTGCCTGGGGCTTTCCAAAGAGGAAATTTCCGCCGCCGATATTATGCAAATACTCCGAAATTTTGCCGAGAAAAAAAAGGCCACGGTATTGCTGAAAAGCCATGTGATGTACGTGGCCTCCCCCGACGGGCGACTCGGGGTAATCGACGGGATGAACCCGGTGCTGGCCGCCGGCGGTTCCGGGGACGTGCTGGCGGGTTTCTGCGCCGCAATCGCCGCCCGGGGATTTGACGGCTATACCTGCGCCTGCGCCGCCGCGACGCTTTTGGTGCGCGCCGCAAAGACTGAGGGAATTGCGAACAGCTTCGTCGATCCCGGCGAACTTGCCCGCGCCGCCGCCGCAATCGCCGGCGGCGCATGGGTACGGAGGGGACAATGAGCGACGACACGATGAACGAAAATTCGGGCGATAAAAAAAGACCCAACGCCAATTACAGGCTGAGCAAGACAGGGGGCGCGTACTCAAGCGAGATAACCTACCATTACGACAGGGATCGCCGGCTGGAAAAAGCGCCAAAGTCCGTCCAGGATCTGTACTATAGGGAAGATCCCCCCCGCCGCTCCGGGCTGTTCCGCAACGTCCCGGGCGGCAAGATACAACTGTTCACAATGGTTGTCATTCTGTTGATTTCCACGATGGCACTGATCATAACGATAATCGGCAGGGACGGCGACACGCACGAGCTGGAGGGAAACCGGGTTACTATCCAGGCCATAAGGTACGAGGAAATGGTTATAATGGCGCTAAGAAAAACGACGGGGAACACAAGAACGTTTCTGGGACTAAGACCTGGACGCCCCGCGTTCACCGGCGCGGTAAGTATAGAGGTCTCGCCGATGGTGCCGCCAATGACGCCGCCGCTTGGAAACATATTTTTTCACAGGATAAACTTTACCGAGGAATCGCCGGAATTTTTCCGTTTTGCCGTTCCCTTCGACACCGACGAGCTGGAGCTTGTCTTTAGAACCGAAAACAGGGAAATGTCCGTGCGGGTCAACGTGGAATAAAATTTTTATGCCGGTGTTTGCAAAAACCACCGAAGCGAGGTTCGTTTGGTTGTAGCTAGAATAAAACTGTCATATTTGACAACGGTTGCCGTTGCCGTGCTGCTTTTGCTTGTGGGTCACCGCATCGCTGTGCAAAGTCTTTTTATATTCCAGAACGACATGCAGGAAGTCGTAAGGGCCACGGTTCGGGATGTCATGGAAAGGGTTCAGCCGGAGGGCGACGACCTTGACGATTTCCTGATCATGATGCAGGGCGAAAGACTTTTCTTCGAGGCGGAAATACAAAGGGGGCCGCGAAGGGGCGAAACCGTTACGGCGGTGCAGACTTTCGGCGGTTTCGTGCAGGATATAGCGAACGAGGTTCGCGTGGGCGACTCGATTCTGCTTATTAGCTTTGGCGACGAGTGGTTTTTCAACGGGCAATACCGAACAAGCAGGCTGCTGGGGCTGGGGATCCTGTTCGTGATATGCGTCATCCTTTTTGGCGGGAAAAAAGGTTTCAACACGATTTTGTCGCTGGGCCTGACCTGCGCGGCGGTGTTCGCCTTTTTTATACCCTCGATACTTTCCGGCAAAAATATTTACCTTACGGCCCTGCTCGTATGCGCGTACACGACGGTAGTAACGCTGTTAATCGTGATAGGCTATAACAAAAAATCCCTTGGCGCGGCAATCGGCTGCATGAGCGGCATTGCGGTGACCGGGCTGGTTACGATTATCATGGACAGGGTACTGTTTTTGACCGGCGTTCTGGACGAGCATTCGCGGTTTTTAATGTTCCTGCCAATCGAAGGCACAATCAACCTGCGGGCAATAGTTTTCGCGGGCATTATCATCGGCGCGATGGGCGCGGTCATGGACGTGGCCATGTCGATATCGTCCGCGATGTGGGAAATAAAGGAAAGGGCGGGAAGGATAAAGTTTGATGAACTGCTTCGATCCGGTATTAACATAGGGCGTGACGTATTCGGCACAATGGCGAACACGCTTATCCTTGCGTATATAGGCACCTCGCTGTCGGTCATTTTGATTCTGCTGGTATACACCGACTCGCTTACAAGCCTGTTAAACATGGAAATGATTGTCGTGGAAATCCTGCAGGCCCTGGCCGGAAGCCTTGGCATTCTTTTTACAATGCCGCTGACAAGCTTTTTCTGCGCGACGATTTTTCTGAAGGACAAGGCGAAAGGAGCATATAAACAGTGACAAAAATGGCAATGAGAACTTTTGCCGGCATTCCGGTGTCCGAAGGCATTGTCATAGGCAAGGCCTTTGTATACGCGGAAAACGCCCCGCCCGAGATTCCGCGTTACAGCATTTTCGAGGGGGATGTACCCGCCGAGCGGAAACGCCTGCAAAAGGCCCTTGACAAGGCCGCCAACGAGATAAAAACGCTGCTGGAAGACACTGGACGGCAGACAAAGTTGGGAAAGGAACAGGCCGACATATTCCAGGCTCATCTTTTCATGCTGGAGGACGTCGAATTCCTCGAGGAAATCGGGGACAAGCTAAAGCAAAGCCTACGCAACGTGGAATGGGTCGTTCAGGACATGGCCCGGGAATTGTGCCAGAGACTTATGCAGTCGCCCGATCCCGCCTTTCGCGAAAGGGCCGCCGACATTGCCGACGTGTCCCGCAGGGTCATAGATAGCCTTCTCTGCGTGGTACGCGGGCCTTCGTCCCTTGCCGAGTTGGACGAGGACGTTATCGTTGTGGCCCGCGACCTTATGCCTTCTGACACGCTTCTTATGAACAAGGCGCGCGTCAAGGGCATTGCCCTGGACGAGGGCGGGAAAACCAGCCACACGGCAATCATCGCCCGCGCTTTCGGCATACCGGCGGTCTTGGGACTCTCCAATATTTCCAGGGAACTTCGCAACGGCGAAACGCTTGTGCTGGACGGAACCGCAGGGGTGGCGATCATCAATCCGGACAAGTGGACCCTGGATCGGCATGAAAGCGCGCGCGAAAAGGAGGACAAGAGAACCGACGAGCTTGGCTCGATTAGGGATCTGCCTGCACAAACGACCGACGGGCACCGGGTTGCGCTTATGGCAAACATAGGTTTCCCCGACGAGGCCGAAAACCTGCTCCAGTACGGCGCGGAAGGCATAGGGCTTTACCGTTCCGAATTTCTTTTCATAACGCCAGGCAAAACGGCCGGGGAGGAAGCCCAGTACGAGGCCTACAGCCACGCGCTAAAAACGATGGGGCAACTGCCCGTTACGATCAGGACCATCGACGTGGGCGGCGACAAGCTTATCCCGGAGCTACAGGCGCTTGGCGAGAAAAACCCGCTGCTCGGCTGGCGGGCGATACGTATTTCGCTTGCCAATCCCGAACTGTTCAAGGTACAGCTTAGGGCTCTGTTAAGGGCAAGCGTTCACGGAAAGCTGAAAATAATGTTTCCACTGATATGCTGCGTGGAGGAAGTGGAACAGGCCCGCGCCATGCTCGACGAGGCGCGCGCCGAGTGCAAAAAAAAGAAACAACCTTTTGCCGACAACATCGAAGTCGGGGTAATGATCGAGGTTCCGTCGGCGGCGGTAAGCGCGGACATTATCGCCGAGGAATCCGATTTTTTCTCGATAGGAACCAATGACCTAATCCAATACAGCCTTGCCGTGGACAGGGGAAACGAAAAGATCCATTACCTGAACGACTCGCACCACCCTGCCGTGCTGCGGCTTATCAAGCGAGCCATCGACGCCGCCCACGACAAGGGGATTAAGGCTTCGGTATGCGGGGAGCTTGCCGGCGATCCGACGGCGACGGCAATACTGATTGGCCTGGGTCTTGACGAGTTCAGCATGAACGCGCCTTCCATTCCAAAGATAAAGGAAATCATACGCGGAACCAGCCTGAAGTCGTGCGTCGCATTGGCCGCCGAAGCCATGAGGAGGCGCACGTCCGCGGAAGTGCGCGAATCGGTGAGCGCATGGATGGCGAAGAATTTCCCCAAGTACGAAGAGCAGCTAAGGACGGCAAATGGAACTGGAAAACATGGAATTTGACATCGACAAAAAATACCGCAACCTTCCGACCGTGGTTCTTGCGGGTCGCCCCAACGTGGGAAAGTCCACGCTTTTTAACCGGCTGCTTCGCAAACGCAGGGCAATCACCGATCCCACGCCAGGAGTTACCCGCGATCCCGTTGAAATGGACGGCTTTATCGAGGGCAAGCCCGTCAGGCTAATCGACACCGGCGGTTTCAAATTGGACAGATCCGGGGGGGGGGGCAGAAAGGCGGCAAACACCGACACTATCGACGATCTGGTGCTGGAAAAAACCTTGTTCACAATCGAAAAAGCCGCCCTGATAATCCTGCTTTTGGAGGCGGGCGAGATAACCAGCGAGGACGAGGAATTTATCGAACGCCTGCGCCCCTACCGACAAAGGCTAATAGTAGTGGTGAACAAATGCGAAGGCGGAAGGCGTGAGGCGGACTCGTGGAACCTTTTGTCTTATGGTTTTGAAAAGGTTTTTATGGTTTCCGCCGAGCATGGCGACAACATCGGCGAGCTTACCGAGGAAATCATAAGCCGCCTTGACTTTTCCGTCGTGCAGGAAGCGAACGAGGAAACCAGACCCATCCGCATCGCGTTGCTGGGAAAACCCAACACGGGCAAGTCCACGCTTTCAAACAGGCTTACATCGTCGAACGCCTCCATCGTCAGCAACATACCCGGCACGACCCGGGACGTGGTCGAGGGGAGCTTTCGCTGGAAATCCCGCGACTTCGTGCTTCTGGATACCGCCGGAATACGCCGCAGGGCCAGGATAACCGAGAACATCGAGTACTATTCTGTAAACCGTGCAATCAAAACCATCAACGAGGCGGACGTGGTAATCCTGCTAATAGACGCGCAGGAAGGCCTGACCGATCAGGACAAAAAAATCGCGGCGTTGGCCCACGACAAGGGCTGCGGAATTATCATGGCGCTGAACAAGTGGGACACCATGCCCGGGATTAAAAACATGTTCGAGGCCGCCGCCGACAGGATTCGTTATTTCTTCGGCAAAATGGAATTCGCCCCGATACTTCCCCTTAGCGCGAAAGACGGCACCGGCGTTGACAAGCTTCTTTCCATGGTAATAACCCTGTACAACCAATTAAACATACAGATTGAGACCGGAAAGCTAAACCAAGCCGTCCGGCGCTGGCTTGAGGAAACCCCCCCCCCGTCAGGCCCGCGCACGCGCTTTAACGTGAAGTACGCGGTGCAGGTTTCCACCAACCCCGTGAATTTTGTGTTGTTCACGTCGCGCGTTCAGGCGGTAAGCGATTCGTACATTTCATACCTGCGGAACAGGATTCGCAAGGATCTTGGCTTTACCTATATTCCCGTGGGCATTAAGGTTAGGCCATCCGGGAAGCAGCGGCAAGCGCCAGGGCGGTTACCCCACTGACAGGCCTGTCGTGGTTTTGTCTTGCCGCATGTAGACTCCGTTCCGCTACAGCCGTTTTTTCCCCAAGTTAAACGACGCCACACAGCCCAAGGAAAAAGTCGCTATCCCTGCCACCACGATAAGCGCCGACACGCCGCTTCTGTAAACCATGGGTTCCATAATCAGGACAACAAGGGAAGCCACCATAAGACCCAAAATAGCCGAATACACCGGCCTTTGATGTTTTTCCAAGAGCTTTTCGATCAGCCGCAGCATGGAAAGACCGCCGACAATTATACCCAGGCCAAGGGGGCCCAATACTCTCAGGATATCCAGCAAGAGCGCGGTGTCCGTTATGTCGGCAAGAAAAACCCTTATCGACTGGACGGAATAAATGACAACGGGGTAAATGCTAAGAAGCAACAGAAGGAACGATCCGCTTACGCCAGGAATGACCAATGCCGCCGCCGCCAAAATTCCAGCGAAAAAAATAAACAGCATGTAGGGAATGCTTATGGTGGCGATAATTTCCGCAGGATCCGTGGCGGACTCGCCACGAAAGCTTACCATTAACAGCAGTATTGGGAGGGGAAGTATTACCAGCAGGATTTCCCTGACGCCAAGTTTTTGCTCGCTTTCCCGTATCTTGAAAAAAATGTGCGGGACAATACCGGCTATCATTCCCATGAAAAACAGCATGGTCGGAAACGAATGGTTTTCCAGAAGAAAATTTACCAACGAGCTGAACAGAACTATTCCAACGGCGGTGCCCAGAAAAAGGGGAATCAAAAACCGCAAATGTTTCCTGTAGTCCTCGCGGAAGTGGTTTATCGCCCTAATCAAGTCGAAGTAGAACCCGAGTATGATGGCGATGGTTCCGCCGCTTATACTCGGAACGGTTTGGATCACCCCAAAGGCAAGCCCGTTAAGAAAATTGCGAATTATTTTCAGCATCCTGCACCTTACCGATTGCCGTCGGCATTATCACCGTTAGCCAATTCCTTTTTTACTTCCTCCAGCCTTTTTGAAAGGGTATCGATGGTTCGCTCAAGGCGCTCCTTTTCCTTTGTAAGCTGGGACAGGGGATCCGCGTCTTTCGTTTTTTTCAAGACCACCGTTTTTACCGTATCGGGGCTTTTGCCATTAATCAGGGCCGTTTCCGCGGCCTTGCGGTCGTCGCCCTTGCGGATGCCCGCAAGGTAACGCATGTTGTCGGCGCCGGTGTCGGGATTAAGGTCATAGTTGAACATCTTAATCGCCACGTTGGCCGCGGCGCGGGGAATACGCAGCATACGGTCAACGTAATCCTCGAAACGAACGCCCAAAGCGGTACAGAGTTCGTGGGCCTTAAGCAAATGCCTGCCCATTTCCTTTACGAGCTTGCCGTTTTCGCGAAGGTATTTTTCCCGTATGGTTTCGGTTAGTTCGAAAAGCTCCGGCGAGCCAGCAAAAACATCGCGGTATATTTTTTTAGACTCGGCCTTTTCCAAAAGCGCGTGGAAAATCGCCCAGAACTCCGACGAGTGCGCCCTGGCGGGGAGCTTGCCACCATTCGCGCAGGCGTGAAGATGGTGGGCGTATTCGTGAATCGCCGTGTACAGAAGCATGTTTTCGGCGGTTGCCTTGTCCTCGTGAGTAAAGTTGCGGTTATGAATGATAATCTCGCGGCTGTCCGGCTTGTACAGACCGTTTACCTTGCGGCTTTTCTTGCCCGAAAACACGAGGGAGAATTCCAGCGACGCGTCCTCGATGGACAGTAATTTTTCCCTTACCTGATCCTGGTTCATGGGGAAAGTTTACCACAAGGCGCCGATTTTTTCTAGGGTCAGAACGACGGCCGCCACGCAGGCGGTTTCGGTGCGAAGGGCGCGGCTCCCCATGGACAGGCGAAGGAAGCCGGTGGATTCCAGCAGTTCCCGTTCGCGGTCGGACCAGCCGCGTTCCGGACCTATTGCCAGAACCGCCCTGCCCTTGCCACTGGCCGCCAGGGACATGCCGCCCATCGGTCGCACGTTGTCCGCCGCGACAAGCAGGGCTTTACCGTCTTCACAAGGGCGTTCGCGCAGCCATCGATCCAAAGTGGCAAAAACGTTAAGCTCGGGAACGGTAACGTCGCGCGACTGTACTGCGCCCTCGATTAAAGCCGCCCGCGCGCCCCCGTCGTCCAGAAGCCTGGTGTCGCGGTAGCTTTTTTCGCCCAAGTCCGTGCCGACAAGATCGACGGCCTCCACCCCCAGGCTGGAAAGATCTCGAAGTAGCCGTCGTATCTGTATTGGCCTGGGAAACCCCACGGCAACGCGAACCGGCAAGCGCGGGGGGGGGGGGATGTTTATGCCTAGGGAAAAACTCAGCGAGCCGTCCGCGTTGGTCCTTTCGATTTTGCCATTGCCCAGGCCAACCCCGAACACGCCGGCGTCAAAACCGTCGCCTTCTTTTTTACGCAGCACTTTGACAAGGTGTATGACCCGTTCGTCCCGCCTGGGAAGTGGTTTGCCTAGCTCGTGCGCCTCGAAAAGGATCAGGTTCATTACGCCCCTTTGTTCGAAAAAAAGGGGCGTCGCCGCCCCGTCTTTCGCCTAAAACTACCAGAACCTAACCGGCTCGCCAGGGGCGGACGACGCGCCAGCCAGCAACAGTAACGGATCCGCAGAAATCGCTTTCCTCATCCCTAGGCGCCCTCGCTCCAGTGCCCAAACTTTCTTATCCTATGGTTGCGCCTTCGCACAAGAACCTCGGGCTTTTTCGCGCAGAGATCGTCAAGATCCTTGACAAGTTTTTCCTTTACCGCCCTGGCCATGCCGTCGGGATCCAGGTGGGCGCCCCCTTCTGGCTCCGGGATAACGCTGCTTATCATCTTGAACGCGGAAAGGTCGCCGGACGTTATGCGGAGCATCGCCGCCGCCTCTTTCGCCTTGGACGCGTCCCTTAGGAGTATCGAGGCGCAGCCTTCCGGGCTTATAACCGAACAGATGGCATTCTCCAGCATGTGGATCTTGTCCCCGACGCAAATCCCCAGGGCGCCGCCGGAACCGCCCTCGCCGATTATGACGCAGACTATTGGGGTAAGAAGCTGGGAAAAATCCCTAAGGTTGCGGGCAATGGCCTCCGCCACGCCCCGCTCCTCGGAACCCATGCCCGGGTACGCCCCGGAGGTGTCCACGAAGGTAACGATGGGACGGCGGAACTTTTCCGCGGCCTTGGCAAGGCGCAGGGCCTTCCTGTAGCCTTCGGGGTTGGCCATGCCGTGGTTGCGCCAGACGTTCTCCTTTAGCGTGCGGCCCTTCTGCTGGGCGATAACCGTTACCGGGCGCGAGCCGAGAAAGCCGACGCCGCCCACGATCGCCGGATCGTCGGCAAAAGCGCGGTCGCCGTGCAATTCGATAAACCCGTCAAAAATGCGGTCGATGTAGTCCACGGAATACGGCCTGTCCGGATGCCTGGCAAGCTCCACCTGCCGCCAGACCCCTTCGACCTTGGACTGGGAACGAACCTTTTCCTCTAGCAGGACGATTTCGTCCCGCGCGTCAAGACCCGACGCCTCTATAAGCTTTTTAAGCTCCTGGATTTTTTCCTCGATGCTGCTCATGGCTGGCTCCTGTGAAGGTCAATAAGCGCGGCAATCGTCCGCCGCTGTTCCCGGCGCGGGACAATCACGTCCACGAAACCCTTTTCCAGCAGGAACTCCGCCCGCTGGAACCCCTCGGGAAGGGTCTGCCGAATCGTCCCCTCGATTACGCGGGGACCGGCAAAACCGACCAGGGCGCCCGGCTCGGCCATGGTCACGTCCCCAAGCATCGCGTAGGAGGCCGTAACCCCCCCGGTGGTCGGGTCGCAGAGCATGACGAAGTAGGGAACCCCGGCCTTTTCCATCTCGGCGGCGGCGCTGGCCGTCTTGGCCATCTGCATGAGCGAGAAAATCCCCTCCTGCATCCTGGCGCCACCAGACGTCGTGAACACCAGAACCGGCGTTTTTTCCTCGGCCCCTTTAAGCAGGGCGCGGCTTACCTTTTCGCCCACGACCGATCCCATGGAGCCGCCCATAAACTGAAAGGACATAAGCGCCAGGATCAGGGGCCGCCCCTCTATGGTGCAGGTTCCGGTGACGACCGCCTCCTTTTTCCCGGACTTGGCCTCCGCCTCGGCAAGCTTTTCCGCGTAGCCCGGAAGCTCGATGGGGTTCCTGGAGCGTATGTCCCCGGAAAACTCGACGAAGCTCCCCTCGTCGGCAAGGTAGGCGACGCGCTCCTCCGGCTCCATCCTGTAATGCCAGTGGCACCCGGGGCAGGTTTTCAGGGCGGCCTCCACCGCGGCCCTGTCGTAGGGAACGCCGCACCTTGGACATGCCTTTTCGGCTTCTTTGTCAGCCATTTTCAATTTCCTTCTCCACTTCCCCGTACCAGGACGTGCCGAATATGCCGTTCACGAAAACGGGGTGGTTAATGAGCCGCCGCTGTATCTCGATGTTGGTCTTGATCCCGTCGACGACCAGTTCCCGCAGGGCGCGGTCCATCTTCGCCAGGGCGTGTTTCCTGTCGGTTCCGTGCACGATAAGCTTGGCGACCATGGAATCGTAGAAGGGGGGCACCTGGCAGCCGCTGTACAGGAACGAATCGAAACGCACCCCCGGGCCACCAGGCACCTCCAAGCGGCTGACAGCCCCCGAGGTGAAGGCGTTGATCCGGCACTCGATGGACCAGCCGTTAAAGCTAATCGCGTTCGGGTCGATTTCCATGCGCCCCTCGGTACAGGCAAGGATCTGCTGGCGAATAATGTCGGTGCCGGTGACAAGCTCCGTCACCGGATGCTCCACCTGCACGCGGGCGTTTACTTCCATAAAATAAAACTCGCCGTTTTCGACCAGGAACTCGATGGTCCCCGCGCCGCGGTACTTAAGTTCGCGGAAGAGTGAGGACGCGCCGGCGGCCATCCTGACCCGCATGTCGTCGGTAACCTCCGGCGAGGGGCTTTCCTCGATAAGCTTCTGGTGGTGCTTTTGCACCGTGCAGTCCCTTTCGCCAAGGATCGCCACGTTTCCGTTTCCGTCCGCAAGTATCTGCAGTTCCACGTGGCGGGGGTTTTCCAGGTACTTCTCTATAAAGACAGTCCCGTCGGCGAAGTTGGACTCAGCCTCCCGGCTGGCTATGCCGATGTTCTCGGCCAGCTCCTCGGGGTTGCGGACTATGCGCATCCCCTTGCCGCCGCCGCCGGCCGCCGCCTTTATGATCACCGGGAAGCCCAGGCGCTTGGCCGCGTCGACCACCGAGGCGTCCCCCTCGGATGCCGCCTTGGCGTCGACCGCGCCGGTCCCCGGCGTGACAGGGAGGCCGTACTTCTCGGCCGTCTTCCGGGCCTGGACCTTGTCCCCCAGCAGTTCTATGACCTCCGGATCCGGGCCGATGAAAACGAGTCCCTGGTCCCTTACCATCCTGGCGAAGCCGGCGTTTTCCGACAGAAAGCCCACCCCGGGGTGGATCGCCTCGCAGTTCGCGTGCATGGCCGCCATGACGATGTTTTCCTTGACCAGATAGCTCTTGGACGAGGGCGGCGGGCCGATGCAGACCGCCTGGTCGGCCAGCCGGACGTGAAGGTTGTCCTTGTCGGCGGAGGAATAAACCGCCACGGTTTCAATACCCATCTCGCGGCAGGTGCGTATAACCCTGACGGCTATCTCCCCCCGGTTGGCTATGAGTATGCGCTTGACCGGAACCATCTCCGGCCGGTTGTTTGCCGCGGACACCCTAGCCCCGCTTTATCTCGAAAAGGGGCTGGCCAAACTCGATAAGCTGTCCGTTGGACGCCAGCACCGAGACGATTTCGCAGTCGAATTCCGCCTCCAGATTGTTCATCATCTTCATCGCCTCCAGTATGCACAGCTTGTCGCCGGCCTTGACCTTGGAACCCGGCTTGACGAAGGGCGGCGCGTCGGGGCTTGGAGCGCTGTAGAAGGTTCCCACCAGGGGGCTGTCGATGGTCTCGTTGCCGCTGGCGGCGGCGGGCACGCTAAGATGCACCTGGGGCGCCGGCAGGGGAGCCGAGTCGTGCACGGCGGCGGCGGCAACCGCGGCCGAAACAGCGGGGCTACCCTGGGCAGGATGAACCTGCACAGACCGATTAAAGGCCGCGTCCCTACGCAGAACCATGCGGAAGTTTCCCTCCGCGATCTCGATTTCCGCGATGTTGGAGGCGTTGAACGTCTCGATTATCGATAACACATGTTTTTCATTCATAATGCGGACTATTGTACCGGAATCTGACAAAAAGGTACAGCCTGTCAACTGTCGTGTCCGAGCGGGTAAATTTTTCGCCTTCCGGTTGAAAAATCGCGAGCCCCCTTGACTTTTTTCCAAACTAATGTAGTATTTTACCCATGGCTCTTTTTGCCGCCAAAAACGTAGGCCCGTCCGTCCAAGGCAAGGGGGCGCTTCTGGGGCTCGCCCTGTCGCTGCTCGTCGCGTTTCCTGGGTGCTCCCCCCAGCGGGAGGATTTTACCGTGGTTGTCGTTGACGGCGGCGTCAAGATAGTCGAATACAGGGGCGAAGGCACGGAGGTGCGGATCCCCTCGCGCATACGGAACCTCCCGGTCGTGGCAATCGGGGACGGCGCGTTCAGGGAAAACCGGCTTGTCTACGCCAGCATCCCCAACGGCGTAAAACACATCGGGGAGGGGGCGTTCGCGGCAAACAACCTTAGCAAAATCACCATCCCCAACAGCGTGCTTAGCATCGGGATAGGGGCGTTTGCCGGAAACCAGCTGACCGTCGCCACCATCTCGAGCAACGTGGCCTACATCGGGTACGCGGCCTTTGCCGACAACCGGCTTACGTCCATTGCCATCCCGTATGGAATAACCAGCATCAAGGACAGGGCCTTTTTCAGAAACCAACTGACCAGGGTCGTCATCCCCGACAGCGTGACCAGTATCGGGACATGGGCGTTCCAGGAAAACCAGCTAATCGTCGTCACCGTCCCGGACTCCGTGACCTACATTTGCGCGGAGGCGTTTGACAGGAACGTCACGGTATCGAGACGGGCCAGCAACCCGTAAAAGCCGCGGGCCTTGATTTTCCGTTCGGAACCTGATAGCATCCTTGCCAGGAGGAGCCCAAGGTGAAAAGGACAATCGTCCCATTGCTTGCCATAGTAACGCTCGCCGTGTTTTCGGCGTGCGCCCCCCGGGAGCGGTTCGATCCCGAGGAGCACTTTCTGGTGCATCTTATCGCCGGTGGCGACGCCGTGGAAATTCTCGTGTACATAGGCGGGCAAACCGAGGTGCGGATCCCCCCGTACATTCAGAACCTGCCCGTTATATCGATTGGGTTTTCGGCGTTCACGAGAAACCAGATTACCTCCGTTACCATTCCCGAAACCGTCATCCTTATAGCGGAGGAGGCGTTCGCGAGAAACCGGCTTGCCTACGTGAACATTCCGAACAGCGTGGTCCATATTGGCGAGGCGGCGTTCCAAGCAAACCTTATAAGCGAGGTTACCTTCCCCGACGGCCTGATCACGATCGAGAATTTCGCGTTCGCGCAAAACTCCCTAAGCGACGTTACCATACCGGACGGCGTTACCTATATCGGGGAAAGGGCGTTTTGGTTCAACCAGCTCGGCTCCGTGAGCATTCCGGAAAGCGTGACGCATATAGGAAACTCCGCGTTTTGGCGAAACCAGCTTACCGAGGTTGCCATTCCAGGCGGCGTGACGCACATCGGGGTTGGGGCGTTTGCCGGAAACCAGATCGCCGCCGTAACGCTCCCGGACGGCTTGGTCCATATTGGGGAAGGGGCGTTCGCGAGAAACCGGCTTACTGGCGTCGAAATCCCGGGCAGCGTGGCCTACATCGGGAACCGGGCATTTGACGACGACGTCACGATAACGATACTGGACTAGCCGCCCCCGGACGACGGGATCTGGAATCTTTGCGGGATACCGTTTATAGTGTACCGGACAACGCGGAATGGGGAACCCTTGGAATGGGAAGCCCGGGAGGAACAAATGGCTGAGGGAACGCGGGCTTCGAGCATCGAGGTATTTGACACAACCCTGCGCGACGGAGCGCAGGGGGAGGGCATCGTCTTTTCGGTGAGCGACAAGCTTGCCGTGGCGCAGGCCCTTGACGAACTTGGAGTGGCGTGGATAGAGGCCGGAAACCCAGGGAGCAACCCCAAGGACATGGAGTTTTTCCGCCTTGCCCCTTCCCTGAAACTTAAAAACGCGAAGCTGTGCGCCTTTGGGGCGACCCGCAAAAAGGGCATAAAGGCGGAGGACGACCGGCACCTTCATTCCCTTTTGGACGCCCAAACCGAAGGCGTGGTAATCTTCGGCAAAAGCTGGGACCTGCACGTAACGGAGGTTCTAAAGGCCGAGCTTGCCGAAAACATCGCAATGATTTGCGAGACCGTCGCCTTCCTGAAATCCAAGGGCCGCACGGTAATTTACGACGCCGAGCACTTTTTCGACGGATGGCTTGCAAACCCGGCCTACGCCGTTTCCACGGTAAAGGCGGCGCTGGACGCCGGCGCGGACAGGATCGTCCTGTGCGACACCAACGGCGGAATTTTCCCCGACGCCATTACGGCGGGGATCAAGGCGGTGCAGGCGGAGTTCAAAGGAAAGGGCGTCCTTGGGATTCACGCGCACAACGATTCCGGCGTGGCGATTGCGAATTCCATTGCCGCCGTGCAGGCCGGCTGTACCCACGTCCAGGGAACGCTGGTGGGATTTGGCGAACGCTGCGGCAACACCGCCCTGGCGGCGCTGATCCCCAGCCTGGAACTAAAGATGAGCCTGCGCTGCCTGCCCGGGGGAAACCTCGCCCGCGTCTCGGAACTTACCCGCAGGGTCGCGGAAATCGCCAACGTTTCCATGGACGACGGTATGCCCTACGTGGGAACCCGCGCCTTTTCGCACAAGGGCGGGATGCACGCCGACGGCGTCCTAAAACTGAGACGGTCCTTTGAGCATGTCGATCCCGCGTCCGTGGGCAACGAAAGGCATATCCTTTTAAGCGAGGTCGGCGGCCGCTCCGCCGTCGCGGAACGGGCAAAAAAGATCGACCCTTCGATAACCAGGGAAAACCCGGCGGTTGCCGCGCTGACCGAAAAAATGAAAAGCCTGGAGGCCAAGGGCTGGTCCTTCGAGGGAGCCGACGCTAGTTTCGAGATCCTGGTTCGCCGGGAAATGGGCAACCACAAACCCCTGTTCAACGTCGTCGCCTACCGGGTAATGAACGAGCATCCCTCCGGGGAGACCCTGGCCTGTTCCCACGCATGGGTAAAGGTCCTTGTCGAAGGCCAGTACGAAATCGCCGCCGCCGAGGGGGAGGGTCCGATAAACGCGCTGGACACCGCGCTTCGCCGGGCGCTGACCCACTTTTTCCCGAACCTGGCAAAGATGCGGCTGGAGGACTACAAGGTCAGGGTCATCGACGGCAAGGACGCGACGGCGGCGCAGGTGCGCGTATTGATCGAATCCACGGACGGACGGCGAAGCTGGAACACCGTGGGGGTCTCCGCGGACATTATCGACGCAAGCCGCATAGCCTTGGCCGATTCGATTGAGTACAAGCTAATCTGCGACATGGACGCATCGGTTTTGCAGTAGACCCGCCACCTTTAGGAAAGTGTCCTGCAGGCCGCCCTCCGCGCCAACCCTGTAATGGCAAAGGCTTTCATATATTGGCAGCCTCTGCCGGTACATGGCCTGTAGGTCGACGGAAAGAGGACGGCCTTGGGTTGCCAGGCTTTCCAGTTTCCTTTCCAGAAAAACGATTTTGCCGTTCTGCAAAAGCGCGTCCCTGTTTTCCTTTGCAAGAACGCTTCCGCCGCCGGTCGCAATCACCTGGTGCGTTTTTGAGGCGGCCCGCGAAACGGCGTCGCGTTCCAGCCCGCGAAAAAAAGGCTCCCCGTTCTCGCGGATAATGTCCGGGATTTTCCTGCCCGTGCTTGCCTCGATCATGAGGTCGGTATCCACAAAATCCATTTCGAAAAACTCCGCAAGCTTTTTGCCGACGCTTGTCTTTCCGCAGCCGGGCATACCGACAAGGACAATGTTCAGAAACAGTTTCTCCGTTTGCTCCAGGGTTTCCTGGATTTTTACGCCGTCGGAACGTTCGTCGGGTTCGACGCCAAAAAACAGGTTGTGCGCGCATAATGCCTGCGCGACCAGCATGGCAAGGCCGTTTGCCGTGTTAATGCCGCGCTCCCGCGCGTCAAGCACCAGCCTGGTCCGCAGGGGATTATACACGACATCGATCACGGCGGAAAGATTCGCAAGGCCATCCAAGGAAACGGGGGACTGCCCATTGTTCGGGAACATTCCAACGGGGGTTGTGTTGACCAACACGTCGCCGTCCGCGTGGCGGCCGATGTTTTCATAGTTGTCTTTTCCGTTCCGCGACACGACGACGATTTCCCTTGCCCCCTGATCGCGGCTCACGCAGGCCGCGGTTTTGGACGTGCCGCCGCTTCCAAGAACAAGAACCTTTTTCCCCGCGAAATCGATGTTCGCGCTTTTTGCCATGTAGGAAAAGCCAAAGTAGTCGGTGTTGTACCCGTACAGCGTGCCGCCCCTGTTGACAACGGTGTTTACGCAACCGATTTTTCTAGCGGCGTCGTCGGGCACGCAGTGGGGCATTACCGTTTCCTTGTAAGGAATGGTAACATTAATTCCCTCGAACTCCGCCCTGCGCAAAAAGCCCTCCACGGCATCCAGCCGGAGTTCCTTTAGCTCATACTCCCGATTGCCCAGAAAACCATGGATGGCCTTCGAGTAGCTGTGCGACAGGGTTTTCCCTATCAGTCCGTACCTCATGCCTCGGGGTAGCATCCAAGGAACACGAATTTATCGGCCCCGCCCTCAAGCTGGGAGAACAGGTTGAAGATGGCGTCGTTGTCGTGAACGGAAAGATCGAAATCAAAGTAGAACATTGCCTCAAAGTCCTTGTTCGGCATGACCCTGCTTTCAAGCTTCGTCATGTTGATGCCGAGCGCGGCAAACTTTGCTATAAGCTGGTAGAGCGAACCCGGGCGGTGCGACACCGTCGTCATAAGGCTTATTTTCCTTGCCCCGGGGTAGATCTCCAGTTGCTTGGAAATGCAGATGAACCTTGTGTAGTTGTTGTCGCTATTTTGTATGCTTTCGCTAAGCACGGCCAGGTTGTAAAGCTCGGCGCACTGGACCGAGGAAATGGCCGCCGTGTCCGTAGCGTCACTTTCCGATATCATCTTTGCGGCCAGGGCCGTGTTCTCGCAAGCCTCGATCGCGATATTCGTGCCCTTTAGAAATTCGCTGCACTGCCCCAATGCCTGCTCGTGGGAATAGATTTTCCTGATGCCCGTAATCTTGGCGCCGGGTTTGGCAAGCAGGACATGGTTGATCTGCAGTTTCACGCTCTGGACGATGGAAAACCTGTACTTGTTCATCAGGTCGTAGATATCGGTAACCGAACCGTGAAGGCTGTTTTCGATGGGAAGGATGCCGTACCTGCAAAGACCCTTGTCCACCGCGCCAAAAACACCTTCAAAGGTATTGAAATACATTATCGAAGGCCGTTCGAACAGCCTTTCGCAGGCCGTCGTCGAGTTAGCGCCCTCCGTGCCCTGGCACGCGACGACCGCGCTTTTCGGGAAAAGCTGCGGGGTGTTTTCCAGGGCGGATCGTATCTCGGCCGCGACCTTGGGCGACGCGCTAAGCGTCTTGGCCTGGTGGGATCGGGACAGGTCAAAAATCGTCGTGTAAAGGGTTTTTGTGTAACCGGCTATGTCATCCGGCTTGCCCTCCGTAAGGCGGGTTATAACCTCGCGTTCCCTTGCGGTGTTAAGGGCGGGCAGTTTTTGCTCTTTCTTTTTGTGGGCGATTTCCCCAACCAGCGAAAGACGCTCCGCGAAAAGGCGGGCAAGGTCGTCGTCAATTTTGTCGATCTTGTTTCTGATTCCGGCAATTTCATCACTCATGGCGCGTTATACTCCTTCCAAAACTATATCGAATATGATAATCGCCGTGGTCGCGATTACGCAAGGCACCGCACGGGGAACGATGCACGGATCGTGCCTGCCTTTTACGTTTAGTGTCACGTTTTGTCCCGTGGCCAAATTGACGGATTCCTGCGATACGGAAATCGACGGCGTGGGTTTAAAGGCCGCCTTTAAAAGAACGGGCATACCGTTGGAAATCCCGCCCAAAATCCCGCCGCAGTTGTTGGTCCTTGTCCTTACCTTGCCCTGATCCATGAAAAAAGGATCGTTGTAACGACTGCCCCTCATTGCCGCCGCCCCAAACCCGGCGCCAAACTCAACGCCCTTTACTGCGGGAACGGCGAACAGGCCATAGGCCAGGCGGCTTTCGATGTTGCCAAAAATCGGGTCGCCCAGGCCCACGGGCAAACCCCACACGCCGCATTCGACAACCCCCCCCAGGGAATCGCCGTCCACGGCCGCCGCCTCTATCGCGCGGACCATCCTTTCGCCCGCGTCCTTGCTTAGCGTGGGAAATTCGGGCAGGGCGTCGAACGGCTCGCCGAACGGCTCGTCCTGAACGTCCCCGATTGAATAAATGTGCGCGTCAACCGTTACGCCCCTGCGTTCCAGCAACTGCAGGCACACCGCCCCGGCGAAACACAAGGGCAGGGTAAGCCGCCCCGAAAAATGCCCGCCCCCGCCCACATCATTATGCCCCGAGTGTTTGACAAAGGCTGTGTAATCCGCGTGCGAAGGCCGGGGGACGGAACGAAGTTCCTCGTAGTCCGAACCCTGGGTATTGGTGTTCTCGAAAACGGCGCACAGCGGCGCGCCGCAGGTCTTGTTGCCGACAAGCCCGCCGAGTATTTCCGGCGCGTCGGGCTCGGCGCGTTTCGTCGAGTAGGGGTTCCTTCCGCCCATGCGCCGCCGCAGGAATTCGTTTACCCGCTCCAGGTCTATTTCCTCGCCCGCCGGAAGGCCGTCCATTACGACTCCCAGGCCACGCGAATGGGACTGCCCGAAAAGCTGTACCTTTAGCTTGTTCCCCAAGCTAGACGACATCGGCAACGCCCCCCAGCAGTTTGAAATTACCAAAGAAAGAAGGGTACGATTTATTGACCGCCCCGAAACCCTTTATGACGACGGGATTTTCGCAGACACAGGACGCCGTCGCCGCGGCCATGACAATCCTGTGGTCGCCCGCGCCATCGACGATACCGCCGTTCAGCCTTTTTTTACCGCGAATAAGCAGGCCATCGTCGGTGGTTTCAACATCGCCACCTAAACTGGAAAGCAGGCCGAACACACTTCGAATCCTGTCGCTTTCCTTAAGCCGCAAACGCTGGGCGTTGAATATCCTGGTCTCGCCTTCGGCCACCGACGCAACAACGGCAAGCGTCGGAATCAAATCCGGAATCTGCGCCGCGTCGATATCTATGCCGTGCAGCGCCCCACTGCTAACCTTGACAACGTCGTTTTTGCCTATCTCCACGGTCGCCCCAAAGCGCCGGAGGATTTCGACAACTTCCTTGTCACCCTGTTCGGAGCGCATGTATAGCCCGTTCAAAGATATCGAACTGTCGACACTGCCGCCAAGCGCGCCCATGCACAGAAAAAACGCCGCGTTTGACCAGTCGCCTTCCGCCGTCGCGGTTCCCGGCGAATCATAGCGCCGGTTTCCTGTCACACGCAGGGTGTTTCCCTGCTTCTCTATCGCGATCCCGAACAACGCGATAACCTCGGCGGTCATGCTCACGTATCCGGCGGACTCAAGCGGCGTCGTTATGGTGATACTGCTGTCCGCGTCGAGCAGCGGAAGCAGAAACATAAGGCCTGAAATAAATTGGGAGGAAACGTTGCCCGCGATTTCGAATTTGCCCGACTTAATCCCCCCCGTGCCGACGATAGGAAGCATGTCGCCGTCAAACTTGCACCCGGCGCCCGCCAGGGCTTTGCAAAGCGGGGCGAACGGCCGATAGGGAAGCTTGCCCTCGCCTACCAACTTAAAGCTGTCAAAAAAGTAGGCGGCAAGCGGCAGAACGAATCTTGCCGTGGCCCCGCTTTCGCCGCAGGACAGAACGACCGGAGACGGCGGGGCTTTCGACGCTTCGTCCGGCAATCTTTTCATGGGCGTGACGATTAATTCCCTTCTGCCGACTTTTACGGAACCGCCCATTGCCTCGATACAGCGAACCGTGGAAAGGATATCCTCGCATGTACCGTTCAGGCGTATGGTGGTTTCCTTGTGCGACAAAGCCGCGCAGATAAGCAAACGATGTACAAACGACTTGGAGGAAATCGCATCCATTGTACCCGACAGCTGTGTTGGCGTGATTTTCATGTCCATTACGCAACTATTCCTTTCTCTATAAAGTTGTCAAGCTCTGAAACGGGAAGCCTGTAAAGCTCTGCGTGTCCGATTCTTTTGGGTATAACCAACGTGATTGTCTCGCCCGAACGTTTCTTGTCATGCAGGGCGGCATCGGCAAGTTCCTTTGCGGAGTACCTGCAGGAGGTGGGAAGACCCAAATGTTCCAATGTTTTTTTCAGTTCCTCCAGGCAGGGCGATTCGGTCAGGCCGCTTTTTTCGCTTGCCCTGGCGATCGCCGTCATTCCAATTGCGACCGCGCTGCCGTGCGATATACGGTAATCGCTTAGGGTTTCCACGGCATGGCCTATCGTGTGCCCAAAATTCAGCAACATGCGCTGCCCCTTGTCAAACTCGTCCTGTTCGACTATGCTGGCCTTGATCTCGACGTTCCTTCGGCAAATTTCCGTTATCGACAACTTACCCAGGTTTAGAAGCAAGTCCTTGTCGGCGATCATCCCGTGCTTGACTACCTCGGCCATGCCGTCGGCGTAGACCTCCCTGGGCAGGGTCGCGAAAGTGCCCGTGTCGCAGAACACGGCAAGCGGCTGGTGGAACGCGCCGGCAAGGTTTTTCCCCTCGGGCAGGTCGACGCCGGTCTTGCCCCCCACCGAGGAATCGACCGCGGCCAAAACCGTGGTGGGCAACTGGATAAAATCTATGCCGCGAAGATAAATCGCCGCGGCAAAACCGGTAACGTCGCCGACAACGCCGCCGCCAAGCGCGACAAGGATGTCCTGTCTTGTTACGTCACAGCGAACAAGGAAGCGAAGCAGCCTTGTAACCACGTCGAAGTTTTTAGACGCCTCGCCGTTTGTTAGAATGTACCCGCTGACCTTGTAACCGCTTTCGACAAAGCTTTTCATAACGGCGTCGCCATACAGGGAAAAAACGTTGTCGTCGCTGACGACGACCACCCGGCACGGCTTCTTGACGTCCAGCGCAAGTTTCCCAAAGTCCAAGCCCTCGCCAATAAGAACCGGGTACTTCCCACCTTGGGTGTTCACGATTACCTTATCCGATAACGCCTGTTCGGCCATTCTCTTCCCTCCCCCTAAATCGGCGACCGCCGCCGTCAAGCGACTCCCATGCCCTTTCGAAGCGCGTCAATTTTTTCGCTCAGTCTGCGGAACGCCTCGGGTGTCAGGGACTGCTGGCCGTCGCACCATGCTGCGGTTGGATTGTTGTGAACCTCGATTATAAGCCCGTCCGCGCCGGCCGCGACCGCCGCCATGGACATGGTCTCGACGTATTTCGCGTGGCCCGTGGCGTGGGAGGGATCGACGATAATCGGCAGGTGCGAGAGTTCCTTGACCACGGGAATCGCCGACAGATCCAGCGTGTTGCGCGTCGCCGTCTCGAACGTGCGGATTCCCCTTTCGCAGAGAATCACGTCGCCGTTTCCGCCGGCCATAATGTATTCGGCGCTCATCAGCCATTCCTCGATCGTGTTCGACAGACCCCTTTTCAGAAGGATGGGCTTCCTTACCCTTCCAAGCTCCTTCAGCATCTGGAAGTTCTGCATGTTCCGCGCGCCGACCTGGATCACGTCGATGTTCTCAAACAGCGAAAGCTGCGACAGATCCATGATTTCCGTCACGATGGGAAGTCCCGTCTCGACCCTGGCCTTAAGCAACAGCTCCAGGCCGTCGCCGCCAAGCCCCTGGAAGGAATAGGGGGAGGTGCGCGGCTTGAACGCGCCGCCGCGAAGCATCTTTGCCCCGATGGACTTTATGTCCCTGGCGATCCCGCAGATCTGTTCCTCGGTTTCCACGGAACAGGGGCCGGCGATCGTGCAGAAATGCCCGCCCCCGATTTTTACGCCCCCCGATCCGATTTCCACGACGGTGTCCAGGGGGTGGTATTTCCGGTTCGCCGCCTTGTACGGCTCGTCGATGCGCTTGACGGATTCCACGATTTCCATGGCCCCGATAAGATCCGTGTCCACCGCGGACGTGTCGCCCACGAGCCCGATAATCCTGCTGTAGACGCCGGTGCTTTCGTGCAGTTCCAGGTTCATGTTTTTCAACCAGACGATCAGGTTCTCGTACTGCGCTTCGTCCAGGTTCGGCTTCAAAACGATAATCATTCTAGTTGCCCTTTCTTATGTACAGGGGGATGGACGCCGTTTCCTTGTCGTCGATAAACAGGGTGAAATTCACCACCCCGGAATTCTTGAAGTACAGGTTGCCGATTGTAAACACCAGGTGCGAGACGGCGGTGGCGTTGCCGACCCCCCTTACGTCCAGGCTGCCGGAAATCGGCTCCATGTTCGTTTCCCCCTCGAGGTCCCGGGTCTCGATGCGGAAGGTGTGCTGGGCAAACTCCCATAGGTCGAAACGCACACGGATCACCACGGAAAGCTGGGGGTGGGTGCAGGGGAAGTTGCGGGAAATGATGGTGTCGAAGGTTCCCACGATGGTCAGCTTGCCCCCGTTTTCCTGGGCAAAGTCGCAAAAGGTAAACAGCTCTATTTTCATAGGCCGAACCCAGGCAGCGCCTTGGCCTTTTCGGCGACTGGGTTCCCGAAAAAACGTGTTTGTTTCATAGGATAAAGTGTAAGGATTTTTGCCGCGTTTGTCCATTGAAGGGTCACCGAACCCGTTCCCGATGCTGGAGGCATTTCCATGTTTGCCTATCCACCCCGCTCTGAAAAAGTCGCCTTTGGCGATATTTCGCACAACTATCTCGTAAAATTCGCCCCCGGCGACAATAATCCCCGGAAAGCTGGTAGACAGAACGGGCGTTATCGCCGGTCGCCTCGCCGCTCGCGGGGAGGGCTAGCCCCTCCGTGCCTCCGCCCCCGCCGCGGGGCGATCCCGGGGAGTATCGCGC
>Ga0209755_10002386_pt1 | contig 25975 bp, 18 predicted proteins | sample TergutCo191P1_FD_187301 | JGI IMG/M metagenome (GOLD analysis project Ga0209755, IMG submission 187301) | Cornitermes sp. P1 segment gut microbial communities from Petit-Saut dam, French Guiana - Co191P1 (SPAdes) (version 2) | ecosystem: Host-associated > Arthropoda: Insects > Digestive system...
AAGCCGCTATCATGAAATTAAATTTTGGAAATAATGACGGATGGGGATTTGCCGTAGAACTCGATAACACTACAGGCAAACAGCCTCCGATGCTCATTGCCCTCGCCTACGGTCCTGCGGATAAAACTGATTTTGAGCTGTTTCACATATCGGCTCTGGACTCGATAAGCCCGACAACAGCGGAACGTTATTACCCCGGCCCGTTACTCGAATACGGCTTCCCCCGCGGAGCGCCTGTTAATTCCGCTCTTGTTAACGGCATGAACGTCATGTTTTATGAAAACGATGCCGAAGCTTCGCAGGTTTTAATTGAACGGGAATTTTCCATTCTGCAAAGTTACATGAACTCGCCTTTACTTCGTGAAGCAACTGCCCGCTATTACCGTTTTATTTACCGCGATTCTTATGATCGCGTAAAAAATGCCGTTGATGCTATCGCGCAAAGTTTTGGAGGCCGTCCTAATTTAAATGACACAGAGAAGAGAGAATTCGCTCAAAAGATACTGTCGTTTGTTCAAAGTTTTGAATATGAACGCGATTTAAGCGGCAGCGATTTTTTAAACTTGATAAACGCCGTAACCGAAGGCAGAGGCGACTGCGACAACCGCGCCATGCTTTTCGCTATTATTCTTGCCAATACAAATATCCGCTCCGCCATGATGCTCTCCCATCATTACAGCCACGCGATGGCGCTTGCGGATATTAAAGGGTCGGGTGCCCGTTTTGAATCTGACGGAATACAATGGCTTGTAGCGGAGACCACTGCTTTAATTGATATTGGATTAATTGCGCAGGATGTGAGCAATCCTCAGCATTGGTTTGCTATAATGTTAGAATGAAATCAACCGCTTTAACAACTCCGCTGTACAGCGCAAGAGACGATTTCAGATAAACATGAAAAGCTTTACCGCCGTCCGCGATGACACTCTCTTTCTCTTCTTCGATGAAGGGTAACATAAAATCTGTTATCTCTTTAACTTTGCTCTCCGTTACATATCGCGTAATTTTCTCCAGCTCTTTATAAATCCTGTCCTGCTCTAAAAGAGATAATTCACTTTCCAAAGTATGCGCTGCTAAAGCAGTGTTCACCATCACCGCTCCTTTAGAAGCTTCATTTTTAATACTTGCAAGCCCGCTATTTAATTCGCAAACCGCGTTTTCATATCGTTCATTCCGCGTTTGCTTTTCCTGAGGATCATTAAACTCATTTTCAATTTGAGAAAACAAAGCGTTTATACGGCTGTTAATTTCATCCCTCCTGTTCGGCAGTGCAAGAAATTTTTCCGCCTCCGCGGTCTGCAACCCTTCAATGTATATCCCTTCCTGAAAAAGACAGTAATTACGTATTTGCGGAAATTGACGGAACCTGCTTTCAAACCACGCGGCATAGAGCGACAATCTCTTATCCGTCAGAACATCGCATCCTGAAGCGGAGCGGGCTTTAAATGGGCCGCCGTCACGCAACGCGCGTACCACCCATTTTTCAACAGGGTTAAAGCGATTAGATTTTGAGTTGGAAAGCGCCTCAAAACGCGCTCCCCGGAAATGTGTTTTTAAACCCGGGAAGGCAAGATCGAGGCCGGCAATCCAAATCTCACCGGCACCGAGGATACGCGCGAAATCCCACGCTGTTGTAGCGACAGAGCCGCCTGCCGCAAGCCGGCCTTTAATGTCAACTTGCTTTTCAATAAACTCACCGGCAGGAAACATCGAACCGCAAAGAAACTTATGTTTAAACGGCAGACTCATTACAGTAGGATAAACGGCAGATTCGGCTATCAAAGCAGTTTCGCATCCGGTAGGTGCGCCGCATCCGGTAGGTGCGCCGCATCCGGCAGGTACACATCTGTCAAGATGGCGGCTATTCCAGAACTGTGGATCAACAACAACAACAAAGTCAGGCTGAACGCCGTTCTGAACAAAAAACCGCAGACTAGTATCAACTGCGACAATGACGCACCGCTCATAAATATCACGCAGTAACGGCTTTATTTTATCCAAACTGGGCCCCGCCGCCGCCATAAAAACCGGCAAAGCAAATTGTTCATTGTTAACTGCGAATTGCTCCCTGTTATCTGCTAACTGCTCAAGCCGCGAAACACCTGGATAATCACGTAACACAGTCATGTTACGTGAAAGATTACACACCCACCGCTGTCCGAAGCGTTTATGCGTTGCCAGATTAACGTCGTCTTTTGCCGCCCACGCGCGGATTCTTTCATCCACCGCTTTGTACCACTGTTCGTCAAGAGAGATAAGCGCTTTATTTCGTATAACGGACGGTTTTCTCTTTTCTTTATCCGGCATAAGATCATTGGCGATTTTAACAGCGCTTGTGATTCCCTCTCCCATACCGCCGACTATAAAAAGGATTCGGTTTTTAGAAAGGAATTCCGTAAAATCACGCAGCTCTAACGCTTTTAAAAGCAGGCTTTTATGCTTTTCCACGATGATAACAGGACGCCCCAGCTTAGCGGCAGCCTGCGCCGCGTAACCAAGGCCAAAACCAAGGATGACGACAGGACCGTTTTCGGCGCTTATGGATTCGGCAAGACGCTGTCCTTCACGTACAGGATCGCGCTGAGAGTGAATATAAATTCCTTTAATGGAGAGCGTAAGCTCTCCTGCCGGCGTTGTTTCTATTTTTATATCATCGGGGGAAAAAGCCTCATCGTTTTTTGAAGATATTTCTTCAAAGAGACCCTGGTATTGGCTGAGTAAGATTTTTTTATTTTGTTCTAAGAAGGACATTTTATTGAGTTTCCTTGATGCTCATGCTTCATGTATATATATTGATCGGCTTGCGGCATTTAACCTCCTGCATTTAATATATATTTTTTCGCTTGTTTTGGAAAGCTGTATTTCCTCTGCATAATATCGTCTATTTCAAATTGAGCTGTTCTTCTGCCGTATAAACATATATAATAATAGAATGATAAACGAAAACGCTCTAGTAATTTACAAAGGCAAACCCGCGATTGTAAAAGACCGGGCGGAAGGAAAAATTACCATTTCTCTTCAAAATAACGAACAGGTAAAGGTTCGCGAAAAAGATATCGAGCTTATCCATCCTGGCCCTGTGAAAAATTTTAATCAGATTGAAGGCGGAGCCTCCGGCGCGGCAATCAGGGAAACATGGGAACTGTTGATTGATGAAGGCGAATCGTCAGACACGCCGCCTTCCTTGAAAGAACTGGCGGCTCTTATCTGCGGTGAATATACTCCGGCTTCAGCGTTCGCGGCATATTCTGTGATTAAGGACGGACTTTATTTTTCAGGCACAATTGACGCGATTGTCTTGCGGCATAAAGATGAAGTGGATGCGGAAGAAACAAAGCGAAACGGAAAAATGCGCGAGACAGAAGAACGCGCTCAATTTATTGAAAGACTAAAAAGTTATTCAAAAAAAACAACGCGGGGAACTTCGCCGCAGGAAGCGGAAAATCATTTTCTTCCGGTCGATTCACGTTATATTCAGGATGTGGAAGCACTTGCTTACGGCAAGTCCGTAAAAAGCCGTACCATGAAAGAATTGGGACTGAGCGAAACTCCCGAAGAAGCGCACTCGCTCCTTCTTAAAACCGGTTTCTGGACAAGTGCGATTAATCCGCACCCAAGCCGCTTCGGTCTTGCGGCGTGCAGCGCGAATATCTGCCCGGACGCGCCTGAGAATGAAGAGCGGATCGATCTCTGCCATCTTGACGCGTTTGCAATCGACAGCCCGTGGAGCAACGATCCCGACGATGCCGTCTCTATAGAAAAAATCCAGAACGGAAAAAATCTGCTCTATGTTCATATTGCCGACCCCGCGTCTTCCGTCACATTTGACAGTCCCGCGGAAAAGGAAGCCCGTGACAGAGGAGCGACTCTTTATCTCCCCGAAGGAGCCGCGCGTATGCTTGCCGAAGAAGCGCTGCCGTTATTCGCGCTGGGTCTTTCTGAAAAATCTTTGGCTCTCACCTTTAAAATGACAATCGATGAAAACGGAAGCGTAATTGATACGGAAATTTTCCCCTCGGTTGTAAAGGTGCGGCGGATTTCTTACGAAGACGCGGACAAGGAGATAAACAACGCCGCGGGTACGTTACGCGCAATCTACGACTTATCGGCTGTTATTTACAAAAAGCGGTTTTCGCAGGGAGCTGTGGATATAGAATTACCGGATATACACATCACTTCCGAGAACGGAATTGTGAACATAGAGCCGATAATATCCTACAAATCCGTTTCCCTTGTAAGAGAGTGCATGATCTCAGCCGGAGAGGGAGCGGGAACATGGGCTGCCGAAAGAGGACTTGTCTTTCCGTACATAAGCCAGGAAGTGGAAATACAAGGCGATATCCCCGGCGGTCTTGCCGGTTCGTGGCATCTGCGCCGCTGCATGAGGCCGCGCATTCTTTCAACAAAACCGGGTTATCATCAGGGGTTAGGTCTTGACACTTACACGCAGGTTACAAGCCCGCTGCGCCGTTATACCGATCTTCTCGCCCATATGCAAATTCGCGCGTTTCTGAAAGGCGGTCAGACGCTCGGCGCGGATGAAGTGTCGGCGCGGCTTGGCTTCAGCGAAGCGGCTGCCATTGCCTCAGTTCAGGCGGAACGCGCTTCCAATAATCATTGGCTTATGGTTTATCTTAGCGATAAAAAGGACTCTGCTTGGGATGCCGTAGCGGTAGAAAATAAAGGAAACCGCATGCAGATGGTTATCCCTTCTTTGGCGCTGGAAACTCAAGTGTCTTTCCAAAAAAAAGTATTAATCAATGAAAATGTTAAATTAGTTATTAAATCAGTTAATATTCCCCGCGGAGAAGCGGTTTTTATCCCCAAAATATAGAATAAACAGCCAAAAAACGATAAAAATTGACTTTAGTTAAAAAAATGGTTATATTTGAGTCTGTAATTATTTTATAAATATGTCTCTGAGGTTATAAAAATGATAAAATTTTCCGGAATAAAAACCCGTACTGTAATTTACACTATAATTCCAGTTATAATAAGTTTTTGTATCATTTTCACTATTCTGTTTATCTCATTATTTAACGCCAATCAAAAGGCGGCAAGATCGGATTTTCTTAATATTGTAAGAAAACATACAAAAATATTTGAAAATAAAATCAGTAATGTTATTGAATATTTATCATTTGTTACAGGCATTCTGGAGTTTCAGGTTAATGAGAAGCATACAGACAGAGAAGCTCTGCAAAGAATGCTGTTTAACATATTTAGTAATAATCCTGACATCGACGGTTCCAGTATTTATTTTGAGCCGAATATGTATGACGGCAGAGACGCCGATTTCATAGGCACAGAATACGGCACAGCTCTTTCCGGAAGAATTTCTTTCTATTATTACAGGGATAACGGAAAAACGGCTTATCAGCCGGAAGCGTTTGAAAACGATGAAGATTTTTCATTTCCGTATTACATTGATGCAAAAACAAAAAATGTTCCTATTTACACCGATCCTGTCAATATAGAAATAGACGATGAGAATATTTTTATGTTTGTTATCGTATTTCCGATACGCGGCGCAAATAATGAATTTATAGGCGCAATAACTGCTGATATTCATCTGCGGGAAATTTACGCGGCGCTTAAAGCGGAGAAAGTATACGAGACCGGCAGTATAATAATAACCAATGATAACGGCAGGATAATCTACAGCTCCAGATATGAAGATATCGGCAAAACGCGGGAAGAAGCAGGGCTTGTCCGCGCTGTGCCTCCGCGTCCGCCGTCTGAAAGCAATATAACACAGGAAGAAGCAAGACTTAATAACTCTTCCAATCCGGTTAGCGAACAATCCGAGATCTTAAAAATTAAATCCGTTTTTAATAATAAAGACACGCTCATGTCAAGAGAAACAATTTATTTTCCGCAGCTTGACAGCCGTTATTATTTTTCTGTAATCGCGCCTTTCGAAGAAATAAACGCTATTGGAAACAAGTTATTATTAATCATTGTAACAATCAGCATAATCGTTTTAGTCATGATCACGTCTATTCTTTATTACATTGCCGGAAAAATGACAAAACCGTTAGTTGAATTTACAGATGTAGCCAATTTTATAGCTCAGGGTAACTATCACATCAGGGTAAACGGCGCTTATCAGGACGAATTTGCCGTATTAAAAGAAACTGTTAATTTCATGACAGATCGCATCGAAGAAAATATGGACGAAACAAAAAAATCGCTGCGCATATTAAAAAATATTTTAGACGGTATTGACGCGTTAATCTATGTAACAATACCGGGAACGGGCGAAATTCTATTTATCAACGAGCCGATGATGAAAGCTTTTAATCTAAAGGGAGAAGAAGGCATAGGCGAAAAATGTTATAAGCTATTCCGCAATCGTGATCAAATGTGCGATTTCTGCCCATGCAATAAACTGGATAAAAACCCGGATACTCAAATCGTTTGGGAAGAATTTGCCGCCGAACTGGGACGGGATATCCGTCATACTGACTGCTACATTAACTGGCCCGGCGGAAAGAAGGTACACATGCAATACGCGTTTGATGTGACCGATGTTAAAAAAATTACGGAAGAAAAATTAATAGCGCAGCAGGAAGCGCAGGATTTAGCGCATAAAAAAGAACAGGCGGAAGAAACATCGCGCATGAAATCGGTCTTCCTTGCAAGCATGAGCCACGAAATAAGAACTCCAATGCACGGAATCATCGGATTTTCGGAGCTTGCACTTGATGACAATATACCGTTAAAAACCAGAAACTACATATCAAAAATTAAAACAAGCGCGGAAAGCCTTTTGCTGATTATCAATGATATTCTTGACGTATCAAAAGTAGAAGCCGGAAAAATAGAGATAGAAAAAATTCCGTTTAATGTTAACGAGGTCTTTAAACTTTGCAGGGTAATTTCGTCTCCGAAAGCGCAGGAAAAAGGTCTTACCATGTTTTGTTACGCGGAACCGTCGGTTGGCAGACTTCTTTTGGGCGATCCGACAAGACTGCGTCAAATTCTGCTCAATCTCTTGTCGAATGCCGTTAAATTTACAAATAACGGCATGGTAAAGCTCTTATCCGCAATCAGCGCAAAAACGGAAAAAACAATCACAATGCACTTCGAGGTCAAAGACTCAGGCGTCGGCATGACAGAAGATCAGCTTAGCAGGGTATTCCAGCCGTTTACACAGGCGGACGAAAGCACAACGCGAAAATACGGCGGCACAGGACTTGGACTTACAATTTCAAAAAACTTAGTTGAACTTATGGGCGGCGTTCTAAAAGCCGAAAGCACATACGGCCTTGGCAGCAGATTTAGCTTTGAACTGACATTTGAAACAATTGATATAACAGAAAATAACACTTTAATAAGACCAACTGTACAAATCAATGAAAAACCAATCTTTGCCGGGGAAGTTTTAATTTGCGAAGACAACACGTTAAATCAAATGGTAATAAGAGATCATCTGGCAAAAGTAGGTTTAAATTCCGTAATAGCGGTAAACGGCAGGATTGGTTTAGAGCTTATAAAAAAGCGCATGGATAACAATGAAAAGCAATTTGATTTAATATTTATGGATATTCACATGCCGGAAATGGACGGACTTGAAACTGCCAGAAAAATTATAGAGATGGGGTTAAAAACGCCGATAATCGCGTTAACCGCAAATATAATGACCAATGACAAGGAAACGTATATAAAAGCGGGAATGCCGGAATGTCTGCCAAAACCGTTTATCGCGCATGAATTATGGACATGCCTTTTAAAATATTTACAGCCGGTCAGCATGTCGGTTATCAATAAAGTTACTGATTTTGCCGAAGAAGAAGATCAGCGAATGGAATTGATAACAACTTTCGTTAAGAGCAATCAAACTACTATCAAGGATATCAACGATGCATATAACACGGGAGATTTAAAACTTGCGCACAGATTAGCACATACGCTGAAGGGCGTTGCGGGCATTATCAAGCAAAAGAAATTATCAGCCGCGGCTCAGATTGTTGAAGACTCTCTTGCAAATAATAAAACAAACAAAATAAAAGAGCAAATGAAAACTATGGAAAATGAATTGCAGGCGGCTATGCTCGAATTAACGCCTATCGTGAACGAATATAAAGAAAGAGTCAGGATACCGTATGAAAATGAGCATTTTGACACAGAGAGCGCCCTGAGACTTTTGGAAAAATTGGATTTACTCCTGGAAGATGATAACTTTGACAGTTTGAATCTGATAAACGATTTAAGAATGATTCATGGAACGGAAAAATTGATCAATCAGGTAGAAAATATAAAATTTAAACAAGCCCGCGAAACACTTGCTGAAGTCAGAAAAGAAATTTTAACCTGATCCCTGTATCGGAAAACCGAGGAGAAGATATGAGTTGTAAAAAAATACTAATTGTTGATGATGAAAAAATGAATATTATAGCTTTAGCTCATTTTCTAAAACCGGAATATGACATTATCGTAACAACAGAAAGCCTTGCGGCTCTTGAAACGGCGGAAAAACATCAGCCGGATGTAATTTTACTTGATATAATTATGCCCGACATAGACGGCTATGAAGTAATTGTTAAACTTAAAAAATCCGAAATTACAAAAAACATTCCTGTAATATTTATTTCCGGATTAAGCAATGATGAAAATGAAGAAAAAGGTATAGAGCTCGGCGCCGCGGATTATATCACAAAACCTTTTAACAAATTTCTAGTTAGAAAAAGAATCGAAACACAGTTAAAACTGCTGGAATGCAAACATATAATCGAAAGTTACGAGAACAGCAAATAGCAAAATATTAATTGTCAGCCGGATTCCATGACGGTAAATCACTGCCGCCGACATTTGCGTCACCGCCTCCGGGAGGAGAAGGCGTTCTTTCCGGCGCTTCGGCAGGAACATTACCTGAAGCTTCATTCTCGCCTGTATGCGAGGAGGCAGACGTTCTGCTTTCATCCTCCTGAATGTTTTGTATTCTGCTGCCCTGATCCCTTTGAAAACTCCCGAGAATTTCCAATATCTCAGGCGACATTTGAGCCGGGCGGAGCGCGTCTAACGTGCTGTCAATTGAATAGCTTGTGCCAGCATCATACCTTCTTGACTGAAAACCAGACGAAGTGCCGTGGCCGGTACAATATATACTAGGCACCGTTCCGGCAAGGAATGGCAGAGTAACTCCGCTGTCACAAAATGACGCTCTCAATCTGCCGGATCTTCTGCAGACAGTCGCGTCAACAACGCCGGAAGGTCTCGCGAAATTTCTTTGAGGAAGCTCAAGATGTAATATACGCATAAGATCGCCCCAGACAGGAGCAGCAAGCGAAGCACCTGTTTGATGCATACCCAATGAATTACCGGGTAAATCAAAACCATACCAAACAGCTGTAGTGTAATAAGGAGTATATCCGATTGCCCACGCGTCCGACCAGTTCTGCGTAGTTCCGGTTTTTCCGGCAACAGGCATCCTGAATGTCTTTCCTTCACTGTCAGTGAACATAAACCTGCCTTGTCCGGTGCCGCCCGTAAGCGTACCGATAGTAGCCGCAAACTCATTTATTTTTGTCATGACATACGCGTTCTGCGGACTTATAACCTGATTACGGGCGCCCATCCGCTGCTGCCTTTGACGTATATCTCTTTCAACATCAAAGACAATTTTTCCGTTACGATCCTCAACCGATCGAATCGCGATAGGCGTAACATCGCGTCCCTGATTGCCGAAAACAGCATATGCCCTTGCCATACGCAGCGGAGAAGTAGCGGTAACACCCAGAGCAAGCGGGAAAACCCTCGGGAAAAGCCGGCGTATTGTCGCCTCGTCAGTATAACCTAAAAGCGAAGATGATCTTTCAATAGCCGCGGTAAAACCAACACCTTCAAGGACTGTAAGAGACGGAATATTCAGCGATAAAGCTAACGCATTGTACAGTAAAACAGAACCTCTCCATCCTCCGTCATAATTATCGGGAACATAGGGAGTGTTGTCTTCGTTAAAGTAAGCGACCGGCATATCATAAATCATTGTAGCCGCGGTAAATCTGCGGCTGTCTATGGCCGCGGAATAATAAAGCGGTTTAAATGCAGACCCGGCCTGAACATTAGCCTGACTTGCGCGGATATATTGATTCGATTCGTCATATTTTGATCCGCCGACAATCGCGATTATATATCCGGTTTCATTTTCAAGCACAACAAGCGCGCCTTCAACTACATTCTGCTGAGTATTCTCCCTCATTCTGGAGAAACCATGATCCGTTATGTCTCTTAATTCAGTAATACCAAAAGCAAGAGCCGCCATATCAACGACAGGATTAAGCGTTCTTGTGTAACGCGAATTCGCTCTTATTTCATTTTGTCCATAACCGATAGTGCGGAGATCTGTCACATTGAGAGCCAGCGACAGCATATTCAAAATAGGCTGCATTGATCGTTCCACACCAACAGTGCTTCGTCTGCTTAATATGATATAATCCCTGTTGGCTTTAGCCAGTCCTTCAGCCATCAGTCTTTCGGCCGCTTCCTGGTACTCCAGATTTAAAGTTGTATGAACAATATAACCGTCACGATAATAATCCATCGTGCCGTACATAAGCGCGTCAAGTTCGCGGCGCACATATTCGCTGAACCACGGCGCTTTATCTTCGCGCGTAAAATATGCCGAAAGCGAAGGCCGTGTCCAGTCAAAATTTTCCCAGTATTTGGCATATGAGGCTTCCGCCTCGTCTTTATCGGCATAACCAAATTCAATCATTCGTTCAAGAACATTATGCTGGCGGTTCATTGCCAAAGTAGGATTTCTTAAAGGATCGAATCGAGTCGGGCCGGAAAGCAAAACAGCCAAAACCGCGGCTTCGGCAAGGTCAACGTTCTTCGAGCTAATACCAAAGAAATATTTACTTGCGGTTTCAACACCGTAAGTGCCGGGTCCCATCGGCATATAGTTCAGATATATTTCAAGTATTTCATTCTTTGTATAACGGCGTTCTATTTGAAAGGCCCACCACAGTTCTTTGATCTTTCGCCTCACAGTCCGCTCGCTCCGGTTGGTGTACAATGTTCCTGCTACCTGTTGTGTAATCGTAGAACCGCCGCCAAGATTTACGCCGGTTATCTCACCAAAAACCGCACGGGCAATACCCCTGATACTGAAACCGCGGTGAGTAAAAAAATCCGGATCTTCTCTCGAAAGAACCGCGTGTATCAAATGCCGCGGCAGTTCGCCAAGAGACACCAGCTCCCGCTTTTCATCCGAAGCAAATTCAGTAATAAGAGTACCGTTAATATCGAGAATTCTGGTCGGCAGCGCAGGCGCAAATTCAACAAAATTTTCTTGATTTTTAGTATTGGCAGTCATAGCCAGTGAAATTCCAAGGCCAACACCGATAAGGATCACAATAAGAATGGTGAGAATCGCAAAAAGCCTGATAACAAGAGCGGAAAAGAAGCTCTTCCCATTGAAATTACCCATAATATAGTAGAATAGTGAAATAAGGGGATTGAGTCAAGTACAGGGAGAAGCAGGGACTTCCTGTTCCCGGCTCTTAAGTTTCCTTAATTCAAATAAAATCATAGTACCGGTCACAAGGAACGAAAAACCGTCCGCCACGGGAGCTGCCGCTATTACTCCCCAGAGACCCCAGAAATGACCGAAAATCAAAATGCATGGGATTAGAGCGATACACTGCCGCAGCATCGACAGGAAGATCGAGGTTTTTGGACGGCCTGTAACCACAAACAAGTTTGTAGAAACAATCTGAAAACCGGAAAGCGGCAAAAGAAGCATCATAACGCGCATTGTCCAGGGAGCGAATCTCATCAATTCTTCGCTTCCGTTAGGAGCGAATAATCTGACAAGCTGAACAGGGAAAAGCTGAACCACGATAAATCCCACGGTACAAATCGCGGTAGCGGCGGTTATAGCGCCCAGATACGCCCGTAATACGCGCTTGTACATTTTGGCACCGTAATTAAAACCAAGTATCGGCTGCGCTCCCTGATTGATGCCGAAGACAGGCATAAGTATCAACATTAAAATCGCGCCTGTAATGTTCATCCCCGTAAGAGCGATATCGCCGCCGTTTTCCACTCCAAGCGACGCCGCCCCGTACCAGCCGGTGCTTTTATTGTTTAAAAGCTGTACCGCCGATATTAAAAACTGAAGCAGCGCCTGAGCCGAACCAAAAGCCATAATCTGCGTGATGATTGAAGTTTCCGGTTTTAAAATACGAAAATTCAGCCTTACAACAGCTTTTTTGCTTAATACAAACCTTAGTATGTAAGCGGTTGAGCAGGATTGAGCCGCAATAGTAGCCCAGGCAGCGCCTTCAACTCCCCACTTAAACCATAGAATAAAAATCGAATCAAAAACGATATTGAGAACCGCTCCAAGGATCATGGCAATCATGGTAACGCCCGGAAACCCCTGCGCCCTTGTACAATGAGAAAGCCCGAAACTAACCATGAAAAAAACATAGCCATACAATGTTATTCTAAAATATTTTTTTGCATAACCAACCGCCTCGCTGCCCTCAGCCGCGCCCATAAGCGAAAGAATCGGATCAAGGAAGCAGAGCCCTAGAATCGTCATTAGAACCCCGGTACCAATCAGCAGGAAGAAACAGTGATCAAGGGCGTTTTCCGCTTCTTCTTTCCTTCCCTGCCCCAGCCGCATGGAAATCATGTTTGCAGCCCCAATCCCAAACAGCATCGCGAAAGCCATCCCGATAGTCATGAGCGGCAGGACAAGAGAGATCCCTCCAAGCGCTATTTCGTTCACCGCCTGCCCTACAAAGATACGGTCAACCACATTGTAGAGCGCATTAACAAGCATCCCCGTAATAGCGGGAATTGAGAATTTTACAAGCAATTTACCGACAGACTCAGTCCCAAGCCGACTGGCAGCATTAGAATTCTCCGGCATGGTTTATTTTTGCATTTATTAGAGGTAATTTGCAATGGGGATATACACTGTCTTTTGAAGGGCTATTACTTGCCGCCTTTACCGGTTGTTTTTCTATTCCATGCGGTATTTATTTTAGCTCTTTCATCTTTAGATATCTTCGCGGTTTTGGTCGGCGCGTTGCTTGTTCCTGTGGGTATACCTTTAATACGCGGCGCCGGCATTTTATCATACATTTCCTGCAGCTTGTGCGCCACCATATTATACTGGCCTGCCAAAACCATATCATTCGCGAATTGGAGAGCAAGGCTCTTGTACTCTTTAATCTGCATTCCGAGCTCGTCCCTGTTACAATTTTTGTGTTTGTTTACTTCATCCTGTACATTCATAATTTTCATCCTTTTTTAAAGATTAAAATCTACTTATGTTATTATAGCAATTCCGGTAAAAATGTCAATAATTAATTTTAAGTTAGTGCTCAAACCCAAAAAAAGAAAATTTGACGAAAAATTACATGAATAATATAATAGGATTTTATAGAAAATACTGGGAGATATTGATGGAAAAACAGATTTTAACCGATCCGATGATAAAACCGGAAGGCAATGTATTGGAAAACGCGCTTGGAAAAAATTATAAAAGATTCAATGAATTTATTGAAACAATAAACACACAGAACATTGTCCTTGAATGGAATTATTATAATGACGGAAAAAGCTGGCTGGGTAAATTGTTGTATAAAAAGAAAAACCTTTGCTGGCTGTCAATTTGGAATACCGGTTTTAAACTAACTTTTTTCTTTACAGAAAAAACAATAGGCGGCGTACAGGAATTGGAAATAGATGATGAAATTAAAAGCATGGCTAAAACCAGTAAGCCAATCGGAAAATTATTACCGGTGATATTTTTAATCAGTAATAAAAATAAAATGAATGACGGGGTTAGGGTTTTGGAGTATAAGAGGGGGGTGAAGTGAAGAGGATGAATATCTCACAATATAATATTTTAACCTTTTCATTATAAAAGCTATAAACATCTTTTTCTGTCATTTTGAACGCGCAAGTATCTTGTCTATCTCCTTGTTAATTTTCTCTGAAGTAATAATACTGTCCCGAAGCACATTTCCACGACCGATAACCGGAAATTCAGTTGTAAAAAAAAGTTTTTTCCTGTTTCTTTTTTCTAAATAGCGCCTTAATTCACCCGGAGAATATTTTCGTATTTCTTCAGCCGATAAACCGATCACCTTTTCAGCATTTTTCTCAATTGCAGCAAATGGCATTATCTTTTCATTCTCCTTGGTTAAGTATATACCTTTGGTGAAAATAAAACAAGCTCAACATCTATGGAAAGAGCCGCTTTTATTTATTTTCGGCAGATTTTTATATCAAGATACTAGTTTTATCAACAAGAAGCAATCCGAATTTTTTTCTTTGTCATAACATTCCTCCATAATTTTTCCTCCGTCTACGGCGGCAATACAATCGCGTAACACGTAACCACCAAATAACACTTTAATCCGCCGAAGGACTCGCGCTACGCGCTACGCGCCCGCTGTAGCGGTCGGCGGCACTCCGTTGCTTGCCTTCGGAGCCCTGCATGAACTCAGGGGCGAAGAAGCCGGAAGCCGTCGTTGTCGCCCCTGATGTCGGGGTTGTTGTAGTCCCGGAAAGCTGAACGGAGGAGCTGCCCAAAATTGTCCCAACCGCCGCCGCGTAGCACGCGGCTGGAGCCGGAAGCCGCTCCCCTGGGATCAGTTTGCGATTCACTCGCATAACTTCCATACCAGTCCCAGCACCATTCCCATACGTTTCCCTGCATGTCGTATAATCCCCATGCGTTGGCTGATTTTTTTCCTACTTCATGGGTTCTGCTGTTACTATTATTTGTGTACCAGCCTGTGTTATCGCTTATCGTATCTCCGGTATTGTACGCTGTTGTCATCCCTGCACGGCAGGCGTATTCCCATTCCGCTTCTGTCGGTAATCGATAACCGTTTGTTTCCCAATTAACCGTTACTGTAGCGCCTATTATCTTATACGCCTTTGTTAGCCCTTCCATTTCGCTCAGCTTATTGCAGAACTCTACCGCGTCATACCATGTTACACTCTCCACAGGTCTCCTTTCCTGAACTTCTCCTGTTGCGGGATTACTTGTAAAAATACTGGGATTTACCCCCATTACTGCCTGATACAGCTCCTGTGTTACCTCATACTTGCCCATGTTAAAGCCTTTGCTAATCGTTACATCATGCTGGGTTTCATCACTACCACGGTTTGCTTCGTTTGTCGGGCTTCCCATTGTGAAAGTTCCGGAATTTATCCATACCATTTCTACAGAAATAACCCCAACAGTCGCTACATTAGATCGAACAACCGCTCCTCCTGTGGCTCTTATTTCAACAAAATAGTAGTAAATTCCTGCTTCAAGACTTGTTGGTATGCTATAACTTGAATCGGTTGCTCCGTTAATGATATTCCCGCCATTGTTGCTTGCTGTTGTGTTACTATACCACTGGTAACTAAGCGTTGACCCTGGTGTAACGCTGGCGGAAACACTCAAACTGCCGCTGATTTTTCCGGTAAACATGCTTATCATTGCGGCTGGCTGCGTATCAATCGTTATCTGAGATAATGTAGTAACATTAACAGTATTTGATTGTTCACCTGTCCCGCCGCTGTTATAAGCAGCTACTCTGTAATAATATGTCGTACTTGCTGTCAACCCACTATCTGAAAAAGAAGTTGTGGTTGATGTCCCAACCTCTGTGAAAGTACCCGTAGAACTTGTACTGCGATATATCCTGTATCCGGCAGCTCCGGTTACAGAACTCCAGTTAACAGTGATAATGTTGAAAGACGCTGCCGCTGTGGTTACTCCGGCAGGAATACCCGGTACTGTTACAGCACTAATTGCATTTGACTGCGAACTTGCTCCATTGCTGTATATTGCCGCTACTTTGTAATAATAGGCCGTACCTGCCGTCAACCCACTGTCTGTAAACGATGTTGTTGTAGATGTTCCTGCCTCCGTGAATGTACCGGTAGAGCTTGCGCTGCGGTATATTTTATACCTCGTAGCGCCTGTAAAAGAAATCCAGTCAAGAGTAATGCTTGACGTAGTAGCCGCTGATACTTTTAATCCGTCGGGAGCCCCAACCCATGTAGTAACATCTCCGTTTGCCCGTGTATATATCCCAATACCGCCGTCAGCGGCAAGATATTTATCTCTCAAGTCGCCAGGGAACGGATAAACAAAAGAAAAATCGCTTTCGGTTATTGTGCTTGTGAATGTTACTCTGACAAGACTCGTGCAGCCCTGGAAGGCGTTTTCGCCGATTTTTGTCACCTTGTTGGGAATTGTGACGCCTGTCATATTTACACACGAAGAAAAAGCGTTATTTGCTATGGCAGTCACAGGAAGCCCCTTGTAGGAAGCGGGTAATGTTATTTCTCCTGAAGCTTTTGCGCTGCCCAGAGAAATTGAATATTCGGTATTACCGCTGATCAATTCAAAAGCAAAACCGCCGCCATCTTCCTTTGTTTTTTCACTAGCTTCCTCTTCGCAGGTAATGACTAAACTGCCGATTATCGCGATAAAAGCGATAATTCCTAACGTTTTTCTTAAACATTTCATAAAATACTCCATTATATTGACATTTTTATACAGTTTTCCTAAAAAAGAAAAATAATCACATAAGGTTCATATAATGGTTAATATACTACTTTTATGATGTTTTATCAATATTTATAAGACCTTTTATGATTACTTATTTATTTATCGCGTGTATTATCGGCATTTAATGCTGTTTCTAATATTTTAAAAAGATTTATAAAGTACTATGGAAATAAAAATACTTTTCGGGTTAAACCTGAAACGTTATCGAAAAGAAAAACGTTTATCGCAGGAACAACTGTCAGAAAAAGTAAACATTTCGGTGAAACATTTAAGTAAAATAGAACGAGGCTTAACATTTGTTTCAGCCGATCTTCTTGAAAAAATATCTAATATTCTTGAAGTCTCAATTGCCCGTTTATTTTGCACGCAAAATGAAAAAATATACGATAATAACGCCTTAGAGAAATTTGACAGGATAACAGAAAAACATTTAATAAAAGCAATGGAGGGAATAAAGGGAGATATCAGGATAGATGAAATTATAAATTGAAATTTCCTTTCGGAAAAAACGCACCCTACTTCACCATCGCCGCCCAAATCCGCAGTTCCTGCGCAGCCCAATGCACAATTAAAAGACGCAGGCAGTCATGAATATTTAAATCATTGTCAATAACAGCTTCGGAAAGAACAGAATTGATAATTATTGAGCTCCTTGAATGTTCGCGTGGAAGTTCCAATATCCAACGGGTTAATTCCGATCCATTGTCGTCCTTGATATACTCATTGACCGCTCTATGAAATATTTCAGCATAGGAAGTTATCATAGATACTTTGAATTGCTCTTTCTTTCTGCTCAGGGTATTTTTTACAAATTCAAGCGTTGATTCTACTTCGTCCATAGCAAGAGCGGCGGAAAGCGAATTATCAGCGGAGAAACGGGCTAAGATTTTGTAAAACTTTTTTTGTGTGTCAGTAATAGCGGCTATCGCGAGAATTATTTCGTCTCTTAAAAAAGGCGGGATGTTTTCCATTCTAAGAATATCCAGCAGTACCGGAAGCGATTCGGAATTATGATAAATCCCCAGAGCTTCCGCGCCCATGATGATTAGCCTGGGGTTTTTCGTATCATGAATAATTCTTTCGATTGCCGCGCGGGAATCTTCATCCTTCATTTTCGCGAGAGCGATCATCGCTTCTCCCGCAAGCATGTAATCTTCGGATTCGGCAAGTTCGCGGAGTTTGGGAATCGCGGATACGCAATTATGATTACCCAGAGTACGCGCGGAAATGTAAGCCGTTGTAAAATGATTGTTGGAAACATCATTCAACAGCGCTTCTTCGGCCTTTTTGCTGAGTTTCTCCAATTTTTCAAGCGCTCTGATTGCTTCTGTCCGCGTTGCCAGTTTAGGGGATCTGGCGCTTTCCAGGAGACCGTCAATCGCCAGATTGGAGGGAGTTTCGTGTAACGCGCCGAGAAGAGCTTTCTCTTCATGGGAATCCTGCGCCTTGTTTAATTTGTCCAAAAGACTGATCGCCCGAAGATCCCTGAATGAAAAGATAACTTCAAGCGCGTCATAAAACGGAAGAGAGCCAAGCGCTTTCATTTTATTCTGCCGTAAAAGCGCAATTACCGTAAGAACAAACATGATAATAAATAAAACCTTGAACGCGATAAAATGAGAGATGCCGAAATAAAGCAGCAAGTCAATGAGCAACCCGGCAAGAAAAGTACCGGTCGCGCCGGCAATTCCCAGAATAAAGAAATAAAGAATCCCCATATCCATCATTTTTTCAGGCTGTATTAATCCCAAAAAATAAGTTTGCGCTATTCCTTCGGAACCAAGAAAGCCGAAGTTCAGCATAAAAAACATGAACACCATTAATAGAATAGTGCCTGTTACATTCCCGACCGCGGCCTGCGGAAAAACGATAACAGGAATAAGGCTTACAAGGCCGAGAATCACGCTTACAAGAAAAAGCGGTTTCGCGCCAAGCCGATCTACAAGAAATTTAACAACCAAACCGGCGATTAAAATTCCAAGTCCGCCGAAAACAGAGTAAAGAGAAATTAAACCGTCATTGTGCATAAATACTTCGCGCGCGTAAACCACAATAAATGTTCGCGTAACGCCGGACACCAGAACAACAAGAAAGAAAATAAAAATAAAATGCCTTAAATAATCCTGAGAAAACGCTTCTTTGAAAATTTCTGAAAGTTTCATTCCGCGGCTGTCAACCTGACGCTCAGGCTCAGGAACCTTTTTCATCATATAACCGCTGATAACACCCGTGATGACTCCGGCGCCAAGCAGAATTGAAAACACAAAAATCGGCGGATTCATACCCAGAATCATCGCTAATAGAAAACTGCTGAACATTCCTATCGAACTGTTGATTATTTGAATCTTCGTCATGTAGCTGCTTCTGTCAGGGCCTGATGCCATAAGGCTTAGAACGGGATTATTGCCAATCATTCCGACACCCCGAAAAAGATGAAAGAGAAGCACTCCAAGCATGACTAAAAAGAGAGCGGTATTCCTGTAACCGGCATAATCCACAAAAGGGGCTGCGACAGCCAGTATCATACACAGCGCCCTGAAAGTCCATGTAAAACTGAAAATACCTATTATCGAAAAACGCCTTGCCAGCATTTTTCCAAGCGGCAGCATAAAAAGCGCGATGTAAACAGCCGCGCCCAAAAGACCGATATATGTCGAAGAAGCGCCTAACCTAAGGGCGAAAAGAGTAATAATAATCCCTACCAGCAAATTCCATGAGATAGCGTTAAAAATGTTGAAAAAATTATATGCTTCGCGCGCCTTGCCCAGCCGGTACGGCGATAACTGCGTCATGCTTATAATTTATATTGCAGTTTTAATAAATTCAAGATATTGAGAAAATATGCTATAATTCTCATGAAGGAGAAACAACGATGAAAAAAGAAATACTAAAACCGCTTATCATTTTTATCTCATGTGTAATAATAACATTTATTTGCAACGGGCTGGCGGCGCATATACGAAACGGATCGGGAAGCATAGAACTAACCTCAGGCTTTCTTATACCCGAAAAGAGCGAGGCTGCAAACAACGCCCCTGTCCGCATCGCGTACCGGCTTTATAAACCAAAAACCGCGACCGCGGCAAATCCTGCCGCCGCTGTGCTTGCGATGCACGGTTACCAAAGCGACAAAGATACAAATACCGCCTATTGCACAGAGCTTGCCCGCAGGGGTATCGTCGTCCTTTCGATTGACAGTTACGGCCACGGCGACTCGAGCCCGGGAATGCGCGGGCGAGGCTACGCGAATTACAATATCAAAAATCTTGAAAAGCCGCTCTCCGGTCCATTGAGGTATATGGTAATGCTGACATTCAGCATCCTTGATTTCTTCCATCCGCAAATTTCAGAAGGAATGGCCGACAGCTCTATGGGAGGAAGAAACGCGTGGCAATATATGTCATCCCTTCCCTTTGTTGATTCAAGCAGAATGGGGATGACAGGCCATTCGATGGGGACATGGTCGTCATGGTCAGTCGCTGCAGCCTTCCCCGAACACCGCGCGATTGTAATGCAATGCGGCGAAGTTTACCCCCTAAGCCTCTATGATTCAGAAAACATCAAATTTAACAATGTGTTGATTCTTCAGGCGCTAATCGAAGAATTTGAAACCATGAGAGATTACCAGCTCAAAATACGAGGCCTGGAAAAAACACCTGTTCGCTACCATGATTTAATGGGACAGGACGCTCCTGTAGAATGGAATAGAACTTACGGCTCTTTTGAAGACGGTACCGCAAGACGCATGGAATTAATCAAAACAAATCACCGCCTTGTCACCTACGACAGCGACGCAATCACTCCCGCAATGAATTGGTTTACAACCGCGCTCGATGTTAAAACAGATTTAGCGGATACAGATCATGTCCAATGGCTCAAGGAATGTTTAAGCCTTATCGCGATGTTAGCCGCCATGGTTTCGATGCTTCCTCTCTTCTTACTCCTTACTAAATTTAAGTTTTTTAAACCTCTCGCGCAGCCATTGAATACCAGCCCAAAAATGCTTTCTCCCCAAAACCGCAGCAACACTGTCTTAACGGCAATAATAATCAGCGGCGTAACCTTTCCTTTCCTGTCGCAGATCGGCCACGGGCTTTTTCCGTTACCTGAAAATATATGCCGCATGACAATAGCCAACGGTTTCGGCTTATGGCTTGGTTTTCTTATGCTTGTCGCTCTTTTCACAATGCTCCGCTGGTATAAAAAAGGCGCGGGCAAAACAGAAGGCTGGACATTAGCCGATCTTGGCATGGCCTGTCCGTCTGAATCTCAATCTGAAAATTCATGCAATTGTAAAGCGCTTGTTATCCGCTCGGTAATAGCCGCGTTTATCCTGACAGGCACAATGTACATAATGACGTGTATCAGCGCCGCGGTTTTCCAGCTCGACTTTCGTTTTATCTGGCCTTTCTTCAGACCGTTTAACCCAATCCGCTTCGGGCAATTCCTTGTCTACCTGCCGGTCTATGCCGCGTTCTTCACAATCAACGCGGGAATAAAACTTTACGGCCAGCTTCGGCTTCCCGAATACAAATCCTCAGCCCTCACACAGCTTGCGTGGTGGGGTTACAGCATACTTGTCATGCTGGGCGGCTTGTTTATTGTAGCATTGATCATGTACATCCCGTTCTTTATGGGTATCGGCCCCGGCGCGGACATTATATTTACCCCGCTATTCGGAGGCCCCTTCATGTCAATATTGATTCTGCTTGTCCCGCAATTCGCGGTCTTTTTCTTTTTTTCAACATGGCTCTACCGCAAAAGCGGAACTGTCTGGACAGGCTCTTTTGTGCTGGCTATTTTGGCTACATGGGTTGTTACAGGGGGATCGGCGGTGTTGTAAGGAAATCACAACACACTCTGCAAAAACTGCCGCGTCCGATCATTCTCAGGATTGGTAAACAGCTTATCCGGCGTACTATCCTCCAGAATTCTCCCCTCATACATGAACACCACCCTGTTGGCAACTTCACGGGCAAAGCCCATTTCGTGGCTAACAACAAGCATTGTCATACCGGCGGAGGCAAGCTGCTTCATGACGGCTAACACTTCGCCGACAAGTTCGGGATCAAGAGAGGAGGTCGGCTCATCAAAAAGCATAATCTTCGGCTCCATCGCAAGAGCGCGGGCAATGGCGACGCGCTGCTGCTGACCGCCTGAAAGCTGAGAAGGATACACGTCTTTTTTATCACCCAATCCCACACGTTCAAGTATCTGCTCTGATCTTGCCTTCGCTTCCTCAGGAGAAAGCTTACGAACATTCAGCGGGGCGAGCATTACGTTTTCAAGAGCTGTTTTGTGGGGGAAAAGATTAAAACGCTGAAAGACCATTCCCACTTCAAGCAGTATTTTATTGCGCTCATCATGGTGCATCTTAACGCTGTTGACGCCTTTGTGACAGTCAAAAAGCAAGTTGTCTTCGATAAAAATTTGCCCTTCGTCAATAGATTCAAGACGGTTAAGAGTACGAAGGAATGTCGATTTACCCGCGCCCGAAGGCCCGATAATACAAACCACTTCGCTTTGCTCAACAGTAAGCGAAACGCTTTTAAGAACATCAAGCGGCTTGCGCCCGAGCGAGTGAAAAGTTTTGCTGACAGAAACAGTTTTAATCATTGACATGGCAGTCTACTCATATACCGAATATTTCTTTTCCAGTCTGCGGAAGATATATGTAAAAATAGCGGTAATAATCAGATAAAGAATCATCGCCGGAATATAAACAAGAGGAGAGCGGGTCGAACTTTCAATAGTTCTTGTCGCCCTTGTAATGTCAACTAACGCAATCATCGAAACAAGAGAAACATCTTTTAGCATTAAAATAAATTCATTGCTGACAGGCGGAATAAGACGCCGTATCGACTGAGGAACAATAACAAGTCGCATAGTTTGCCCGTAAGACAGACCCAGAGCGCGGGACGCTTCGAACTGTCCCTTGTCGATACTTTGAATCGCGGCTCTGATAATCTCAGCTAAATAAGCCGCCATATTCAAACTATACGCGATAAAAGCGTAAATAAAACGATCAGCTCCGGCGTTTCCTGTACTGATAATAAAAACCGGAGAAATCATCGGCAGCGCGTAATAAATAAAATAGAGCTGCATTAAAAGAGGCGTGCCGCGGAAGAAGAACGTATAAACCGTGCATAATTTATTAAGAATGATATTTTTTGACATCTTCCCAAGGGCGATAAAAAAACTTATCACTAAACCGGCTGTCATTGAACAGACCGTCAGCAATATAGTGATCCTCGCACCTCTGAGAAGAGCCGGAAGCCATGAGACCATCCGCATGATGGTCTCTTGAAAATCTACCAAATTGCCCGGGCCGCATCAACAGGCATACTCACCCCAATATGTTCTAAGGAAATTATAGACATAGTTCCTTCATCAAATAACTCTTCTAATGCGTTGTTAATCGCGTCGGTAAGAGCATCATTGCCTTTCAGCATACAGATACCGAATATTTCCGGTTCGGGGTTTTCCCAAACAACTACAAACGGACTGTTTTCCATATTGATATAATCAATGGCGACAGGCAGATCGGTTATAATGACGTCAACCCGGCCAAGCCTGAGTTCGTCAAAACAACTCATCACTTTTTCATATCTGCGCGGAGAGTATTTAAATCCTTCCGCCTCAAGATCCTGCATATAGAAATCCGCGGTAGTATCAGCCTGAAAAGCGACATTAAGACCTTCACATTCCTGCGGAGTTCTGGCAGTAACGGCGGAATCCTTAAGCAGTACCATAGCGAGAGTATTAACAATATATGGTTTGCTGAAATTATGTTTTGCCAGCCGTTCATCAGTAATTGTTACAGATGACATAATCGCGTCATATCTCTTAGTATCAACGCCTGCGAAAATGCCGTCCCATGCCACGTCAACAAATTGAGCCGTAAGACCTAATTTTTCCGCAATGGCTTTACCCATATCAACATCAAAACCCATCGGCGTTTTACCATCCGATCCGTAATATTCCATCGGCGGATAACCAACCTCCATACCGATCATCAGGATTCCTTTTTGAATGGTAATTTCTCCGGTTTCTTTCTTACACCCGGCAAACAAGACCGCAATAGCAATTGATAATGAAATAATAATTATTTTTTTCATAGTTTATCTCCTTAAAACTCATCTTTAACAATTTATAGATGATAAAAATATTTGTCAATAGAGCAGAATCGATAAAAAAAGTTCAGGAAAAATTTTAATATATTGGATTTTGAGGTTTAGCGCCGCGGCCGCCTGATGTGATAATTTCCCATTGAGTAGCCATCATCCCGGCAAGCATTAAGGCAAAACCAAGCAATGTCCACAATCCGGCTTTTTCAGAAAGCAGCAAGACGCCGCCAAGAGCCGCAAAACAGCCTTCAAAACAAAGGATGATAACAGCATGAGCCGGAGGCGCGTCACGCTGTGCGACTACCTGAAGCGTATAGGCAATTCCGACAGAACAAAGCCCGCCGTACAAAATGGGGATTAGCGCTTCAATAGACACTGATACCGTTCCGTTTCCAAGAGCGGATAGCAGCTCCGGAAACGGTTTCCACGCAAAAAGCCCCTCGCTAAGCAGGGAAGGATTTATACGCGCCACCGCAGGGCTAATGAGCGGCTCAATTAAAAACGCGCCAATCATCGACAGAATTCCGCATACAGCAAATTGACCGGATGCAAGTTCCACCGGATCCAGCTGAGCCGACGGATCAAGCGCTTTTTGATCGGTATTTATCAATTTATCAACAAAAAGAACATGCGCTGCCCAGAAAAAAACACTGATAATAACTAAAATATCGCCGGGATTTACCGAGCCGGGATTGCCCGCGAAACTGATAAAGTAAAGCCCTATTAATGTCAGAATTGATCCAACCCATGTGGGAAGCCCTGTTTTCCTTCCGAGAAAAATTCCAAAAAACGGAGTTACCACCACATAAAGGCTGGTAATAAAACCAGCGTTGCCGGCAGTAGTAAATAGCATTCCGATTTGCTGAAGTATAACAGCCGTAAAGAGAATGCTTCCCAGCGTCAAAGAAGAAAAAAGCAAATGTTTTAAAGAGGTTTGAACAGAATTAGATCGTTTTCGTCTAATTAATATTAAAGGAAGCAGCGAAAGGCTCCCTAAAGGAAAACGAATTCCGTTATACGCAAACGGCCCAATATATTCCATTCCGGAACGCTGGGCCACAAAGCCAAAACCCCAGACAACCGCTGCCAGAAGAAGAAGAATGTCCGCACGAATAGCTTTTCTGTTCATTTGTTACACGCTGTCAGCGTATCATCCTTTAATTTTCTTCTCTGATAATAGCTTCCTTAAAACCTGCCGCGCTGAGTTTTTCAGAAGTAGCCTGTACATTGGAACCGCGAATGTTCGCGAGTACTACCCTAAAATAATCACCTTCACTGTCAGTATATCTTTCATAAGCGGGGCTAAGACCCGCGCTTTTCAATCTGTCAAATATCGCAACCGCGTTTCTCGCGACCCTGAAAGAACCAATCTGCAAACGGTAATTCTTCTCCGGCACTATATTCAGTGTCGAGGGGCTAAGCCTGAATTGAGAAGGCTGTTCTAAAACATAAGGCTGTACAACAACAGGCTGAGTAACAATCACAGTCCCCGAAGCTGCCTGAACATTTTCAATTCTGACCCGCGGAGCAGTATCAGTAATTACAGGAGTTGCAGACGGCTGTACAGTTGTTGATTGAGGCACCGTCACCTGCGTCCCAACAACAGGATTGCCGGGGTTTGATACGGAAGTTCTGCCCGTACTTTCAATCCTGACAGGCGCGGTTCCCGTAATAATCATATCGAGCCGTTCCGCTGCCGCTCTTGAAACATCAATTATCCGCGCAGGAACAAACGGCCCCCGATCATTTATTCTGACCGTTACGCTCTTATTATTATGAAGATTTGTAACAACAAGCAGAGTCCCGAACGGAAGATTAGGATGAGCCGCGGTTAACTGAGACGAATCAAAGATTTCCCCCGACGCTGTCGGACGTCCCTCAAACTCCCTGCCATACCAGGAAGCGATTCCTTCCTGCCGAACCTCAGCCGAGCCCGAAGGGCGAAGGTTCCCCTCACGAGAGCTCTCAGTTTGCGTCTGCGCCAAAGCCGGAAAAACCGCCGTTACAAATAGAACGATTAAAATAAAATATATCTTTTTCATGCTTTATTATCGGCATATTCCAGGATTAAAAAGACAAAAAAAGACGCCGAATAGTCCAGCGTCTTGTAAAATTAAAAAAAGTCTGGCGGCGACCTACTTTCCCACGACTTAGAGGCGTAGTATCATCGGCGCAGGAGGGCTTGACTTCCGTGTTCGGAAAGGGAACGGGTATGACACCTCCGCAATAACCACCAGGCATATTACACGATATTATAGCTAAAGAAACCGCAGGTTTAATTAGCAAGGAACAATAATATGGT
>Ga0209755_10002387_pt1 | contig 25972 bp, 32 predicted proteins | sample TergutCo191P1_FD_187301 | JGI IMG/M metagenome (GOLD analysis project Ga0209755, IMG submission 187301) | Cornitermes sp. P1 segment gut microbial communities from Petit-Saut dam, French Guiana - Co191P1 (SPAdes) (version 2) | ecosystem: Host-associated > Arthropoda: Insects > Digestive system...
CCGTAAAACAATGAAATTTCTCGTCCAATGACTGGATTGCACGCGGAAAATCACCGCTTTGCAATGACGAGGCTGTTTGTTTGGTCTAAGATGGAGTAATTTTTAATTTCGTTACAACCTTAATGACGATGCGATGTTTGAATTCAGCACGATGTTGCTTCAGTGAGGACGGATAGCGGGTGCGGGGGTATGATTTCTGCCAAAACCGCACGCCGAATCTACTTCCCTTTATTCAGCCTCGCACGATATTTTTCATTCATTCCCTTAACGTGAAATATGGTTTTAGTATTCTTTGCAGGATAGTCAATTTTAGAAATAATAAGGTGTTCTTCAAAACAATGTATGGCAACAATGGCAATACATACGGATAAATGCCAGTTTACATAGCTAGCCGCATTATAACCCGCCGCATTTAGTATAAAGTAAATTATAGTGCCAAGAAAAAGAAGCATAACAACTGTTTTAGCAAGAACTGTGTGAACAAAGAAAACCTTGCCGTGTTTCACATATGCAGTAATGCCGGTTGTAAATTTCAGGCTTAATGCAATGATTAGTGCCGGGACTAACACCGGCCAAATGTCCATAGCTGTCGCGATTACCCCGATGCCTGCCGCTATCATAAATAAATCCGCAAGGGTATCGATGTCCGCACCAAAGTTAGTTGCTCCGCCCTTAATTCTACGGGCAAGAGGTCCATCAATCATATCAGATACAGCACCAAGGAAAAAGCAAATCATTGCAGCGGGGTGGAAAGGAGTGTCGATGATGCCTATTATCACAAAGGCGATGGTAAACAAAAATCGAGAGAACGTAACTATATTTGGTATATGTCGTGCTTTCATAAAAAATCTCACTTTATGTGTTGTATTTGGAGAGCATACAGGAGCTATTTTGTTAGTTTATTTATTTCTCGTCGCCTGCTCGCGTGGCATGATATTTCTCGTTCAAGCCCTTAACATGAAAAATTGTTTTAGTGTTCTTTTCAGGATATTCAATTTTTGCAACAATAAGATGCTCTTCAAGGCAGTGAACAACAACCATTGCAATACACACAACCAAATACCAATTCAAAAAACTGCCTGCGTTAAGCCCTGCTGTATGTAAGATAAAGTAAATATTAGCTCCCAAGAAAAGCAACATAATAACTACTTTTCCAAGAACGGTATGAGTGTAGAAAACTTTGCCATGCTGAATTTTTGAAGTGATTCCCGTGGTAAACTTTAGCCCTAGTGCGACAAGCACTGCAGGAAAAAGCAAGGGCCAAATGTTCATAGCAGGTATAATCAAAGCAACACCGGCGGCAACCATTACAAGGTCAATGTTTGCATCAAGGTTTGCGCCAAGGTCAGTCGCTCCGCCCTTGATTTTGCGGGCAAGTGGTCCGTCGATTAGGTCGGTCATTCCTCCCACGAAAAAGCATAGCATGGCGGCAGGATGAAAAGGGCTGTCGATAATGCTTATTGCCACGAAGGCAATGGTGAATAGCAATCGTGAAAAGGTCAGCATGTTTGGTATGTGTCGTGCTTTCATAAGAAAATCTCGCTTTGTGTTATAATATTTTTAGAGCTGTAAGTTAATACCGAATTAAGGGGGAAAGTTACATTTTGAGAAATGGGGCACGCGAAACGGCTGTAAGGAAATATATCCATAACATAATTTGCGTAGCAAGTTTTCAACCTAAAGAAAACCCATAAAACACCTTGGGGCGTTGCCCCAACCCCCACTTAGGAACTTTTTGAAAAAAGTTCCTAAGAACCTCAAAAACTTTGGTACAAAATCATGAAATGCTTTTGTGAGAAAAAGTTTTTGTTCCACCTTTTTTCAAAAAGGTGGTCGGGTGTGGGGTGAAACCCCACGACCTTGATCTTTTTCTATAGTCTGTAATTTGCATAGCAAATTTTCCTTAATTCTTCATTCTTCATTCTTAATTCTTCATTTACCTGTATCTCCGCTTAACAAACACCACAGCACCAACAATCATCACTGCAAGAGGGACAACAGCACTGAGAATAATCATCCATGTGTTGGCTTGCCCGTCGGTGATAATAAGCTCTTGTGTTGCGAACCCGCGCGGAGGAATTGAAGGCACACGTTCGTCCACGTTATCCGAAACGGTGGCGCGAAGTGCTGCCCACATAATATCGTTGTTAGCAAAGGCAGGGCTGTCAAGGTCAACAAATTCGTTGGTGATAAAGCTGGAGCTACCTCCTGCAATAACATGAACATAGTGGGTGTCAAAGCCAAGTGCTGCGTATATCTCTTCACGGGAAACAACCAACAAAGGCTCGTATCGCAGGCGTTCGCCGCTAAGACTTGTAGCATCCCGGGAAGTTGTGAGAATAGGTGCAACATGCATTACTCTGTTAGGGTTTATGGACGCCTGACGAAAATCAATAGTGCGTGCATTACGCATTGCAGCTGGCGGAGGGGATGACATGGCGCGCATTCCTGCGTGAAAACTTGCTCCAAGTGAGCTTTGCTCTGGTTGCACATAGGTGGCAAAAAAGCCGTGTCCGCCCTCAAGCATTGCGTTGGCGGCACTTTCGATAACTCGTTCGTTACGGAAGTAGATGCCCCGCTCCTCAAGCAGTCCCTGTAACTCCGGCAGGCGAACAATGTTTGGGTCATAGTCCAGGAATACCATAAGATTTCCTTGTTGTTCTTCAAGAAAATTTTGCAATGCCGCAATTTCGTTCACCACACCACGAACCCCATGGAAGTCCATTCGTGGATTGTTCACGATAATCAGCCTTGCTCGCGGGTCAATCTCTTCTTCCATCAGGTTAATACTACGCACCTCGAACCCTGCAATTTCAAGCAATTCACGAAAGTTTGATATGCTTGGGTCGTCGTAGGAAACCTCGCCATGTCCAACGGTGAAGTAGGCAATAGCATCTGAGGTGGCAAGAGCAATCATGGATGTGGTGAAGCGGCGTTCTCCCACAAACACTGATGTTTCTTGCCCTGCGAAAAAGCCTTCAATGGCATGGATGCGGAACTGTCCGCTTGTCGCCTGAATCACAACATCTGTAGCGCGAACTGTGGCGTTAATGGAGTGTGCCACAAATGGGCGCACCAAGTCCGGGCGGGTAATGGGGTCAATATATCGTACAGTAACAAAATCAAAGATTTGTTGATACCGCAGTGCTAAGGTGTGTACGCGGTGGAGTCTGATATCGGCTGTATGCTCGATACGGTCACGCTCCTGCATAAACACAATTTCAAAATGCTCACCTTCGCCGATTAGGTCAGCGAAAACATCGTGTGTAATATCCGAAATCTCGTATATGTCCGAGTCGGATAAATCAAGTCGGAAAAACCACGAGTTTTGCAAGGACAGGGAAGTGACAAGCAGGTTCACTGCCAGCAATAGGGCGATAAACGCCACAGAAAATAGCACGGAAACCGAGCCGTATTTGAATTTTTTGTTTTGTGTTAGTTTCATATTTTGCTCCTAATTCCACCGTTTTTTCTCGTACACCCGTATGGTCAAAAAGATAAAGACAGCCGCAACGGAGATATAGTACAAAATCGCTTGCAGGTCAAAAAATCCAAATGAAAACAGGTTAAAGCGGGCAAGAAGTGAAAACCAGTTAAATATGCCGCGTAAAAATGCCGAGTTAATAAGGTCGTTAAACAGGTTCATACCAACGAATGCCAGCAAAACGGACATAGTTGAAATAGCGGCGATAAACTGATTTTCTGTCAGGGCTGAAAAAAACACCCCGATTGCCACGCACGCCGCCCCGATAAGCAGCAGACTAATCATCGAGCCAAGGAATATGGCGAAGTTTGGCGAGCCGTACATTGCTAAAATGAAAAAATTCAGGCTGGCAACACCAAGCACAATTGCGAACATAGTGTACGCCGCAAGGTATTTCGCCACAACTATCTTAAATAGCGGCACCGGCGCTGACAGCAAAAGCTGTTCGGTACGCATTTTCTTCTCTTCGGTGAAAACTTTCATGGTGAGGATTGGCACAAGTAGCACCAGGGCAAGAATTAGCCAGTAGAAATAGCCATGAATGTTGCTGTTACGCCCAAGGCGCAGGGTGTTCACCGAAAACAGCACTCCATTCACTGCAAGAAAAAGTGCGATGAACACGTACCCGATGGGGGTAATGAAGTATGAACGGATTTCTTTCTTGAATATTGCTAACATGAGGGGTCTCCTTGATTTAAGGTCAAAAGATAAGGTCAAGGTCGCAGAAAACTTTCCCGCAAAAGTTTTCCACACCTTTCAAAAACTTTAGTAAATTATATGAAATTGTAGGGGCGGGGTTTGTGTCTGCTCAACCTTTAAGTGCAGACTTCTCTATGAAGCAGACTGCGATTTCCCACGCTTCTTCCTGGGCGCAGGCTGACCCGACTCGTTCACTGCCGAGATAAACACATCTTCAAGGCTCATGCCGATGGCCTCTAATCCAATTAGCGGCCAGCCGTTTTTGGCAAGAGTGCCAAACAGCATTTTCCGCATATCTAACCCCGGGTCGGTTTCGATGATGTAGGTGGTGCTGTCCATGTCAAAGTTGCCGCTGACCTCCGCGTAGCGGACACCTGACAAGCCCCTCAGGGCGGCGAGAACCTCCTTTTCAGGCCCGCAGATTTTCGCTGACAGGCGGCGGTTGCCCTGTGCAATGCGAGAGATTTCCTCTGTCTTTTCGTTTGCCACAATTGTTCCCTTGTGGATGATGACAATGCGGTCGCACACCGCCTGCACCTCCGGGAGGATATGGGTGGACAGAATGACTGTATGTTTTCGCCCAAGGTCTTTGATAAGGTTGCGGATTTCGATAATCTGCTTTGGGTCAAGCCCTATTGTAGGCTCGTCAAAGACAAGCACCGCAGGATTGTTCACAAGTGCCTGTGCAATGCCCACCCGTTGGCGGTATCCCTTTGACAGATTGCGAATTACCCGGTCGTACACGTCGGTGATACGGGTGACTTCGCAGATTTCCGCAAGGTGCTTTTTGATATTCAGCTCACACCCTTTTAGCCCTGCCACAAATGTGAGGTACTCCCGCACAGTCATGTCAAGGTAGAGGGGAGGGTGTTCAGGCAGGAATCCTATCTGTCGCTTGGCGGCGATTGGGTCGGCAAGAATGTCAATGCCTCCCACCATGGCAACCCCGCTGTCGCAGGACAAAGTCCCGCACAGAATGTTCATGGTGGTGCTTTTTCCTGCGCCGTTTGGTCCAAGAAATCCAAGGACTTCCCCCTCGCCAACTTCAAAGGATATTCCGTTCAGGGCACGGATTTCGCCGTACCGTTTGGTTAGGTTTTCGATTTTAATCATGGTTTCTCCGTGGATGGGTGGTTATGTTTGTGTAGCCAACTTCGTGGGTTGTAATAAATATATCGGCGAATTTCGCTGTGTTCTGTGGTATTGCGAATAATGCGGTCACGAAAACTACGTTGCCAAAAACCATAAATACCGATTTCTTTTGTAGTTTGGTATTTCAAAAAACCAACAATCGAACTCAGCGTAGGGGCGGGGTCAACCCGCCCGTTGTTATCTATGATTACAATCATATGAACATGGTTCGGCATAACGACATATCTGTCAATTATTACACTTTCGTATTTTTGTGGCAACGATTTAATTGCAGTATCAACAATTTTTCCGTAGATGGATAGTTCAACGTATGGGGTTTGTTCGGTTGGCGGGCGGGTAGACCCCGCCCCTACGACTGTACCCAGAATTTTGTGCATACCTTTGACATTAAACGTCACAAAATACGCACCGTTTCGTGAATAATCGTACTTATCCCATCTTGTTGGCTTGCGTTTGGGGAGGTTAGTCATACCTCACTCCCTGCACTCACACTCGCAAGCACATTTGCGAAATTCTTCAATTGTACATTCTTGCATTGCAATATGGTGGGCATCGTTCCCAATTGCTACCCCACAAATCTCCAAGTTTTCGTCAATTCTTATCCGCTCGAAAAAATTTTCCAGTTCAGCGACCATTTTGTGTTCTCCTGTGTGTGGGTGGTTTATATGCGGATGGCAGGTTGTCGTCCCTACGGGTGTGGTGCGAATTTTCCATGCCCGTCTGTTTGTGCGGCACCGCCATACCCAAGCCTCCCTCTCCGAGGGAGGTGGCTTGCAGGTGCTTTTCCCGCAAGACGGAGGGAGTTGCGACACCAAAAGTTAATGCTCCATCTACCTCTTACGCACACCACTCCTCCCGTCATGGGCAAAGCCAGCCCATGCCACCCTCCTCGGGGAGGAGGGCTTGGGTGCTGTGGAGTGTGGTTTTGGTTGGGATTTGTTGTGCCGTCGCGCTCCCCCCTGTCCCTGCGGGACATCCCCCCTCACAGGCGAGGTGGGCATAAGGAAATATTTAGGCTGTTCCCATTCAGCGGGTCGCCGAGGGCGTCGATCCCTACAGGACAACAATGCCCTTCGTCTGCATAAGCTCCGCTTTTGCTTATCTAAAGTTTTGAGGGGTGTGGGGAACTTTTTCAAAAGTTCCCTGCGATTTTGACCTTGCCCTTATTCTGCATTTTTAATTCTTCATTGCCCTTTTCACCCCAGCCACAATGCCAGCCGCATCAATGCCAAAGCGGGCGGCAAGCTGTTCACGTGTGCCCACTTCGCCGAATGAGTCCTTGATTCCCACCCGCACAAGAGGGGTGGGCTTCATCTCGCCCAACGCCTCTGCCACAGCAGAACCAAGTCCGCCGTTCACGTTGTGATTCTCTGCCACCACTACAGCACCGCACTCTGCCGCCGCAAGGACAGCCTCGCGGTCAAGGGGGGCGATGGTGAACATATCAATCACCGTGGCGGAAATGCCTTCTGCCGCAAGGTCTTGTGCGGCGATAAGCGCCTGATGCACGCAGTATCCCGATGCGATGATGGCAACATCCTTGCCCTCTCGGAGCAAGGCGGCCTCCCCCAGTTTGAACTGACTGCCCTCCGGGTACACAGCCTCGCTTACCTTGCGGCACAGGCGAATGTAGGTGCAACCGGGAGCATCTTTGATTTGCGGTAACAGGCTTGCCAGCATGGTAATGTCCGTCGGCTCGACGATGGTCATGTTCGGTATAGCCCGCATGAGCGCCACATCCTCGAAAGGCATATGTGTGCCACCGTTCCCCGCCGCCGTCACCCCCGGGTCAGAGCCGATAATCTTCACATTTTGCTGTGAGTAGGCGCAGGAGATGAATATTTGGTCATAGGCTCGGCGGGCGGCGAACGCCCCGAAGGTGTGGGTGAAGGGAATCTTGCCCATGGCGGACAGCCCGGCGGCAACACCCATCATGTTCGCCTCCTGAATGCCGCAGTTTATGGTGCGGTCGGGAAATGCATCCATGAACGAGCGGGTACTCATGGAGGCCATCAGGTCGCTGTCCATGAGGTATATGCGGTCGTCGGTTTTCGCCATTTCGGCAAGCCCTGCGGCAAAGACTTTCCGCATTTCGCCGCGGTCGATTTCGATTGTTGGGTTGGGTGTGTATTTGATCATATTGTGTCCTTTATAGGGTCAAGAAATAAGGCCAAGGGCGCAGAAAATTGTTGTGGCAAACCCTCTAACTCGACCAAAATGATGTAACGTGAATACGCCAGCCATTGCGTAAATATATGGGCGGGATTATCTGTGAACCTTCGTCCCAAGCTCTGCCGTAGTTAAAAGAGAATGTCGCAGAACTTCTGCCACGAAAGGGTGCTTCAATACGCTCGGAATCAAAAAAACTAACATACAGTCCTATTTCCCCAGTGTGTTCCGCATTGCCCCATGTGCCTATCATAGCATACGGAATTTCTTCAAAAATAGCGTTAAGTGCGGAATATAGCTCATCGGTCATCCAGTCAATATTTCTCTGTTCTTCATCCCAAGACGAACTTATATCACTACCATACGGACAACTCCAAAAAGTCATGCCATATCTTCCGGCACTTGCATTTCGCTCCATAAACGGCGAAGAAAGTATTGTTTCAAAATGTTCAAGGTTTCTGTCAAACAGAGCTACAAACTCGTTTTCATATAATTCCCAAACTCGGCGTGCTTCTTGATACAAGGCGCGGTCGCCTGAGAACAATCCGCAGGCGGTAAGCAACAAAACAGATAAGATAATAATTGTCAAAAGTAAAAGTTTGATTGTTTTCATAATCCTACCCCGCAAATCCCCGTTTGTGCAACTGATGTGTCCGAATATTCAGCTCAACATCCGCCTCGTCCCACAATCGCAGTTCCCAGGGAAAGAGCCAATTCGACTTATTTTTGAAATACACGTGCAAACCGCGGTAGTCGTCTTTGTCGCGGAAATACCAGTTCTTCAAGCCAAATTCCTCTTGCCAGCCGTCAAGGAGTTCGATGATTTGCTCCAGTTCTTCCGCCGACAAAATCATCCGTGCGCCAAAAATATCATTCATCCAGTTGTTTACAGGATATTTGTCAGCGTTTTCGCTGTATCGCTGGATTTTATCCAAAATGCTTTCGGAAGTCTTGACACGATAGTAATATGTGATACCGTCGAGGTCATGTTTCACCAGATAGTCGTTGATACTTTCGTGCAAATTAAGGCGATACCGCAGAATATGCTCAGTCGGCACGGCGGTGCGGGAAAGATTTATCTTCTCCACTTTGCCGGTGTCAAAATAATCCTGTGAATATTGCGAGTGGATAGCGTTGATGACGCTGACAAGTCGTTTTGTTTTTTCAATGTTGTTCATGGATTTTGTCCTGTGTAGGGGCAGGTCTTGTGACTGCCCGTTTGTTGGGTGCAGATTGCTGTGCCTGCAAGTGTGGTGGTAAAATGCACTTTTCTTACGGTCGCACCAACTCCACTTCGTACCCATAATTCCGTAGCAGGTATATAATGCTGTCATCGCCCACAAAATGTGCAAGCCCAACAACGAAAAACACATCTTTGCCGTCTGCCATGTATTGCCGTGCCACCGCCGTCATTTCAATGTCACGCTGTATCATCATGGCGTTGTTGTACTCTTCGGCAAGATGGGGTGGCACATCGGACATCTCGCTTTCCAACAATGCCAATATTGCATAATAGTCACCCTCTTGCCACGCTAGGAATAATTCAAGAATCGCCTCGGCACTTTCGTCAAAATAATGGACCGCACTCTGTAGCATTAGTGTCCACAGTTCGGTGGAAAAGTCCACCATCATTTGCATTTGCGAGTCCATGGATTCAACTTCCAACACTTCCATGCCGCGTGCCATTGCCGCATGAATAAAGTGCATATCAACGCCATAGTCTGCGGACAGCCCTGCACGGCTCACGGAAATTTCGCCAATTGTAGAGTGCCACATGGCAGGTCGCATTCTATCCATTGTATTAAGCAAAAAAGCAGGGGTGTTGTTGTCGGTAAGTATCTCCACCAGCTGTGCGTGCAACTCTTCCCCAATGTCGTCCACGATGGTTCGCCCTCCGGTGTACACCATCATTGCGGACATTCTCATCACAGCGGCCATGTCATTTGCAAAAGCGTATATATCAACCTCCACCGCAAGATAATCGCTACGCTCGAATGCATTCATAACAAAGTCGGGTAGCGGGTAAATCGAACTATCCCCCACATGAATCGAACCGAAAAGGTACATTCCCTGCCCGTCGGGCGAAGTCACGCGCCACATTAAAGGGGTAATGTCAGATGGGGTGCCGGGTGTATCATTGCCCAGTGCTGGGTATCTTTCGTTTTCCGTCGCAGGGTCGCTCCCGCTCCCACAGCCGATTAGTGCCACAAGAATAAATATTGCCACCAGCAGAATTGATAGGATTTTTTTCATTTTGGGGTATCCTTTGTTGTTTTGCAGGGATAATACTCTGCCCGTCCGTTGGTTAGAACACACTTGATACGGGGTGGTAAAATGCCCTTCACTCTCCGCACTTCACTCTTGCTTGCTTGCTTCCACCATTTCCGCCGTCACCGTGTTGCTATGACTGCTTACTTGCCCCTCGAACTGGGGTACACCTTTGCCTTTGATGGTGTTCAGCACGATAATCGAAGGCTTGCCCTCCGCTGTTTTCGCTATGGCGATAGCCTCACGGATGGCGTCGGTGCAATGTCCGTCAATAGTCTGTGTATGCCAGCCGAAAGCGGCGAATTTCTCCCCAATGTCGCCCAAGTCGCATATCTCGGCGGTTGTGCCGTCAATCTGCATTCCGTTGTTGTCCACAAAGGCGATGACGTTGTCCAAGCCCCCGTGAGCAGCGAACATAGCCGCCTCCCAAATCTGCCCCTCTTGTAGCTCCCCGTCGCCCATCAGGGCGTAAATCCACGAGGGTAGCTTGTCTACTCGGGCGGCGATTGCCATGCCAACGGCACAGCTAAAACCCTGCCCCAGCGAGCCTGCGGTCATGTCCACCCCAGGGGTTCGGTTCATGTCGCAATGGCTGGGCAGGCGACTGCCGAATCTGTTCAAGGTAAGCATTTCCTCCGTGGGGAAGTACCCTCGCAGGGCAAGAGCGGCGTACAGCGCCGGCCCGCAATGCCCCTTTGACATGACAAAGCGGTCACGCTCCTGCCAGTCGGGGCGGGCGGGGTCGATATTCATTTCGCCGAAGTACAGCACCGCCATTAGCTCCGCAATGGACAGCGAGCCGCCCACGTGTCCCACTCCTGCGGCGTGAATGCCACGGAGCAGGTGGTAGCGGATTTCAGCAGATTTTTCGGTTAGGTTGGTGGTAATATTGGACATAGTAACTCCTAAGGAAGGGGGATGAGGTCAAAAGAAAGGTCAAAAACTTTTTAACAATACTCAAAAAACTCCAATGATTCCCCGTCAGGACCATTGAAAAACACGTTTTTCACGCCGCCGCAAATGGGCAGGCTGTTAATCGCACCTGCATCAATCTCGATGCCGTTTTCTTTAGCGGCGGCAACAGCCTGTTCAACGCTGTCCACAATCACCGCAATGTGCATTCCTGCGCCGTACACGCCGTCAACGCTTTTACCAACAAGCTCGATAATGCACGTGCCTGCCGACAAAAACGCAAGCCGAACCCCGTCCGGGGTGGTCTCTTCGCTGTCTAAGGTAAAGCCAAGCCGCTGATAGAAGTCGATTGACTTGTCCATATCTGCGGCGAATACGCCTATGTGAGCAAGTCCGGTAATGTTTGGTTTCATGTGTTTTTTCCTTTATTATTTATTTCCTTTTGATTGATTATGCGTTTTGCACAGCATTTGGCAGTTGTCTGCACTTGTCGTTCCGCCTTTGCTCCAAGCGGTTACATGGTCTGCGTCCATCTCTTTCAGTTCCCATATTTTTGCCTTGTTTGCATCATGTCCAACAGCACAAAGAGGGCAATTGGACGTACCCGCCGCCTTTGCAGTCTCTGTTTGCCTATGATACACCGATTTTTTCGTTGGTTCGTCAAACACACGCACTTCCAACAGTTTTGTGTCAACTTCGCCGCCTAAAACATACTCAAAAATTCCGCTACGCCGCTTAATATAAGCATCGCCGTAAAGTCGCCGCACGCTTTCTGACACTTTCGCCGAGTCATATGGTTGCTTGCCGTATTTCTCGTACAAACGCCCCCACTCTAACCCCTGCATTTCTTTTTCTACATCAAAAAACACACCCGAAACCCAGTCAATAACTGTGGAAAAGTAGGTTTTCAGTTCATCAATTTTATCGTCATGTCGGTGTGCCGACATATATTCCTCTTTGGTTTGCCCCTTTGCGGCGGCAACCCACGATAGGGCGGTTGACAAGTAATCTTGACGATTAGCAGCGCCTTTGATATAAAAACTCCATTTTTGTATGTTTGAATTTTGTGAATTGCTGAACACTTCTCTCGCCAAAGTCACAAACTGACCAGAATAAATAGCGTTTAACAACTCCTGTTCGTTCAATGGCACACCTGCAATGTTAATAGTCTTAAACCATTCTTTAATTTCGCTTTCTGTTCCCTTGCAATGGTAAACGAGTAGATTGCTGTCCAAAATTTTAGTGCGATTTTCAGGTGTTAGGGAGTTGAAATTTTGCATATATCCATTTTCGTCAATAACCGAAAATTTTCCAGTAACAAAACGCCCTATAGAAGTAATTCGTTGCTGTCCGTCCAACACTTCATATGTATCCGCCGAAGTGTCGTTGAAATAAAGCAAGCCAATAGGTAGTTCCGCTGAAATTCCGGCTGAATAGTCAGCTTGCCGGATAAGCCAAAAGGACCCTTTCCCTCAAGTTCGTTGTAAATAAACCCCGCAACCATTTCAGAAACTTTATATTTTGTTAATCTTGTTTTCATTATGTGTCACTCAACTTTCTGATAAATATGCGTTTATAAACCATTGTCGCAATTCCGTCTACATACATTCCTGCGGTTGGGTTGCCTTCTCGATATGAACCTTTTCCACCTGCTGCATAGTAATCATCCACGAACGTTTGCGTTAATCCGCTTGTTGTTTTATATTCATCACTCACCAATCCGTTGTCACTTGTACCTAAAATCTCGAATTGACTTGGGCAATATTTATCTAAAAATGAGATTGGCACGCCCATTACACCATCATAATCAGACGGAATTACATCTGTGAACGGCACATCTATGGCATCGTAGTTTTCGTATCTATCATAGTTGTTTTTGTCGCGAAAATCTTTATATTTACTAAACCGAAGATTGTCCTCTGCAGTCATTAGAACCAGCGGTTGGTGGCGGCGCCCATGGTCAAGGTTTGTAAACCAATTTGTATTCCCCAATTTTTGAATAGTTCCGCCTGGCACAATGTATTCCCTTGCCCCTGAACACACACCCAACCAAACCTTATTATCCTTAATTAGCGGAAACACTTCTTTATAAGTAATCGCGTTCATGTTGCCGATAACAAGAAACTGCTTTCCTGCGTCCATAATCCATGCCATAAACTCACGGAACAGGGAAAACGGCGGGTTTGTGACGATAATGTCTGCCTGGTCGCGTAGCGCGGTCACTTCTGCACTGCGAAAGTCCCCGTCCCCTTTCAGACGGGTCAGGGTGTGCTTTGTGTTCGCCATCAGCCATTCCACATCTCGCAGGTCAACCGAATTGTCCCCATTGTAATCTTTCAGCTCGGTAACTTCGATTTTGTGCGGCACTTTGGTGGTCTTGTCCTCTTCCGGTTCGGTATCAAACAAGGTTATTTGTGTGCTGGCAATGGGAGAGCCATCATAACAAGTGGCAATCAATTTTTTCAGCTTAAAATTGTTAAAGTTCACCGCAAAAAACTTTAAAAGTTACTCTCGTATGGGTCATCACAAGGACAAAGAATAGTTTTGCCTGCAAAAACATTCGGGTCATATTCAAGATAAGCGTTCACTTCCTTTTCAATGTCCGCCCATTGGGTGTAAAACTCGTCGTTTTTCGCCTTTTTAGCTTTAGTTAAATTGCTGTTTGCCATGCCGACTCTCCCTCTCTTTGTTGTTTTTGCCTCTCTTACTCCACCACCACGGCGGTGCCTGAGCCTTTGAACATCAAAATCGCACCTTGACCCATCATCTCATAGTCAATGCTAACGTCAATAATGGCGTTCGCACCAAGGCGTTTTGCCTCTGCGACAAGTTCCGCCATGGCGATTTCACGGGTTTTGATTATCATTTTTTCGTGGGTAGACGAACGCCCACGGACAAAAGCGCGCCCGGACGCAACCATTCCGCGGGTAAAGCCGGCCCCCTCTGCAACCTGCGCAAATACTGGACCTTTGTACTCGATAATTTTCTTGCCTTCTAAAATTGGTGTTGTTACTACTAACATGGTGTTTCTCCTTTGGGTAATTTCATGATATTTGATTATAAATAACTTCGCCGTTTTCTTTTATGTGTTCCAAAAAGCCACTGGAATCGCACCTTTCGTCCAACATGTGGGGTTCAATGTAAGAATTCACTTCCCAAGCCAATCCCACAAGCTCCGACGCAGTACCAAGCCAATCACCGTTATAATTATTGAAAACAATAGCAATGTCAATATCGCTGTGTTCGTGTGGCGTGCCGTTGGCGTATGAGCCAAACAATATGACAGACTTAGGGTTCAAGGTTTTGCGTACTGTGTCAGCATATTGGACGGCTATTTCTCTAACTTTACTTTTATCCAACATAAAAAATCCTCGGTGTCCAGTAATAATTTCTCGCAAAATTCTTTTGTCAACGATTGCCGTAGTATTTCTTTGTGTTCTGGGTATCTTCCCTCTATGTGTAGAGGTGTTAGTCTTTTTAGCAAGTCTTTTTGTTCCATAGATAGTTCGTCAAACACTTCACTTAAATCCGCTAACCTCTTCAAATCATGTGTTTTCGGAGGGATTTCGGCGGTTTTGTTTGCAACTGCTGCTTTTAGTGCTTTTTCGGCGGTTAAGTGACAAAAGAAAGCGGCGTGCAACAGGCGGTCAAGACCTATAAGTCCTTTTGCCGTAACCAAATCTTCGTCACATAAGTCTAACCAGTAGTCAACTTTTTTGCTCATTTCAATCGTCCTTTTCAGATATAGTGCGAATGACCACGCTTTCGACTTCGGCTAACATTATTCGCAAACCCTTTGCTCCGTCTCGCACGTCACAATATGCTCCACGCTTCTCGGCATATTTATCAACTTTTCGGCGAAAAAAGCAGGGTATGCGGTGTGGTTTGCGAATTCGCAAATTGGTATCCACTTCACAAATTCCTTGCCGTCGGCGGTTTTGCTGTCGCAGTATGTTTCTTGTGTGCCACGGGACTTCATTAGGAAATAAAAGGCAACCTCGTGGCACTCTCGACCCTCCAGCGTACCTTCCTGCATAACGAAAAGGTTTTCGTGAATAAAAGCCAGTCGGTCAATTTCGTATGTTACGCCTGTTTCTTCAAAAACCTCACGAACAATGGCTTCTTCAGCCGTTTCGCCGTGGTGGACGCCGCCCCCAATTGAATACAGAAAGCCCACACCCTCGTTGCCCGCCATAAGCACACAGTCGTTTTCTATGATTATGGCGCAAGCCCGCAACCGAAACCATTTGTTGTCGTTGGTGAAACATATGTCGTGGGTGGGCATGGGGGGCTCCTTGGGAGGTGTTTGTATTTTACGCAGACAGTATGCCGCCATTCACACTCAACCTACTCCCACTGCCAAGTGATAACATCAATGGTCAACTCGCCGGTTGCGGCGTCATATGTTCGCCGTGTCCATGTTTCTTCCCAGTCGAAATGCCTGTCAACCATTTTCACAAGGACAAATTCGCCATCTACATATTTATAGTAAGCCGATACGCTCCACACTACATTAAAATCAGAAAGATGGGCAGGCAAGTCAAGACCAAGGCCACTTCTATTTATAGGCACAAAAAAGTTTAGCAAGTTTTGGTCAATGTTTGGAGAAATAGCCGGCCATCTTAAATCTTGCTCTTCCGTGTTATTAAGATTCACATTGGCAAACTCTACAAGAGTGGAGAAGTTATCCACAATATCGGTCAACTGTTCATTCAATACAAAGCCCCTAATATTGCTATCCCATAAGAAATAATAACGCGACACAAATAGTAGCTCAAAATGCTCCGACTGGCGTGGCAAGCCAAAATCCACATAGCCATCAAAATTGAAATCACCAAATTGAAACATTTCAAACAAAAGCCAACTGCCTTCGATTTGTTGAATTTCCTCGCCATCTTCACAGTAAACAGTAATTAAATACGCCTCTTGTGAATCGACAGCCCATGATGGAGCGTTTTCCATAATTTCAAATGATAGCGCTCGAGTGGATAGCCTCACCTCCATGCCGGCGGTTGGCACATCATGGAAGGTAATCGTGTTCTTGTTTTGGGACACTTTAACTTGCTCATCTTGATAAGAATTGTTGTCAATGTCATCACAGTTGTCGGCATTGTCTGGCGGATTGACTTCGTTATCGCTATAGGGATAGTTGTCGTCCGCATTACCTACCCCGCATGACGAAAGGGCAAACAAAGTCAGCAAGGCGATAATAATGCATAGGTGTGTTTTCATACCGGGTACTCCTTTTGGGTGTATTTGCATTTTACGCCGATAATATGCCACATTGCGATTTCGCACTATCATTGTACACCGTATCAGGGCAAATGTCAATGCAATTGTATGGGTCGCGGACAAGAGAAATATCAAAGGCAAGCGTGCCGTTCATAATGGTGCAAAGATTTTTGAAATTGTTAATATCGTGTATCTTTTCAAACACACCGCCCTCTCCCAAAACCCAAGAACAATCGTACAGCTTTATCTCGCCGCTGTCATAATATAAATACACTTTGAAGTCATCTGTGGGTAGCACTTGGAATATTTTTGGTCGTAACATAGCATTTCTCCTAACTTAAAGGCTTGATTTTCTTAAACTCTTTGCTATTCCAAATTTGCATAAGTTCGTCTTTGTGTAACTCATACCAAGCAAGGACAAGTCTTGCTTGTCTGGAGGGAAGTGTTCCTTTAATAAATGCACCTTCGTTCAAATCAAATAATGCCTCAACTCCATTGTAGGTTGCATGAAAGTGCGGCGGGTTATGCTCGTTGAAGTACATTGTTATAACAATTCCATCAAAACGGGATATTTCAGGCATTACGCATTCTCCTTTGATTCAATATAGCAAACGACCGCATGGGTTTTTCCTCTCGGAAACTAACCTTTCTAAAAAAGTTGGAATAACAACTTTTGGCTTTTGCCACACACGAGCGGGGGCAAGCCCCGCCCCTACATGAAACCGTGGTGTTGGATATATTGCGGTGATACCGCGAGGGCGGAGTTTCCCCCGCCCCTACGCATGGATTATTACGAATTTGTCGGGTCAACAGGACCATTGATATTCACGTTGGTACTGCTGATATTCTCACGCATCTTCGTGTCCGCTTGGCGGTTTTGCACGTTTACATAGTCCATAATGCCGATATTGCCCGCTTTCAGAGCTTCGGCGAACGCCATTGGTACGGCGGCCTCTGCCTCCACGACTTTGGCGCGCATTTCTTGCTCGGCGGCTTGGGCGGCGGCACGACGCTCTTCCGCTTTGGCTTGGGCGATAAGTTTATCCGCTTCCGCTTGCTCGATTTGCAGGCGAGAGCCGATATTTTTGCCCACGTCCATGTCCGCAATGTCAATGGACAAAATCTCGTAGGCAGTTCCCGAATCAAGCCCTTTGTTCAGAACGGTTTCCGAGATGATATGCGGGTTTTCCAGCACCGCTTTGTGGGTTTTCGCCGAACCGATAGTGGTAACGATACCCTCGCCAACACGGGCGATAATCGTTTCTTCACCTGCTCCCCCAACCAGTTTGTCAAGGTTGGTGCGAACGGTAATTTTTGCGGTGGCACGAAGCTCAACCCCGTCAATTGCAACCGCAGATACCCCCGGTGTGACGATGATTTTCGGGGTAACGCTCATGCGTACCGCCTCGAAAACATCCCGCCCTGCCAGGTCAATGGCGGTGGCACGCTCGAAAGATAGCTCAAGATTGGCACGTTGCGCCGCAATAAGGGCATCAACAACATTGTTCACCCGCCCACCGGACAGCAGGTGAGATTCCAGCTGGTTTTGGTCAAGGGCAAGTCCTGCCTTGCGTGACTTAATCAGCGGCTCGATAACATGGGCGGCGCGAACACGACGCAGACGCATTCCCACAAGGGAAAACATCTTTACTTTTACCCCGGCAGAGCTTGCGGCGACCCATAGGCGAACAGGAACGAAATTTAGGAAAATCGTGACCAAGGCAATGCCAGCCACAATGGCGATACCGGCGATAATCAAGCCGGCATCAATGTCGTACAGCCCCGAAAGGGGGAATTGCAGAAAATTAAACATAATGTTTCTCCTTGTTGTGCGTTTGCACAGGTTTTATTGTTTTATAAAGAAAATATCATTCACGGCTGAATTTTGTGCGTGGAAAATCATTCATAGTCAACACTTCATCACTTGACTCGGCAACAAGATTGCTTATTTCTTCCAAAAATTTAAGTTCTTTTTTTATTCGTTCTTGCTTTTCTGTATCTGAGTCTGTGGAAATCTGCTCCACAAAAGTAATGACAACCTCATATTGTCCGCTTACCGGTATTGCTTGCAATGGTCTAAAATTAACACCATCAAATACTGCTTTAATTGCTTGCATAATGCCTCCTAATTGTATTCTGCTCGCATTGCAATTTTAATTATTCCCAATTTTACGAACATAAACAACATGACCGACAACCGAGGTAACTTTGACTTGACTGCCGGCAGAAATATATCCCTCCACCGAACGGACTTCAATGTCAGCATCAGAGGAATCAAAGCCGGCAAATCCGTGGGGGCGAAGAGAAGTTTTCGCAATGCCAACTCTGCCTTTTAGCTCCGCAAGGCGGTCAGGGGCAGACACTGCGTTTGGGTCTTCTGCAAGGCTATCGGCGAGAATAAGGCTTTTCTTTTCGCCAAATGTGCGGAAATACAGTCGCATTGCAATCAAAAGAAGTGCGACAAAAGCAATTTTTGCAAGAACAATAAACGCGCCGTGGTCAACGTGAATAATTGTCAGGGTTGACGAACCTATGATGGCAACAACCCCAAGCACTCCCGAAATTCCAAAGTCAAAGCCGGGCAGTGCCGCCTCAAGCAACAGCAAAATCAGTCCGACAGCAAACAGTCCAATAATAATCCAGTAATTCATGATGCGCACCACGCACGAGAGGAATTTGCAAATCAACAAAGTGCAAAGGTTTGCCCGTCTCACGCGCCCTTTCTTTAATTTGTTTTCAATCTATACAACGATAGTATACCACATTTTATTCAATTCGTCAATGGTGGGAGGAAATAAATGTCCGAAAAATTGTGAATTTTTCAAAATCTGCAATTTCATTGGCGGTTCATCCGTCCAGCAGGTCGCCGAAATGCGTGAGCGGATAAAATCCGTGGCAATCCAGTGAAGCGGTTTTTGTTCTGAAATTGGTGAAGTTTGAACGAATATTTCGCACCGCACCGCTGTTGTTCCGTCTTTGAATAGCACGCCGTCAAACGGCACAGCCGAAACCCATGTAGGGGAGGTTGCCCTCGGCGTCCCGCTTTTTGGGAAAACATAAACATTTTTTTCATATGACGTTCCGAGAGCTTGAATCAGGACGATAAATTTGTTTCGATACAAGTCTATTGGCGGTTTCGGCAAAAGATTGACAACAGGAGAAAAGCATGGTATAATCGAATGACATCAAAATCGACTATACAGAAGGATATTTGAATGGCGAACCCACTCTCCCTGTACATACACATACCATTTTGTGCCGCGAAATGCCCCTACTGCGATTTTTACTCTCTTTCAGAGGTGGGGGGCGACTTGGTGGAGGAGTACTGCACCGCGCTATTACGGCAGGGGGAAACCCTTGCCCCGCTTGCTATGGGGCGGTCGGTAGAAACCATCTTTTTCGGAGGCGGAACACCGTCACAGTTATCCGCTGACAGTATTATCCGCATTCTTGTCGGCTTGGGGAAGAGCTTTGCCATTTCCCCGACTGCCGAAATCTCCATTGAAGTCAACCCTGCAGACGCAGATACAGCATGGTTCGCCGCAATTAAGTCCGCAGGAGTGACACGGGTGAGCTTTGGCGGGCAATCCTTCAACGACACCGCCCTTGCCGCCCTTGGCAGACGGCACAAAGGGGCAGATATTACCACAAGCGTCCAGTTGGCGCAAAGTCACGGGTTAGACACCTCGATTGACCTGATGTTCGCCTTGCCGAAGCAGGATAGGGCGGATATGCTTGCCAGCCTTGCCGCCGCGGTGGAACTTGGGGTGGGGCATATCTCCTTGTACGGGCTGAAAGTGGAGGAGGACACCCCATTCTACGCACAGCGACACACCCTGTGTCTACCAAGTGAAGAGGCGGAGGCGGATATGTACCTTGCGGCAGTGGATTTTCTTGCCGCAGGCGGCTATGCCCAGTACGAAGTGAGCAATTTCGCTCGCCACGGATTAGAATGCCGCCATAACCTGAACTATTGGCAGTGCGGGGAATATCTTGGTTTGGGGACGGGAGCATATTCATACTTTGGCGGGGTGCGATTTGGGGTAGAGCGGGATGTAGATAGGTATGTGGGGTGCGACGACTTTGCCATTTCCGCCCCCATCTACTGCGACCACGAGCCAATTTCCCCTGCCGAGTCGGCACGAGAGGAGATTATTCTCGGCTTGCGGCTATCTCGCGGGGTAGCAGTGGAACGGCTTCCCACGGAACAAGTGGAAAAGTGCGTTGCTGAAGGGTTAGGCAAGGTATCAGAGGGACGATTTTCCCTCACTCCACAGGGAATGTTGGTATGCAACAGAGTGATAGGGGAGATGTTAGTTTCCCAAAAATAACAACCGAAAGGACGCGTGTGAGGAAGCACATTTTGTGTGCGATTTTTCCCTGTGCGTAACGCGAATTATGAAACACACAATTGTCACCGGCGGTGCAAATGGCATTGGACGGGCTATTGCCTTGGCATTTTTGCGAGAGGGCGGGTCTGTCACTATAATCGACATAGACGACAACGCGGGTAACGCACTTGCAAAAGAGCAGGAAAATCTCCGTTTTTTTCACGGGGATATTGGAGAAAAAAAGGTGCTTGATGATTTTGTTACCGCTGTTACTTTGCCGGTTGATTGTCTTGTGAACAACGCTTGCGTTTCTCGTCGCGGGATATTGTCGGGTTGCACCTACAAGGATTTTGAGTATGTGCAACGGGTGGGAGTGACTGCGCCATACTATCTTACCGAGCAACTTGTAAAACAGGGGCTGTTGGCACAGGGTGCGTCTGTGATAAACATTGCGTCCACCAGGGCGGAACAATCCCAGGCAGACAGCGAAAGTTACACTGCCGCAAAGGGTGGCATTGTATCACTCACCCATGGATTGGCAGTAAGTCTTGCCGGGCGAGCAAGGGTGAACTGCATTTCTCCTGGTTGGATTGATGTGACAGATGGGGAGTTTTCCCGCCCTGACCATGCGCAACATCCCGCAGGGCGAGTGGGCGTGCCGACGGACATTGCGGAAATGGTGTTGTACCTTTCCGGGGAGAAAGCCGAATTTATTACCGGGCAGAACATTACCATTGATGGCGGTATGGGAAAGCTGATGATTTATCATGGAGATAACGGGTGGAACTTGAGCTAACTTGAGCTAACAATCCATTGGGCAGTTGACATTTGCTTCGGCGTATGGTAGAATGGGGTGATGGGTACAACCGACACAAAAACCATACTATCTTGCACCCGCTATCCGTCCTTGCTGAAGTAGAATTTTTGGGATAAGGATTGAACGTTTCTGCTTTCCAGCGGCGGGACGTCTGGGGCAACCTCCCCTACATGGGTGCGGTTGTGCTGTTGAATCGGGCGGGCATGGAAACCCGCCCCTACGGGTGCTGTTGGTTGTGGGGTGGTATCCAGAGAGCTTGAATTCCCGCACGCTATCCGTCTTCGCTGAAGAAACATCGTGCTGAATTTTAAGTTTTCGCTGTACCCTCTGCGGGTATTTGTTTGCAACGGGTTTCGTTGTCACAAAATCTTCGTGCTACACACAGCCTGCATTGTTCATATTTTTTGGTGGTCAAGCACCTTTTTTCTGAAAAAAGGTGTTTGCGCGGGGTTGTTAGGGGTGTGCGAAACACCCCTAACGAAAAAACAGGCGTAAATTGACGATAACGGCTTTATCCAGCACAATCAGCTCCATCTCAAATGGGCAACTATCGGGTACTTACCGTGTAGGTACACCAGTATCGAATGCTACCCAGAGAACCTGAACTCATCAAGATTGAATGTTCGCGCTTTCCCAAAGAGCGGGACGCCGAGGGCGTCGTCCCCTACATGGGTTTTGGCTGTGCCGTTCGGCGGACGACCGAGGGCGGTCGTCCCTACGGGTGCTGTTGGTTGCGGGGTGTCACCTTGGAGAGCTTGAACTTGTGGCGCAGACGACAACAAAAATGAGGAATTCGAGTATAACATCCCCGAAAGGAGTGCCATATGCCAACAGATGCCGGAATGATTTCCTGCATTGTGCATCACCTGCATCAGGTCGCCCTTGGAGCGAGGGTGGACAAAATCCACCAACCTGACCGGGACAGTATCACCTTGCAACTATACACCTCCACCGGCACACAACGCCTTGAATTGTGTGCCAGTTCAGAGCGTCCTTTTATCGGTTTCACCACCTCGGACAAGACCGCACCGCAACATCCCACCCAATTTTGCCTGCTTCTTCGCAAGCATTTGGCAAGCGGTGGACGAGTGACAGGAGTGGAGCAAATCGGATTTGACCGCGCGTTGCGAATTTCCTTTGACGCCAAGGACGATATGGGCTTTGTGCAACAAAGGGTGCTGGTGTACGAAACCATGGGGAAATTCAGCAATGTGGTACTGTGCGACCCGACGAAAATCCTTGGAGTGCTTCGACCTGTGGACTTTGCTACCAGCAGTTTGCGACAATTGCTGGTGGGCATGACATATCAACCTCCCCCTCCCCAAGACAAAGGCAACCCCCTCGAAGAAACCGAGGCGGGATTCGCTAACCGTGCCTCTGCCACCTCTACTGAGCAGCGTGCTGAGCGGTTTATTATGAACAATTACGCTGGCTTTTCCCCTCTCATTGCACGGGAGATTGCCTATCGTGCCACAGGGCAGACAGACGCCCCTATCGGCGGGAACGAGGGTGCGATATGGCAAGCCTTTTCGAGTGTTGCCACCGCCATACGAGAGGGGAGTTTCGCCCCCACTCTGCTGTCAGGAGAGGGGCTGTCCGACTACTCTTTCTGCGATATTGCCCAATACGGCGAAAGTGCGGAACGACGAATTTTTGACACCCCCTCCCAGCTGTTGCAGACCTATCTTGGCACACGTGTGACCAAGGGGGGCGGTTTTGCCCACGATATTTCCGTACTGGTTCGCCGAGCCCTCGCCAAAGCGGAACGAAAAATCGAAACCATCACTGCTGACCTTGCAGGAACGGCGGAACGGGAGAAATACCGCATTTGGGGCGAGCTGATAACCGCGAATATTCATGCCATAAAGCCTCGCATGGACAAGGTGGAGGTGCAGGATTATTACAGCGAAAACCTTGACACTGTGGAAATTCCCCTTGACCCACGACTTTCCCCGGCGGCAAACGCCCAGCGATATTATCGCTTGTATAGTAAGCAGAAAAAGGGGCAAATCCTTGGTACACAGCAACTTGAGGCGGCAGAGGGAGAGCTGAAATACCTTCAGTCGGTGCAGGATTCTCTCTCTCGTGTGACATCTCATGCCGAAGCGGCAGAAATACGGCGGGAGCTTGCCGCGTCGGGCTACGCCAGCCGTGCTCGTGCCGCCCGCGAGGAAAAGCGAGGGAAAAAGCAGGAAGCCGCACCTCCCCTTGAGTATCGCACTTCGGGCGGATATACTGTGTATTGCGGGAAAAACAACCTGCATAACGACCACATCACCCATCGCCTTGCTACCGGGGGGGACTACTGGTTTCACGTGCAGGACGCACCCGGCTCCCATGTGGTGATGATATGCGACGGCATGGACGAGCCGCCTGCCGAGGACTTTACCCAGGCGGCAATGATTGCGGCGGTGAATTCTTCCCTGTCAGAGGGGGTCAATGTGCCAGTGGACTACACCCTTGTGAAAAACATAAAAAAGCCCCAAGGGGGCGCGCCGGGATTTGTCACTTACTCCACCCACCACACCGCCTTTGTTACTCCGAATAGGGACAAAGTGGAGGGGTTGAGGGCAAGGGAGTAAGGGCAATGAAGAATTAAAAATGAAGAATGAAGAATTAAGGTAAATTTGCTACGCAAATTATTTTATTGAAAAGGGCGAGGGGCGGAGAAGTGTGGGTTTGAAAGGTGCAGAGTGGAGTTAAGGGCAAGGGCGTTTTACCACGAACAGACACGAAAACGCACGAACGCCACCAAAACGATTCTGTAAATCCCCTTCCTTGGAAAGGGGTGGATTGCGACTGTTTTTGTCGCAAGACGGGGTAGGTGCGAAACGAAGGTCACGCACAGCACCTGTAGGGGACGACGCCCTCGGCGTCCCGCCCGAATGGCACAACCGACACCTCACATCCTTGCCGTAGGGGCGGGTTTCCATGCCCGCCCGCTTGAACGACACAGCCGCACCCTGGGCAACCCGTCAAACGGAACAGGCAAAACCATGTAGGGGCGGGGCTTGCCCCCGCCCGCAACATACCGCTGAACCACCCCCGCCTACGCCACCCCTCCACGAGAGGGGAATAAGGTCAAGGGCGCACTGCAAGGGTCGCCCGCAACAAAAAACACCCGTCTTGCGACAAAAGCGGTCGCAATCCACTCTCTTTGAAAAAGAGGGCTAAGGTCAAGGGCGTTCAACCAGGTCATACACGAAAGGGTGCAGAGATGAACCAACCATTCTCCATTACAAAATGGCTGTCCTCCTTAGTTTATGTGCCGCGGTGCATAGCCTGTCGCATTCACATGGAAAGCGAACAACCCCTTTGCCCTGAATGCGATTTTTCGTGGCAAGATGAGCGGGATAAAGCAGGCGAAACCACCCTTGATGACGGCACACCCCTTGTGTATCTAACAAAATATCGCCCGAACACTGTTACCCACAGTCTTGTGTGGCGAGGGAAAACCCAGCAACTAAAGCGCCGAGCCGACTTTTTGGCAAGCCAGCTTGCGGAAGTCCTTGCAGAAGCGGGAATGGACTGCTGTGATGTGATTATCACTCATGTTCCCCGATCTGCGAGCAAGCGAAGAGAAACAGGCGTGGACCAGTCCAAAGCCCTTGGACAAGCCCTTGCCGCATTTATGGGCGGAGTGCATCGTGACTTATTTTCCCATCACTCACGAGTGCAACAAAAATCCCTATCTGACCCTGCCATGCGCTTAGAAAACGCTCGAAAAGCCTACTCTATTATGAAATCGTGCAAACATATCGCAGGCAAAAAGATACTCCTACTTGACGATGTTGTCACCAGTGGGGCATCCATGATTGTGTGTGCCGACTTGCTTCGGCAGGCAGGTGCGATGGAAGTGATTTGTGTTGCGGTGGCACGGGCAAAGAAATAATACCAACGAAAGAACACGAAAGAACACCCATGAAAAAAACTCTCTACATTCAAATTATCCTTGGGGTAATCGGCGGACTGCTTTTGATAAATGCCATAGTACTCTTCCTTATTCCAATTCGTGGCTTTGGACTGGCTATGCAAAGTGTGGTGGCGGTTGGCATGATTGCCTATGCTATTTTCCTACCACGCATTCCAAAGGTTGTCCACATTATAACAGGAGTTCCGGCAGGATTTTTCGTGATTTTTGTGACTTTTCTCTTTATTTACGGAAACGTGGACACCGCCGACCACACAGAGGATGTGGTTATCGTTCTTGGAGCAGGGATTATTGGAGAGCGGGTCACGCGCCCGCTGGCTTTTCGCCTTGATGCGGCTGTGGAGTATCACCAACGAAACCCGAACGCCTATATTGTTGTCACCGGTGGGTTGGGCAGTCGTGCTACTATCTCTGAAGCAGAGGCAATGGCACGGTATCTCGAGAATGCGGGAGTGCCAAGAGAACAGATTATTTTAGAGGAGCTTTCCACGAGCACTTATGAAAATTTTAAGTATGCAATTGAAATCCTTGAACAACGGTTTCCTGACGGCTTTTCTGCGGTGGTCATCACCAACGATTTTCACATATTCCGCTCGGTGCGAATTGCTCGTACTGCCGGACTGGACGTGACCCGTGTTGGAGCGAATACCGACTGGTACACCTGGAGTATTAACTACTTTCGTGAATTTTTCGCTATATGGAATTTTTGGGGTCGGTCGGTGTTTGGATAGGGTGGGTGACACATTGTTCCATGTTGCAACAGATAAACAACTTTCTCCCAAAGGCGGGACGGCGGGGGCGTCGTCCCGTACATGGGTTTCGGCTACCCCATTCAAGCGGACGACCGAGGGCGGTCACCCCTACGGAGGCGGTGCGGGTGTTGTTGTCCTGTAGGGGCGCGCATTGCGCGTCCAAAACACCCGTCACTCACTTCGTTCGTGCCACCCTCTTTGAAAAAGAGGGCTTGGGTACGGTGC
>Ga0209755_10002388_pt1 | contig 25971 bp, 27 predicted proteins | sample TergutCo191P1_FD_187301 | JGI IMG/M metagenome (GOLD analysis project Ga0209755, IMG submission 187301) | Cornitermes sp. P1 segment gut microbial communities from Petit-Saut dam, French Guiana - Co191P1 (SPAdes) (version 2) | ecosystem: Host-associated > Arthropoda: Insects > Digestive system...
CGCGACGCAGTTCCCTAAGATCGAGACGTTTGACTGTTTCCATTGGTTTCCCCTGTTAAACCCGTAACCGCGTTTTCCCGCACTCATTAAGAGACACGGGTCGCGGGCTAAGGTTGCAGGGGATCCCTGGATTCGATTGCCAAGGCGAAAGTCAGCGCGCCCCTATCACCGACCCTTCGTATACCAGCAACTGCGTGGCGTCCAGCGTTATCGTAGTCCCGGATTCAAGCTTGGATATCGCGTCCCTGGCGTTGGTAAGCCACACAAGGTTCGGGTTGATGTCGCGCAGCCTGTCCTCGCAGAGTTCCGAGACACCCTCGCAGATAACCCCCTTCACTATGTGGATGGTGCTGACGAAAGCCTCGGTAAGCTCCTTGCAGACGAGGATCTCGTTTGCGTAGGGGGTGATTCTCTTGCAGGCCTCCTGCGGGGTATTGGCGTGAACGATTTTGCCGGTCGCGCTGGGCATGTCGGGATTTGCAAAGCCCCCGGCGCTGGCCCGCAGAAGCACCGTTCCAAGCAGGATCACGCGAACGGTGTTTATCATGTTCGGACTGCCCAGCGGCAGTCCCGCCACAAGCACGATCTTGTCCGACATGCTCGCTATGCCGTTCTCCATCGTAACCTTCATCGCGTTCTGGAGCATGCTTTCCGTTTCGTCCACGTGCGGCGCGTGACAGGGATGCACCCCCCACAGCAGCTGCATTATACGCTCGGCGCGTTTGGTGGGTGTCAGCGCGAAGACCGGCTCATTCGGCCGGAACACGCTGATTATGCGCGCAGTGTTGCCGCTAAGGGTTGGGGTGACTATCGCCTTCGCGTCCACCTCCGCCGCCGTCTTGACCCCGGCCTTTGCCATTATGGTGCCCAGGTTTTCGGTGGAATCGTGCGCCCAGGCGAAGCACTCGTTGTAGAACGTTTTCATTCTGGAATGGAACTCCGGCGAGTCCTCGACCGTGCGGGCGACTTTGTCCATTATCTTAACGGCCTCCGCCGGGTACGCGCCGGAGGCGGTCTCGCCGGAAAGCATTACCGCGTCCGTCCCGTCGAAAATGGCGTTCGCCACGTCGGTAAGCTCGGCGCGGGTGGGCCGGGGGTTCACGATCATCGACTCCAGCATCTGCGTGGCGGTAATGACCGGCTTGCCCACCTTGCGGCACGCGCTGATTATGTACTTCTGCGCCAGAGGAATCTCCTCGGTGGGAAGCTGCACGCCCAGATCCCCCCGGGCGACCATCACTCCGTCGGCGAGTTTCGCGATTTCCTTTATGTTCTCGACACCCTCGCCGTTCTCGATTTTCGCGATAATCTTTATCCTGGAATCCAGGCCCTCAAGATACTTCCTTATCTCGGTAACCTCGTGCGGAAAGCTTAGGAAGCTGGCGGCGATGTAGTCAACGTCCATCTTCACGCCGAAGGCGATGTCCCTTTCGTCCTGCTCGCTCATTATGGGAAGCTGCGCGTGAACGCCGATAAGGTTGACGTTTTTCTTGCTGCCTATCGTGGCGGCGTTTCCGGCGCGGCAATTCATGACCCCGTCGGCCACGTCCAGCACCTCCAGATCCAGAAGCCCGTCGGCGATAAGGATGCGGTGCCCGCTCTGGATTCTGGCCGGAGCGTCCTTCCACGAGATCGAGATTCGCGCCGGGTTTTGCCCCTCCGCCGCCGTGGTTAGGCAGTCGTCCACCGTTACCGCGACGCTGTCCCCGGCGTTTATCTTTACCTTGCCGTCGTTTTCGACCATGCCGGTGCGAATCTCCGGCCCCTTGGTGTCCAGAAGGATTGCGACCGGGGTCTTCAGCTCGTCGGAGATCCGCCTTACGCGCTCTATCGAAACGCTGTGCGACTCGTGCGATCCGTGCGAAAAGTTAAGCCGGGCGACGTTCATGCCCGCAAGGATGAGCTCGCGCACGACCGCATCCGTGGATGACGCGGGTCCTAGGGAACACACTATCTTGGTTTTCCTGATTTGCATTTACATCCTCCAAAATTTTCATTTAAAAGCCAAAGGTCCAGTTTGACGTATTGCACACTGTCTAGTTTAATCTCTTTTCCCGCGTTTCGCCAATTCCCCGGCAGTTCTTCCAAATCTAAAGTTCCGATTTCTCCGAGTAACGGAAATACTTAAAGTCCGCCGGCAGACGATGCCCGCTTGTATCCTCGGCCTGCATTCCGACGAACGCACCCGTAAAGAAACCGCCGCCGTCATCGATATAGTCGTCGGACAGTTTAATCGACGGCAGGGCAATCTCGATTCGCGTCCACTCGGTGCCGTCGAACGAGTAGCTGTAACGGTAAACCTCACGCTCCACGGTCGAGCGCAGATAAACATATTCCACGGATTCGGGAACGGCAATTTTGTTTACCAATGGCTGGCTGAAAACACGGTTGTCCATAACCGACAGTTCCAGAATGCGCCCCAGCTCCTCGTTCCATGTCACCTGCAAGGCCGTCCAGTTATGCGTGTTGTAATAGTTGATCATCCCAGCCGCCTGCTGGAAGTTGACCGGGTTGAATCTAACCGCCGTTTCGGCCTCGAAGTAAAAGGACTGCCAACGGCGCGACACCTGCGACTGCGTAAACTGGGAGGTCAAGGATTCGTTGCCGAAGAGTCGCAAATGTCCGGGGTTTTCCGTCAGCGTTCCCAGGCATTCCGTAAACGGAATACGCAAAGTGGCAAAGTTGATATTCAGCCTGTCGCTTTCAAACCGGTCGATTTCCGGATAGGTGGGCGCGAATTTATGCTCCACCGCGTTCCTTGGGGCCTCGACATACCTGCTTCCGGCTTTCCCGCCCACGACATACGGCCAGCCGTCACGCCACTCCAGTTTCTGAATCGAGGTCTCGCGACCCAGCGGACACCAGCCACGGTTCTGATGGATGGACAGGTTCGGGTCGGAAATGGGCCTGCCCATCAGATGGGCAAGATACCATTCGTCGTCCGGCGTATTGAAGATCGAGGCGTGTCCGCATTTTTGCAGATAGTTTCGCGGATCGTGATACGCGGTCAGGATTGGGTTTTCCGGATGCGTCTGGTACGGCCCCCAGATGTCCCTTGAACGCGCCAGCGTCGCGGAATGCTCGTACTTTGTCCCGCCTTCGGCCGTGAGCAGATAATACCATTCACCGATTTTATAGATATGCGGGGCCTCGACCAGTTTGATGTCGGTTCCCTTGTAAATATTTTTAATCGGCCCGGTCAGTTTCCTTTGCTTGTGACAATATTCCTGCAACAAAATACCGTTGAACGAATGGTTGCCGGCCCGCGCGTCCCATATCATCGACTGGTAATACTTGCGCCCGTCCGTGTCATGGAACAGCGAAGCGTCGAACCCCTGGCTTCCCATCGGAATCGGTTCCCCCCAGTCCCCGTCAACGGTCTCGCAGGTGACCAGATAGTTGTGGCAGTCTTTCCACGCGCCCTTCGTGACTTTAACGTCCGTGTAAATCAACCAGAAACGCCCGTCCGCGTAACTCAGGCAGGGAGCCCAAACGCCGCCGGAGTTGGGGTTTCCCTTCATATCAAGCTGGGAAGCGCGGCGCAACGGTTGGGCCACCAAGGTCCAGTTTACCAAGTCTTTCGAGTGGTGGATTTGAACCCCGGGAAACCATTCGAAGGTCGAAACGGCGACGTAATAATCGCCGCCGACGCGAATCATAGCCGGGTCCGGATTGAATCCCTTGATTACAGGGTTGATAATTTGCACAACTCTGCCTCCTGCAAATTACCCTGTTTTGCCACTGTTTTGTTTTGCAAGTGCCGGGTCTGGTTGTTATAGTACCCGTTCCATTGTCGGGAGGTCAAGAGAGAAAAGCTGAATTTGCCAAAACGTCAACGGCGGAATTCCGCAGAAAAAATCAAATCAGCTATTGACATATACCATCATGGCATGTTACAATATGGTATATGAGGGCAAAAGATGGATAAGCTTATTCTCGGGTTGCTTATGCTACAAAGACTTACGGTCTACGAGCTTAGGGCCATAATCAGGAAAAATTTTCAGTCCATGTGCAGCGACAGCCTGGGAGGGATCCAATCCACGGTGAAAAGACTTCTTGAGGCGGGCATGGTCACTGTAATGGAGTATGTTGAGAAAGGTGTCAACAAAAGGCGGTATTCCATTACGGACAAGGGTCGCGCGGAATTCTTCGAGTGGATTCAGATTCCCGCGAATATATCAAATTCCAGAAACATGGAATTAGGCAAGCTGATGTTCATGGGGATGCTCCCGGTTGAAACGCGGACACCGTTGATAGAGGATATCATCGATTTGCTTGAGAGGCACTTAGCTGACCTGCTTGAGATTCAGGCGAATATTAACGTGGAAGCGGAAAAAATATTCGACAACTGGAAAACCGATACCGATTACTTCGCGGCGGTCGCCGAAAGAACAAAGGCGATTGGGGCGTTCAATGAGCTGTCAATGCAGTACTGCATCGATACCGCCAGGTTTAACATTGAATGGTTTAGGAAACTCAAAGAAAAAAATCCGTTGATATAACCACGGAAATGCCTTGGCATTCCAAGGCAAAACAATCGAAAGCGAGGACCGAAACGATGAACACCGAAAATTCTACCCAAAAAATGCTGACAATCAATGTCGCGCTGACATTTGCCTATTCGATAATCGCGGTAATCACCGGAACTATGGTTGCCTCGCAAACGATTCTGGCGGAGGGAATTTCCAATTTGGGTGCCGTCCCCTTGGCACTTCTGAACATTATTGTCGTTAAATTTATCGCTAGGCAAAACGCGGGGAAATACCCGTTTGGCAAGGATACCTTGGAGCCTTTTGTGGGGATTCCAAGCAACTGTTTTCTGCTTGTTATCTGTATCACGATTATTGTTAACAGCGTTCAAATGCTGCTAGCGGGCGGCAATGACGAGGTACGGGTTACGTCAAGCATTTTATTTGGTGTTTTCTCTTTCGTGTATAACACGGGTGTCTACAGGTATTACAAGTCGTTGGCGAAAGATAACCCAAGCCCTATCGTGATAGTAACGCTTGTTGCCTGGAAGTTCAGCGCGACCGTTGGGCTTGGCATCGTGCTTGGGTTTGGCCTTTCCTGGATACTAAGCCTGACACCGCTCAATGCGATAACCCCGTACATTGACCCTGCCTTGGCGGTTATCCTTATGTTGGTTTTTGCGTCGTCGCCTATTGTCGGAATAAGGGATTGCATAAAGGAACTGATGCAGACAAACCTGCCAAATGACATGGCAGGCGATATTACCGAAAGAATCGAAAAAATCAATAACGACTATGATTTTTCCGACAGGGTTTTGCGTCTGGCAAAGGTCGGCAGCAAAATTATTGTCGAGGTTGATTACGTGCTTAAGGAGAATTCGCAGCTGGACTCCGTGTCGGAACAGGACCGATTGCGCGGTCGCTTTGCCCAGGCTTTTGCCGAACTGCCGTACAAGATATGGATGAACGTCAATTTTACAAGTGAAGCAAAGTGGACGGAGCATGTCATTACCCAAGGCTGATTTCGCTTTATCATTTACACGTTTAGTTTTTTATGACGTAGTATACCACAGAAACACAGAATATAGTTCATTTTGGAAATGAGATGGCATACCTTGGCATTTCTCCTCTTCGTCGTTATTAGCCTTGAAAGAACTTGCGATCGCTAGCAAAACCCGTATTTCAAAAACGGATGCTTCGCATAAAGCGAGGTTTGCCCAATATTTGACACCCACAGAAATAGCTCGCTTTATGGCCAATTTAAGCGTAAAATCTTTGAACAGGTCAGCCAAGATTCCTATTCTCGACCCTGGTGCTGGCTTGGGTATCCTTTCCCATTGTCTTATTTATGAATTGCGTAAACCCGCAGTTAGGCGAAGTCCGCGTAGTGGATTTTGCTTAACAGACCATACAGGAGACATATCTCTGGATGCATGGGAGATAGACCCTTCCATCATTCCAGAGCTTACCCGTACCTATAAGAGGATTGAAGATGCTCGTTTAAAATACACTGTTCATCGCAAAGATTTCATTACGGATATTTCACATGATATTTTCTGGAAAATATCCAACCACTATGATGCCATAATAATGAATCCCCCATATAAAAAAATGAACCTCCGCAGAGCAGAGTTCTGCGGTATCTTAAATTGTGATAGACAAGACTTGATCTGCTACGCAAGGGCTACTAGAAGGCACACCTGTCAGATCCGTCATAGAGTATATCAAAAGCCAAGACTTCTCATGACAACCGTTTATTTTCTCCCCCTGTAATTCTTTACTGGTAAAGAATTACAGGGGTATCATGAATACGCAAATACTTGAAAATATAAGAGGCTTTCCAAGTAACATAAAATCTTACATGCATCTGACAAATTCTATGCTGTTTGACAGATAAAGTTTTGGTGATCACACTTAAATTGCATAGCTGTCTAAGCGAATAGCTCCAGTTGCTTGTTTTCATGTATCTTTTCGTACTCCTCTGGTTTTCGCCCCTGATTTTTTACATACCTTGTTATTACCTGTTCGTCTCCATGTTCACCCACTGTTCCTATGTAATACCCCCTTGTCCAGAATTCCCCTCCCCATAATGCTTTTTTCACCTCTGGGCATGCTTCAAAAATCTTTTTTGCGGTTATGCTCTTTATCGTTTGAACTATCTTTGCTGGGCTATATGTTGGTACCGATTGCACCAAAAAATGCACATGGTCTTTTTCTGCTCCTATTTCCAAAAATATTATTTCGAACCTCGCCTCTATTCCTTCGCAGATCTCCCGCAACTTCCTCTCTCTTCTGTACTTATTACCGCTCTTCGGTATTTTGCTGGGCATACTATATGATACATTATTAGGCTTACGTTATGTTCCTTCCGTATTAACTTGTTCATCCTTCATCTTACACGACTCCCGTACTTTCAGATGGAGCAGAGCTCTGGGGTATTAAACCGTATCGGCTTCGCCTAATAAATACCAATTTACTATATAGAAATTCCTTGCGTGATCTTGGCATTGAAACGGTTAATACCTACAGCGTATTCATGGCACTTACGATAAAACTGTTAGCTAACAATGGGATCCTTACGGCCATCGTTCCGCGCAGTTTTTGTAATGGGCTTGTTTTTGATATAGTCGATACTAGTATTAAGCGATGTCGCACCGGCATAATTATCCCTGGCGGCGTACTTTACGTTTTTTATACTTCCCATGGCAATGGCACCAAAACACAGGTGCATAGTTCCACGGTGGAATGAACGAACCCCGCCGCAAGCAGCGGGGTATCGTTCGTTTTCCCGTGGAATTGCATTCGGGGTTTAATACCTTTTAACCGCCCCAAGGGGCGGGGGATTAAACCCTCAGCACGAATAAAGCGTGAATGTTCGAATGTTGTCACGTATATTTTGATCGGTAACTTCATTCAGCTTTAATATAGCGTTTATTTCGGCGTGTGCAATTTGAAACTTTAAAGGGCCGTCACTGGTTGTCCAGTATCGCCTCGCCTCGCCAACTGAAACCGTGTCGCCTTTGTATGCCTCCCATGCCTTCTCAAAAGCCACCTGAAAGCCCTTTCCCAAATCATTCCACATCTAAACACAATGATCCCAATCCCCTACCAACGGTGAATTCAAAATACGGAACTTTTTGTCTGTATTCCAAATATCACAAAGGGCATCAAAATTTGCGTCAAAATCGACCATAAGCCTAGCCAAGGAATCAATCTCACGAAAATCGTCCTCCGTTAATTTTTCAAATTTCCCCGCAATATATGCCGGCTGGAACTCAAACGATATTTCATTATTCATGAGGGAGTGAAAATCATAAAATACGGCCCGTATGGCCGCTTTTAATGATTTTTCGCCGCCGGCATACAAAAACATATTCCCGTCCGTTTTCTTTTCGCGTATTTTTAACCAAGTATCCGCAGCCCAATCAAATTTATTATACGGAATATCATATTGATTGAAGCCCAAGCCATCGTCCCCGAAGAAATCGGCATCGAATGCAATCCATTTTAATTGTCGCTCATCCCAATATTGATTAATCCAGTGATCAAGGCTTAATCCGTCCTTAAAATATGGGGCGAACCCCGAACGGGAACGGCATGGAATACCTTTTGCCTTTAGAATTGCCGACATCAAGACCGAAACATAGCGGCAAGTTACGACTATTTTATTTTCAACCTGCCTGTCCAAAACAAACCCCCTTTCATCCAGCCTGTACAATTCCGCCGTCATTGCCATGGCCGTTAGAAGAATGTCATCCTCGCAACGCATACGATGCCAAGGGAATTTTGTCATGTCGCCATACAATAATGATGCATTTGCGTTGGTATTACCTTGTTTTAGCGTAACCCTGTGAATAATTTGGGAACACACAAGATTACCCAATTCGGGAATATTGTCGGGCAAGCCCCTGAAATAATTTTTGTAATTTCCGGCATAAGTGTAGACACCTGTTGTAAGATGGTGATTTAAAATTTTTTGATCCACCGATATGCCCCTAAAATTGATGGCTACAAATCCATGCCCATCGTTTATCCATTTTCTTGTCCTGTTCTTTTATATATACCCAATAATCCTCAGGTGTCTTTTCCTTTTCCGTTGTTTCCAATTCGCCTATATCCGCAATTGCTTTTATTTTTTCATTGACAAATTGCTGAAGACAATTTGGAATATGCTTCTTGGCATATCTATGAAGAGTAACACATTCGACACATTTACCATGCCATTCACAAGCCGTTTTCGGACACGAACATTTTTGATATTCAGGATCGCTTGCAATAATCCTAAGTCGCTTTACCCTTTCATAGAATTCTTCTTTCCTCCCCTCCATTTTCTCCCTCCCATATGCGTAACTTATATCGTATAATCATCAAAATGTGTATATTATGCAATACCGATGTATTATCCGATATTCAGGGTTTTGTATCAAGCAACCTCCGGCAAGCAAAATGGTACTTGATGTTAAGAACGAATTTCGTATAGAATTCGGGCATAAGGGGGTCATATCGTGTCAATAAACAAGTATAAAGTGTCATCGGACGAGAAATTCAAGCTGAGCAAGTACGAAACCACGCTGGGCAAGGTTCCGGTTTTCCCCAAGGAAAGCTGGCTTGACGTTCTGGAGGAAAACAGGGAGCGGATAAAGGCCCTGCATTCAAAGCTGTATGCGGACAGCAGAGCCGGGCTTCTGGTTTTGTTTCAGGGTATGGACGGCGGTGGCAAGGACAGTGCCATAAAGCACGTAATAGGCGTCAATCCGCAGGGCGTAATCGTAAGCAGTTTTAAGCAGCCTTCCAAAGAGGAACTCGCACACGATTATCTCTGGCGATACGCCAAGGCCCTACCAGAACGTGGCACAATGGGCATCTTCAATCGCTCCTACTACGAGGACGTGTTGGTAGTAAGGGTGCATGAGCTTTACAAAAATTTAAACATACTTGATCGCTGCAAAGGCGACGACACGATTTCGAAAAGGTACAAGCACATACGGGACTTTGAGGAATACCTTTGGGACAACGCCATAGTAACGGTAAAAATATTCCTGAACCTGTCCAAGGACGAGCAAAGAAAGCGTTTCATAAAGCGCATCGACAGGGAAGACAGGAACTGGAAATTTTCCGACAGCGATTTGCGGGAACGTGGGTTTTGGAACGCCTATCGTGACGCTTTTGAGCAGGCCATAGCCCAAACCAGTTCGGCGCACAATCCGTGGTGGGTGGTGCCGGCGGACGACAAAAAATACGCACGGGCCGTTATCTCCCAGATTATTATGGAACAGTTGCAGGCCATCAACCCGGTGTATCCCGTGGTGTCCGACGAGCAAAAACGCTTGCTACAGGAGAGCAGAAAGGCACTTATGGATTGCAAGGTTTGAAAGAGCGTGCGCATTACATATACGGATAAAATTACGGCAGAAGCGTACAATATTTTGCTTAAATCCATAGGCTGGAAAGAAAGGCCACACGAACAAATTGTAATCGGGTTATCCGGTAGCATCAGCTTTGTTGCCGAACACAATGGTGTTCCTGTTGGCATTACACGGATAGTCACAGATGGTGGCTATTTTGCCCTAATTGTTGATGTCATTGTCCATCCCGATTATCAAGGGAAGGGTATCGGCAAGGCGCTCATGCAGAAAGCCGTTGATTACTTGAAAAATCGATTGCCATCTGGTTGGAGAATCAACATCAGCCTGATGTCCAAAAAAGGCAAGGAGGGTTTTTACGAGTCTTTTGGTTTTGTCAGCCGTCCGAATGAAAATTTTGGCAACGGCATGTCGCTGTTTTTTGAGAAAGAGGAACGGGATAGCGAATAATGTATTTATTCCACTACTATGAAAAAGAAAGAACGCCTTTTTTGAACTTATCGGATTTAACCGATGAAGAAGCGATACGGCTTCATACCAAACTGGCAAACGAAAATAATGCTTTCGCAATGCGTGATCCCAACGGGCAATACATGTTTCAGCGCCGCATTGTCGAAGAACGCGCCTACTCCATGTTTATCAAAAAAGGTGGAAAACCTAAGCGGAAAAGCCCACATTATATGATATTTGAAGAAAAGGAATTGGATCAATGCAAGGCGTGGTTTCTTGATTACGGCGTGATAAAAATTCCGATAGATGAATTTGACAAGGACACAATTTCTTTCACGTACGGCGATTCATTCCCCACATTTAAGCCGATTTTCGATGAAGAACCAGAGTATGATTTGTATCTGTACGATGAAATTTTAGATCTCATTAAGGAACGAGGTATGCCGCCGCCACGCAATGAAAACACGTCTTGGTTAGACCCGAGCTATATTGAAGCGCAGGTATGGAGCGATGAAACGATAAACCGTTGGAGGGAGTGAAAAGGAATGGGGTTTTACACTGTAAAAAATATTTATCCTTGGCTTTACAGCATTTATGATCCGCTTGGTTCATATTGCTATCTCGTTGTGGGGAACGATGAAGCGTTATTGTTTGATTTGCTTATCAGTCGATATACCGCACTGCTGGAACGCACTTTGGAACTGGAATTTAATACCTTTTTTTGGGGCCACTCAAACGAACCTCTGCCAAAATCAGAGCTGCATAAATATCTCCAAGTTGCCCACAACGCTTCAATGGAAAAATCTGAACCATACGAAATGTTTCCAGAGTATAATGGTTTTTTGTATCAAGAAAACGGCGTGGGAATTGTTTTTAACAAGGAGACATTATGCTAAACGGAAATATACCGAAATAAATCCATCGGGGGTAAATGAAATGTTTCGCTTAGGAGTAATTCAGGAAAGTTTGGAAAGCCTTGATACCTTGGCATTATTGAAGCCCTTCTTTTTCAGCCAAAGGATTAGTGAATTGCCGGAGGAAACACCACCTGTCTGGCATATAAACGAGTATCATGTACCCGATGACAAAATTGCCGATCTATTGCCCACCTTGGAGCAACAGGTAAAACCGACATGGTATATCCATGCCTTCAATGACGAAAAGCTTGTCGTTATCTTGCGGGGAAAATCATTCTGCATTTCCCCCCACAAAGATGAAACATGGGATGAGATGATTGCATACGGTGAATCGGTAAACGTGGAAAAACGTTTTCTTGAAAACATTCCATTAGCCTGCTAATGTCGGTTAACACCATGGTGCGGTATTAATGGTATAGTATGCTTATGGAACCTGAAATTTTATCTGGCGGAAGCACGAACCTGGTGGAAAAAATCGGTAAAGTCGTCCACCGAAAGGTCAAGGGGCACCCAATGCTCCACGAATATCTTTTGTATTTGGAAAGAGAGGGTATGTCGGGGGTTCCCCGATTTCTTGGCCTGGACGAAGAAGGACGCGAGATGCTTACCTATTTGCCGGGCAAGACGATGGGGCCTGATTATCCCTACGATCACCCATGCCTGCATTCAGATCAAACCCTGTGTGATATGGCTCGGTTTATGCGAAAGCTACACGACATTTCGACGGGTTTTTTACCGAGGGCAATCGAAGGCGGTTGGACAAACCCATACTTTCCCGAAGGCGAGCATGAAACGATTTGCCATAGTGATGCTGCTATCTGGAATTTCGTGTTCGTCAATGACCGAGTTGCAGGCCTGTTTGATTTTGACCAAGCGTATCCGGGCACACGTTGTTGGGATTTGACAAGCACATTGTTTAGCTCCGCACTTCCGCTTTACAATGGTTATGAGTCCTCAAAACACGCACCCGAAACCCGACGGCGTATTAAATTGTTCTTTGATGCCTATGGCATGGAGTGCCCCTCTGATATCATAGCATTGATTATCGACTTTCTTCAAAGAAATGTATGTGACGGTTTGATAACCGGGGCTGCGAATGGTGATGAAGCGTGCATCATGCAGGTAGAAAGAGGCGACTTGACACATTATCAGAATTGGGTGTCTCATTTAAAGACACACGGGCACGAATGGGTGTAGAACAAAACCTTGCTGGTGTTGGTGGCGGTGTCGTTGCGGAAAATCGATATTGAGGGGTGACGTAATTGGAGCTACATACGGATGACTTGATAATAAAAACCGTTACCGACGATGACATAAATGAAGTTGCCCGCATGTGGAAATTTGAAGGGGGGAGGATTTCGTTAACCGAGGCAAAAGAAGCCATTGAATATATGCGGAACAACCACAAGCAAAACCGCACAGGGTTTATATATCACCTTTGCCTTGCCATATACGAAAAAGGCAAAAATAGCATTATAGGATGGTGTGGTCTTGATGGAAAGCCAGAAACGGAAAACCCAGAGAGAATGGAAATATTTTACTTGGTTGACGGTGCGTATCGCAATAAAGGATACGCCACTCAATGTGCATTGAAGCTGCTCGAATACGCCTTTGAGGTTGCCCAAATTGAGCGAGTGTTTGGCGGCTGCGATAAAGACAATATTTCCTCATTCAAGGTATTAGCAAAATCTGGAATGGTTCTTTTTAAGGGTAGGGATAACGACGCCCCAAGGTTTTTTATCGACAAAGCCATTTATGAAAAAACAAAAGCCGTTCGTGGCTTTGCTGGGGACTAGAACTTTCGCTGCCATCAACGGTAGTATTCAATAGGGGAAAAAGGATGCCTAACCAAAAACTGATCATCATAAGCGGTTCGCCCTGTGTCGGTAAAACCACGGTGGCAGATAGTCTGTTTGAATCGTATGAAAACAGTGCCCATTGTGATGGTGACTGGATGTGGCGTGTAAATCCATTTTCGATTCAAGATCCACGGTTGCGAAACGGCCATAAAAATATGTCCTTTGTCTTGACCACATACTTAAATTCAAATTTTGATTATGTCATTTTTTCTTCTGTGGTTGTGATGTACGAATCAACCAGAGAGCGGATCTTGAAAGACATTACGGCGAACGATTACACGATTATTGGCTTTACGCTGACTTGCTCCGAAAATACGCTTGCCGAGCGTCATAGAAAACGTGGGGATGATAATGAGGTATCCTTTGAATGGTTAAGGCTGGAACCCTATCCCAACGATTATGTTATCAACACCGATCACAAAACCATAGCGGAGATTGTTGGTGAAATAAGGAGTATAATAGATAACGGAGTATGTAAAAAGCGAATACCTTGATTGGTCACATCTGGGTCTGGGAGGTTCATGAAGTTATTGACAGAAAATCAGAAACTGCCAATAATGAAAAAGCTGGCTATTTATAACAAAGAGGGTTCATACATGGAAAACAATAAAACATCAGAAGGGATAAGAAAGCAATATGGAACGGGCGGCAACCTGGATTGCCGTATACGGGTAAAAAGGCTCTTCAGCACGGGAAAACAAAGCTGGGCGGATTTCCTCCTCCAAAACCTTTGTCTGGAATCTAATTATCGCATATTGGAATTAGGTTGTGGGAACGCTATTTTTTGGAAAGCAAGATCCGACAAGATACCGCCAAACACAAAATTAACCTTGTCCGATTTTTCATCTGGGATGATTGATGCCGCAAAAGGCAACACGGGCGAACTCAGCTTTGTAGATGAGTTCGCCGTAATTGATGCTCAAGATATACCTTATGGTGATGACACTTTTGATATCGTAATCGCAAACTACATGCTTTATCATGTGCCTGATATTCGGAAAGCTTTACGCGAAATTTCGAGAGTTCTTAAGCCAAGCGGTTTCTTCTTTGCGGCTACATTCGGAAAAGACAATTTAAAAGAAGTCTCTGATATTTTTTCTGGATTTGACAGCAGGATAAACCATGTGCCAGAAGACTTGGCTAAAGCATTTGGTTTGGAGAACGGTGGATCATTATTAGAAGAATATTTTGATTCTGTGACACTAAAAAGGTTTGAAAATAGTTTGCATATCACAGAGTTGGATTCCCTTGTGGATTATTTTTTGTCATATCTGGGAATGGGAAACGTGGACGAAATCATATCCAACGACAAGGTTGCACAATTTAGTGGTTATATCGAGGAAGTGTTCGGTAAAGATGGATATGTTGATATCACACAAGATGAAGGGTTGTTCATTTCGAGCGTTCCAAGAAAATAGGTCGGGCTGTTTTCCTTCAGAATCGTTTATCTTCCAGTCCTGCTTTCCCTTATTAATACTAGTTGACGACTTGCCGAAAACGTGGTAAAGTGTGGGTATGTATTTTCGGAAAATGGTTGGAAAGAACTGTTATTTGTCGCCAGTTGATGTAAATGATTCCGAAAAATTTACCGAATGGCTTAATGACTTGGAAGTCACAAAAAATCTGGTTCATTATCCGCTAATCATAAGCATGGAAACCGAGAAAGAGGTTTTGGGGAAATTATCCAAGGAGCATGTTTATTCCATTATCGATATTGCCACCGATGAACTGATTGGAAATTGCGGATGCATGAGTCTGGATCATTTGAATCAAACGGGCGAAGTTGGGATATTCATTGGCAACAAAGACTATTGGAACAGGGGATATGGAACGGAAGCGTTAAGTTTGCTGATGGATTATGGCTTTAAAGCGTTAAACCTGCACAACATTTGGTTACGTGTATATTCCTTCAACGAAAAAGCAATAAAATCGTACGAAAAAATTGGGTTCAAAATTATAGGGAAAAGGCGAGAGGCATTGCTACGGGGGAAAGATAGGCACGATTGTGTTTACATGGACATATTGTATGACGAGTTTTACGAAAAATATAATAGCGCAGAATGAGCAACGGTAAAGCAAAACTCGATGGAAATAGTTTAGCACGACACGATCGACACACATTATGGAGGAAGTATGAAATCTTTTTGCTTGTTTGAAAATGGTATTATTGCGGATATTGTTTGCGAGGCCTCGTCATTAGATGGGGTAAAGCGAATTGCTGGCACGGTTTCGGAAGACTTGTCTTTGGTTACTGGTAAAAAACCGAATGTGACAAACGGTCTGGAGGATTGTCGGAACGGGAATGTCGTCATTGTCGCCACGCTTGGGCAGAGCGCATTGATGGATTCGCTCATGGAAAGGCGGCTACTGGATGCGAAGGATATAGTTGGAAAGCGTGAATGTTATTTGATGAAACTTGTGGGAACGCCTTTTCCCGAATTTCCAAATATTAAGCAAGCATTGTTGATAATTGGTAGCGACAAAAGAGGAACCATTTACGGTATGTTCCGTCTTTCTGAATTGTGCGGCGTTTCGCCCCTTGTTTTCTGGGGGGATGCCATTCCGGAAAAAAAAGAAAAGGTACGGCTTGAGTTTGCAAACGATATTGTCTCGAAGGAGCCGTCTGTCAAATATCGTGGTTTCTTCATCAACGATGAATGGCCAGCTTTTGGTAAATGGTGTGCTGAACGTTACGGCGACGTAAACGCAAAGGCCTATGACAAAGTTTTTGAGCTTGTCTTGCGTTTAAAGGGGAATTACATGTGGCCAGCCATGTGGAACTCGTCGTTTTGGCAGGATGGCCCCGATTTGGAAAACGCCCGATTGGCTGACGAATACGGCGTGGTGATTGGCACATCCCATCATGAGCCGTTGTGCCGTGCCGGGGTTGAATGGCAGAGGCAGTACAAAAATTACGGTGACGACAATGCCTGGAGTTTTGTGTCCAACAGCGATGCTATCACCGAATTTTGGAAGGGCGGAATTCAAAGAAGCAAGGGGCTTGAAAACGTTATTACCATTGGTATGCGTGGCGAAAACGATTCTCATTTGATGGGCAAGGATGCCACTTTACAGAACAATATTGTCGTGCTGAAAAAGGCGATTACCGTCCAGAACCAATTGATAAAGGATATTGTCAATCCCGATTTACGGGAAGTTCCCCGAATGTTTGCCATTTACAAAGAGGTCGAAGACTTCTTTTTCGGCGTTGACGGGAGTGAAGGATTACGGAACTGGAATGGAATTGATGATGTTATTCTTCTATTAAGCGATGACAATCATGGAAACCTTCGCGCCATACCACAGCCGACGGATAAACCCCACAGCGGCGGTTACGGTATTTATTATCATTTTGACTATCACGGTGCGCCAGTTAGTTACGAATGGCTGAACCACACTAATTTGGTAAAGGCATGGGAACAGTTGACCATGGCGTATGAGCATGGCATACGAGAAATGTGGATTGTCAATGTTGGCGACATAAAGGGAAACGAATATCCTCTTAGCTTTTTTATGAATTTGGCTTACGACTATGAAAAATGGGGAGTTTCCAATTTAGACAGTGCGGCGGAATACACTAGGCAATGGCTTGATGCACAGTTCGGGAACGCCGTTTCCGCCGAACAAAAAACGCAGATTCATGGTATTTTGGACGCATATACGTGGTGGAGTGCGGTTAGAATTCCCGAATCGTTAAACCCCAGTGTTTTTAAGAATAACTTTCATGAAATAGAAAATGCTCATGCGGCTATTGTTAATGTCATGTCAAAAACGGACACCTTGCGGAAAGAGCTACCGCAGCAATGCCTTTCCGCTTATGAAAGCATGGTTTACTATCCCGTGATGGCTTTTTTCAATTCCATGCTGGTAAATCTGGAAGCAGGCATGAACCATATTCATGCGGACAGGGGAACGCTGGTTGCCAACCAATTTTCCGCTTCCTTGCTGGAAAAAATTTCGCTGGATCGACATTATGTGGATGAATTTCATAAATTTTTAGGCGGGAAATGGAACCACATGATGGAATCGGCGCATATGTGCTTCCGAAGCTGGGACGATCACAACTGGACTTACCCAATTGCACAAACCGTGGCTCCCATTCCTTACGCTAAAATTGTCGTAAGTTTTAGGGGAGATAATGCGTATAACATTGGGCATCATTGGCAGGACAGGACTCCGATTTGTAATTCCGAAATGACACGTCCCGATGTAAGCGAGGTTTCGTTTGATATAGACAGCCGTGGAGATGTTGATTTTAGTTTTGCCATAACGTGCGACAAGCCTTGGCTTTCGTTCTCGCAAACGCACGGGGTATCCTGTCTGAAAGACCAGCCCAGGACATCAATCAAGGCGATTTGTGACCGTGTGAAATTAGACGGCGGCGATGTTGCTTTAGTGCAAATAGATTTTGCGTTTACAAACGGCGAAAAGAAGCAGGCTTTTCTTAACGTAAGGGCTGGCAATAATGACTATTCGCACTGCCCTGGCGCGTTTTTGGAGTCCCAGAATTATCTGTGCATTCCTGCCGATAAGTATAATTCCAAGGTGGATGTTGAGGGGACGGGATGGAGTGTTGTTCCCCGTCTTGGCAGAATCGGAAACGCAATCAAATCTTTTCCTGTTACAAAAAATTGGGAAAATCCGAGTAATCGTCCTTATGTTCAGTATGATTTTATTGTCAGCGAGACACGGGAATATGTCGTTTCCTTTTATCTGTCGCCCAGAAACCCTAGGATAAAAGGCGGCACGATAGAGGGCTGTTTTAGTGTTAATGACAATCAGCCTGAATTGTTTGACATAGTACAGCCCAACTATTATGCGGAATGGGTTGACAAGGAATGGAACTACGGCGTGACAAATAATATCCGTAAGGTGAATGTCGCCGCATCCTTTAACCAAGGCTTGAACAGCTTGCGGTTTTATGCGGCGGATCCTAACGCAATACTTGAAAAGATTGTTATTCATCCGAAGGATATTCCGCTTGCGGCAACGCATCTTGCACCGCCAGAAAGTTACCGTGTGCCGTTAAAATAAGTTTTGTAAAGCAAGGGCATTCGCATTTCACAGTCCAATGCTTGCCATCAAGGTTCGCTTATGGAAATGCGTCTTGCTTCATCATGAGGATAATCGTATCCATGTCATCTGGAGCAATCCTGTTTACTTTCTCCATGCCACATTTTTTGCACCGATGAATAATCTGATATCCTTTATCACCATGATGACGAACGCCCGTTGGTTTCATCAAACCAAGGCAATTATTTTTCCTGTCGCCGGGTAAATTATCTATATGAACCGAATATAAACATCGTGGACAATGATTGCGATAACTACCGTTTGTCAAAGGCAGAACCTTTTCATTGCAATTGCCACATGCGAAACCTGTGTTTTCTGTTTTTCTGCTCACACCGAGCCTCCTGATATTTGAGTTTTCAAATATCGGAAGGCGGGGTTCTGTTAGTTCTTAGCGCAATCGCTTTCCAGACTTAATGAGAGAGTGGCACGATTCTCCGCTATTTTCATAATCTGAAGAAGTTGGCGTACACCGAAGAGGAACATAAGCGAACCTTAGGACTGCTCGTTCCAGGCGAGACCACTGAAAAAGTCATAGAGTCAAGACCGAAAAAGCCGCAAAACCCCGTCGAGGGGATGCGGCTTTTTTGTTACAACGCGGAGGACGAAAATAAGACAGGGGCAAACGGAATGCTGAAACCACAAGTCCAGTTACGGCTGACGGAAGACGATGGGCTGTACGACCTAATCGTGAACAAAACCATCTGCTAAGGAAAAATAAAGGATGACTTCGGCTTCGTGAACCCGATGCTGAGAGAAAGCTACTGCGAGCGTTTCAGCCGCCCCGCGAGAGAGCCAGATATTATATTCAAGCCAGAGTTCCTAAAAAAAATATACGACCTGTCCGACGAGGCGCTGATAAGGGACGTGAAAGTGAACATGGCGTTCAAGTATTTTCTGGGAACAAAATACCCCGCAGCAAGCTGTGAGGTATTTCTTATTCCTCACAAATCCTGAAATAGTTTAAGCTGGTTTTCATCAGAGCCTATCTGATTTTTTGTGTAAATGGCCGAATGTGATTAGAACGGAACCCGCTCCTTTCCAAACCCAACGGCAACCTGGTTGCCCCCAATCCCTAATCGGCATCGTCCATTTTTTCGACGCGTTCCGAGTCGCCAGATACAGTATGTCAGGCATAGAAATTACTTGACAGTTCAGGAAAGAATAGCGGACATCCGCCCCTGAATGATATAGTTAATTTACCACAAAAACTATTTGTCACAAGGAGAGGCAGGTGACCGACAACACAACAATAACACGGAAGGCGACGAGGCGAAAGCTTAACCTTCTGGAACTGGCGAACGATTTGGGAAACGTCAGCGAGGCGTGCCGCCGCCTCGCGCGAGCAATTCTACGAAATCCGCCCTGTCCTTCGGCTCGCAGGGTCTCCTGGACAGGATCCGCGGTTCGCGGAACCCCCACCCGAGCAGGGCGACGGAGGAACAGGAGAAGGCCGCCATGGATTATTGTCTTGAGTACCCGACCCACTACAGCTTGACTTGGACGTGTGGCTGGGGCCGTATAACAACGATAGGACGCATTTGGGCAAGTACCGTTACGGCAAGACACCTATGCAGACGTTCGTGGATTCGATCCCGCTGGCCAGGGAAAAGCTTTTTGGCCCTCTGACGGATAGGGCGCGTGAGTTTCTTCGAGTGTCAAAGCAAATCTTGGCTATCACACGTCATTGACCCCAGCGGTATTTCTTTTACGCCGCCGTTTGGCATAGTAAGGGATTAACCGTCGGTTTCCTAGACAAAATCCCTGAACATCGCCTCTATCTCGCGCTTGGGGAACGCGCCGTTTTTCTGCGCCTCCAAGGATCCGTTCCTGTACAGAACCAGGGTCGGTATGGACACGATTCCGTGTCGCTCGGCAAGGGCGCTTTCCTCGTCGATGTTCACTTTCACGATTTTGATCTTTCCCTGGTACTCGTCGGCAAGCTCGTCCACGAAAGGCGCTATCGTCCTGCACGGCCCGCACCACGGGGCCCAAAAATCAATCAGAACCGGTATCGGCGACTGCAACACTTCCCGTTCAAAATTATCGCTTGTAAGAGTCATTCCTTCGCTCACGACTTCCTCCCTGTTGATTTGTTTTACCTCAGACTAACCCAACTGGCGTGCTTCTTCAAGGGCTTGCTGGCTATTATTTTTAGGCTCACCGTGGTAGATTTATCCATGGAACGAATCCTAAGCGATGGCGGAAACCCCGCCACCGCCTTTAAATCGCTTTACGACGTTGTGGCCCGTCTTCGCGGCCCCGGTGGATGCCCATGGGATCGCGAGCAGGACAGCTTTTCCCTGCGTGGGAATCTAATCGAGGAAACCTACGAATGTATCGAGGCGATTGACGAAAAGGATCCGGCCCACGTAAAGGAGGAGCTGGGCGACATATTTCTGGTGGCGATGATGATCGCCTTTTTTAACGAGGAGGAAGGGCTTTTCTCAGTGGCGGACGCGCTGGAAACGGCAAGCGAGAAACTCGTCAGGCGGCACCCCCATGTGTTCGCCGAGACCAAGGTGAGGGATTCTGGCGAGGTACTGAACAACTGGGACAGAATCAAGGTCGAACAGGAGGGCAGAATCCCCAAGGATTCCGTGCTGGACGAGGTAAGCGCCGCGCTGCCGCCTTTGGATCGCGCATGGAAGCTACAGAAAAAGGCGGCGAAGTCGGGTTTCGACTGGCCCGATATCGACGGCGTAATCGCCAAGATACGCGAGGAACTTGACGAGGTACGGGAGGCGGCACAGGCTGGTTCCCGCGAAAAAACCGAGGAGGAACTCGGCGACCTTCTTTTTTCGGTGGTAAACCTTTGTCGGCATCTAAAAGTGGAACCGTCGCTCGCGCTTCGCAGGACGAACGGCAAGTTTGTCAAACGGTTCAAGCATGTTGAAAAAAAGATGAAGGAAACCGGGCAACAGATGTGTCGGGAAAACCTGGAGGTGATGGATCTATACTGGGACGAGGCGAAGGACGGTTCCCAGGATAACCCCGGCATGTAAAAATCACAGGTTCGCGGTGTAAAATACTGCTGGTGTGCATATATTACCACAATTCCTTTCCCAAAGCCGGATTCCGTGCTATCATGTTTCCATTCACACTACGGATGGAGGAAGGTCAATGAGCAACGACCAACGCGAGAAACGCATCAAGGACTTAATCGCGCAGATGACGCTGGAGGAAAAGGTATCCCAACTTGTCCATACAAGCCCGGCGATTCCCAGGCTGGGGATCCACGAGTACAACTGGTGGAACGAGTGTCTCCACGGAGTCGCCCGCGCCGGCCTGGCCACCGTGTTCCCCCAGGCAATCGCGCTCGCGGCAACCTTCGACGAGAACCTGGTCGGCGAAATCGCCACCGCGATCTCCGACGAGGCGCGGGCGAAGTACAACGAGGCGGTCAAACAGGGGAACCGCAGCCAGTACTGGGGGCTCACGTTCTGGACCCCGACCATCAACATATTCCGCGATCCTCGCTGGGGACGCGGGCAGGAGTCCTACGGCGAGGATCCCTTTCTCACCGGCCGCATCGGGGCCGCAATGGTCAGGGGGCTTCAGGGGGACAACCCGGAGGAAAGCCTTAAGCTAGCCGCCTGCGCAAAGCACTACGCGGTGCATTCCGGCCCGGAAAAGGAGCGGCACACATTCAACGCCGTGGTTTCCAAAAAGGATCTTTTCGAGACCTACCTTCCGGCTTTCAGGGCGCTGGTCGATGCCGGCGTGGAAACCGTAATGGGTGCCTACAACCGCACGCTGGACGAACCCTGCTGCGGCAGCAAATATCTTTTGCAGGAAATCCTGCGGGACGAATGGGGCTTCCAGGGCCACGTCGTTTCCGACTGCTGGGCCGTCCGCGATTTCCACGAGAACCACAGGATAACCTCGTCGCCGGAGGAGTCCGCCGCGCTGGCCCTCAACAACGGCTGCGACCTTAACTGCGGCTGCACATACCCCTTCCTGACCCTCGCCCACAAAAAGGGCCTTGTCACCGAGGAGGCCATAGACACCGCGCTTGCCCGCCTTCTGCGGACGCGCTTCAAGCTGGGCATGTTCGACGAGCCGGAAAAGTCCCCCTATTACTCGCTGGGCAGGGAGGTAATCAACTGCGACAGGCATCGCGGGCTGGCCCTGGAGGCCGCGAGAAAGTCCATCGTGCTTCTTAAAAACGACAACAACATTCTGCCGCTGGACGACAAACCTAAAAGGGTTCTGCTTCTGGGCCCCGGCGCGGCGAACATGCACACGCTTCTGGGAAACTATTTCGGGTTGAGCGCGCGGCTCGTCACGGTTCTGGAGGGGCTTACCGAAAAGACGCGGACGAAGTACGGAATCAGCATGGGTTACACGCAGGCGTGTCTGCAGTACGAGGCGAACCATCCGTCGAACGTGGAGTTCGGTCTGGCCACCCCGCCGGACGTTTTCATCGCGGTGTTCGGTCTGGACGGCGCGATGGAAGGCGAGGAGGGCGACGCGATTGCGTCGAGCAGCAACGGCGACAGGGAGTACGTCGAGCTTCCGCCCTGGCAGCTCGCGTTCCTGCGTCAGGTGAAGGCGAACGGCAAGCCGGTCATTCTGGTTCTTACCGGCGGCAGCCCCATCGCAATCCCCGACGACATAGCCGACGCGGTTCTTTTCGCGTGGTATCCTGGCGAGGAGGGCGGCACGGCGGTCGCGGACATAATCTTCGGCGACACGGTTCCGTCCGGGAAACTGCCGCTGACCTTCCCCGCCGCGACGACGCAGCTTCCCCCCTACGAAAACTACGACATGAAGGGAAGAACCTACCGCTACATGACGGAAAAGCCGCTGTACCCCTTCGGCTTCGGCCTTTCGTACACGAGCTTCGCCTTCGACGCGCTGACCCTTGGCGCGGGCGAGATTTCCGCCGGCGGGGAGCTTTCGGTAAAGGTGAACGTGAGCAACACGGGAAGCCGGGACGCGGAGACCGTGGTGCAGGTGTACGTGTCCGGGGACGACAGGGGCGCGGATGATCCGGTCGCCTCGTTGCGGGCCTTCAGGCGGGTGGCGGTTCCCAAGGGCGCGTCGGTCGCCGTCGATTTCGCCCTACCCGTGTCGGCCTTCGAAACGGTGGATGCCTGGGGGAAATCGGTGCTGGTTCCCGGTTCCTACACGGTGCATGTCGCGGACGCCGCGCCCGTGCCGGTCGCCGTGGAGAAAGGCGCGACAAGGCCGGTCGCGGCGAAGGTCGTGGTTAGGTAAGCGGAAGTGCCAGGGCAAACTTGAGCCCCGGCACCGGAACTGACAAAAAGTGACGGCGGTGAATTATGGACAAAGATATTGTCGAATTTCTGATCAGGGCGAAAAAAGCCACCTACGCCGGGAAAGGTGCCGAGACGGATTCATCCAGACCGGGCTCACACGATTTGCTGTACGCGGAAGGCGCGCTTAAATACATAGACACCTACCTTGGCGACGCGAAATTCGCCGGGGAGGAAGCCCTGTGGAAAGACGACGTTCCGTTCTGGGCGATGAACTACGTCGGCAGGGTAACGGGCGAAGGTTTTTCCGGGGATTTCCTGAAGGAAGCCCTGTTGCAGGTTCCGGAGGAACACCCGTTCCGGGGACCGCCGCGATACGATAACGGCGATTATTCCTACACATGCAGTGTCGAGGGCGATTTTCACTGGTTTCGCGGTCGCGAGGAAATTTACTTCGGCGGCGTTAAGGTTTTCGAGTGCGTTTTTCACGGGGGCGACATAGCGTGAAACCGGTGGGGGCGCGCGCGTTGTTGTTTTTACGTGCCGGCCCATGCTATATTTGACGAAGGAGCGAATCATGGGGGCATTACCAAAGGAAGAACCGGATCGCCGTTTTACCTATGCGGACTACAGGGAATGGGAGCTTAAGGAAGGGGAACGCTACGAGCTTATCCACGGCGAGGCCTTCGCCATGGCGGGACCTAATACCAAGCATCAGGTTATCCTGCGTGAGGTACTAGGTCAGTTTTACGTTTATCTGAAGGGCAAACCCTGCCAGGTGTTTTCCGCCCCTTATGATGTCAGGCTTTTCTACGAGGAGGACGAGAGCGACGACACCGTTGTGCAACCGGATATCATGGTTGTCTGCGATAAACGCAAAATTGGGGGCGAGGGTGTCAGGGGCGCTCCGGATTTGGTTGTGGAGATACTTTCCCCGTCAAACACCGCCAGGGAGATGGGGCGCAAATTCAGGCTTTACCAAAACGCTGGCGTAAGGGAGTACTGGGTTGTAAGCCCCGAGGACAAGGCCCTTGAAACCTATCTTTTCGACGGTAACGTGATCTATTTCCGCTCCTATACCGCGACCGACAAAGCCGATGTCGGTATTTTCCCTGGGTTTGCCGTAGACCTGGAACCTGTTTTTGCGGAATAAGGGGTGAAAAAATTGCGTTGGGATTTGCGTTTTCCAGATCAGACCTTTGGCCCCAGATCCCTGTAAAATAACGCCCATTGCTTTTGTCGGGACTGCTTTCCATGGGTTTTACCTATGAACCTTGATCCAAAACTTCGTTTTTCATCTTTGTTTTCAGGTTCTTCACTTGGGGACAGGGCAAACCGTCGTCACCTTGCAAACCCTTACCCCCCGGCCTATTCCCCCACGCGCCCCTGCCGCGCGCTCACCGGCCTAAGCTGCTCCTCGCTCACCTGCGACGGGTCGTCCACCCCGGGCGGCAACTCCCGCCCCTCCTCGATCTCCGTCTCCTCCTCCTCAAAGCCCGCGTCGCTGTCCCAAAGGCTCCGTTGCGGCGGCTTCACGTTGATCTTCGCCACCTCGTCGTTCTCGATACGCACCGAGATTAGCTTTGTAACGCCGGACTCCTCCATCGTCACGCCCAGAAGCGTGCCGGCGGCGGGGATCGTCTTTTTGTTGTGCGTGATTATTATGAACTGGCTAGTGCTGCCGAAGTCCCGCAGAAGCTGGGCGAAACGCCCCACGTTCGCCTCGTCCAGCGCCGCGTCTATCTCGTCCAACAGGCAGAAGGGGCTGGGCTTTATCATGTAGGTCGCGAAAAGCAGGGCCACCGCGGTCATCGACCGCTCGCCGCCTGAGAGCAGCGATATGTGTTCCAGCTTCTTACCCGGCGGCTGGGCGTAAATCTCTATGCCGGATTCCAGAACATGGTTGTGGTCGGAAAGCCGCAGCTCCGCCTTGCCCCCGTTGAAAAGCCGCCGGAACATGTTGTGGAAGTTTTTCTTTATAAGGTTGTACGTCTTGATGAACTCCTCCGCCGATTTCGTGCGCATCTCGGTGGCCAGATCCTCAAGATCCTTGCGGGCCTTTTCCATGTCCGCAAGCTGGCTGCTCTTGAACTCGTACTCTTCCTTCTTTTCGGCGAACTCCTCCGGGGCCATGAGGTTGGGCTGGCCCAGTTCCCGAATCCGGGCGCGCGCGGTCGCGAGCTGCTCCCGCAGATCGGAGGGGTTGGCCGTTATAGTGAAGATGCGCTCCTCGAACTCCATAAGGTCGCGGGAATGCGTGTCGCGGAAGTTGTCCTGAATGTTCCGGATCTCGGTCTCCGACTGCACAAGCTCGATCTGGATCTTCTCCAGAACCGCCTGCACCTTGGAAAGCTCCTCCGTGCGCTTCTTGATCCCGTTCTGCTTGCCCGCCACGTCGCCGTTGCGCTTTTTTATGTCGGCCTCCAGCTTCTCAAGCTCCTTGGTCAGGATCTGCCCCTTCTGCTCGATCTCGGCAATCTCGGAATGGATGTCGTCTATGCGCTCGTCTATGTCATCCAGCCGCTTGCGGTCAAGGGCAAGCTCGTCGCGGATGTTCCGCAGCATCGCCTCCTGCCCGGAAAGCTCGCGCCGAATCAGCTTGGCCTGTTCCTCGGCGGCGT
>Ga0209755_10002389_pt1 | contig 25970 bp, 22 predicted proteins | sample TergutCo191P1_FD_187301 | JGI IMG/M metagenome (GOLD analysis project Ga0209755, IMG submission 187301) | Cornitermes sp. P1 segment gut microbial communities from Petit-Saut dam, French Guiana - Co191P1 (SPAdes) (version 2) | ecosystem: Host-associated > Arthropoda: Insects > Digestive system...
CACCACAGGATAAGGTGGTCGATGACTGCCCCAACTTCACATAAGACAGTCCGACATCAAAAAGTGTTTGTAATTTGTCTTTAAGTCTTGGCAGATTTTCAAAAAATACCAAGGCTTCTTCAACCGTCATCTCCAGCACATCCGCAATAGACTTGCCTTTATATTTTACTTCAAGGGTTTCGCGGTTGTAACGCTTGCCGCCGCACACTTCACACGGCACATAGACATCGGGCAGAAAATGCATCTCGATTTTTAAAATACCATCGCCGGAACACGCTTCACATCGTCCACCCTTCACATTAAAGCTGAAACGGCCTTTTTGATAACCGCGCACCTTTGCTTCGGGTTGATTGGCAAACACATCACGCACCAAATCAAAGAGTCCTGTGTATGTTGCCGGATTAGAACGCGGTGTGCGCCCAATCGGACTTTGATCAATGTTGATGATTTTATCTAAAAATTCAAGACCCTTGATGTCTTTATGTTTACCCGGACGAATGCGTGAACGGTTTAAATCGCGTGATAAACGCTTATAAAGAATTTCATTAACAAAAGAAGATTTTCCCGAACCGGACACGCCGGTAACACAGGTAAAGACATTCAGCGGAATTGTAATGTCAATATTTTTAAGGTTATTTTCTTCCGCGCCGGTAATTTTTAGTGCTTTTTTGCTGATTTTTCGGCGTTTTTTCGGCGTTTCAATTTTTAATTGACCGCTGAGGTATTGTCCGGTAATACTTTGCTTACAGTGTACAATATCCTTAGGCAGGCCGGCAAAAACCACTTCGCCGCCATGCACACCCGCACGCGGTCCAATGTCCACAATATAGTCTGCCGCCCACATGGTGTCTGTATCATGTTCGACAACAATCAGTGTGTTGCCGATGTCTGTTAAGTGCCTGAGCGTTTTGAGCAAACGCTCATTGTCCCGCTGATGCAGTCCAATACTCGGTTCATCCAAAATATACACAACCCCCACCAAACCGGAACCGATTTGTGTGGCCAGCCTTATACGCTGTGCTTCACCGCCGGAAAGCGATCCTGATGAACGTGCCAATGTAAGATAATCCAAACCAACATCCATCAAGAAACCCGTTCTGGCATGGATTTCTTTTAAAATGGGGCCGGCGATAATCATTTGATTTGAAGTCAATACCAATTGATCAAAGAAAATTTGCGCTTCGCCAATGGTCATGTCTGTAATATTTGAAATATTTTTATCATCAATCGTAATCGCCAAGACCTCCGGCTTGAGCCTGCGTCCATGACATGTCGGGCATGCAATTTGTGTCATAAAATTTTCGTATTCTTGCCGCATTCCAATGCTTGAAGTTTCTTTATAGCGGCGCCATAAATTTTCAACAAGCCCCTCAAAAGCATAGCTGTATGAACGTGCTCTGCCATCTTGCCCAACATAGGATACCGTTAATTTTTTACCATTCGTCCCATGCATAATCACCGTTTTAACATCTTCTGACAATTCCGCATATGGCGTATCCAGTGAAAACGCATATTCTTCGGCAATGGCTTCAAACATTGCGCGTGTGGTGCTCTTTTCATCTGCAACCGCACGCCAGCCGGGTGCAATTAATGCACCGTCGTTAAACGACAATTGAGGATTTGGGACAATCAACTCTTCATCAAAGATAAGTTTTACCCCAAGCCCGGAACAATCGGGGCAAGCACCGGCAGGATTGTTAAAAGAAAACATTCTCGGTTCAATCTCCGGCAAATTTATCCCGCAATCACTGCATGCGAAATGCTGTGAAAATGTGTAATCTTGTGTGTCGGTAGAAATCAAAACAAGACCACCGGTTAATAAAAACGCAGCCTCAATGGATTCACTCAATCGCTTTTGGATGCCTTCTCGTAAAACCAAACGGTCTATGACAATTTCTATGGTATGACGCTTTGTTTTCGCAAGGGTTATCTCTTCGCCCAAATCGCGCACTTCACCATCAATACGAGCACGTACATAACCATTTTTTCGGGCATCTTCAAGCAGTTTAACATGTTCGCCTTTTTTTTCGCGAACCACCGGTGCCAAGACTTGTATACGTGTATTTTCAGGAAACGCAACCAATTGATCCACGATTTGATCCACCGTTTGTTTTTCAATAACCTCGCCGCAATTGGGACAATGCGGGGTACCGCAGCGCGCAAACAACAAACGCAGATAATCATAAATTTCCGTTACAGTACCCACGGTTGATCTTGGATTGTGGCTGGTGGTTTTTTGATCAATCGAAATCGCAGGCGACAAACCTTCAATAACATCAACATCCGGCTTTTCCATTTGTCCTAAAAATTGACGCGCATAAGCAGACAATGACTCAACATACCTTCTTTGTCCTTCTGCGTATATGGTATCAAACGCCAATGATGTTTTGCCCGAACCACTGACGCCGGTGAAAACCACCATTTCATTGCGCGGAATCTCCAAGCTGATGTTTTTAAGGTTGTTGTCACGTGCACCCTTAATAATTATTTTATCCATCTGATTTATGACCACTCTCATCATGATTTTTATCAATGTATTTTTTTACCAAATAAATCGAACATTACCGAACAATTTTACACCATTCAACCCATTTCCACAAGCGAACAACCCCCAAATATATAAAATATTCGAATGTATTGTCGATACTTATTGCTTAATTATTACAAGAATATTAATATTCAACTTACCATTGACACATGGAAATAAAAGGAATAAAATCAAAAATGTAACAGTCTAAACCACCACGACAAACGCATTTTTGTACATATCAATTTATCTTTGATGGGAGTACTATATTTATGAGTATTATTGCATTACAATTGTATACGATACGAGACTTTACCGAAGCCGATTTATTAAACACATTACACCATGTTAAACAGATCGGCTATGACTATGTTGAGTTGGCGGGTATGTATGGTTATTCCGCAATTGAACTTAAAAAATTGTTGGATACTGCCGAACTGAAAGCCATCAGTGCACATGTGCCAATTGAAGCATTTGAAGAGGACGCAAGACAAACTGTTGCCGACTATAAACTGCTCGGATGCCAATATATTGCCATACCATCATTGTCACGTGATGTTTTACCGGGTGGCGACCATTATACGCAAATGCGTGATACGCTCATCAACATCGGAATGATGTGTAATGACAAGCATATACGGTTTGCCTACCACAATCATGCTTATGAATTTGAAAAACTGGATAGCGGCACCACCATTTTGGATGCGCTGTTTGAAGACCTTCCCACAGAGGTTATTGGCGCAGAAATTGACACCGGCTGGGTTACGGCAGCAAACGTAGATCCTGCGGCATATATCCGCAAATATTCAGGACGATGTGCACTCATCCATTTGAAAGACACGGTGAAAGTCGGAGCATCCTTTGAAGACAGACCGGTCGGCAGTGGTACGCAAGATATTGAAGGCATTATAAAAACTGCACTGGATATCAACACGAATTTGTTTGTGGTTGAACTGGATGAGGCGCACGGAATGACGTCACTTGAAGCCGCCGCCGCATCACGCACTTATTTAAAAAACATAGGATTATAAATCATCAATAAAATTGTGAATAACAACATAGAAAGGTTGGTATAAGTATGGGACGAATGAGAGGCGGTGGAGGCCTTGGCGGTATGCGCGGAGGTCTTGGCGGCGGCCGCATTGGCGGTGGTGGACTCGGTGGTTCACGTGGCGGTCTTGGCGGTGGCTTAGGCAGCGGTCTGGGTGGACTCGGTGGTTCAAGACCCGCAGGAGGACTTGGCGGATCACGTCCGGTGGTTGCACCACGTCCGGTGGCGCGCCGTCCGGTTGGCGGCGGCGGATTTGGCACCGGTATGCTCGTGGGCAGCATGCTCGGCGGAAGAAACAGAACCACCATCATCAACAATGGTGTTCCCGTCAACAACGGTGGCGGTTTTAACAATGGCGGCGGCAGAGGTCCTGTAAGACAAAGTAGAGGCAATGGCTGTTCAACCGTTTTAATGATTATTGCCGTGCTTGTGATTGTTTTAATGGTGGTTTCTTTTTGCACAAACATGAATATAAATCCGGGTGCCATCGGCAGTCAAGCCGGCAATGTAACGGTGTCCACCAGAGTGAGAGAACCCCTCGCGGCGAACCTACGCTCAACAGATACCGGTTCGATGATAACGGACAACATGCACATCTTAAACGATCAAAACATCGTGGCCAATGCCATGCGTAACTTCCAGTCGCAAACCGGTGTACGCCCTTATCTATACATTACCGGTTCTTTACCCAACATCACAGGAACGCCGACATTGGCGCAACTGCAAAGCTTTACCGACCAAACATACCGACAACTTTTTGGCAATGATGAATCCAGAATGCTGCTTGTGGTTTTGGATCCTGAAGATATCGGCGGATTGATGATTTCCGCAGGCGGCAATGCATTATCCGTCATTGACGATGAAGCCGCAAATATTATTTATGATTTAATCGACCACCATGCAACGGTCGGAACCAACTGGTCCAGCGTTTTTGCAAACGCATTCAATGACGCAGCAGACACCATCATGTATCGCCCCAGCACCTTATGGCGTGTGCTCTTGATTGTCGGTGCTGTGCTCATTATCGGCGCAGTCATTGCATACAAATGGTGGCAAAAGAAAAAAGCACAAGACAATCTTGAAGCGGAACAAACCGAACGCATCTTATCTCAAGATTTGAACACCTTTGGCAACGCAGGCACTGCGACGATTTCCAACCAAGAAGCCGCTGATGCACAAATTGTTTCTGACGATTTGCTACAGCCGCTCGGTGAAACCAATGCGGAAGACCTCGCCAAGCTCTACGAAAACAAAGAGTAAGTATAACAACTGTGTAAACGCTAGCCTCTAAAGGCTTTAAATAAGAAAGGAAGTAGAATCTTATGGGAATTTTATCACGTTTTAAAAACATCATGTCAGCAAACATCAATGCAATGCTTGACAAAGCGGAAGATCCGGCAAAAATGATCGATCAAACATTACGCCAATTGGCCACCGATCTTGCAGAAGTTAAAAAAGAAACTGCAGCGGTGATGGCGGAAGAAACACGCACCCGACGTGAAGCCGACGAAAACATTGCCGAAGTCAATAAAAACATGGATTTGGCGAAAAAAGCACTCCAAGCCGGCAATGAAGACCATGCAAGGGTGTTCTTGAACAAAAAACATGAACTTGAAGACATTGGCACCGGACTTCAAAAAGTTGCAGAAGCCGCACAAGCAAACGCAGTGCAAATGCGCCAAATGCATGACAAACTTGTTAACGATATCAGCACATTGCAAAAACGCAAACAAACCATCAAAGCAAACTTGGCGATGGCAAAAGCAACTGAAAATGTAAACAAATTTGTTTCTTCCAGCGATGCAGGTACCAAAGCTGAAGGTGCACTCGCAGCATTTGATCGTTATGAAAAAGCAGCACAAGCCCGATTGGATAAAGCACAAGCACTTGATAAGTTAAATGATGTACCCGAAGACGATGCGAAAGCACTTGCATCTTTGTACGCAAACGGCGGCGGTGCTGCGCTTGATGACGAACTGAATGCACTGAAAGTTGAAATGGGCTTGTTGCCGGCCACACATGCAGATGATGAACTTAAAGCACTGTATGATGAGCTGGGTGACGGTCTCGGATTTAATGAAAACTAAACAAAAAACAAAGCAGACTAAGTTTAATACACCAAAAGTAAAGGGTGCGCCAACCACGAAACGAAAGACGGCGACACCCACAAGCATCACCGGCAAATTTGTCGGAAACCGAGGTGGATTTGGCTTCGTCGAACAAAGTCATGGGGCGGATTTATTTATTCCGCCCCATTTGACGTTGGGCGCATTAAATGGCGACAATGTTGTGGTCAAATTGGGAAAGATTGAGCCGCCAAGAGAACCCGGCGGTCCGGAACGTCAAACGGGCACCATCACGGGCATCATCAAGCGTGACCCCATGGTGGGAACGTTTTTCACACAACACACACAAGGCTTTATTAAACCACTGGACAACAAGATTCCGTATGTCTTTGCTGTGGCACCCAAAACCATTGCACGGTTTGGTTTGGTGGACGGACATCGTGTTGTTTTTTCCGTGGATAAAAAGCACCGACCGGACGAAGGCATCGTGGGATGTTTTATCACCGACGTACTGGGGCACATCAATGATGTGGGTATGGACGTGCTGACGATGGTTATTTCAGCAGGGGTTCCCTATGAATTTTCAAACGATGTAATTGAAGAAGCGAATGTGCTGCCCGCAAGCATTGATGAAAACGATCCGGACATTGCACAGCGTCTTGATTTGCGCAATGAACGCATTGTCACCATTGACGGTGCGGACACAAAAGACATTGACGATGCGATATCGTTTAAGAAAACGGACAATGGATATACATTAGGGGTTCACATCGCAGATGTTACGCATTATGTGAAGGAACATTCTGAACTTGACACTTCGGCACTGGACCGCGGCACCAGCATTTATTTGGCAGACCGCGTGATTCCAATGCTTCCGCATAAATTATCCAGTGGTATTTGTTCTTTGTTTCCGGAGGTTGACCGGTTTACACTAAGCTGCATCATGAATGTTGACAAACAAGGCAATGTGACTGATTATCAGATTAAAGAAAGTATCATTAACTCCAAACGCAAATGGACGTATGATGAAGTACAAGCCCTCATCGGCGGCACGTTTGAAAATAATGACAAGCTTCATGATGTGCATGACATCAATGAATGGGCATCATTTTTTCAGGATATGGATGAACTGCGCGCCATTTTATGGAACAAACGCGAAAAGCGCGGCGCACTTGATTTTAATCTGCCCGAGACAAAAATCAGCGTGGATGAAAACGGTAAAGTCGTTGACATCAAAGCATACGAGCGCAATCAGGCGACCAACCTTATCGAAGAATTTATGATTTTAACCAATGAAACGATTGCAGCACATTATATGGACGCAAAAATACCATTTGTGTACCGCACCCATGAAGCACCAACGCCTGAAAAAATCGCATCCCTCAGTGACATTACACAGGGCTTTGGCTTTACGGTGCCAAAAAACGCATCAAAACCTGCGGCATTACAAAAGCTGCTTGAAGTCACCAAGAATACTGATGCGGAGTTTGCCATCGCAAACGCAGTCTTACACGCACTCCCTCAAGCGCACTACACCATGGACGACCCGCAACATTATGGACTGGCCTCCGAAGCGTACTGCCATTTCACTTCACCCATCCGCCGTTATCCTGACTTGCAAATTCACCGCATCATAAAAGCAAATCTTCGAAACGGCACCAAAGAGAATAAGCATTTTTCACAAATATTACCGGATGTGTGTACGCATTGTTCTCGGTCAGAACGCACCGCAGAGCAGCTTGAGCGTGATGTCACGCAATTAAAAAAGGTGCAGTTTATGATGGACCATGAAGGCACCAAATATGAAGCACAAGTGAGCGGTGTCACCAGTTGGGGTGTATTTGTGGTGGTCAACAAAGTTATTGAAGGCCTTGTGCCCATTGAAGACTTGCGTGCACACCGCTATACCTTTAATGCCGATAAATTGTGTTATGAAAATAAAAAATTTAAAAACATGCCCACACTCAGTCATGGTGTGCCGGTGGTGGTCACACTCACAAAGGCAAATATAGATGAACGGAAATTAACTTTTGCTTTAAGCTAGTATTTTATTTTTTCGCTGTTATAATTGAATAAGTATGCATGATGGGGCTGATACGGCTCCATTTTTATGCAGACGGCTTCGCAACCAACACAGTGAAAATCAAGGTGATCAATTTGAGTAAAGCAGCAAAATATGACCTCACCGGAGGTCCCATTTTTAAGCGCATGGTCTTTTTGTCCGTGCCGCTGATGGCAACATCGTTTATGCAAATGGCATACAATTTGACCGACATGTTTTGGATGGGACGATTGTCTTCCGGTTCGGTCGCCGCAGTCGGTACCGCCGGACAATTTTTATGGTTGTCCATGGCACTAATGATTATTGGACGCATGGGTGCCGAGATTGGCGTCAGTCAAAATGTCGGCAAAGGCAACATTGATGCGGCAAAAGCGTTTGCACAAAATGCAACCTATATTGCGCTGATATTGGGGATTTTATATGCGGTGGTGATGATTTTTGCACGCGGCATACTCATCTCGTTTTTTAACATTGACGATGCTGCGGTGGTTTATGAAGCAGAAATTTATTTAATGATTTCCGCATTTTCCATTCCATTTGTCATGCTGCACAATGTCATCTCCGGCACATTCAATGGTTTTGGCAACACAAAACTGCCTTTTTACATTAATGCCTTTGGTTTGGCACTCAACATCATCATCAGCCCCATGCTCATTTTTTGGGCAGGCATGGGCATCGCCGGTGCCGCGCTCGGTACGGTCATCGCATCCATCGTCAACCTTATCTTAAAACTATGGGCCATTAAATACTTTAAAAGCCGACCCTTTGAAAATTATGCATTTTTAATAAGGCCTTCTTTAGAAAAAATAAAACAAATTGCCCAATGGGGGGTGCCTGTTGCCATTGAATCGGCATTTTTCACTTTCTTATTCATGGTCGTATCCCGCCTCATCGCCGACTTTAGCGTGGGCGCGATTGCGGCACACCGCGTGGGTTATCAAGTCGAGGCACTGTCTTTTATGATCGGCGGCGGCTTCGCCATGGCGGTGACGTCCTTTGTGGGGCAAAACTACGGCGCAAAAAAATACAGCCGCTTGCGCGACGGATTTAAAATCTCCGCACTGGCAATGGCGGTATATGGACTGTTTATCACTTTAATTTTATATTTCTTCGCCGAGCCATTGGTGTCCATTTTCTTAAATGATCCGGCAGAAATCGTCATGGGCGGTGATTATTTAAGAATCATCGCACTCACACAATTTTTGTTTTGCATTGAGGGCGTGGCAACCGGTTATTTCAGGGGACGCGGTTTGACCATGAAACCCACCATCGTGGGCATCACCAGCAATGTCTTGCGCGTCATTTTCACCTATACCCTCGCCCGCACCGCACTGGGCATTAGCGGTGTATGGATTGGCATTGCAATGGCGATGACCATCAAGAGTATTTGGCTCATTGCATGGCATTTCTTCAACGTGCGCACCATGCCGAAAACGGATGAACTCGTGGCACAGGCAGACGCATAAACTCGGCAACAACAAGTTTTTAATTATTTATATTACAAATATTTCATCTTTATAATAAATCTAACATTCCATCCGGAAATTTGATATAATAAGACCGACGGGGAGTAGCGCAGCTTGGTAGCGCGCTTGGTTCGGGACCAAGAGGGCGCAAGTTCAAATCTTGTTTCCCCGACATTTTAAAAAGAGGCTGACTTGTTAAGAAAAATCTTTAACAAGAAAGCCTCTTTTTGCTAATCTATGTTTGCAAGTGTTGTTTCACCACGAAAGCTAAACAATGAGAGCTCCCCATTTATTTTTGCAATGAGTATGTCATCCAATACAAATATTTCAGCACCAACATAAAACGCACTGTTTGTTTGCAGTGTTTCTTCGGCATCGGTAATCCGCTGAAGATGACCGGTTACATACCCGATGCTCACAAATGAATCATCTATTAGATATCTTATGTGCCCAATACCCGGACCATACGGCCATGTACCCACATCATCAAGCCATATGTTGGCATCTTGAATCCATACACGTGTATTTTGAAACCATATCATTTCCCATTCCCGTACATATATTTTGTTGCCGACATTGATCGAAGGCATCCGCGACCCGGAACAAGGGGTTGGTGTAGACACGGGTACTGATGCTGAATATTCAGCGTCAACGTAATCCCCCGTATAATATACCTCTGATGCTTCGGCTTCATTGCCGGAACACGAAACCATAAAGATGCTTATTAAAAGGAACAACAATAAATGTTTTAACCATAATACACACGCGTCTTCATTTTTCATACGACCACCCACGCGGCGCTTCCGGTAAAACCGCATTTGCGGTACAGCCGCTTCGGATTGGTGGATTGCCGCTTTTAAATTCTCTGTTTTAGTTGTAACAACATTCATATCCTACACCCCTTTGTACTATAATACCCGGCTTGCCGTAAAAAATAAAGCCCATAACAACGCAAATGCCAAACAAAGGATTTTACATAGAATTTGCATTGCGCTTACCTGATGTATATTTTTCTATATTATACTTTGGCAATATTCGCACAGATTTTGAACCGTCGTTAGGAGCATCTATCTTGGAGTATTCACGAATCAAACGTCATAAAAATACATTGTTAAAGGTTCTCACCAATCCCCTTAATCTCATTACTTTTTTAGGCATCGTTGCACTGATATTTTTAATCGTTGTTCCATTAATTGAAATGGCATACAGCACTTTTATTGTAACCCAACGTGACTTACGGCGTATCCCCGGAGTGGAAGTGGGCGATTTCACATGGTTCTTTTGGGTGCGGGTGTTTGCAAGCGCGGTAAGCTCGACATTATTATATACGCCTTTGCGCAATTCCATTGTCGTTGGACTAAGCGTTTCTGCTTTGGCGGTTACTTTCGGTTCTGTAATGGCGTGGCTGATGTTGCGGTCGGACTTGCCGGGAAAGAAATTCTTTTCCGTGGCGTTGTTGGTACCGTTTATGCTGCCCTCATGGACAATTGCTTTGGCATGGATGACGGTGTTTCGCAGTGGCATGCGGGGAGGCGCACCCGGTTTTTTAGTTTCTCTCGGAATCACCGTACCTCAAAGCATTTCATATGGCGCGATTCCCATTATCTTAGTGTTGGCATTGAGTAATTTTGCCTTTGCTTATTTATTGGTTTCGGGCGCGTTGGCATCTGCCAACAGTGAGCTGGAAGAAATGGGCGAGATTTTGGGCGCGGGAAAATTGGATATTTTACGCAAGATTACCTTTCCGTTGGTATTTCCCGCGTTTTTTTCTGCGGCAATATTGGTATTTGCCCGGGCATTGGGTTCCTTCAGCGTGCCTGCGTTTTTGGGTATGCGGGTGGATTATAATACCGTGTCTACCATGCTCTTTTTCTCCATACGCTCGCGGGATAATGCCACAGGAGCGGTTATCAGCTTCGTGCTCATCGCCATGGTGGCATTGACACTGTATGCAAACCAAAAGGTATTGGGGACAAGAAAAAGTTTTGCCACCATTGGCGGCAAGGGTCATCGCTCCAATGTGAGAAGCCTCGGCAAATGGAAAATTCCTATTTTGGTATTTTTGGTGCTGTTCTGTGTGATCGGCATATTTTTTCCATTAATTATTCTGATTGTGGAATCCTTGTTGCTGGTGCCCGGTCGGTATGAATTATCGAACTTGACTTTGCACTATTGGATTGGGGGAAGCGTTGCGTCTATCGCAAACGGCATCCCCGGAGTGCTGCGCAACCCGTGGTTTTGGCAAAGTTTGCGTACGACCATGCTGCTGACTTTGATTGTGGCACTGATTGGCACGATCGTAGGGCAGATTCTTGGTTATTCGGTAAGCCGCAAGCGAGGTACGCTGGTAGGACGGGTGTTGGAACAGCTCACTTTTTTACCTTTTATGATTCCTTCCATTACATTTGGCGCATTGTATTTGACAATGTTTGCCCAGCCGCGCTTTTTTATGCCGGCACTGTATGGGACATTTGCCCTGCTTGTGCTGATTAGCGTTGTCGATAATCTGCCGTTTTCTACCCGGGCAGGAATTGCCAACATGATGCAGATTAGCAACGAGTTGGAAGAATCTGCTTACTTGGCGGGCGCATCGTTTTTCCGCAGATTCTATAAGATTATCCTACCCTTAGCCAAACCGGGTTTTCTGTCAGGTTTTATCCTTATCTTTGTAGGGGTTATTCGGGATTTGGACTTAATTATTCTGATCATGACACCTCGCATGACGACCCTGTCCTACATGGTGTGGTGGTTTTTAGATGATAATTACGAAGCACTTGCCAATGTCGTGGCAACGGTTATTTTCATTATCGTTTTCATGGTTTATATATTGGCGAAAAAAATTGGTAAAGTAGACATTGCGGCAGGATTAAGAGGCGGCAACTAATCGCTGTATATCTTTTGCGTTTAACCCGGATTATAAGGGTTAATTTAATAAATTATGCGGCATAATGCCGTAAAAGGAGAACAAGATGTTAAAAAAAATTCTATTGGCTACCTGTTTCGTAGGCTCAATGTTTTTGTTGGGTTCATGTGGTAGCGAAGCAAGTCCCGCACTCCAACCGCAAGTCCCAACACCACCACCTGTACCGACCCCTACGCCCGTAGCATCCTCGGAACAAGCCGGCGAAGATCAATCCGAGACGGAAACATCGGTTGAGGCAGCACCCCGCTCTACGCCTTGGGCACAAGAAAACATCAACAACTACCTAAGCTATGAAGAAATTGTGACACGTGCCACGGCTGAAGGACGCGTTGTATGGTATTCAAATTCTTCTCGTTCACGAGATGTGGCAGAAGCATTTATGGCGCGTTACCCGGGCATTGAAGTAGAGGTGTTTGACATTTCCAGCGGCGAATTGGTAGAGCGTTTTTACCGCGAATATAACGCCGGCATTCGTGCTGCAGACTTGCTGCATTTGGCGGATGGTGATGGAACCCTGTATATGGAGTTTATTGGACAGGGCATGCTGCATTTATATCATCCTTATGATATTGTACCCTTTATTTCCCCTGCATTTTTGGCAACACATATGCCGATGTTTATCGAATACAATGCATTATTCTATAATACCGACTACTTCCCCGATGGTTCGCCGATCACCAGTTGGTGGGACTTGACGACCCCCGAATGGGAAAGCCGCGTCTTCACACGTCACCCGTTAGAGCATATTGGCACTGCGGCAACTTTCGTTGCCATGGTGCAAAACACTGACGAAATGGCAGCGGATTATGAACGCATTTTTGGCAGAGCCATTGAATTAAGCCCGGGTTCACCTACGGCGGCGCATGAATTTGTTCGACGTTTTATGGCCAATGACCCGATTTTCATTTCTTCCAGCGGTGAAATTGTGCGCTCGGTAGGCAGAGCAACCGAAGAACGATTTGTCGGATTTGGTTCTTCAGGCGGTTTGCGCTTTAGCGAATCAGAAGATTTACCAATCAATATTGTAACCCAAAAGACCCCGGCAGTAGGCATTCCTGCCATCAGCTCTTTATACATTACGAACGAAGCCAATAATCCCAATGCCGCCAAATTGTTGGTACGTTTTATGACCGATGAAATCGGCGAAGGCTTTGAGCCTTTTGGTACGCTGGGTGGTTGGCCTCCACGCGCCGATGTACCGATGCATGAAGGAAATGTTCCGATAGACAGCATCAATTTTTGGTATCAGGACAAAGAATTTCTATACTTCAATGCCTTGCAAATGATTGATTTCTTGCTTGCACTGAGCAACTAGAGATTTTACAATTTATTATAAGGTTATATTTTAAACCATAAACAACAAACCCCATAAACAAAGCGTTTTGAGCCTTTGTCTATGGGGTTTTTCCTATAAGGAGATACTGATAATAATCCGAACTGATCGTTATTCGGGCTGACAAAACACCGGTAAAATCCATTTTAAATGGCACGATGCAAATCCGCAGTGAAAGTTTTAATGATGATGTTTCAACAACATGTTATCTTGTCACCACCCATACAGCGCTTCCGTGGTATCGTGCGATCTGCCAGACGGCACAGCATGGAGCAAAATCGCCCTATACTATAAAATCATTGCTTAAATTTCAAGCAGTTGTATGTGTTATTTATTTTTATTGTATCGTCATTCCCCACGAATATGACCTCCAAAGTAGTCTAATCCTTTTCGTCAGTTTCAAGATTTTGTTTTCGTTCAATAAGCTCTCGCTCGGTCATAAGCTCTTGTTTTAACTCTTCTTCTGTAGGCAGATATAGCATATACTTCGAGGCAAAAATATTATCTTTGTCTGAAAGAATAGAATATTTTGCCATAGTGTCATTTTTATCTGCACATAAGATAATTCCGATAGTCGGATTATCTTCTGGTAATTTTACTTTATCTTCAAAATAACGCACATAGAAATCTATTTGCCCTATATCTTGATAGGTCAACTTTCCAGTTTTCAAGTCAATGACAACAAAGCACTTAAGAATATAATTATAGAAAACGAGATCAATATAGTAGTGGTCGCCATCTATAGTTATTCTCTTTTGCCTTGCAACAAAAGAGAATCCTTTGCCAAGCTCAAGCAAAAATTCTTGTAGCTTATCAATAAGTGCTTGTTCTAGCTCCCGTTCTAAGTAGTCACGATTTTCTTTAAGGTTAAGGAACTCTAAAATATAGGGGTCTTTCAATATATAATCTTGCTCTTTTTTAGGCTCAAGTAGCTGTATTTCGTTTATAACATCATCACGTCCGTTTTTTTGTGTAGCAAGTAATCGCTCGTAAAAAAATGAATTGATTTGCCGCTCTAATTGACGAACACTCCAAGCAGCATCTACGCATTCACGCCCATAAAATTCTCGTCGTGAAGCATCCTCAATTTTCATTAGAAGTCGATAATGCGACCAACTCAATTCGTGCCACAGTGTGGCACGATTCGGAAATGTTTTAAAAAATTGACGCATACGACGCAAACTACTTTCATCAAAGCCTTTTCCAAACTCATTTGTTAATTGGGTTGCTAAATATTTCAATAAGCCGCGACCATATTCTGCACGTTCACCAACAGCTTCTTCAATCTGCTGACCGATGCTCCAGTACGCCTCTACCATTGCAAAATTTATAGTGACATAAACTTTCAATCGAGCTTCGGAAAGAGTATCACGAATATTACGATAAAGAGTGTCGTTTTGCAAATCTGTTGATGTAATATTAGTATTCGCACTCAATTCATCCATTTGATAAACTCCTTAAATGATTTAATGACTTTTTTATCGTTTGATATTATCTTCTCTTAGATTTTTTGCAGCCTTTGTTCTACCATCAATGGGTTTCGGTGCGTTTTTCGGAATCACCCATATCTGCCCAAGCCTTGAAACGTTTTCAATTTGACCATTTTCACACAACGCTTGTACACGCCTAATTTTGATACCCCATTTATCAGCCGCCTCTTGTGTCGTTATATATTCCATGCAAGCACCTCCAAACACCTTTCACCATAACACGTTAGAGCGCACAATACAAGAAAAAGAGTATCGCGTGATTATTCCGATTATTAAATACCTTCCTTTACAACAAAACCCGAACTGATTGTTATTCGGCTTGACAAAGCACCGGTAAAATCCATTTTAAATGGCACGATGCACATCCGCAGTGAAAGTTTTAATGATGATGTTTCTAACAACATGTTATCTTGTCACCACCCATACGGCGCTTCCGGTAAAACCGCATTTGCGGTACAGCCGCTCCGGACTGGTGTGATTGTCCACTTCACCACTGACCGTGACGAAATCCGCGCAAGATGCGAGTCGGTTTAATAATTCCAGCACCACCGCTTCCCCCAAACCATGTCCGCGGTAATCCAGTAAAACTTGAATCCATTCCAGTGAACCCTCTTTGATGTCCGCATCAAAATCCGCAATGCCCAGTGCCGCCGGAACATCATGCACTGTATCCCAAACAAACACCCATAAATCATTATTAAAGACCGGATAGTGCGTCCATGACAACACAGACGCTTCCGTTTGCGCATAACCGTCATAACAACGATTGATGATGTCTGCGATGCATGCCGCATCCTTTGGTAAATCTGCGGCACGAAAAGAATAACCCTCCGGCAAGAGGGATGCGCGTACTTGCGCCATGTCATGCATCAACCGAAAATAACGTGTGCCGGATGCCGAGACATTGTCCCTAAGATGATTATTGTTTTCAAGGGTAATGGCAATACCCTCAGGTTTTTTAAAATGTGCATCCTTCCAATATGCTGTTGCCATGGTTTCACATGGATTTTGTATATATTGATCCCGCATATAAGCCCCTCACATTTTTAACAATGCGCTTATTATACCACAGCATCACCGGTAATTTTGTGGAGGTCATTGGCACAGGCGATGGCAACATCCAAATGTGCATCGTCCGGTGTGCGGATAAACAATGACCTTATCTTTTCTGTTTGGATGTTCATTATAGAAAATCCAATATTAATTGCTTTTTAATAATCGATAATGACAATTTTATTAATAATTGCACGAGGGGGATCAGACCATAATAATGATATTGCATCGAATTCTACAAGGAGAAGAAAATTAGTTAAATCATCAACGGTGCCATTGAAGACCGTCCCTGTTTGATATATTATTTTTGTGTCTTCAAATGGTTGATAAGAAATAATGTTCCCACCCCAAAACTTATCATTAGCGTATAACCATGTACGATCAAATTGATTCATTAAAACATTGGTATTTTGTGATTTTTGTGAAATAACGAGGGCATGCATCAAAGGAGAATAATAATCTAAATTTGACGCATTAATTCTATAAAACCCGACAATGGGCATACCAATCGTTAAGGCATCCATACTATTTAAAAATGTATTGTTATTTACTTCCAATGGTAAATTATTAATTATTACTACTTTTGAACGATACTGCTCATTAATAATTATTTCATTAATAACACCTTCTATTTTGTTAATGTCATTGTATCCATTTAAATTATTTTCGTTGATGTTATTACAACTGACAAAAATAAAAATACAACTGATGAATATTAAGAGTTTCATTTTGTCTACTCCTTAATATATAAAGCTTGTCCACACTTAATTGCACAAAAGGATAAGTTCTCTTCCTTGAATTTATTAATGATTTAAGTCCAAATGATCGATGAAAATAATGATGATTGTAGCACAATTTATATAAATACGTGTTTTATTAAAATTTCAACGTGTTGCTGTGGCAGTCATGAAAAAAATAGACGTAACGTGCATTTTTAATAATGCGCTTATTATACCACAGCATCACCGGTTATTTTGTGGAGTTCATTGGCACAGGCGATGGCAACATCCAAATGTGCATCGTCCGGTGCGCGGATAAACAACAAACCTTGTATCAACATGCCATAAGCAATACGATGTTGGTGATGATTTTGAGTACAATGTTTTTTGAATTGACCAACCGGCCAAAGAGCAGCAGCAAGAAGAACATGAGCAGCACCGACAGCAAGCGCACAATGACACGCTGAAAACTGCCGTCCAGTCCCAATTGGTATTTCACGACAAAATTCAAAACCGCCGCAAGAAAGAGGGTGGAAAAATAAATCGCAATGCCACATGCGGGGTCAACGCGTCGATACTTGCGGATTTTTTCATGGGTCAGATTTTCCCCCGCCCGCAAAGCACCTATAATCATGTGTTCCGCACCATGGTTCTTGCTTACTTCATCTTTAGCGAGCATAAACAGCAAACCCGCAAACAATACCGTAATAAACACCACTGCGAAAAAAGACTCTACCAGCTGGATAATTGTCATATAAGGTATGGGAAAAAGCAATGTCAACATGGGTAAAAACATAATAATGAGCAACATCGGCACGAAAGCAAAAAGGGAATGCCACTTGTCGGCGGCTTCAAGTTGTACTTCGCCGTGGAACTTACCGTCATTTTTCATCAATGTCTTTGTCACAGCCGATTTGTATCCGCCGCTTACATTTTTGGGGTATATTTTGCGAACCATCCTTTTAATCCATGAAACATGATGATCAGGTTCACTCACAATAACTTTGGTGGTCGTGGTGATCGTGCCGTCCTCTGCACGTGCAGCAGAACTCAAATACAGGATATCACCGACTGATTTACTTAATGTCAAACCTTGTGAAAATGCATTGCCTGCGTATCTGCGGTTTTGTTCATTGGTCTTTTTCATAATGCCACCTCGTCAATGAATTTTTAAATCTAAAGCCATTATAACGCACACAAATAAAAAAGGACGAAAAAGTCCCAAAAGGCATCATTTTCATCCCAAAAGATTGTGACGCTGACAAGCAATTTAATCAAACAATACATTTATTTTATAATATTAGCATGGTGCAATGTCTTCGGTATGCTCGTCTATATATTTTGCAATCCAATATACAGAATAAATAATCAGTGGAACAGAAACCATCCATAAAATAATCATTTGTATGGTCATTGATAACCAAGTAAATTGCCGTATCAATTGCGGCAAAACAATTATTAATGCTGTAATCAAGACATTGTACGTTTTTGTTTTATTTTTTACTGTTGCTGAAAGAACTTTAAATAACAACAATAACATGAGCGGTGCACCAATTGCATATGACGGCAAATCGAACAACAAACCTGATATGGATATACTTTCGAGATTTAAAATCCACTGAAAGTAATTATCACAAACAAATCGTTCTGACAATAAACGCGTATGCCAAAGTATAAATACCCCCAATAAATAATATACGGCACCCCTACCCACACGCACACCCAAAAGATACCGGTGTGGTATTGCGATCAACCGCTCTAAATAGGATGTTTTTAAAAACGCATAAACATGTAATAATATTGGATAGATATATATAAATAAAAATGCGGCGAACAACGGTATGATGATTATAAAGTTAAGAATCATTCGAATGATATTATCGATTAATTGTTCAGCTTCCGGATTCGGCATCGGCATGATGCACAGCACCACCCATGAAACAGCGACCAAAGCCGCAATCAGCATGAGTATACTCTGTTCTTTTTTTATTTCCCATTTGATTGTTTTCATCAGCATCATTGCACTGCCTCCAAATAGTAAGATTCAATGGATTTCCCCATTGCGCGAATGTCATCACAATCCATCTGTATCACTGCGTCTTTTTTCAAAATAATAATCTGGTCAAAAATCGTTTCTAAGTCTTTTAATAAATGACTGGAAATAATCATTGTTTGATGCTCGTCCGTGTTCGCTAACATGGTTTTAATGGATTCATGCTTAAATTTAAGGTCCAAACCTATAATGGGCTCATCGAGAATGTACAGCGGTACGCGGCGGCACAAACACAGAACAATACACAAGCGTTCTTGTTGTCCCCTTGACATCATTTTGATTTTTGCTTTTAAATCTAAATCAAATTCAGTACATAATGCAGTTGCACGGTCGCGGTCAAAGTCCGGATAAAAATCATGAAAATATTCAATGGCATCCTTTCCGTTCATAAATGAATAAAAATTTTCAGCTGCCGGCATAAACGATACCTGACTGCGTGTTTTAATGGAAACAGGTACGCCGCCAATGACAATTTCACCTTCATTAGGTTTTAGAATGTCTGCCATAAGCCGCAGCAAAGTAGTTTTACCCACACCATTTTCACCCAATAAACCCACCACACGTCCCGCCGGGATGGTCACCGAAATATTAGAAAATACTTGTTTCTTTTTGAAGTTTTTTGAAAGATTTTTAATGTGTACGGCTGCCGACATTGTGGACACCATCCTTTACTTTTTTAATTAAATCATCACCGGTGATACCCATATTGGCAGCACGTGTAATAAAGTCATAAATCAAATCATCAACCAATTTAACCGTTAATTCTTTTTGAACACCCGCTTTCACAAAACTTCCCACACCCTTTTTTGTTTCAATCACGTGTTCGGATTCCAATAATGCCATCGCCCGTTGCATCGTCAGCGCTGTGACTTTATATGTGATGCTATATTCTCGTATGGATTGCAATTTTTCACCATCTCCCAGTTTTCCGGATATAATCTGCGCTTTAATTTCATCCGCGATTTGTACGTAAATCGGTATATTCTCTTGGAAAATCATATTGCGCCCCCCTTTCAGCGTTATCACTGTAATACTTATGTATTACAGTGATAATATAACATCACTCCTATCACCCTGTCAATAATTTTTTAACGTCACTTAAAAATATTTTCTTTCCCTTTTGCTTGACATCCGGAAAGATTTAATTTATGATTAGCGAAACCGTTGACACGGAAGTAAAGACTTTCTTGCGCAGTACAGAGAGTTTGGCAAAGCTGAGAGCCAAGCAGAATGCGGATTGTCATAATGGGCCGTTGAGGGTATGGTCAAAGGGTTGTTGTGCAAACACAATGACCTGAGTATTCCATAACGTGTGTGCATACGTCAGTTGCAAGGGATGTGTTGGCATCCTACAAAGGGCACGATTTTTTCGTGAATCAAGGTGGCACCGCGGATAGTACATCCGTCCTTGGCAAATTTATTTGTTTGCTTGGGAGGGGTGTTTTTTATTGTTTGATTATCATGCCATGCACGAACCATGAAGGGTACACGGTTGCCAATGCACCGCGCAACCACCATTTAAAATCATAAAATACAAAACATCGGCACAACTGATTTTCGCACCACGCAAACCAGTGAAATAAAATAGGATTTTATTTCACAACAAAAGACGAGGAGATTACCCTTATGAAAAAATTATGTATTATTGCCATCGCTGCTTTAATAATGACCTTCACGGCCTGCTCGGATGATGCGGGTTCTGACTACCGCTTCACAGTGGGCATCATTCAACTGATGGACCACCCATCCCTTAATGAAATCCGAGAAGCCTTTTTAGAAGAAATGGCTCGCCTTGGTTACACCGATGTCGACTTTGATGTGCGTATCGGCCCCGGTGCGGACATGACCGCACTGACATCCATTGCGCAAGTTTTTGTCGGCAACAATGTGGACATGATTATGTCCATCACCACACCTGCCACACAGGCTGTTGCAAATGCTACCGCCGACATTCCCATCGTGTTTGCGGCGGTTTCGGATCCGGTTGCCGCAGGGCTTGTAACAAGCTTAAACACTCCGGATCGCAACATGACCGGAACTTCCGACAATCTGCCCATCGAAGCGGTGTTTGAATTTGCAAGAAAACTGACCCCTGAGGTACAGACCTTCGGGTTCGTATACAATTTGGGCGAAGCCAACTCGGTCGCCATCATCAACCGCGTCAAGGCATATTTTGACGCCATTGGTTGGAACTATTATGAAGCACCGGTCACCAGTACCGCGGATGTACAACAAGCCGCACTGTCTTTGGTTGGGCGTGTGGATGCATTTTTTACCCCAACAGACAACACCGTAGCCGCGGCGATGCCGGTCTTCGCACAAGTCGCCATTGATGCAGGCTTGCCGATCTTTACCGGCGCGGACTCTATGGTTGCGGACGGCGGACTTGCCACCGTTGGGGTCAATTACACATACTTGGGTCAAGAAACCGCACGCATCGCATCACAAATATTAGGCGGTGCAGCCATTTCTACGGTGCCGGTTTATGTGATGAGCGATTTTACCCCCACCATCAACCGTGCCACCGCCGAAGCCATCGGCGTTGACATCAGCCACATTGAGGGTGCGGTGATACGATGACTTTGATTGCTTTTCAAGGTGCCGTGCAGCTCGGACTCATCTTCGCGCTGCTGGCACTGGGCATTTTTATTGCGTATAGGATTTTAAAAGTACCGGATTTGACCATCGAGGGCAGTTTCGCCATGGGTGCAGCCGTCAGCGCGGCATTCACTATAAACGGCATGCCGCTTGTGGGTTTACTCGTATCACTCTTTGTCGGCGCAAGTGCCGGTCTGTGTACGGGTTTCTTGCAAACCAAGATGCGTGTACAACCCATATTGGCCGGCATCTTGGTGATGATGGCATCCTTTTCTGTCAATTTATACATCAAAGACGGCCGCCCCAACATTCCGTTGTTGCGTGAAGAAACCTTGTTCACAGGACTAACCGAATGGCTTGGACATGCGCAAGCGGCTCGGTTTTTGCTGCCGGCAGTGGTACTGACGTTAGTGGTGTTGGCACTCGGGCTGTTTTTCCATACACGGCTTGGGCTTGCGGTGCGCGCCACGGGGGATAATGAAGCCATGTGCCGTGCCTCATCCATCAACACCACGTTTACAAAACTGTTGGGACTGGCGATGGGCAATGCACTGGCATCGCTTTCCGGCGGGCTCATCGCCCAATACCAAGGCTTTGCGGACATCAATATGGGCTTTGGCATGGTCGTGGTGGCACTCGCGTCTGTCATCATCGGAGAAGCCATCTTTGGACGGCGCACAATTGTGTGGAACATAATGGCGGTCATCTGCGGTGCGATCATATACCGAATCATTTGGGCACTGGCACTATCTTTCCGCATTGACCCGGCGAACCTGCGTGCATTGTCGGCACTCATCGTTGCACTCGCAATTTCGTTCCCGGCAATCAAAAATTGGTGGACGGTGGCAAAATTAAAACACGCCGCGCGCAAACATACGGCATAATATCACATGAATATGTATGAATTTTTCGGAGGCAGCAATGCTCACAATCAATAATATCAGCAAGACCTTTCACCCCAACACCCCCAATGAACGCGTGGCATTAAACAATGTATCGCTCACCGTACCGCAAGGAGATTTTGTCACCATGGTCGGCGGCAACGGTGCGGGGAAATCAACACTCATGAATGCCATTTCAGGTGTTTTTTTGGCAGACCGCGGACAAATCATATTGGACGGGGTGAACATCACATTTATGCCGGAACACAAACGTGCGCGTTTTATCGGGCGATTGTTTCAAGACCCCATGAAAGGCACCGCGCCGAATATGACCATTGAAGAAAATTTGGCACTGGCATACAAACAGGCATCGCAATCCGGGTTCCGCATCGGCATTGGAAAAAAGCTTAAAACACTGTTTCAAGAAAAATTGGCACGACTGGATCTTGGGCTTGAAGACCGGTTAAAAACAAAACTCGGACTGCTCTCCGGGGGGCAGCGTCAAGCAGTAACATTGCTGATGGCGACCATCACCACCCCCAAACTTTTGATGCTGGATGAACACACTGCGGCACTCGACCCCGCCACCGGCACCAAAGTATTAAAATTGACACAAGAAATCATCAAGGAGCACAACATTACCACCTTGATGATTACGCACAACATCGAATCGGCATTACAACTCGGCAACCGCACCATCATGATGGATCAAGGACAAATTATGATGGATATTACCGGCAATGAGCGCACCAGCATGACCGTTGAAACACTCGTGTCAAAGTTTCAAATATAGGGAACTGATTTATGGCACGCTAAAAACAACACAATCTCAATATGCTTCGTGCATTGTCTTTACGACTCAGACCATGTAAAGATGTTCAGCAAACAATGCCAAAAGGCAAGGAATAACCCCATGAGGCCATAATGACTGCTCCGAATCGTAACAATCCATCCAATGGAAAAATCAAAGGGTAGATATGGAAAATAAAGAGTATATATTGATATGAAAAGCAGTACAATCGTGAGGATTAAATAAGCGGCATCCAACTTGACACGGGATCTGTTTTTTAACATCGTAAAAATACGCCGGTACGAAAATAAAATGTTTATACACAGGGTAAACAATATGAGTGAAATTATCATCCACGAACCACGAAATTGACGCACCCCTTGCACTCTAAGATCTGAAGTTATCATAACAACAGCCACCCATACAATAACAAAAAAGAGCACATGCAGGATGCTGAAAATTACTTTTTTATTCATGATACATTGTCCTCCTTCACGTGAACCAAAGCAACAGCCGCCATATACCAATCGTCATCACATTTAATGCAAATATTAGTATCATGTTAAGGCATCGTATCAAAATATGCAAGATGAACCAGTCTGAAAAAGCATATTTATATTGCGTTTGTCTTATCTTAATGTGCTCCTGATTTGATGGCAACATTCGGAGTTGTTCTTATTTGGTTTGGCATCATGGAGATTGTGTAAAACCCACGTTATGCCATGCAAAAGAATCCGGAATGAAAGAACTTCTGCTTAAACTCCAGTTGCCGACATTGTTATTAATGGCCGTTAACGCAACGGACCAGCTTTGTGGAATGGCCGGTACATTTTCTAATAAATAGTTGTTGAAATTATTAAAAAGCGCCGCCAAATAATCAACATCATATATATATTGTGATTGGAATGATTCAATAATGGCGGTTAGTTCTTCAGAAGTATATCCACTCCAATTTGATGCGGAGGCACCCCACGCATTATTTATCGTCATCCCTGTAAAAGAATCAATAACCATCATGTGCACATCTTCTTGCAGACCCGGTTGAGATGCAAATCCTACAATCGCAGATGCCGGCATGAATGTGTCATTATATAATCTTAAATCGATCCCGATTTGATTAAGATTTTCTTGATGGATCTGAAAAACCAATTCGCTTTCTGCATTTAAAGGCAGCACAATATTAACATGAAATGGATTGCCGTTTAAATCTAAACGAAAACCATCTGTACCCCACACAAATCCGGCTTCATCAAGGATGTTGTTTGATGTATCCAAATCAAAGACAGACAATCCGGCATTGGTTACATCAATGAACGCTGAATTGCCGGCGGGATGTAAAAATGATATGGCAGGCGTTGACAATGTGCGGCTTAACTCGTTATTAATCCGTGCTGTATCCCATGCATATGCAATAGCGCGACGGAAAGATGTATTTGTGATCGGGTGGTCATCATTTCGTGATGTCATATCAAATGAAGGCAAATTTCCTTGCAATATTGAAGCAACATCTAATTGAAATGATCCCAAATTGAAATAAACCATTTCTTCTCGTGTTCCCATTCTGCTCAGAAATGTATGATCATTATTGTTCATTTGCAACCATTGTGATTGTGATATGGATGATACATCAATAACACCGGATTTTAAATAATTCAGAGCCTCATCTTCATTAATAACAATAAACTCAATAGCATCCAGATATGGTGTTCCTTGCCAATAATGTTCATTGGCAACTAATCGCGTACGCTCTGCTGGAACAATATACTCAATTTTAAATGCACCATACCCAATACTTTGATCTATGTTTTGTAAATGCATATCCCACTGAGGAATCGGTACGTTTACAAATAAATGAGAAGGCATGGGCGAACCTAATAGATCACTATCTTGCGATGTAAATGGAATTGTGTTTGATTTAATGGTTAAAGTTTGTTCATCACTGCTCAGTATCACACCCGGAATATAACCGGCTAATCCACTACGATAATCAGTAATCCCCATGATGCGCATATATCTTACGGGTATTATGTTTCTGGACGGATTAATTTGCCAGTGGATGTTGTCATAAAAATTACGCATGGTTAAAGGTGTTCCGTCATGCCAATGAATATGAACATCAGACCTTAGTGTAAAATTAATAATCATTCCGGTATTTTCTATATTAACAAGCATTGGACAGTTATGATTGTCACCAATAATCAATCTTCCATCGTTGTTAAGTGCTAATAAATTGGGTCTTAGTATCGCATTTATTTGATTGTCACTAACTGAAAAAGATTGGAATAGCTGTCCAGTTAATCCGGCGTCATCTACATCGTCCGCTGCGTTAATTAATGGCAGACGCAATGTACCTCCTGTTATTAATTCGTTTTCATTAATATTTCCGGTTGGAAACCTGTCATGTAACGCTATTAGATATGCCAACGCATCTACATGAGGTGCATTCGCATCATTAAATTCTATACCATAAAAATTTCTTATTGATTCAATATCTGGTCTACCGGGAACTTGATTGTATACATCGCCGGAGCATGATGCAAATGCCATGAGAAATAGTAATAATAGAATTAAAATTATCTTTTTCATAATCACCTCTACAATTTATTTTAAATAATGCATCAAAGCAGTCTTTGTTTTTTATATTCATTCAAACATAAACACATCCTTTGTGCATTATATCAGGATATGCCGACCAAGTGCCATTGTACGGACTGATCGTGATAAAATCCATTATGAGTAGACCAATTTCGGACTCTGTTATTTATCGGGATAATATCAACTGACCAACGAAAATAAATTGCCGGTACCAAATCATTAAATAAGTGATCCCACTGTGTAAGCAGCTCGGCAAAATCAGATGTGCCCGGTGTGCTGTACTCTAATTGTGCCAAGAGCGCACTTGCGTTATCGTCTTGAAATCCTCCAAAATTTTGTGTTGAGTTTGGACCAAACAATCTG
>Ga0209755_10002390_pt1 | contig 25969 bp, 31 predicted proteins | sample TergutCo191P1_FD_187301 | JGI IMG/M metagenome (GOLD analysis project Ga0209755, IMG submission 187301) | Cornitermes sp. P1 segment gut microbial communities from Petit-Saut dam, French Guiana - Co191P1 (SPAdes) (version 2) | ecosystem: Host-associated > Arthropoda: Insects > Digestive system...
TAGTTACCATTGGCGCCAAGGCAGACATTAGCATATTGCCTGGGGTTTATTCCAATACACTAGTGTTCACAGCGGTGCCAAACTACGTGCCAGAGCCGACGGTGGTGAGTGTGTCGCCGAATCCTGCTAGACCAGGGGCAACCATCACGATTACCGGTACTAACTTTTACGGTACAGGGGTTAGTAGTGCAGTGACGAGCGTGACTATTGGCGGCGTTTCGTGCACTAGCTTTAGTGTCATTAGCAATACTTCGTTGACTTGTGTCTTGCCGAACTTGACGGATGGAACTCACCAGATAGTGGTGACTACAAATATGGGCGTAAGCAATAATGACGTTACGATAACTTTGGACGCGCCAACCATGCAAGACTTTAGCACAGCAACATGTACGGCTATGCCAGTGTATCCTGCTGTTGGGTCGGAGGTTGATCTGATGGACGCTAGAGACATGAAGGTATACAAAATACGAAAACTAGCCGACAACAAATGCTGGATGGTGGATAATCTAGCTTTGCAGCCGACTGGAACTTCTATGGTGCTAGACAATATTACAAGCGATCTGGCGTCGGGGACTTATACGCTGTTGGCGGCGAACGTGCTTGACCCCAATACTGCCGCTGGCCAGACCTATTGTGCCAACTTGAATGCGGTGACTTTTCCGCACAAGTGCGGCAGGCAATATAGCTGGTCGGTGTCTACGGCCGGTAGTACTATAACTACGGGCGATGCCCCAAACTCCATCTGTCCCAAAAATTGGCGACTACCTACTGGCTATGCCAACATAGTATCTCGTAGCGGAGAGTTTGGTAACTTGGCAAATGCCCTCAACTTTGGAACTGATGCCAACGCCTCTGTAGCTAATGCTATTGGTTCGCCATGGCGTGGGATTGCTGCCGGGAATGACCTCTCTGTTCAAAGTACCCACATAATTCTCTGGGGTTCTGGGGCTGCTTCTTCTGCCAATGCCTACCTGTTGGCTTATTACATTGGCGCTGGCAGCCCTCCTAGCAATGCCGACAAAACTCGCGCTCAGCCATTGCGTTGCGTGGCTAGGTAATGTGGTATACTGAAAAAAAAGAGAGGTAGATATGGATAAATTTGACGTTTTTGCGTGGGCGAACGAGGTGGATGAAGTGAAGAATAATGTGAGCGTGGAGCTGTTTTTGTTTAACAAAAATTATACGCCGTATAAGGTGCGGTACAGCGACGTGTTGACGCAAAGTGTGAAAAGTATGTTTATGTTGGAGGCGGCGAGCTATGTCATCAAGGAGGCGGACAGAGGTTTGCAGTGCCGCGAATATGGGACGAGCGACGGGGAAGACAAGGTGGTTTACAGGGTGGATTTGGCGAAAGTGGGGCGGGCGGAGACATTGATTCACTTGATTGAGAAGGAGTATAAGGATATAGATTTCTTTACAGACGACGAGCATGAGTTCAAGAGGATAAAGGGGATTGTGGCGAAGTTTACGTACCCGGGAACGGAGGGGCAAAAGACGTTTTATATTGCCAAGGGGTTGGCGGCGAGTTCGGCACTGAAGGGTAAGACGAGCTGGGAACTGTCGGGGGAAAGTTTTGGTCAGTTGAGTGCGGACATTGCGATCAAGATGCCGGATGCGAACGAGGTGGCGATCGTAGAGGGTACAATAGTGATTTTTAACCAAGGGAAGTTCGAGAAGTTGTTTGAATATGACTACAAAATGCAGGCGATTTCGGAAGAGAAGAGTCGGGAACTGATGGAGGCATATGGATTAAGTTTTCCGGAGGGACTGACGCTGAATGCACTACTGGAAGACAAGAAGCCGCTGGTGAAAAAACTGCAAGGGATAGAGGTGGGCGAAATGAAACAGGAGCAAGTGGTGGATTATGCGGACGAGATGAAGCTGGATTTGATGACAGACGAGGCGGGGAAGATTATCATTATGGATGGGCAGGATTTGTCGACATTTGTGAATTTGCTGAATGAGGATTATTATGTGTCGTCGGTGACGGGCAGGCGGTATGAGATAAAGAGTAAGAAATTGCTGGAAGAGAGCGGGGGAGAGCCGCCGAGGGGGTGAGGGGGCCGAGATTTTGGAGTCGAGATTTGCTTTTTGGCTCGAGTGTGATATAGTTGGAATGTTAGAGGGTTTAACTTTAACGTGAGTTAGATTGCTAAGCTGGAGGGGGGAGTGGACATGGGCATACTGTTGGTTTGCTCTGTGTACACAGAGCTTTTTTCTGCGAAGAAAAAAGCGGAGACTGGCTTTAAGGGGCGATCTGGAACTTTGAAAATTCGACACTCCTAACAAGAGCGGCGCTTGGGGTTTTTGGTTTTGGTTGCCCAAAAACTTCGCGCGCTGCTCTTGGGAAATTTAACCTAAGGTTTAGCGGCAGAAAAGGAGGATACGCAAGTGAAAATTAAGTACAGGGTAATACAAATGGTTATGGCCTTAGTGTCATTCATATGTTGTGTGGTTGCGGCTAGTGCATTTCGGCATGACGATCGGATGCTTTTGTATTTATCGGTGTTTCTCGTAGTTGTTTTTGCGATTGCATCGAAGATAGTGTGCCGAAGGCCGAGGACTATCGGCTTATTCACGACTGCTTTTTGGTTTGCCGCAACGGGAGTAGGATTGTTAGCTGTATTCTCGTGGAAGAATGGCGAAGTGATGGGAGGTGTAATATTTACGTTATTCGCCGTTTGCTCCACTTTCTTGACACTGGTGACGTGGTTGGGGTCGTCGAAGATTGAAAGCCTAATGAAGCTAGAGGATGGGGATGGGGTGTGATAAATGAGGGAACTCCGGTTGATTTTGACCGGAGTTTTTCTATGCTAACATGATACATTTGAATGTCAATAGGGGGGTGTTCGGGTTTTAGGACATGGTTTTGGGGGTTTGGGGAGTGTGGAGAAAATGTGGCGGGGGTGAAATTTTGTTCGGTTTGTATCTGTGGGAGTGGGTGGTTTTGCACGGTAATGTGGAAAAGCACGACAATTTTGGTATTGATTTTTATGCTTTAACTATGTAAACTGGGGGCAGAGTGGAAGCGAAAAACAAAAACCACTTAAAACAAAAAAAGGTCAATTTTAAGCAAAAAGAAGGCGAGAAAAAGAATCGTGAAAGTGCATATAAGGGACGATGAGCAATCCGCTGGCTACGAAATTGTAATGGTGACCAAGGCAATTTGACCAGTTTTTTGTTCGTTAACAACGTTTGAGCCCAGCCAACTAGGAGTTTTGGGGCGCGTTTAGGATACGCGTGATAGAAACCGTGCGTACATTATAAATACACACCTCCCAATATTTTAACTCCAACCTATAGCTACTAATCAAGTCTCTCAACGACCATGAAACGTAATTGGCTATACGCCGATCAATCGTGGTGGACTGTAGGTTAAGTAACATAAGATAAACATCAAACAAACACAAAAACTCCGGGATTTCTAGTTGAATGGGTTCAAACAATGACGACTATTGTCTGTTACAATAAGACAATAGTGGAAGATGCGACAAAACATATACCAGTATTGTTGGACGAAGTGCTCAATTATTTGGCGCCGCAGTCGGGCGAGAGTTATCTTGACTTGACGGCGGGGTATGGGGGGCATGCTGAGCGGATTTTGGAAGCAACGCGGAATTATAAAGATGCGGTCCTGGTGGACCGTGATGAATCTGCAGTGGAATATTTGCGTGCGAAGTACCGAAAGGTGAAGCCGGAAATAATGCATGATGATTTTTATAGCGCAGCGCTGCGAATGATAGAGAGTGGAAAGCAGTTCAATATGATATTGGCGGATTTTGGCGTGTCTTCACCGCAACTGACCGGAGGAGAGCGGGGGTTTTCTTTTGCGACGGACGGCCGTTTGGATATGCGAATGGATAGACGACAGACGCTGGACGCATGGCAAGTGGTGAATAAGTGGAGCGAAAGAGACCTTGGTGAGATTTTTGCCAAGTATGGCGAGGAACGTGAGGGTAGAGCAAAGCAGATGGCAAGAGAGATTGCGCGCAGTAGGCCGATAGAAACGACGGGGGAGCTGGCAAGGATCATCGAGCGAAAGTCTGGTTGGGGCAAAAGGCATCCAGCGACGCAGATTTTTCAGGCGATTCGGATGGTCGTGAATGACGAGATGGGGCAGATTGAGGGGGTGCTGCCGCTGGTAGCGAAGTTGCTGGTGCCTGGGGGGAGGGTGGCGTTGATTTCGTTTCATAGTCTGGAAGATCGGTTGGTAAAGAACTATTTGCTGGAAGCGAGTGGGCGGGGGGTGGAGTCGGAACTGAAGGTGCTGACGAAAAAACCAGTGGTTGCGGGAAAAAATGAATTAGTTAACAATCCGCGAGCGAGGAGCGCGAAACTGAGAGTAGGCGAAAAGCTTTAGAGTGTGGAAGGTTTCTTGGTCGCAAACGTAAAAATAAAAACAAAAAGGAGAAGTTATGCCAAAGATTTTGGTAACTGGTCGGTCTAGAACCGAAAAGATAAAAGTGTACTTTAGGTAGGGATCCAACATGCCCCCATCTGGGGGTACCAGTGGTTGGGTTAATCTCTGGAGTGTGTAAAAATTTATGACCTCCCTTTTAGTCGGCCTTTTCTTGCAAAGGCAGAAGAGGCCGACAAAAGGACTTAAATATAAATACAAACATAAAAATGGAAATTATAAAAATATGGCGGAAGCGTATTTTGCGACAAGAAGGATGGGGGTGACAAGTGTATCGTCCAGCTGGGCGAGGAATCGAAATGCGGTGCGGCATGAGCCGCGGGCAGCGCTGGGTCCGGTGAGTCATACTATCACAATAATGCTGCTGGTGCTGGTGGTGGGGCTGATCTATATTACGCAAGGGACGAAGGCAACGGGGTACGACTATGCGCTAAACAGCGTGAACGACGAAATTGCGAGCTTGGAGGCGCAAAAGAACAGTTTGGCGGCGGAGAACGCGAGGACCCAGGCGATAGCGGCGAGCGAGAGTAACGAAGTAGCAACGACGATGGTGGATGCGAAAACAGCTGGATATGTAGCTGAGTAGTATAATAGCAACATGACACGAATAGGATGGTTGAAGGTCGGATTGGTTTTGGCGGTGGCGGTGATTGGGGTGCGGCTGTTTCAGATCCAAATAGTCGAGCATGATAAATATGTGGTGGCGGCCGAGAGCGAGCACATGCGGAAGTTTGAGCTTTTGGCGGAGCGGGGGCAGATTTATATGCTGGACGGGGGGGAGGTGGTGCCAGTGGTGATGAACGAGCGGGTGTGGACGGTGTTTGTGGATCCGTCGTATGTGAGCAGCGAGGCGAAGGTGCGGGAGGCGCTGGGCAAGATTTTGGGCAAGAAGGTTGCGGTGGATTGGACGGAAGTATTCGAAGATAAGACGCGGCAATATGTGGAGGTGGCAAAAGAGGTGACGTGGGCGGAAATACGCGAGGTGGAGGAGGCGAATTTGAAGGGGGTGGGCAAAAAGTCGACAACCAAGCGGGTTTATCCAAACGGGGAACTGGCGAGTCAGGTACTGGGGTTTGTGAACGCGAACAATGTGGGGTATGGGGCGGAGGGGGCGCTGAATGGGGAGCTGGCGGGGACGAATGGGTTGCTAAGAACCGTGGCGGACGTGAATAATATACCGCTGAGTCTGGGCGACGGTAACATTGAGGTGCCAGCGGTGGACGGCAAGAATATTGCGCTATCTGTGGACATGAGCGTGCAGCGGGCGACGGAGAAGATTTTGGCGGAGGCGATACGGGATACGGGGGCGAGCTATGCGAGCGCGCTTGTGATGGATCCGAAAACGGGGCGGGTGCTCGCGATGGCGAATTTGCCGACCTATAGTCCGGAAGAATATTGGAAAGTGGCGGACGCTGGGGTGTATAGGAATCGGATTTTGGAGGATCCGTATGAGCCGGCAAGCGTTTGCAAGACCTTTACGTTTGCGGCGGGGTTGGAGTTGGGGGTGATGCGACCAACGGACACTTATGTGAATACGGGCTCGACGGTGGTGGAAGATAGAACGATCAGGAATATGTGGCAGGGGGATTTTGGGACTATTACCTTTCAGCAGGCGCTAAATAATTCGCTGAACACGGGGAGCGTAGAGGTGTTGCGGCGACTAGACGGTGGGAAGATTACGAAGCGGGGGAGGGAATTGCTGTACGAGGCGTATCACGACAAGTTTGGGCTGGGGGAGAAGACGGGGATTGAGATGTATGAGTCGGCCGGGAAGGTGGTGGGGCCGGACGAGGGGTATGGGCTGAACGTGCGGTATGCGAATATGACGTTTGGGCAGGGGTTGGACGTGACAATGATACAAACGGCGGCGGCGTTTGCGGCGGTGGTGAATGGCGGTGAATATTATATGCCGACAGTGGTGGCGGGCGAAGTGGTGGACGGGGTGTTGGTGGAAAAGGCTAGGCAGGGGCCGGTGCGACGGGCGATAGCTGAGTCGACGAGTGGGGCGATGCGGGGGATGTTGGTTAGTGCGTGGCGGAGCGGGTCGGCGTCGCTGAGAGATTTGCCGGGATATGAGATTGGCGGGAAGTCGGGAACGGCGGAGACGATAGATGGTGCGGGGGCGTACACTTCGGATACGACGATTGCGAGCTATGTTGGTTTTGGGGGGACAAAAACGGGCTTGCCAGAATATGTGGTGATGGTTAGAATAAGCGGAGAAGGCAAAAGTTTGCGGGGCGGTGTGGATGCAGCGCCGATTTTTGGAAAGATTAGTAACTATATGATTGAATATTTAAAAATAAGACCGGGAGAATAGAGAATGTTGGAAGAGTTGAATTCGGAGATGGTGTACGAGATGGTGCTGGCGCTGGGGGCATTCCTCTTGGCGATGTTTTTGACGCCGATTTATACGTATTTTGCGTACAAACATCGGTGGTGGAAAAAACAAAAGAGCGTGGCGGTGACGGGCGAAGAGCTGAAGGTGATGAATAGGCTGCACGCTAAGAAGATTGCGCGGAATGTACCAACGATGGCGGGAGTGATTTTTGTGACGGCGGTGGGGGTGACGACGTTGCTGTGCAACTGGGATCGAGGGCAGACGTGGCTGCCGCTGGCAGCGTTCGTGGGGGGTGCGTTGATTGGGCTGATAGATGACGTGATAAATGTGTTTGGCAACAGGGCGGTGGCGGGACTAAGGGCGCCGGTGAAATTTACGATGATTTCGGTGTTGGCGTTGGTGCTGGGTTGGTTTTTTGCGATGAAATTGGGGTGGACGAGCCTTCATGTGCCGTTTGTGGGACCGCTGGAGCTGGGGATAGTGGCGATGATATTGTTGTTTGCCTTTGCGGTGGTGGCGACGTCGATTTCGGTGAACTTTAGCGATGGGCTGGATGGGCTGGCGGGGGGGCTGACGATGATGGCGTACGGTGCGTTTGCGGTGATTGCGCTGATGCAGGGGCAGCCGGCGCTGGCGGGGTTTTGCTTTACGGTGGTGGGGGCGTTGCTGAGCTACACTTGGTTCAACGTGGCGCCGGCGCGGTTTTGGATGGGGGATACGGGGTCGTTTGCGCTGGGTGCGGGGTTGGGGGTGGTGGCGATGATGACGAATTGTTTCTTTTTGCTACCCATCATTGGGATTTTGTTTGTGGTGGAGGGGGGATCGAGCTTGCTGCAGGTGATTTCGAAGAAGTTGCTGGGTCGGAAGATTTTCATTAGTGCGCCGATTCATCACCATTTGGAGGCTATAGGGTGGGAAGAGAGTAAGGTGGTGATGCGGTTTTGGGTGATTGGTGGGGTGTTTGCGTTTGTGGGGATATTTCTGGCGCTGGGTGGGGGGATAGTGTAGGCTTCGCTCTCAAACACCACTGAAAAAGCATTTCTTGAAGAACGAGATTTTGTCCGCCTATGTCAAAATTACAATTTTGCGTCAAGTTCGTCCAAAGACTCGCTTCGCTCAAACAGTTTGTCCGAACTTGGCAAATCTGTAATTTTGACGGGGAAAAACCTATGTTCTTCAAGAAATGCTTTTTCGGCGGCTTTGCCGGATTCTACCCCTGTTGCACATCTGTATAAAATGCTATTGGCTTTTTGGCAAGAGTGTGCTACAATGGAGGAGAGTTGGGGGCTACTCTATGTAGCTAAGACCCAACTCGAACAGAGACAATTTAGTACCGCGTAGTCTACGGATGGGTCGACGTGTATGTTGCCTCATCTATAGATGAGGATTTTTGTTTGCAAAAATCTGAGCGCTTTAGTTGTCTGGTAGATTTAAAAAACTATTTCATCAATTGAACTACCAAATTTTAGTGTCTTCTCATACCTTTCTTTTTGTGTTTTCTACTGGTAACAGCATGACTTCGAATCCGTTCGCGGTCGCGTTGTTACCGGCAATACATAATAAAAAGGGGGCAGAAAGAATGAAGCTTGAAAGTTGGAGAGGATTATCCTGTGGACGCAAAAACGCCATCATGGAAGCGTGCAGGAGGGCTTATGGGTTATCTCTTGAGCGGCGGACTAATGAAAGAGGATGGGAAGGCCGAGACAGATGGAGATACCATGAGGTTTCGTTGAGCGAATATGGAATTGTAAGCTTGGGTACCCACGAAGAGTGGATTGATGAGCGGGGACGTCGTTGCGTAAGTTATCGCGTTGGCAAACATTATCTCCTGCGGGCATCGTTTGATGACCATCTGCTGCTGTACATGATTCACAGAGGCGGCGAAAGAGATTACATCGGTACAAATTATCCGCTTAAGGAGGCGGTAAATGGCATCACGGCGGATGCTTTGTGGCTGACAGATGGTCAACATGAAGCCTCTAGGCAGATCGAAGGGGCTTTGGGGAAGCAGGAATACTATGCGGCAATGGAAGAACGCATGAAAGATTCCATTCTGCTTAATGTGGGCGTGATAGAAAAAGTTTGCTTCGAGGCGTACAAAAACGCCAGAAACGGAACGGTCAACGAGCACAGCGGATATTATTGTTGTGTGACGTCGACAATTTCGGGTATTGATGTAGATATTTGTAGTGGGCATGATATAGAGGAGCAAGACCGGTGGAAAAATCGCATGCTTTTGTATTATGTAAAGATTTGTAATGCTGTGAACTTCGTAGAGGAGTTGGGGATTTCTAGCAATTCCGATGACATGGAGTGGGAGTCTGGAAAGTGCGGGTTTTTGTCCGAAAAGGAATGGCGCGACGTCATTGCAGCTGCCGAGGAGGAATATATACTCGGGTCGTGGAATACTGAAGAAAGAGAAAAAATGGCCCGCCAGATCAGGGTCGCGCTGGGTAGGCCGGTCAATTGGCGGCGGAGAAGATAGAAGAGTTTAATTGTAAAGTATTGAACCTCGCTGGAGTTTGTCGTTTTGCGACAGACGAAGGCGGGGTTTTTCATGTTCTGGGTTGTTGGGGGGGTGCCACTTTCACCTCTGTTGGTTTTGTGGTAGAATGGGGGTATGAAAAAGGAATTTTTTGTTGATGGGAGTGCGGTGCCGAATCCGGGGGCGGGGGGGTTTGCGGTGATTTGCGACGGTGCGCCGGTGGCGCTGGGGCGCGAGGCGCCTAGTACGAACATCCGGATGGAAGCTCTGGCGCTGCTAGCTGCTTATGACTTGGCGCGGACTGGGGATGTGATTTGGACGGACAGCGAGTTTTGGGTGAATGTGGTGACGAAATGGGCGCCGGTGTGGGAGAAAAATGGCTGGAAAAAGAAGGGTGGGGAGATCAAAAATTTGGATTTGGTGCAAAAATTGTATTTGGTTTTTCGGAAAAAGTCGGGTGTGGAGTTGAGTTGGACGCGCGGGCACGCGGGGACGCAGGGCAACGAGCTGGCGGATGAATGGGCGAACAGAGCGCGGGAAGGAGTGGAGCTGTGAAAAGAGTAGTAGTGAAGGCGAGGTTGCCGAATCGGGTGGATTTTGTGGGGATGCTTTCGGACATTGACATGGAATTTTCGGAGGCGTTTTGGCAGCACGATCGGGTTTTTGTGCCAAAGGGCTATGAGCGGGGCAAGGGGTTGCCGAGGTTGTATTTGCGCACGGTGGTGAAAAATGCAGAGAAACCGGCGGCGTATGCGTTGGTGCTAAGGCGGCACATAGAGAGCAAGGGTGTGGATGTTGTAAACTTTACAACATTTAAGGACTATACAGAGATGGCGCATATTTTGCATCAGATGGGGTTTGAGATTGGATACGAGGTGGCGCGGCAGAGGCAGGAGTTGAGTATGGGGGATAGCGTGAAGGTGTATTTGGACAAGGTGGAGGGGCTGCCGGGGTATTGGGCGAAGATTGAGTCGAACCTAGGGGACGAGGACAGTCCGGAGGACGCGAGGGAGGACTTAGTGAAGACGTTTGAGGTGCTGAAGGTGGGGAGGAAGAATGTGGTGGATAGGAATTATGGGGAGCTGCTGGAGGAAGAGTCGAGAAATCAGTGACTCAATGATCTTAGGATTATTGGTTTTTTGACTCCTTGCTACGTTTAATGTACAATGGGCGCGTAGCAACCGTATGGGAGGGGGAGTGACCTCCGTATACGGAGGCATTTTGCGCTAGCAAAATGCCTCGAGGTTTCGTTGCTTAGTAGTTTGACGTGGTAGCTTGACTTTTGTTTCGCTCTATCTGTCTGTTGTTTGCGGTAGGTGGTTAGGGCGAAATAAAGACTAAGAAAGAGAGGGAATGTGGATGAGAATGCCTAGTTGTCAGTTTCTTAACTCGTTGCCAAAGGATAGTGGTGGCCTGGTCGTTTGCTGTGAACATTCGTTGGTGAACAGCCTGGGTACTTCTTCGCGGCATAGTGCTGGCGGGGACGGATGTGTTGTTGGGTGGTCAGCAGTTTTTAAAATACTCGAGGACAACAGTTGCGTGTTCAGCGGTTTTGAACCGATGTATTGTGGAAGGAGATGATAGAGAATGGAAGCGGGATTTCTGAAGCGGGATCTTTGTCCCAATTGCGAGTTCGCTGGCATAGCAGACGAGTATACCATAATCAATTGTTCTGCCTGCGGAAAAAGGAGACAGAATGGAGGTGTTGGCGGACATATGGGAAAATCTATTGGCACGATGGTGGTTCGCGTGGGCGGAAAGACCTACGAAGCGCTCAAATACGAGAAAGGTGTTGGCGTATTTATGCCGACGACTTGATTCTTGAAGTAGGTTTTTTGGCTATCACGAAGGGGGGAGGTTTGGATGTATTCCGTATACCTTCCCTCATTTTTTTTGCATTTTTGGTGGCGTTTGTGGTAAAATTGTCATAAGCTAAATGGAGTGAGCGGCAGTGTTGTTATTGGGTAGGACGGTAAGGGGGACCGGGAGTGCATACGCACTTTTGGTTTTTATGGTTTGTTCTGTCCTGGCCTTTGCGATTGGCTTTGTCGTCCTCGTCCCACAGCATTCCACCGCCGTAGACGCCGATGCTGACATCAGCGTCACAGTCGAATCAGCCATAGCTCTGACGGTCAGCCCTCAGCCAACTCTGCTTCTGGATATCTTTCCTACTCCTCTGGGACTTGAAGTAGCAGAAGAGATTACCGCGACCGTCAATACCAACAACGTCACAGGGTATACCCTAACCATGAATGCCATCTCGGAAAGCACTGCGTTGATCCACACCAATGGCACCAACACCATGCCTAGTACCCCCAGCACTACAGCTGCTGCCTTGCCCACCAACAATTGGGGCTACTACAAAGGCACTGGATCCAACACTTTCCTACGCATCCCCCCGCTCTCTACCCCAGACACTCTCGTTAATGCTATTGGGCCAGTCAGCAATGACATTACCATAGTTACCATTGGCGCCAAGGCAGACATTAGCATATTGCCTGGGGTTTATTCCAATACACTAGTGTTCACAGCGGTGCCAAACTACGTGCCAGAGCCGACGGTGGTGAGTGTGTCGCCGAATCCTGCCGTAGCCGGCGGTACCGTCACCATTGCTGGCACCAACTTTTATGGACTGTCTGGGGCCAGTAGCGCAGTCATAGATGTGACCATAGGCGGTACTGCTTGCACTAGCTTTGCCGTAGTTGACGACGCTTTGCTTTCCTGTGTCATCCCTAGCCTTGCAGACGGCACTTACCAGATAGTAGTGAACACTACTACGGGCACTAGCAACAATGACATAGCCGTGAACATCACCACTTCTACCTACCCAACCATGCAAGCTTTCAACACTGCGTCGTGCAGCGCCATGCCAATTTTCTATCCCGCCGCCTCGCCGCCCGCAGGGTCAGAAGTCAATCTGCTAGATACCAGAAACATGAAGGTCTACAAAGTACGCAAGTTGCCCAGCAACACAGCTGGCACTACCGGCTGGTGCTGGATAGTCGACAACTTTAGTTTAGCGCCCGCGCCAGCCAATCCAGACGTATTAATCCTAGACAGCGTCAACAGCGATATGTCTAGCGGAACATACGTTCTAACAGCAGCGAATATTATGGACCCAAACACCGCAGGCTCCTATTGCGGCAATCTCAGCACTGCCACCTACCCGCATAGATGCGGCATGCAGTATAGTTACTACGCGGCCACTGCTGGTACCGACGCAACTCTTACTACGGGTAATGCCCCAAACTCTATCTGCCCCAAAAATTGGCGACTACCTACTGGCGAACCTACTACCGGGGATTTCACTGTTCTGACCGCTGCTTTGGGTTGGACCAATGGATCGCACGTTAATAGTCTGAATGGATTTCGTGGTCTCTATGCCGGATACAATATTACGGCCAACCAAGGTACTGGTGGATACTATTGGCCAAGTACAACGCAAACTTATTTGACTGCTTACATCCTGAATTTCACTTCGTCCGGTGTTTATCCTAGCGCCACCTGGACCAACGTTAAGGCCAACAACCTATCCTTGCGTTGCCTAACTCGTTAGTTTAGCTTTTGTCGGATCAGCTGGTTCACTGTGGCAGGATTTGCCTTGCCCCCAGATTTTTTCATTACTTGTCCCACCAAAAATCCAATCGCTTTCGCCTCGCCTCTCTTCACGTCCGCTGCCGCTTTCGCACATTCTGGCAGCGCCAGCACCTCGTCGACAATTTGTATTAACGCCCCCTCATCATTCTCCTGCAACAAATTCATTTCTTTTGCCAGCGCCCGCGGCGATTTCGTGGTGTTTTTGTCGTCATACAGCGCTACAAAAACTTCCTTGCCGGCCGTCGAGCTCAGCTCGTTTTTCTCCACCATCTCTGCCAATTCCGCCAGCTCCGCCGCTGTCGCCAGGCCGAAATCTTTGTTCGCGTTTTCTTCTGCCATCAGCACCCCCGAAAACCAATGCGCCACCCGCACCGCCAAATTTTCGCCCTTGGCCAGCACCGCCGCCAACTGCTGCGCCAGCTCCGGATAGTTCAAGATCGATGTCACTTCCGCTTCCGCCAGATTCATCACGCTAAACATCTGGCGATAATCCCCCGGCGTCAGCGGCATTTCGGCCGCAAGCTCTCGTACAAAATCATCCGTAATAACCACCGGCGGTACGTCCGGTTCTGGCATATATCGATAATCCTGCGCGTTTTCCTTGCTGCGTTGCGCTGTGGTTTTGCCTGTGGCATCGCTCCAGCCCCGCGTTTCTTGCATCACCTTTTCACTCTTTTCTAGCAGATCAATCTGCCGCTGGGATTCATATTGCAGCACCCGCTCCACACTACGAAACGAATTCAAATTTTTGATCTCCGTCCGCGTCCCCAGTTCCTCGCTACCCTCCGGCGCCACCGAAACATTCACGTCAAACCGCATATTGCCGTGGTACAAATTGCCATTTGTCACACCAGCATACAGCATCAGGCGGTGCAACTCTTCGCAAAACAATCGCGCTCCAGCCGCGCTGTGGATGTCCGGCATCGTCACGATCTCCACGAGCGGCGTCCCCGCGCGATTCAAATCCACCAACGAATAATCTTGCGCATGTATCAGCTTGCCCGCATCTTCCTCCAAGTGCGCATGCTCTATCCGCACTTTGGAACCGTCTGGCAGTTCCACTACTCCCGGCCCAACAATCGGTTGGTACATTTGCGTAATCTGGTAACCCTTTGGCAAATCCGGATAAAAATAATGTTTGCGGTCGAACCGCGACACCAAGTTGATCGACGATTTCATCGCTAGCCCCGCCTGCACCGCCTTTTTTATCGCCTCGCGATTCAGCACCGGCAACATTCCGGGCAGGGCATAGTCTACCGGCGAAACGCAAGCGTTCGGCTCTTTGTCTACCGCGTCGTTGTCCACGCCAGAAAACAGCTTCGTTTTGGTATTTAACTGCACGTGACATTCAATCCCGACAGTCATCTCGTATTTTTTCATATCGCCCCCAAATCTTTTAGCGCCTGCCGGTAAGTGTCCAGCGCGTGCCGTGCTTGCTTGTAGTCCACCGAAAAACCATGTTCGTGCGCTATTTGGTTGCGCAGCTTGTGTGCATACCACACCGCGTTTAGCTGCGAAAATTGTTCCTTGCCAACTTTTTTTAGCCGCTCGCCCATATTTTTGCCCTGCGCACCCATCTCGCACAGCGCCCTGTCCAGCAGCTTGTCGCCATTCACTACCGCCGCGTTGTGCGACAGTTCGTTTTCGCGCGTCAGCATGTTTTCGATCTGCTTGAAATCTATTTGGTATTCCTCTTGGTTAAAAGTTGTACCGCGCTTTTTGGTTGCCGACATCGCAATAAACACCAGAACTCCCACGATCAATATCGCTGCCAAAAACATCAAAACCGACCCATCAATCATTTCACCTCCCTTGCTAGTTTTAGCAACACCCGGTCGCTGCGCCGTGGACCAATCAATTGCACCCCCACCGGCAACCCGCCCTCCGCCAAGCCCGCCGGCACCGATACCGCTGGCAGCCCCGCCATGCTTGGCGGCACCGTCATCACATCTTCCAAATACATCTGCAAAGGATCTTGCGTTTTTGCCCCCAGTTTAAAGGCCGGCGTCGGCGCCACCGGACAGAGCAGCACGTCGAACTTTTCAAACGCTCTGTCGTACTCGGCGATCAACAAAGTCCGTGCTTTTTGTGCCTTCAAATAATACGCGTCAAAAAATCCTGAGCTCAGCACAAAGTTTCCCACCATGATCCGCCGCTTGTTTTCTGCCCCCAGCCCTTCGTTGCGATCTGCCTTGTACAATTCTTCCAGACTATGCACGTCCTTTGCCCGGTGGCCATAGCGCACACCGTCGTAGCGCCCCATATTGCTCGCTACCTCTGCCATCTGCACAATATAATACACCGCCAGCGCATGCTTCAGGGTAGGCATCTCGATCTCTTCCACTTTGTGGCCAGTTTGCTTCAGTTTCTCTACGTATTCGCCAATGCACCTCTTTACCTCCCCGTCTACCCCCTCGCCCATAAAATCCTTTATTACCCCCACGCGCAATTTTTTGTCTTCCGGATCTTCGTCCCAAAAATCCGCAAGCGTGGTCGAATCTTTCGCATCCTTCCCGGCCATCACCCCCATCACCAGTTCCACGTCCGCCGCTTCTGTTGCAAAGCACCCAATCGTATCTGTCGAGCTGGCCATTGCCACCACCCCATAGCGGCTCACCGTACCATAAGTCGGTTTGTGCCCCACCACTCCATTAAACGCCGCTGGTTGGCGAATCGACCCACCCGTGTCCGTACCCAGTGCAAATTGCACGATAGATAGGGCCACTGCGACCGCACTGCCACCACTGCTACCTCCAGCCACTCGCGTTTGGTCGTGACTATTCAGTGTTGGCCCAAAATAAGAGTTTTCGGTGCTGCCACCGTGCGCAAAAGCATCCAGGTTGGTCCGCCCAATCATAATCGCCCCCTCTGCTTCAATTTTTGCCACCGCCGTCGCCGTCACCGGCGCTCGGAAGTTCTCCAGCATCTTCGACGCGGCCGTCGTTTTGCCCTCACGGCTCAAAAAATTATCTTTCAGCGCGTATGGCACCCCCGCCAACTTTCCGACTTTCTCGCCCGCCGCGATCTTGCGATCAATCTCCTCCGCCTTGGCCAACGCCGCTTCTTCGTTCAATGAAATAAACGCATTGTACTGCGCAAACTCCTTAGCTTTCGCTAGCGCTCCGCGCACCAAGTCCACCGCACTAACGTTTTTGTCCGCTATTTTCATAATACTTTCGGCACCTTTATCTGTGACCCCAACGTCTCTGCCGCCAGTGCCAACAGATCATCCCGTTCCGCCTCAAACTTTTCAATTTCATCCTCGCGCCACACATTCTCCATCTCAAACACCTGGTAAGTCGGCTCCACTCCTTCCGTATCCAGCGCATCCAGTTGCGAAATATAGCCAATGATATTACCCAGATCCACCTCCAGACTATCAACCTCGCCGTCAGAAAGCGACAAATTAGACAATTCCATCAAATGCAAAATCTCCTCGCGCTCTATAGACATAGAAGAAGTATACTACACCCCCGTCAATGGTTCAATATCCGCGCCCAGTCCACGCAAACGTTTCGCGAAATCTTCATAACCTCGCGCTATAGAATAAACATTGCGCAACACCGACCGTCCCGGCGCTGCCAGCATCGCCAAAAGTATCACCACCGACGGGCGCAGCGCCGCCACCGCTACCATCTCCGCTGGCCGCCAATTGGTCGGGCCGGTTATAAACACCCGATGCGCATCCAGCAGTTGCACGTCGGCATTCAGTTTAGAAAGTTCCGTAATGTAGATCGCCCGGTTTTCAAACACCCAGTCGTGTATCAAAGTCTGACCGTGCGCCGTCGCCGCCACCAGCGAAAAAAACGGCAGATTATCAATGTTCAGCCCCGGAAAAGGCATCGGGTGAATCTTGTCGATCGGCGCCACCAGCTCCGACTTGCGCAACCGTATATCTACCAATCGCGTCCGGCCGTTTCTGGACAAATATTCCGCCGATTGCACAAAATTCAGCCCCATATTTTTCAATATCGCGAGCTCCACCTCCAAAAACTCAATCGGCGCCCGCTTCACCTCTATCTCCGAATTCGTCACAATCCCCGCCGCCAAAAACGACATCGCCTCAATCGGATCTTCCGCCGGCGTATATTCTATATCCTCATCAATTTTATTCCTGCCGCGAATTTTCAGCGTCGTCGTGCCCACGCCCTCTATCTCCACGCCCAGCGCCTGCAAAAAGAAACACACATCTTGCACCATATAGTTTGGACTGGCCCCCACAATCGTCGTCGTGCTCGGGCAAAGCGCCGCCGCCATCAAAGCATTTTCTGTCACCGTGTCGCCCCGCTCTGTCAAAACCATTTTTCTATCGCCCTTGCTCATCACCTCCACTGACGCTTCATAAAAACCAGAATTACACATCGCATCTACCGTCAAACCAAACGATTTTAGTGCTTGCAAATGCGGTTCAATCGTGCGCGATCCCAACGAACAGCCCCCCGCATACGGCAGCCGAAACTCAGAAAATTTATGTAGAAATGGACCCAGCAGCATAATCACCGAGCGCGTTCGCCGCGCCGCTTCCAAATCCATCGCATCAATTTTCAATACGCGTGGTGGTGTAATTTGCAGGTCTCGCTTTTGGTTAATCCATTTAGTTTTCACGCCAATCGAGTTCAATACTTCGATTATCCGAAACACTTCTTCTATCCGCGCTAGGTGTTTCAAGGTCGTCTTTCCTTCGTTCAGCAAGCTCGCGCACAACAGCCCCACCGCGGCATTTTTAGACGTGTTGATATCTACGCTGCCGCTCAAAGTTTTGCCGCCGTTGATCTTGAATCCCTGAGAGCTGCTATCGCTTATCGTCAAAATCTGCGTGCCCAGTGCCGCACTCAACTTTTCGATCATCTCCAGCGAAACATTTTGCCGCCCCTTCTCGATCCGGTTGATCGCCGACTGACTAGTGCCCACCTTTTCTGCCAGCTGCGCCTGCGTCCAGTTCTTCAGCGCCCGCTCACTCGTCACTACTTCCCCTATTTCCGAGTAATAATCTGAACGCTTTTTCATGCACAGATTATATCATAGATGGTATTTTTAAAACACCAATTTTGCGCTCAGTAGATCAAAAGTAATTTTTTCTTCGAACACGCCGCTTGGGGCCAGCGCGAGCAATTTTTCTTTGAGTTCTTGTTCGAACGCATCCGCCTTGTCGCCCAGCTGGTTTTTGTTGCCCCACGAAGTCGAGTACAAAAAACCAATCGTTTCATCCACTGTGCGCTCCATAGTTTCGTCAAATATTGTCTCTTCTATGTCCGCAAAACCCGCCTCGCCGAGCAACTCGATCCACGGTTTTTCGCCTCTCTGATATTGCCCCTTACCTGCTTTCCGTTTTTCGCCGAGATATTTAATGCCAACTTCTCTTACTATCTCATTCCTTTTAGCGGTTAATTCATTCGGCTCATCAAAAAGCGACGAATAAACATGCAATCCATGCCGTGCGCTCATAATCGCCACGCCACCGCTATCAACGAGATGCTTTTTAATTTCTTCTAGTGTACTTTTGCCGTTCATCCAATGAAAAGATTGCCCCATAGTGACCAATTTTATTTTTTTGTCCAAACCCGGCAAATCATCCGACGATTTTTGCTCAAAAACTATGTTCGTCGCACCTTGTTCCGCAGCTTTGCGCCGCGCAATCTCCAACATCTCGCCATCCGGATCCCACGCCAAAACTTTACCAAAGTACGCGGCCAGCGGCAAAACCACCTCTCCCGTCCCGCAGCCCAGATCCAGTAAAATGTCCTCGCCGCCAGGCTCAAAAACCTCAATTATTCTATCAAACACCGCCCGTGGATACCGCGGACGATACCTCGCATAACACCCCGCCGTCCCCGCAAAAAGCGTCTCATCGTATTTCATCTCGTTTTTCTACCAACATAAAGCATGTGCGCGCTGTAACCTTGTAGTTCAGGACGCTCACAAATGGCTAGCTGATAGTCGCACCAAATCTCAAATTGCTCATCGCTCAATTCATTCACAAACTCCCTCAACGCGTAGCCTATTCCATCAACCGCCACATTATGCAATCTTTGATAACTAGGCAAGTCCACCAGCTTTTCGAACTCATCTATGTGGTAGCCAGCAAACTTTTCGTCGGGCTTATCCACTAGTCGATAAGAATCGTCTTTGATCATTTTCGGCAAATCGTCCATATGTCCCTTGCGCAAAAAATAATTCGCAATGATTGAATCGTTCGTAAGATAGGCGATATAGAGCAACCCGTTCGACTTCGTAACTCTAAGAGCCTCACCAATCGCGCGTTCGCGGTCTTCCTTGGTGAATAAGTGATACAGCGGACCGAATAACAGTACAACATCAAAGGAATCATCAGCGTATCTACTTAAATCCAAAGCATTTCCTTGCGCAACACCAACGGACATCTCTGGCGTAATTTTCGTTTTGAATATCTCTATATTACGTTCCACTAACTCGATAGCCTCAACTTGGTAGCCTTGCTTGGCATAATGAACAGAATACGCGCCAGTACCAGCGCCAATTTCCAAAATTTTATCACCAGATTTCAAATATTTGTCGATAAAATGTGTCGTCAGCAAAAATTCCAAGCGATGCGCTTTGTCTTTTTGAAAACGAACATCTTCATCGTATGTATTCGTATAGTGCTGCTTGATTATATCTTCTGCGTCCACAAGAGATATTTTAGCATGTTTGCTTGCTTGCATCGAACTTTACGATTGGCTTTCACTAAGAACTATTTTTCATCACCAAAACCTATTGTAGCCCCAGAATTATTCTATAAACCCACCATGGCAATACAGCCTATAAACCACTTCGCCGTTTTTTGATATTTCTTCCAAACCAGTGAAATTTGTCAAATCTCCCTCAGCCGCAAAACTATATTTCCACTCGCCACTCGCAAATTCTCTCGGTCCGCGCACAGGCAAAACATCGGCGTCTTCACCGACTTTCATCAGTGCCGGGCGCAGCACTTTGTCCACTGTCTCTTCGGCCAAGTCATCATCAAGCACAAACCCATAATAATTCATGCCCCATTTTGGTCGGCCATCACGATAAGCCACTTCTTCGCCCAAAAACTTTTTGCCGCCAAAATAAGTGTCATGATAAACCCACTTACCATTCTCGTAATGATAATCCTCTGAGCCAGGACGCGGAGAGGCAGATTTTTTAGCATTTTCGTTGGCGTAAGCCTGCTTTTTGGCTTGCACCAAAAACTTTTGTAACCCTTGAATGTCAAAACCGCGAAACTCAGGCAGCTGGTAATCCGGCACACCAATAGACAGACCGTATCTCCGCATCTCTTCATGGTCCGACTTTTTGCGACAGTCCAGCTTGAAAATCCGCCCCAAGAAAATCACATAGCGAAAGTCGTCATTCTCAAAATCCGCATACCAACTTGCGCTGTGCTCTTTGTCGAGCGAGTTGCTGATCTTGCTAGCAACTTCATCCATTTGGTTCTCAGGTATCTCGACCGTATCCAGCGTCCATTGCGAAATCCAAGGTGTTTTGTGTACTTCTTTGACTTCTTCCACTTCAGTCGATATTATGTTCAGCTCTGCCAAAACATCCCTATCGCCCAAACTCTCCTCGATTATCACACCCTTGTAATTCATAGATTACCTTCCCATCTCTTAATCCAATTTCCCCATATTGCTCATGTCCACATTATAGCATTATCTTTTAGTCAAACGAAAGCAAGCCAGCCAGGGACTGCTTAGCCCAGTTTGTAACAAAAGATTCCATCATTTTCATCTGTTATTTCGACAGACTCGTCGTCAGTATGTAACTTTTTCCCCATTCGAGAGTTCGCCCACAAAAGATGTTATAATCTACATCGTGAGGCAAGATAGGATAATAAGGACAGTCTGCGTATTTGCGCAAAATCCAGATGGTTCATCTTTGCAGAGACTTGATGAAGTTGTCAAAAAAATGGAACAAAATAATTTCCAAGTACAGACCAAGCGCATCGCGTCTACGATCGATGGCTTAGATGGGTTGGCTAAATTGTCCCTAGAAGGCATAGAATATGCTAGCGTAGGGGCACTAAATCTGGAACAGTCTTATCGGTTTTTGCCGGCGTTCTATGCCGACAAAGCATTGTCGTTTAATATTGATCTTGCTAGCGCGGAAATCACGGAGACGCATGGTAACTTATTGCAAGAAATTATCAAAACTAACGCGTACAAGACATTTAATTTTGCCTATACTTTTAATAACGCGCCATCAAGCCCATATTTTCCGTCCGCAAAATACGAAAAAGACGGATTTGTAGTGGGTTTACAGCCTACGGATTTGTCCGGTGATTGCAATACGCTTGAGGAGTGGCTAAATAAAATGGAACAAGTTTGGCGAGAGATTGCCGAATTGTTTATTGATGACCAGAATTTCTTGGGCATCGATAGCTCAATCGCCCCACTTTTTAAAGGCAATAGTAGTTTTGTGAACTTCGTTAGAAAACTTGGCTATACTTTTGAACACTCTGTAACGACGGACATGTATACCAAGATTACAAAACACATCAAAGAGCAAAACCCAAAACCAATTGGTTTATGTGGAATGATGTTGCCCTGTCTGGAAGATTTTGAATTGGCTACCGAATACGAAAACGGCAACTTCTCCATAGAGAGAAATGTCTATCTTTCTTTACATTCGGGGCTTGGCATCGATACATATCCAATAGGCATAGATGAAAAACCCGAACGCGTTATAGAAATATTGAAACTCCTGCAATCACTTTCCAATAAATACAACAAACCAATGTCCGCACGTTTTGTGTCGGACGGCAAAGCCAAAATTAACGACAGGTCTGACTTTCAAAATCAATATTTAAGGGACTGTATTATCAGAGCTTTATAGGTTATACCTAAGCTCACGATTCGCGCTCGGTGCGCGAATCGTGGTATATTGGAACAAAAGACGCAAAGGCAAAAAAATGACCAATGAACTGCAGTTTGTATGCGCGGGGCTAACCGAAGGCGGCGTATTCCCAATGAAATACACCGGTAGGGGAGAAAACAAATCCCCCGAATTTGCCATCCGCAACCTTTCGCCAAACGCCAAAACCATAGCCATCACCATGGACGACATCAAAAATCCCTTATTCGGCACCCTCAATCATTGGGTTATTTGGAATATGTACTAGATAGCGAAGTCACATTAAAAAACAGCGCAAGAAAGAAACATCTACTAAAAGCAATTGCGCCACACATCATCCAGCAAGGTGAAATTACTGGGCTTTTTGAATAACAAACAATTTATTGGTGGGTCAGCTGGGACTCGAACCCAGGACACCCTGCTTAAGAGGCAGGTGCTCTAACCGGCTGAGCTACTGACCCGCTCATACCTGCAAATTATATACTATCCTCCCAAACTTTACAATCAGCACCACCGCCCGCAAAAAACTTCCACGCTCATGCTTTCTTGTTTGCGCTACCTGGTATAATATCATACAAGAACAGGAGGTATTATGACAGCCAAAAAAGGTCAGGAAACAGTGGGCAAAGAATCAACCGCAAAATCAGCCGCCAAGGACGAAGGCAAGAAACAAGCCCTCGAGCTGGCGCTGGCGCAGATCACCAAGCAATTCGGTGACGGCAGCATTATGAAACTTGGCGAACAAAGCCGAGTTGACGTTGAACTACTATCCTCTGGCTCGCTTTCGCTCGACCTCGCCCTTGGCGGTGGCTACCCCAAAGGCCGCATCATCGAAATCTACGGTCCCGAATCTTCCGGCAAAACCACCCTCGCCCTCCACGCCCTGGCCGAACTACAAAAACAAGGCGGCCAAGCCGCCTTCATTGACGCCGAGCACGCCTTCGACCCTGCATACGCCAAGAAAATCGGCGTCGACACCGTAAATCTGCTTTTCTCCCAGCCCGACAACGGTGAACAAGCCCTCGAAATCTGCGAAACCTTGGTGCGTTCTGGCGCCGTCGACCTCATTGTGGTCGACTCTGTCGCCGCCCTCGTCCCCCAAGCCGAAATCGATGGCGACATGGGCGACTCCCAAATGGGCCTCCAAGCCCGCCTCATGTCCCAAGCCATGCGCAAACTCACCGGCATTATCAGCAAATCCAAATCCACCGTCATTTTCATCAATCAAATCCGCATGAAAATCGGCGTCATGTTCGGCAACCCAGAAACAACCACCGGCGGCAACGCCCTCAAATTCTACTCCTCTGTGCGCGTAGACATCCGCCGCATTGGCCAGATCAAAGACGGCGACGCCATCTCTGGCAACCGCACCAAGGTGAAGGTCGTCAAAAACAAAATCGCCGCGCCTTTCCGCACGGCCGAGTTTGACATTATGTACAACGAAGGCATCAGCAAAACCGGCGACGTCCTCGACCTCGCCGTCGCTCACGGTATCTTGGAAAAGGCCGGAGCCTTTATCAAGCTAGACGGCGAAACCCTCGGCCAGGGCAGAGAACAAGTCAAAAAACTCCTAAAAGAAAAGCCTGACCTACTAGCCAAGCTCGAAAAATCCGTCCGCACCAAAGCCGCCGAAGCAGAGGATTGAGTTAAAATATGGGTAGTCGTAAATGCAGATTGCATCACGACTACCCTTGAAAACAAATGAACTACGGTTTGTCAGGTTCGGTGCGTAGTGGGTTAGAGCTCGAGCTCACATAGCACTGATATTGGTACTTCGGTGGGTTCGTTCCCTCTCATTTGCCCACAGGAATCAGCCAATCTTATTGTAACCACGTCTCCGTCTACATATTCTACGGAAGCAAATCCGTATTCGTAGCCACCACTGACATTCTGCGCATCTTTTAGCAAAGATAAAATTTCTTTGCTTCCTCCGCTGCTATTTTCGAGATAGAACTCCGGGCTCATCAAACGAACGTACCCGTCTACCTCTGGTCTTTCAATGATCTTGTGCTTACTTGTTTCGCTCAATTACATCATCTCCTTGTATGTTTTTTGCTGTGTCCATTAGAACGAATCTTACAAGTATGCTATAATTCTACCATAAAACCATGAAAATAACAAGCATCAATTCCCCATTGACAAAACACGAGCAGTATGATACAATGGATGGTAAGATTCCCCCCTTATACTCTGTAACCAAAATCTCCCAAGGTGTCAAGAACCCCAACCGTGCCAACATTTTCATCGACGGCAAATATTCCTTCTCGCTCGACATCGCCCAGCTGGCCGACTTCAAGCTCAAAATCGGCCAAGATCTCACCCCGTCCCAACTGGCTGACCTCCAGCACGCCTCGGACTTCGGCAAACTCTACCAGCGCACTCTCGAATGGGTCCTCACTCGCCCCCGCTCTGTCCAAGAAACCCGCGACTACCTCCGCCGCAAACAGTTTGCGCGTGGGAGTTGTTACGAGAAACAGAGTAGTGAGGTTTTGGACAGACTTATCTCAAAATCCTACCTCGATGACGCCAAGTTCGCCGAGTTTTGGGTCAACAATCGCTTCGTCAACAAAGGCGCCAGCCGCCGCCGCCTCGAGCAAGAACTAGCCAAAAAAGGCGTCGCCCGCCCCATTGTCCTCGTCACCCTCGCCGCCACCGACCGCACCGACGCCGCAGAGATCTCCAAAATCATAGCCAAAAAAGGCGCCAAATATGCCGCCAATCCTCAAAAATTCATTCAGTATCTGGTGGCTCAGGGTTTCGACTACGAATCTGCGAAAACTGCGGTTCAGCAAACGGATTCACAAAATTCGGCTTGAAATCCTTGGCCGCCACCTTCATCGACACCTTCTCTTTCTCGTTTTTCACCACCACCTTATAATCATCCACCTCCACAATCTGCGAGCGATTGATAGTTAGCTCCGGATCTATCAGCGATTTCAGAGTCGGCCGCCGCACAATCAGCTGGTAGATGGCAAAACTTTTCGTATCTAGCGTGTAGTCCGAGATCTTCCCCAGGTTTTCGCCATCCTCGGTCACCACCTTCAGCCCCACCAGCCTAAAATTCAGTCCCATCACCTTGTCTATCCGCACCACGTCCAGCCGGTTCACAAACTCGTCGATCGAATCCACAATCATCCCCGTCGGCGCAAACTCGCGCACACTGCTAATGTCCAAAATCTCCCCCACTTCGCCCCGAATCAGCGGCCCATCCAGCACGTAGCCAATAATCTTCAGCCCTTCCGGATCTATCACCGGCTCCACCGTGCGCGCAATCTCGCCGCCCACGTGCAAACTCAGCACCGGATACCCCAAAAGTCTCGAACCAACCACTAGCATTTTCCTCTAATGTCTCCTTATGACATAATTATATCATGAAAAAGATTCTCGCAATCTCTGGCGGCATCGACTCAGTGTCTATGTTGCACATGCTGCGCCGCGACCCTTCGGCCGTCGTGGCGCATTTCAACCACGGCATCCGCGAAAGTTCCGATGCCGACGCGGCTTTCGTAGAGCAGCTCGCCGCTACCTATCAGCTCCCATTCGTATCCAAAAAAGAAAATCTCGGCCCCGGCTGCTCCGAGGCCCACGCCCGCGAACGCAGATACAATTTTTTGGCCAAAGTTTGCGAGGAGCACCAAGGCCAAATCTGCACCGCCCATCACTTGGACGACCTAATCGAAACCATCGCCATCAACATTTTGCGCGGCACCGGCTGGCGCGGCTTGGTTCCTTTTGGCAACCAAGAGATCCATCGCCCGCTTATCCGCCTGACCAAAGCCGACATTTATCGCTACGCCGCCCGGCATAGCCTAACCTTCCGCCACGATGCCTCCAATACCAGCGACCAATACCTCCGCAACCGTCTCCGCGATCGACTCGCAAGCCTCGAGCCTGAGCAAAAACACCGCCTACTTTCCCTCCACGCCGAGCAAAAAACCCTCAAACGCTATATCGATCAAATCTTGCAAAGCCTCCTCCCCGCCAACAATACCTACCAGCGCAGTTGGTTCATGAGCCTCGACGACCCCGTGGCCATCGAAATCCTTCGCGCCGGCCTTGGGCAGGTTGACCTCGCCGCCACTCGCCCCCAGCTGGCCGACTTTCTGCTCGCCATCCGCACCTATCCCCCCCACAAAAAATTCAACCTCCCCACTGGCCGCCTAGTCACCATCAAAAAAGACACTTTCTCTCCCGCCAAGCTTATGCTAAAATAGAAATCGCTGCGAGACGAAATATCTAATGCCAAAAAAAGGAGGCAACAAAATGAAAACGTTGGAAACCA
>Ga0209755_10002391_pt1 | contig 25958 bp, 20 predicted proteins | sample TergutCo191P1_FD_187301 | JGI IMG/M metagenome (GOLD analysis project Ga0209755, IMG submission 187301) | Cornitermes sp. P1 segment gut microbial communities from Petit-Saut dam, French Guiana - Co191P1 (SPAdes) (version 2) | ecosystem: Host-associated > Arthropoda: Insects > Digestive system...
AACATTTACCCCGATGGTTACTTCCCTCATTTCTACACGGTACGCTCCGTAGGGATCGTCAACCAAAACGTAAACCACCGTCGCCCCCCGGCGTTCGGTCAGAGCCTGCTGGGGAATCGAGATCACGTTCTCGTATGTCCGGGTATTTAGCCTGACGCGGGCAAACATCCCAGAGCTGATCCGGGGATCGTTGCGGTCAAAGCGCATGGTGATTGCCCTTGTCCGGGAAACGGGATCCAGCACCGGGGAAACCTGCGTTACCGTTGCGGCGAAGGTTTCGCTGGGGAAGGCCTCAAGTCGAACCTCGGCGCTAAGGCCGGTGCGAAGCTGGCCCACTTCGCGTTCGGGGATGCGGGCCTCGATTTCGATGTCGCCGCCGACGGCAATCGTCATAAGGACGGTGCCTGGGCCTACCGTTGAACCCACGGGAAGCGGGTTGGACACCACCATGCCGGACACTGGGGCGTGAACGGGGCTAAGCTGAAAAATGGCACCAGGACGCGAGGGGTCAACCTGCGCGATTATCGACCCGCTGTGCACCATCGATCCGAGTCCGACGTTCATGGAGACAAGCCTCCCGTTTGCGTCCGGCATAACCGCCACCTGGTGAGCGCTAACGATGTTTGCGTTTACTTCAAGATGCGCCTGAAGCGTGCGAACCTCCGCGTATTCCGTGCGGACGGTGAACACCGTGGCCGGCATCGCCTGCGCCCCGTATGCGACATCCCCGCTTCCCGTTACCAGCCTGAAAACGACGTTCAGCGCCGTTACCGTTGCCAAAACCACTACCAACGCGATGCGGTTTTTCTTCTTCATTTTCATGTTCATCTTACACTCCTCCGCTTCCGGTCATGCCTCAAGAATAGGGGCAGCGGCGGGGAAAGGCCATTTACGGGGGATTAACGGGACATAATTTTTTGTTATATCGCAGCTTGGCGGATGTTGATGCGGCGCGCTGACTTTAGCTCCGCGTCAGCCGTAGATAAGCTTGACGGCGGACTTTATATCCACCGCCGCCTTAAGCTCCGACTGCTCGGCGTTTTCCTGAAGGCGGTCGTCCTGCGGGCCAAGGAAGGTTTTGAAGCCAAGGCTGCGGGCCGTTTTGATGCGCCCTGAAAGCCGGCTTACGGGGCGAAGCTCGCCGGTAAGGGAAAGCTCGCCGCTTATGGCGAGGCCGGAAGGCAGGGCAAGGCCGGTGCGGGCCGAGTAAAGCGCGAAGGCAAGGGCGAGCTCCACCCCAACCTCGGTTATGCGGATGCCCCCGGCCACGTTTATGTAAAGGTCCTGGTCGGAAAGCCTAAGCCCAAGGTGCTTCTCCAGCGACGCCGCCACACGCGAAACCCTGGCGGAATCGATTTTGTCGGAAAACACGCGGCTCACCGCCCCTTTTGCCGGAATCGTAAGGGCCTGAATCTCAACGAGTATGGTCCTGGAGCCTTCCAGCACCGCCGCCGTGGACACCCCGGCCGGAAGCTCGCCGTCGCGCCGCACCAGAAACAGCGTGCCGGTGTCCTCCACCGGAACCAGCCCCTTTTCGCCCATGGTGAAAATGCCGATTTCGTCCACCGAGCCGAAGCGGTTTTTCGAGGCGCGCAGAAAGCGGCAGTCCCGTCCCTCGGAAAGTCCGGCGGCCCTGTCGTTTTGCTCGAAATACAGCACCGTGTCAACAAGGTGCTCCAGCGTTTTCGGCCCGGCGATTACCCCTTCCTTGGTAACGTGCGCCACGAGGAAAAGCGCCGCGTCGTGTTCCTTGACCCACGACACCAGCTCGAAGCTGCAAAACTTCATCTGGCTTACGGTGCCGGGCACCGACCCGGCCTCGGCAGAGAAGAGCGTCTGCGCCGAATCCACCATTACAAGGGAAGGTTTTACGGCGTTCATGGCGGCCTCTATTTCGGCGAGGTTGCCGGTGCAGATTACCTCGATGCGTTCGATGTTGCCGGTTTGGGCGAGCTCGAGCCTGTCGGCCCGCAGCTTTATCTGCCCGGCGGATTCCTCGCCCGAAACGTACAGCACGCGGCTTTTGATTTTTGCCGCCGCCGCAGCCTGCAAAAGCAGGGTGGACTTTCCTATGCCCGGCTCGCCCCCGACAAGAACGGCCCCGCGCCTCATGATTCCCCCGCCCAGCACGCGGTCGAGCTCGGCAATGCCAGACGAAATGCGCCCGCCCTCCTTGCTTTCCACCGATGCAAGGGGCCAGGACTGCGGCACCGCCCTGCCCTCGCCCCGCCTGCCCCCCCTGGAGCCGGGCGCGGAGCTTGCGGCCACTTCGGCAAGGGTATTCCATTCCCCGCATTCGGAGCAGCGCCCCAGCCATTTGGGTTCCTCGTGCCCGCAGGATGAGCAACGGTAGACGAACTTTCTGTTTTTCATTGCGTGGTGTTATGTTACCTTATTTGGGCGGCTCTTGACAACTTCAGCCACGACGTTATGCTAAAACGTGGTATTCTATATCGGGTTTTGGGGTTTGGAACATGAAGCACGGAATGCGCCTGGCTACAGTTGCCGATAGCGAAAACATCCTGAAAATTTATGCGCCATTCATAACGGATACCGCTATCACGTTTGAGACGGAAGTGCCTTCCGCAAGCGGGTTTTCGGATAGGGTTGAAGCCATAATCAGGCGGTATCCGTTTCTTGTTTATGAGATTGGCAATAAAATCGTGGGATACGCCTATGCTGCAAGGCACATGGAAAGAGCGGCATATCTGTTTGATGTCGATGTTTCCGTTTATATTTTGCCGGAGCATCATGGCGAGGGAATAGCTTCCAAGCTGTACGGCTGCCTGTTTGCTTTGCTGGACAAGCTCGGCTACAAAAACGCCTATGCCGCCTATACCGAACCCAACGCCAAAAGCTTGAAGCTGCACCAAAGTTTTGGTTTTGACATTATTGGAACCCACCATAAGACCGGATACAAGTTTGGACAATGGCATGACGTAACCTGGCTGGAAAAGGCGATAGGCAAGCACGACGATAAGCCGGAAAGGGCTTTATCGATAAGCGAAATTTCGCCGGAGTATTTGGACAGTCTCTTTGCGTCGTATTCTTCAAGCTAACAGCTAACCTTTGGCAACGCGCAAAACCAGGGATATACAAAAAGCCATGCCCTCCACAGGCAGCTCCGCCCTGTTTTTGGCATCACAAATTCTGCCTTCTGCCTAAAAAAACGTTAAGCCGCCCGAAAAGCGGCCCTATATAACAGCATGACCAATTCAGGAGGAATCACACTATGAACAACGCTTTATTTGTACCGGCCGGAAGATTTGCGGTTTCCGCAGACGACGAAGCCGCCGCCAGGAAACGCCGCGAAATTGCCGAAAGGCTAAGGAAGGGGGAGGATGTCGTGATAACCCCCAAGGGGGAAGCTTTAACCCCCAACGATCCCCAGGCCACGGACGATACGCTTGTCGTTCCCCCCGGCAAGCTCGCCGCGTCGTTTTACTGGTACGAGCGGGATCCCAATCTGCTGGAAGACGAACGTGCCGCCATGCAAAAGTTCTTTCCAAACTTTCGGCTTGAAAAACTCGACGATGGAAGGTACTGCTGGATTGGAACCCTGAACCCGCGCGGAAAGCAGGGGGGAACCTGGACGATTCAGGCCGTGTATGATCACAATCATCCCCACAACGATTCCTTCGGAGGTTCCGTAAAGATATACTCGATTAAACCCAGCCTGGAACATTTGTTAAAAGAAGTTGGGGAACTCCCCCATCTGCTTAAAGACGGCGGTAACAACCTGTACATGTGCACGGCCAGAATGGAAGACGTTACCGCCGGAAAGAAAAAAGTGACGACCGCCGTTACTTCCCTTGGCTGGGCCGTAAAGTGGATTTGGATGGTGGAAGGCTGGCTAAACGGGGAAATCAAAGAATCCGTAGTGTTTGACCACGGGAAAGTGTAATGGAGCAGCAGATTGTTTTTTCCGAACGCGCCTATGTCGCGATTCTGAGAGAAACACTAAAAGAAATCAACACCGAAACCGGCGGTGTTTTCCTTGGCCATTTTGAAAACGGCAAATGGTACATCGTCGAGTCTCTCGCCCCAGGGCCCCAATCTACCTTCTCGCCCGTAACCTTCGAGTACGACGTGGACTTTGTGAATTATCTTGCAAACAAAACCAATGTGCTGTACAAGAGGCCCCCGCGAATAATGGGGCTTTGGCACAGGCATCCCGGCTCGATGGATACTTTTTCCAGTACCGATAACGGCACGCACGAAAAGTTTTCCCACCTAAACCCCTACGGCATAGTGTCCATGCTTGTGAATATCGACCCGACTTTTAGGCTTTCCGTTTACAACGTTTTTCGCCACAACGGGCGGCTCGTAGTGCCAAACAGAAAGCTGCCTTTTATTGTCGGCGATAGGTATATTCCCCGGGAGCTTCTTGCCTATGAATCCGCGGAGTCGCTGAAAAAGCAAATCGACGAGGCCGCGCTTAAAACGCACAGAAGGCACGAGAAGAACAGCTTGCTGGCCCGGATAATAAGGCGCACCTTTGCCTCCAACTACGAGCCGCAACACCGTCCGCGTCTTGGCGAGTTTGGAGAAGCCATTCTTGACATGGTAGACAGGCGCATAAGACCCGTGCCGGTTCCGGTTTTGGATAACGACATTGAAAAGATAGTCGAGGCTTTCGAGGATGACAACGATTTCTTTGGGCGACAAGGCATAGTCTGCAAAATGTCCAAAACAAGGGACGACGCCTTGGTGCTTTACGGCGAAAACGAACCCGGCAAAAGAACCAGCGTAGTCGAGATATTTACAAGAGACGGCGACATTTATGTTAGGCACGAAAACAAAACAATCCCCTACAGGCCGGGCTTGTTTTCCGAAACAACCGGACACGCCAAAGGAGTAGCGCCATGAACCTGACAAGCAAAAAGAAAAACATCGTTTTGTTGCCGGAACAGATTATGTCGTCCGGTTATTGCGGCGAGATCCACGGCAAGCACGTAGCTTCCAGCGGAATCTTCAACGTGCGTTCAACTTCGGGCGATAATCCCGTGGGCGAGCTTGTCGGCGTTATATCCACAGGCGACGATGCCGAGGCCGCCTTTGCCAAATACGGCGACCGCAAGGATTTCCTTTTCGGCAAGCGTGTTTCCGCCGAGGCCGTAAGCTTTACCTGTAATGGAGAGGAGTACGCCGTTAAGTGTTACAACCTGTTTCAAAACATTTTTTCGAGGAACACCGGCATTTTGGAGTCCGATACCATGATGGACAAGTGCGCGTTTATCCTGGGTTGCGGTTCCGTCGGGAGCCTCGTCGCCCTGGAGCTTGCCCGTGCGGGAGTCGGAAAGTTCGTGTTAATCGACAACGACGTTTTGGAATACCATAACCTGTGCAGGCACCAGTGTTCCATCGAGGACATCGGCGAATACAAAACCGATGCCGTAAAACGCCGTATTCTGAACATCAACCCCGAAGCCGAAGTTCTTAGCTTTGTCGGCTTGGTTGAAAGCGCCCCAAAGGAAATATTCGATTCGCATTGCAAAAAATGCAAAACGATTTTTGTAGGCGGGGCGGACAACAGGCAGGCCGACGTATACGGCAATTCGCTTGGCGTGATTTACGGCGTTCCCTTTATAAGCATTGGCTTGTGGGAGCGGGCCTTTGCGGGAGAAATCTTCTATTGGCTGCCCGACCAAAACATGCCGTGCTACAAATGCGCCCTTGGCGACGGCGGCGAGTTTTCGGCAAGGCAGTCCACGAACAGGCACGTCTACACAACTCAGGAAGACGTAAGCCTGCTGAACTTTGAGCCAGGAATATCGGCGGACATAAATTTCGTAACAACAATCGGCGTGAAGCTTGTCATCGACATTCTGAACCTTGGCAACGAGAAGTATAACCAGCGCCTTCTTCCCTCGCTGCAACAGTACACTCTTGTTTGCAACACCAACAACACGGCGGCGGCAGGGGAACAGGCCGAGATTTTCAGCCACCCCTTGCAGGTAACAACTTCCCTGAAAGTGGGTTTTCGGGCATCGTGCCCGCCCTGCGAGTTTGCATAAACCAAGTGAGGCTTTGTGAGCGGCAATGAAAGAGGCGTAATAGCGGTTGTGGTTGCCATTCTCGCCATAGGCGGAGTGGCAACACTGCGATCGCAAATACACTACGATTCCCCGTTTGAGGCCTTTAGGCCGCCGGTTGCCTGGACCGCAACGCCCTACGGTTTTTCTTACACATCCGCCATAAACTTTTCGTTCAGCCGCTCCGTTCCCGGCTTGAACGCGGGGCAGATCGTTCTTGCCGAGGGAACCGGCGCGGCAACGATGGGAGATTTTGTTGTTAATGGCGACACGCGGTTTTTGACCGTTGCCGCCGAAAGAGCCGGAACCGTATATGTTTACATCGATAATCCAAGGGTCGAAAGCGGTGTCAAAGCCGTTGACATTAATCTTGTTGGCTGGGTCGTAGCTGCGGATTCCGCCATGGACACAACCGCGATAAGCTTCGCCTTCGATGCCCCCATCTCGGGGCTTGCCGAAACCGACATCATCGTTGAAGCCGGAACCGGCAATGTGGAAAGAAAAGCTTTGACCGGCGGCGGAGCTTCGTGGACGTTGCCGGTTACGGTAACAAGCTTTGGGGAAGGCGACATTTCCGTTTCGGTTAACAGGCCCGGGATTAAAGGCGGAACGGAAACGCTTAGGGTTGCAAGGCCGCCCGTCGATTGGACCGCCACCGCCGTCGGCACGCCTTACACCACCGCCATAGATTTTGAGTTTGCCGGCCCCGTTCCGGGATTGGCGGCAAGGCATATCATTGTTGACGATGGAACCGGATCGGCAAGGCGCGGATGGCTGGCCGGAAACGCAACGGCGCGCTCGCTCTCGATTGGCGTGGAACGGGCCGGCAACGTATATGTATCGATTGACAAGCCGGGGTTTGTAAACTCGGCACAACCGCTGGAGCTTAATGTTGTTGCTTGGACTGCAAACATTTACGGCACCCCATACACGACGGCAATCGACTTCGAGCTTAGCGAGCCCGTGGAGTTAAACCAAAACAACATTGCAGTTGCAGGTGCCGCCAGTCAAGTGGCGCTTGGGGATTTGACGGGCCATGGAACGTCGTGGAGAATTCCCGTTGCCAATCCCGGCTTCGAATATCTTGACGTTGCTATTGTCAGGCGCGGAATCGAGCGCGGCTTGGAAAGGCTCAGGGTGAACCTCCCCCTCGTTGGGGCGGTTTCCGCTGGCGATATGCACACCGCAGCCATCAAGACTGACGGCAGTCTTTGGACGTGGGGAGAGAACTCGGCGGGCCAGCTTGGAGTGGGCGATACCGCTCCCCGCAACCTTCCCGTTCGCGTGGAGTCGGAGCTCGGCTGGGCCGTTGTTTCCGCAGGCATTTTCCACACTGCGGCTATCAGGGAAGACGGCAGTCTTTGGGCCTGGGGCCGCAACGACAACGGCCAGCTTGGCGACGGCACCACGGCTGCCCGTCATGCCCCCGTTAGAATAGGCGATGGATACGATTGGGTCTACGTTTCCGCCGGCGGCTTTCACACCGCAGCCATCGAAAGCGGCGGCAAGCTTTGGACATGGGGCCGCAACGCAAACGGCCAGCTTGGCGACGGCACTACAATAGACCGCCTAAGTCCAAGGCAAATAGGAGCGGACGCAAGCTGGAGCTCCGTTTCCGCCGGCAGGTTCCACACCGCAGCCATCGAAACCGGCGGCGGGCTTTGGGCCTGGGGCCGCAACAACGAAGGCCAGCTTGGCAACGGCATTAGCGGTAATCTTAACAACATTGCTTCCCCCGTCCAAACAAACGAAGGGCCTTGGAGCTCCGTTTCCGCCGGCGGTCTTCACACCGTGGCCCTTAGGGAAGACGGCACGCTTTGGGCGTGGGGGCACAACATGGACGGCCAGCTCGGCGACGGCACCACAACGGCAAGCCCCACCCCCGTCCAAGTAGGCGAAGCTGCGAGCTGGGTTTCCGTTTCCGCCGGCAATAGGCATACCGTTGCCGTCAGGGAAGACGGCACGTTTTGGGCGTGGGGAAACAACGGCTTTGGAAGGCTTGGCAACGGCACTTCGGCCAACAGCTCCGCGCCCATCCAGGTAGGGGAGGGGGTCGGCTTGCAGACAGCGTCCGCCGGAAGTTTCCACACCACGGCAATAGGGGAAGACGGCGCGCTCTGGAGCTGGGGAAACAACAGGGCCGGCATTCTAGGTATTGGCGACGGCGACACAAGCGCACGGCGTACGCCCGCCAGAGTCATACCCATGCAAAATGCAGAAGAGCAAGGACGGTAACATGGCGACACGCATAGACAGATACGGAAGAATAATCCGCGAACCCTCCAGCACACAAAGACCCTCCCCCCCTCCCCATCCTACAAGGCAAACGGAACCGCCGCCTGCGCGGAGCGCAGGGCGGGCAGTTGCCGTTTCGAATCGCTCTTCGTTTCCCTTTTACGTTATTACCCTTGTGTTGTGCGCGGCAGCGTCGTGGTTTTTGGCGGGATTTGTATCGGTGCTTGTTTTCAATGCGGACAACGCGCGGGGTTGGCTGCCCGGCGTGTCGACGTTTTTTCACAATGTAGGCCCCTACATGACGTTTCTTGGCGCCATTGCCGGATGCTTCTGGTATAACAAAACATACGCCCTGCTTTACGACTTTGAGGAAGTGCTGCTTTCGCTTCTTTCCGCCGTCGTCGCAAGCTTGATATTCGGAGCGTTCGCTTTTGTTTTCGCGGCATTTTTTAACATCGGCATTATAGTTGCGGGAATTTTTGTGATGCTCAATATAGGTTCGCTGATTGAGAAATCCTAATCTCGAATGGGTTGCCCTATGGGTCTGCGGAAAAAGTGTTAAGCCGGGCGAAAATCGGCCCTATAATAGACAAATACGAACGGAGGAATGCCATGAAAGAGAAAAGGAAAGGATGGAAGCTGGGGCTCGTTATGCTGGGCTGTTTGCTGGTTGGAATTCTGGGGAACCTTCTTCAGCCGACGGTGCCGTATCTTTCCATGTGGGAAAACAGGGAGGTGTGGCAAACGGAGTTTGATCCCGGAGCCGGGCAGTCGTATGCCGAGTTTGTGGTTATGCGCGAAGCGTACATAGTTGATACTGCTCTTGAATGGATGGCAGAAGCGGATTCCGTACTGCGGACTACTTTTCGTTCAATTAAGCTGGGAGCGATAAGCACCGTAGCTTTTGTGGTTTTCTTGATATGCCTGGCCATACTGGTAGTTCGGGCATTGCAGGGCCGTAAACGGAAAACCGCGCCTGAACCGATTGCCGAGCCGTCATCTTCGTAACCCCCGTGCTTAGGGCGATAAAATAACATCGCCCTAAGCACGTGATGGCAAAAACGGCTTGCAAACCAACCCCATACATTGTATGATACCCATAGCAGGGTGGGCCGTTCCGTCCGCCGCATAAAACAGGGGTTGTCATGATCGTAAAAAAAATAGTTTTCTGCCTTGCCGTCGTTTTTCTGCTTGCTTCCTGCGGCAGACATGAGTGGGCCGATACCGTTGTCGCCAACAATTCCGGCTTCGAGGTAACTTTCAAGTTCTATCATACCGGGGAAATCATGCTTGACCCGGGGGCGAGCACCTCCTTCGGGACTGTGGCGCATCAAAACATGGAATGGTTTAGGCCCAACAGAAGGGTCGATTTCACCGCAACCGACGGCGGTACGGTGGTGGTCTTTAATACGCTTTCGTATTGGAAGCTGGTAGTGGAAAATACCCTTGACAACGAAGTCGCCCTTTCCGAAAGGGGCGGCTGGCTGGAAATGGGCGATATAGAAAGGGTTCCCGCACACGGCACGGTTGAAGTCGAAATTTTTACCTTAACGCCCGACTTTGCCGCTTTTGCCTTTAGGCCAAAGGAAGGCGACGAAGAAGAATGGGAACGCGCAACCGCCCATGTGGAAAGGCATTTTCAGAATAACATAATGACGGTGAGGATTACGCACCGCGACGACACTTGGTTCCCATAAAGTTATTGGCAAGATATGTCGGAAACAAAAAGCGAAGCGCCGGCCGCGAATAAACCGCACACTCCCGTTGGAACATACCACGCAGCCGATCGCCTTGGCACCGAACCCATAGGCAAGCTTCTTTTGCGTTTTTCCATTCCGGCAATAACCGGAATGTTGGTCAACGCGATGTACAGCGTGGTTGACCGCATTTTTATAGGGCAGGCCGTGGGCGAAATGGCGCTGGGCGGTCTTTCGCTGGTGTTGCCTTTAATGACAGTCTCGCTGGCGTTTGCCATGCTTTTTGGCATAGGCGCGGCGAACATGATTTCCATGCGGCTGGGCCAGGGGCGAAAACAGGAGGCGGAAAACGCCCTGGCGCACTGCTTCTTTTTGCTTTTTGGTACCGGCGTTTTGTTGATGGTTCTTGGCATTGTTTTTCTGGATCCGATTCTTTCCCTGTTGGGTGCGCCTGAAGGAAGCGGAACGCTGGTCTATGCGCGCGGCTACTTCCGCGTTATTCTTTTTGCGTCGGTGTTTGGCCTTTTGGCTTTCGGTTTTTCCCATTGCACCAGGGCGCAGGGGTTTCCCCTTATCACAATGGCCGCCCTGCTCATCGGCGCGATTCTTAACATTCTTTTTGACGCTCTTTTCATTTTGGTTTTTGACTGGGGCGTTGAAGGCGCGGGCTGGGCAACGGTTATCGCCCAAGGCGTTTCGATGGTTTGGATATTAAAGTTCAGCTTGGGGCGCAAGGCGGGGGTTCGCCTAAGCTTGAAGTCGTTCAAGCCGTCTTTGGCTATTGTGCTGCAGATAATGTCGTTTGGTTCCGCGCATTTTTTGTTTCAGCTTACGATGTCCGCCGTGCAGCTTCTGTACAACAAAAGCATGGGCTGGTATGGGGCAATCGCCCTTGGAGTGGAAAACGGCGGCGACATTGCCCTTGCGGGAATGAACATTGTCGGCGTTATTCAAATGTTAATCCTTATGCCGATTTTTGGCATCAACCAAGGGGCGCAGCCCTTGCTTGGCTACAATTACGGCGCGAAAAAGTTCGACCGCGTTCTTCGCACCTATCTGTTGGCGGTTGCCGCCGGCACGGTGGTTTGTACCGTGGGTTTTGCCGCCACCATGCTGTTTCCAACGCAGTTGGTAAGAATGTTTGTGTCGGAGGCCGATCCCACGCTCATGTATTTTGCGCCCCGCGCCATGCGGACGATGTTTTTGTTGTTGCCCATGGCGGCTTTTCTGATTATATCGACAACCTTTTTTGTGGTAACGGGCCGCCCAAGAATATCGATTTTTCTTTCACTTTTGCGCCAGTGCCTTATTCTTGTTCCCATGCTGCTCATCTTCGGCAGAATTTGGGGACTGTGGGGAGTTATCATAGCCGCGCCGGTATCCGACATGTTTGCGCTTTTCATTACCGGCACGATGATATTTTTTGAATTGCGTAAACTAAAAAACGCGAAGGAGCAGACGACATGAATGTGAAATACAAGAGCGTAATCTTTGATTGCGACGGCACGCTGATTGATACCCTGGACGACATCGCCGCAGCTATGAACAATGCCCTTGACACGCACGGTTTCCCGACTTTGCAGACGAAGGATTACCTCGACAAAGTGGGTTGGGGCATTGCCAAGCTCGCGGCCCTTGCCCTGCCGGAAGAAGCCCGAACCAATGACAACATCGAAAAGCTTGGGGGCCATGCCGCGCGGTTCATGGAAGAGCTGCCAGCGGAAAAAAGCCTTTCCAAACCCTACCCCGGTATTCGGGAATTGTTGACGGAACTAAAGTCCAGAAAAATAGTGATTGCCGTTCTGAGCAACAAAGTCGATTCGGTTTTGCACCGGATGATGCACGATTTTTTCTCGCCGCTTGTTTTCGACGCAGTCTGCGGTCTGCGCCCCGGCGTAGCTCCCAAGCCCGATCCCGCGGCGGCGTGGGAAATGCTTGCCGAAATGGGCAAAAACCCCCACGAAACAATCTTTGTCGGAGACTCCGAAATCGACATGGAAACCGCCAAAAACTCGGGCTGCTACCCCTTGGGCGTTACCTGGGGCTTCCGCTCCAAGGCCACTCTCGTGGAGGCGGGCGCGGCACGGATAATCGACAAGCCGGACGAGCTCTGGGAGCTTCTTGGGCGGAGGTAAGCACTTCAGTTTTAACCATATGTATGCCAAAAACCAAGTAATCAGCATTTAAATGGTTATTCTTAATCGGCCACCTTACGCAACTCCGCCAACTTATTTTTAGCGAGTGTATTGTCAGGGTCGAGGTTGATGGTTTTTTCCAAGTCTTCGATTGCCTTATCATGTTGGCCTTTCATCATATAGCTGTATCCGCGATATTCATAGATCGAGGCTGGTTCTGATGGGTCAAGGCCGATTGCTGCCGTATAGTCCTCGATTGCCTTATCATGTTGGCCTTTCAGCATATAGCTGTGTCCGCGATATTCATAGATCGAGGCTGGTTCTGATGGGTTAAGGCCGATTGCTGCCGTATAGTCCTCGATTGCCTTATCATATTGGCCTTTCATCATATAGTTCTCTCCGCGACAGACGTATGCCCAAACATCTTTTGGATCAAACCTTACAGCCTCGGTATAGTCTTTGATTGCCAAGTCATATTGATCTTGCTTGTTGTAGGCAAGCCCACGATTGTAGTAGGCAGCTACATAGGTTGGATCAAGTCTGATAGACTCTGTAGAGTCCCTTATTGCCAAGTCATATTGGCCTTTCTTACAATAGGCCTCTCCCCGATCGCCGTAGACCCACGCAATCTTTGAATTACGCCTGATCGCTTCTGTAAAGTCCTCAATTGCCAAATCATATTGGCCTTTCTTACAATAGGCCTTTCCCCGATCGCCATAGACAGTTGCATTGGTTGAATCAAGCCTGATAGCCTCGTTATAGTCCTTAATCGCCAAATCATGTTGACCTTTTTCTCTATAGGCATTTCCACGCTCTCTGTAGACGACCCAAGAAACTTTTCGGTCAGGCCTGATAGCCTGGGTATAATCCCTAATTGCTAAATCGTATTGTTCTTGTTCGTGATAGGCATGTCCACGACACATGTATGTCACCGCATATTCCGGGTCAAGCCTGATAGCCTGGGTATAATCCCTAATTGCTAAATCGTATTGTTTTTGTTCGCAATAGGAAAACCCACGATACATGTATGTCACCGCATATTCTGGGTCAAGCTTGATAGCCTCGTTATAGTCCGTAATCGCCAAATCATATTGACCTTTCTTCCTGTAGACATCTCCACGCTCTCTGTAGACCCAAGCGATTTTTGGATTAAGCCTGATAGCCTCGGTGCAGTTCTTAATTGCCAGGTCATGTTGGACTTTATCTCTGTAGCCTGGGGGCGTCAATATATCTGTGGAATCTTTGTCTGTATTCATGCCTTTGTCTCCTTCTCGGTTCCATTTTGCAGGAACGACTGGATGATTTAGGGGCTGTCTGTCTGGAAAGCCAGATTCAGAGCAGCCCTGATCTTTGGAATTAAGCCTCCGCTTTCTTACGCCTTCGTTTATCAAAATTTTTGATAACTTCGCCGTTGGCGGTAATCTGGGCTGCGCCTTGGCGAAGCTCTGTTTGAGCCGCTTCCTCGCCATTTTTCAGAACGGATTGGGCGTATGTGTTGCCATACAGTTCACTGTCTTGCTCAACGAGCTTGGCCAAGTCAATACCCGTGCTTTTCTCCATAATTTGAGTGTACTCAAAGTAATCCCGCATTTGTTGGAGAGCCCGCTCATCGTTTGCGATTATCTCGTCGGCTTGCTTGATCTGCCGAACCCGCTCGACGAAACGGTAAATGGAAATAATTGGGCTAACCAAGGTCAGAAAAACTGCGACAAAAAGCCCTCCCAAGATATTCCTCTCTCCATTCTCATTTTTTTCAAGGGCTGCCGATACAGCGCTTAAGAAAATAGTCAGAAAAGAGGCACCAACAAATACACCCAAAACCCAGCCAACCCAATGACCGAAACCTCCCATCAACATAGGACCAATAAGGATTGCTCCTATCACGGCACCAACGATCATCAATATCCGCTCTTTTTTCACACGTTTTCTGAATGCCGCAACACTCGCCACATTCTCCGCCACTTCCTTTGCCGTACACTCGTAGCACAAAGCCGTACCTGCATAGTCACCGGCAGTAACACCGTAAGCATCGTAGCAATCCTGGCAGATGCCTTTCCCGCACTGACGGCATAATGCAACCGATTGTTTTGACGGGTGATCGCTACATTCTATGCCGACTTGTATCACACAATCCCGACATAAGCCAATATGTTTTTCACTTGATTTGCTAAAGAGAGCCAGGCAATCTTCGCAAATGTACTTTTCGCACCTTTTGCATTGTGCGACGGATGTTTCATCTGGGTGAAGATAGCACCACGTCTTACCACTTCCCTTAAGTACATTGCTGGCTAAGCTTGCCGCTTCTTTAAGGATTTTATCGAACATTTCATACTCCTCCTCGAAGATTTAGTGTTTATATCCAACGGCAGTGCCGTGTAGATTTCAGCTATTTTGGGCTAGGATTTAAACCCAATAAGCACCGTATATTGCCAAAACAGGCTTCCCACATTATTGTTGAACCTATCCTAGTAATTACCGGTGCCGCTATAGCCACTGGTGCCACGAAAGCCGGCAGCACCGTTGCTGCCGCTAGGGGTGCCGCTGCCACCCGCACCGCCATTGCCACCGTTGCCGTAGCTGCCGCCCATGCCGCCGTTATTATCAGCAATTTCTACACCAAATGTTCCATTCCCGCTCACGCCACCCGTGCCACCGTTCCCGCCATGGCCTCCATCGCCGCCACGGCCTCCATTGCGGCCAAAATAGCCGACACCGCTGCTGCCTCCACGACCGCCGTCACCACCATTGCCCCCCCGTCCGCCAACGCCTCCGTTATTGCCGGTGATTTCCCCGCCACGCATTACAAAGATACCGCCACTGTTTATGTTCACACCACCTGTTCCGCCTGTTCCGCCCACACCGCCGTTGCCACCGGCGGCTCCGTTGGCTCCGGCACCAAGGAGGATACCTAAGAAATTGCTGGTGGCGTTATTGCCGCGACCGCCAATACCACCATTGCCGCCATTCCCGCCATGGCCTCCGGTGTTGTTGTATATTCTTCCTGCATACATGGTAAATCTGCCGCCACCATTCACACTTACGCCGCCCGTGCCTCCAACATTACCCGAGGTTCCTGAACTCCCGGAACTGCCAGGGTTGCCGGCGGCACCAGCGGAACCGTCGTTGCCACGACTGCCATCGCTTCCGCTATTGTTAAAAATTCTTCCACCCAGCATAGTGAAGGTGCCGCCATTATTCACAATCACGCCGCCTGTACCCTCATCATTGGTGGAGGTATTTGTGTTGCCAGTAATATTTGCTCCCGTGTTCATGATTAGGGTGCCGCCGCTTTTCACCCGTATCAGGGAAGCATTGTTATTGGGCCTGCCGTTTAGGGAAACATTGTTATCCAGTATTAGAGTAACACCTTGGCCTATCGCAAAAAGGTTTCCATTGGAGGAAAGATTGACGGTACGCATTGCCCCAGCACTGTGAAGGATTATGGTGATATTTCTGTTATCGAAGTTCAGTGTAAGAGGAGCGATATCTTCGTTTGCGGTAAGTTGTATAATGTAATCACCACCACCTTGGGCATTATCTTGCAGCCAAGCTAGACTATCGGTAATGGTATTGCCATAAACTGGGGGGAGCCATCTGGCGAACAAGGTGGTATTGCCGACTGGTGTGAATTGGGTACCCGCAATGTGATTGATTCCCGTACCGGAGGCATTTTCGTTCCATCCTACGAAAATGAACCCGCTTTTTGAGAGTCTATCGCCACTTGGAAGCGTTATGTAAAGGCCTTCGCCTACCGTCTGTGCAGGTATGGTTCCGGTGCCGCCGTTGACGTTAAACGTAACGGTTGTGGCGGGATCCCACCTTGCAAACAGCGTGATGTTTTCGGCCGGCGCAAACGAAGCTCCATAACTAAAGTGTGCTCCTCGCCCATCGGTCATTGTATTCCACCCTGCGAAAACGAATCCGTCCTTCGAAAATCCCGTACTGTCAGGAAGTGTTATGGCGGAACCCGCAGATACCATCTGCGAAGGTATTGCCCCCTCCCCTCCGTTGGCATGGAAGGAAACGGTAAACGAAGGCAACGAATCGCCAAATTCACAGGCAGCCATAAAAGCCGTCGTATAAACGGCAAAGGCAAGAAAAACCAAAACGCTTTGTAATGATACCCAACATTTTTTCATCTCATTTACTCCTTGTTTGAAAACGGTATGTAAAGCCAATTGCGGCCTTGTGGATGAACATGGAGAAATCGGTTCGTAGGGTATAGGAAATATTAAAAATATTTCCTATAAAAAAACCAGTAGCAAAATCCGCTACGGGAACTACCCTGCCCCTGCGTATGGTGGAACCTAAAACATCAAAACGACGTTTTTCTATCATCAAGCCGCCGCCAATGCCGACGTGCCAGCCGCCTCTTGCAAAAGGCAAAAATAAGGCATAGTGGACAGAAGGACATATCGAAAAATAGCTTACATCCTCGATGCCGCTAATAAAGCCTACATCGCAGCCAACTCTGATGAACGAATGGCGTAGTGGCGCAAAAGTTGCCTGTAACGATCCTACAACCCAAGGCTCGGCAAAGGAAGTGCCTATGTAAATACCCACACTCCAGAATCTTGACGTATTCCCGAATAGCTCGGCAAAGCGACGCTGGCGGCGAAGTTTGGCAATCCTTTCATCGGCATTTTCAGGATCGGTAAGCAGGATGGCAAGTTCCGCCATTAAATTTATGGCATCGGAAACGTTTTGGTAGCGCCTGTAGCCACCGGCAACGGAAATACCGCGTCTTACGTCTAATATATGGGCCGTAAACATATCCATGCCCCCAAGACTGTTTGTCCCTATGGAAAGCACATACTGGGCGTTGAACGCCTGCCCAACAGCCGCCATTTCTTCATCGGCGACATAGCCCGACATCCCAAATTCTTTTTCCATTAGTGCGGACTCTATGGCACTGGTTCTGGGCAGAACGGCATAGCTGCCGTCGCCAAAATTGATAATTTCTATGGCAAGTATTTTTGCCAGCGTCTCTGCGTCCTCGGCGCTTATTCCTTCTACCCTTAACGGAAAGACTGCCAAGTTGGAAATCCTTGGCGTATCCCGTAAGGCTGCGGCAACCATGCGGCTGGACATTGAAGGTAGGTAGCGGCGGATTTCCTCAATGGTACGGCGATATGTAAGGTAATACCCCGCCACCTGTTCAAAGCTTTCTACATGGATTATTGTGGCAATCACGAGATTTCTGTTTCCCAATCGGCGTATGTTGCCGGAAAGGACAAAGTCGGCATTGAGCATATGGCCTATGCCGGCTATGGTATCCGCATCCGTTAAACCACCTAGCTGGAAGTCGTGCTCACCAAATATGGCATTGCGAACGGCGGTGCGTGGAACTATGGTAAAAGCACTTGTGATCTCTGGCTGGAATGATAAAAGTGTTGCTATGGAGTCACCGTCTTCCTCCGTGCCGCCGACAAAGGGCAGTATTGCAAGTATAGGCCTTGTTTGGGCATTTGTTTGCGAAAAAGCAAATGCGGTGCAGCTTGCAAAAAGGATGATAGCAAATAACACTTTTTTCACGTATACACTTCCTATTGGGATGCCCTTTCTGATATTGGGCAGTTTTTAGTATGATAAAAAACTGCTGTTGACATACCCAATACCGTCTTCCCCATGTCTAATCCTCACCCATACATTGTCAATCCTTTCCAGTATTTCGACCATGGTATTCTCATAAATACTGTCTTGAATACCATAATCCGTTGATGGTCCGCTACGAACATTTAGCGCCGAAGCTTTAACAATAGCATAAATGCCAGTTGGCGTCGGAACTTGCGTCGCTGGCTGATTCGGTATTACGTTCAAACGGATTATTATTGGTATGAGTACAACAATGACAACCAGAATAATTCCAGCCACGATTGTCCCTGTAGTCCTGCTTTTTGTCTTTTTTGCTTCACTTACAGCTTGTTGGCGCTTTTCTTCTTCTTTCTTTTTGCGTTTCCTAACCTCTTCCAGTACAGGGGCGGCCATACTGTTACTTGGGTCGAATCGCAACGCATTTTCAAGGTTTTCGATTGCCATATCGTATTCACCTCTATCGCCATACATAGCGCCTTTTCCGGTATACGCATCCGCGCACCTGGGGTTAAGCCTGAGCGCGTTGTCAAAGTCTGATAGGGCTTTATCGTATTCTTTTTTTTGCAAATACATCATGCCACGAAGCGCGTAAACCTCCGCATCGTTGGGGTTTAGCTGTAGGCTCTGAGTATAATCGGCAAGCGTTTGGTCAAAGTAACCTTTGGCGAAAAACAGCAACGCGCGTTGCTTATATAACTCTGCATCGTTTGGGTTATCGCGTAATCTGTCTGCATAGAGCGAAACTATCTTGTTAATCTCGGCCCTTTCTTTTTCAGCTTTCTCTTCCCTTTTGGCCTTTTCTTCTTCGGCTTCTTCTTTTTCCTTCTCTGCCAGAATTGCAAGCCAACAACTGCGATTTCTCTTGTACAGGTTGCAGTAGGTCATGACAGCCATTAGATTTGAAATGCTTTCTTGACGTTTCTGGCAATACCAGTCGGCATGTACGCCCTTGTGAACATTATCAACCATCAGGTGATCGCAGATGTCCTGATGCCCCAAGTTGAAAGTATGCTTAGCTTTTTGCATTTGTTTCCTTCTTAATTTCGACTACCCCCGTGAAACGTTATTTTCTTCTTAAGTTGAAGGATCCTGGTTCTCCATCGAAGATAAAATTCTCCCTCCCTTCCATTTGGGTAACCGAACCTCCACCACGGGGAAAGTGAAACTGTGTATTCTGAAAATGGACGGTCGCCGTAATCCTAAAACGGCCGCTGGTATCCTGCCAGACTGCGACCTCTTCTGGCTCGACGCTCCACACATGGTGCCTTTGAAAAACACCGTGTTCTTCTTGTCTGAATATTGTAACACTTATAGTTTCACTGGAGGCATTGGTAACATGTATTTCCGTGTAAGTGGGGCCGGCGCAACCCGTTGTGAATAATCCGAACCCGAATACCAGTACCATCGCGAACATCACCAGCTTGTTCTTCAAAACTCTTTCTTTCACTGCAGAGCCCTCCTTCAGGCCGTAAATTTATATTGCGTTAAAACCGAACTCCAATACTGATGCCAATAGCGTTGGCATAACCGCCCTCAAAAAGAATACCGCGGTACTGTATCATTGAGAAACCTGTAGGGGTTGAAAATTCTAATCCAATGTCAAAACTTGGAGTTGCCCAATTCGTTATCAAACCATTCCAAGGTCCAAAATTGCCAAGATCGAGCATGGCGTTTGTGAATATCCTTTTTGTGTATCTCCTTCCACCGCCAAGGGGAAACACGAACCCCAAAGCGGGCGAAGCGCTGACAAGAGCTTGAACATGGTATAGTCCATGTTGATCTTGTTCAGATCTATGCCAACCTGCCCTGCCTTCAATGCCGATTGCCGTAAACGGTATAGGAGACCAATACCCCCCAATTGCAAAAAGGAAGGCGGGGCGTGGCTCGCCGCCTCCCCATGAAACCAGAAAATTCCCCCCTAACGTATTTCTTTGGGCATTTGCCAGTATTGGTGCCAGTCGTATTCTCCTGGCTTCCGCCGCAGCTTCTCGCTGTATTCTTCTGGCTTCCCTTTCCTGTATTCTCCTGCCTGCTACCCGCCTGCCATCACGTTGATGTAAGGCAATTAGTCTGTCTCTCTCAGGGCCAGGAGGGATGGTTAGGAGTATGGCAAGCTTGCCCATCAAGTCTGCGCCTTCGGAAATAGCCCGGTATTGCACGGAATCCGCTTCTATTACCCTGCCGTCTTCCACGTTGAGTATCTGCGCCATAAATAGGTTTGCTGCCCCAAGCCTGGATATGGATCCACTAAGCACATAATTTGCGTTTATTGCCCGTCCCAGTGATGCCATTCCGGCATCGTCGGTGTGGCCCAGCATTTGAAAGCCCTGCTCCCTTAACGCAGCCTGTATGATGGAAAGTCGCGGCAAAACGACATATCTGCCTGTGTTGAGGAGCTCTATTGCAAGCAACTGCGCCAACGTCTCCGCATCGTGCGCAGTTACCCCGCCGTGATGCGAAAATGGGGCGACGGCAAGCTCTGGCAGCTCTGCTGTACGTCCTAAAGTAATGTGTGTGGCATTGATCAATCCACTTAATTTATAAGGCAAAAGGCCAATGACTTCCTCAATGTTTAGATACGTGATGTAGTACCCCGCCACCTGTTCAAAACTTTCGACACGGATAATGGATGTAATTAGAAGGCTTCTGCCTCCCAGTCTGGTTATGCTGCCGGAAAGAACGTAATCGGCATTGAGCATACGGGTTATGCTGACGAAGGTATCCGGGTCGGTCAGATCCGACATTTGGAATTGCCGTTCGGTGAATATGGCGTTAAGCGCAAGGTTTCGTGGAACTACGTTGAAAGCATCCCTAAGCTTGCGCTGCTCCAAAAAAAGGCTCGCTATGACATCGCCTTCGTCTCCCATACCACCAGTGAAGGGTAGAACACCAAGCGTGGGTCTTGTCTGTGAAAACGCAAATATGGTGCAACCAACAAGCAAGAGCATAACAAGCAATATTCTTTTCATTCCAAACTTCCCTCATGAACTCAAACACAATTTTGAAAAATCATACAAATGTAGTACCTAACAAAGCGGTGCAGGCGCAAAACGGACAACGATGACAGGCTATGCAAGCTTGGCGACCAACGGTTAAACCCCAAAAGTTAAGTCTGCCAAATATTACACCGTACAGGTTCAGATGTCAATACAAAATAAACCTGTTAGATGTATTTTTCTTTCGGCGCATTGCCGTTTCGCCACTCAATGCCTCCATATATCAAACCTTATAGGTGGATTACCCGATTAGGTACACTGTATAAGTCTATTTTTGGGCAAAAATTGCACCTTTAGTGCCTATTTTCATGTTTTACACCTTATACCGTATAGTTTGGCGAGATATTAACCTTAAAATAGCATTTATGGACGTAAAGTCGGTTTTTGGGAAGAACTTGAAGCTTTACCGAAAGGCAAAAAAACTGTCTCAGGAGCAGCTATCCGAAAAAGTAGGAATATCTGCCAAGCACCTAAGCGCGCTAGAGAGGGGGGTGACTTTTGTTTCGGCCGATTTGTTGGAAAAACTCGCCCTTTCCGTGAATGTCCCTATTTCGCGCTTTTTCGTAACTTGGCAGGATGTCTTTGGCAGCGAGGACAAGGCACGTTACGGCGACGGCATGCTGGATGCGACCGACAAAATTATCGATAGGCATTTGGCGCAGGCCGCTAGGAATATTAAATCCGACATACGCCAAAACAGCTCGTAGCTTGTCCGATCTTTGTGTTAGGCCCTCAGAATAATAGACCTCTTGCGAAAATAGCAAACAAAAACGAAAGAGTAAGCATGAAGTGTGAAAGGTTCTGGGAATATCCCGAGGAAAGGTTCCAGCGCATACTTGGGTCAAGCGCGATACTTGGAACGGCCTACGACCTGAAGCGCGTGCGGCCGGCGGCACAAGGTTGCAAAAAAAAGGCCTTGCGGAGCATAACCCCTGCAAGGCCCTTTCAGGGTCACTGAATCACCGAGCCCTCGTAAACGAGCAGATGGGTCGCGTCCAGCGTTATCGTTATTCCGGATTCGAGCTTGTCTATCGCGTTTTTGGCGTTGGTAAGCCACACAAGGTTGGGATTGATTTCGCGCAGCCTTTCGTCGCTAAGCTCCGAGTCGCCTTCGCAGACAATACCTTTTACAAGGTGTATCGAGCTGACGTACGCCTCGGTAAGCTCCCGGCAGACAAGTATTTCGTTTGCGTACGGGGTAACCCTTTTGCAGGCTTCCTGCGCCGTCGAAGCATGGACAGCTTTCCCAAGCGCATTGGTAATATCCGGATTTGAGAGCCCTCCGGAGCTGGACCTCAAAAGCACCGTTCCCAGAATGATAACGCGAATCGTGTTTATCATGTTGGGGCTGCTGAGCGGCAAACCGGCTACAAGCACAATCTTGTCGGAAAGGCTTGCTATGCCGGTCTCCATCGTAATGCTCATGGCGTTTTGGATCATCGTTTCCGTTTCGTCAACGCGCGGCGAGTGGTGGGGATGGACTCCCCAGAACAACTGCATCATGCGTTCGGCGCGCCTGCTGGACGTAATCGCGAAGATTGGCTCGTTCGGCCTGAACACGCTGAGTATGCGCGCCGTGTTGCCGCTCATGGTCGGCGTAACTATGGCCCTTGCCAAAACCTTCGAGGCCGTTTCAACGCCCGCCCTGGACATGATGATGCCAAGGTTCTCCGCACCGCTCAGCGAGAAACACTCGTCGTGAAACATCTTCATGCGCGAATGGAATTCCTCGGAGTCTTCTACGGAGAGCGCGATTTTGTCCATCATCTTGACGGCTTCCACTGGGTACGCCCCGTTTGCCGTTTCGCCCGAGAGCATAACCGCATCCGTGCCGTCGAAAATGGCGTTTGCCACGTCGGTAAGCTCGGCGCGCGTGGGGCGGGGGTTCACGATCATCGATTCCAGCATCTGCGTGGCGGTGATCACGGGCCTGCCCACCCGCCTGCATTCGTTGATGATGTATTTCTGCGCAAGCGGAATTTCCTCGGTGGGAAGCTGCACGCCAAGATCGCCGCGGGCAACCATTACGGCATCGGCAAGCTTTGCAATTTCGGCGATGTTTTCGACCCCTTCGGCGTTTTCGATTTTCGCGATTATCTTTGCCTTGGAATCGAGGCTTTCAAGGTACTTCCTGATTTCGGTAACCTCGTGCGGAAAACTCAAAAAGCTTGCCGCTATAAAATCGACGTCCATTTCCACGCCAAACGCGATGTCTTTTTCGTCCTGCTCGCTCATGATTGGAAGCTGCGCGTGAACGCCAATAAGATTGACGTTTTTTTTGCTTCCTATCGTGGCGGCGTTGTTCGCACGGCAGTTGATTGCGCCGCCGGAAACGTCAAGCACCTCGAGATCGAGAAGGCCGTCGGCAATCAGGATACGGTGCCCGCTTTGGATTTTTGACGGCGCGTCTTTCCACGAGATTGAGATGCGCGCGGGGTTTTCCCCGTCCGCCGGCACGGTAAGGCAGTCGTCCACGGTAACGGTCACGCTGTCGCCGTTGTTTATCGTCACGTTGCCGCCCTCTACCATGCCGGTGCGTATTTCGGGCCCCTTTGTGTCCAGCAGGATTGCGACCGGGGTTTTAAGCTCGGTGGAAACCCGCCTTACCCGCTCTATCGCGACTTGGTGCGATTCGTGCGTACCGTGCGAAAAGTTAAGACGGGCAACGTTCATGCCCGCAAGAATAAGCCCGCGAACGATTTCGTCGGTGGACGAGGCCGGGCCGATGGAACACACGATTTTGGTTTTTCTCAGTTGCATTGTCTGCATTTGCATTATCACCCTCCAGGTTTATGTTTAATCCGCCGCCCTAAACGGGCAGCTCCTGCACTTCCGTTCCAAGCGATTTGGCAATCTGCTCCGCGTCCTTCGCCCCGGCAATAACGGCCCTGCCAAAAGGTTTCTGCGCCGCAAGCCCGCCCACGGCGGCCGCAATATCGTCCGCACGAACATCGAGAAGGTTTTCAAGGTTTCGCTTACGGCTGTCGTAGTCGATGCGGGACAAAAAGCGGAAAAAGTCGAGGGCGCTTTTTCTCGCCGGGGTGCGGGGGCTTGTTATGGTTGCGTAACAGCCGATAATGGACTTAACAAGATCGCTTTCCTCGGTCGCCACCGCCGCCCGGCTTTTGAGTATCGAGGCAAACGAATCCAGCGAACGCAGCGGGCTTGGATCGCGATAGGTGGAAAGCGAAAAGCAGCTTTCGATTCCGTCGCTAGACGCGCCCGCGCCGTAAGCCCCGCCCTTCATGCGGATCTCCTCCCAAAGCGCGCCGGTGGAAAGCCGGTGAGCCAGCACGACTTCGGCGGCCTGCATCCTGGTGTCGAGAGGCGCGGCCTTCAACGACATTGCGGCAAACCCGACCTGCAGCGAAGGCGAGGCGAAAACCTCGCAGACCTCCTTTTCGCCCGTGCCGCCCGCGGCTTTCGGCCTTGCGGCTCTTGGCTTGGGCGGCCCGAAGCCGGCAAACCGCTTGGCAATCGCCGAACCGTTGGAACCAAGGGCTCCGGCAGAACCGGCAAGGTTTGCGATAACGCCGCCGGAGCTGACTGCTTTCCGCAGGTATTCAAGCTTCGCGGCGACCTCGGCGACGTCCATCTTGGCAAGGCGCAGGTTGAACAAAAGCTGATCCAGGCCGTACCAGGTTTCCGCTGTCCGCATGGAAGCCGAAGCCAGGCGGTCGGAGCGGGAAGCGGCGTACTTGCTTCCGGACGGGGCCAAGCTGGCGGACCACTGGTTTTTGGCTTCCAGAACCAAATCCTTTACGCGCCTGTGGTCGGAAAAGTCTGCCTCGTTTATCATGCGCAGCGCAAGGTCAAGCGAAGCTTCGGCTTTTTCGTCCAGGCACTTTAGGCGATAGGTAATCCAGTCGCGGCCAGCCAGGTCGAAGCTTCCGGAAGGCGTTTGGATAAAAGTGCCGTCGCCGTCTGGATCCGGCCGCGGCGTTTTGGTGTTCAGCGTAGGGTAAAAACCGCCGACGGTTTGCGCCATCAAGCTTGAAACCTCGGCATAGTCCATTCCAGGAAGGCCCACCGAAAGTATGGCCCGCGAAAAAAACGGAAGCCAAAGGTAATCGTCTTCCGACAGAACGTCCAGGGGGAACGCGAGATCCATGTAGCTGATGCCGTTGGTGTGCAGCTCGTGGCACAGCGCGGGGATTCCGCCAAGGTCTTCCAGGCGGCGGGGAATCCGCTCGGGTTCGGGGGAAAGATCGGCGCGGGAAAGGTGCGGAATTGTTGCAAGCGCCTCGGGGCTGTCGGCCTCGTTTTGGATTTCTTCCAGGGCGGCGGCTTTGTCGATTATGCCCCGCCTCTCCTCGGAGCCAAGACCCTTCAACGTTTTTGACAATTTTTCAGCGAGCTTGGCTTCCTGATTCGGAAGGAAGTCCGTTTGCGGTTCCACCGTTACCAATGCGCGGTGCGGGTTGTCCAGAAGGTGTTTTCGTATCAGCGATTCCAAATAACGGTCGTTCTCGGCGATGCGGCGTTTTACTCCCTCCATGAGCGGAACCATCAAGAGGCTTTCCCAGGGCGTGCCGCCGTGCAGCCACCCCCGCAGGGAGCGGCCCATCCACGCCAACGAAAAAGGCCCGCCGGCGCGCTTGATTTCCCGCTGGGAAAATTCCATCGACAACAACGCGGCCTCGATTTCCTCCCTCGGGATTCCCTCTTTGGCAAGCCGTTCAAGCTCGCCGAGGATAAGTGCCTCAACCCGTTTTTCCGTTCCGTTTTCCACCCCGCGCAGTCCCGCGCCGAAGGTCGTTTCCGCCATTCCCAAATCCAGCCCGGAAACCGGGGCGATGTCCTCGCCAAGCCCGGACTCCACAAGGGCCTTCAAAAGCGGAGAACCGTCGTGGCCCAGCAGAACGTCGGAAAGCGTTACAAGCGCCATCGTCTCCAAGGGTTCAAGGGCGTCGGAACAAAGCCACGAAACAAAAACCGTAGGCTTGGTGTCGCCGCCGGCGGGACACGAAACCCTGTACTCCTTCGGCGAAGTCCAGCGTTTCTGTCTGGGAATCAGCGGAGCCGCCTCCCCCCCCTCCCCGTCCTTTACGGCGGAGAAGAATTTATCGTTAAGGAACGCAAGCTGTTTTTCCGTGGGGATGTTTCCCGCAAGAAAAACGCGGCAGTTTGCCGGGGAATAGCGGCGGCGATGAAAATCCTTTAGGCCGTCCCAGCTTAGCTCCGGTATGTCTTCCGGGTTGCCGCCGGATTCAAGGCCGTAAGGGGTATCGGGCATTATCGATTTTGTCGACCAAAGGCCGGCAT
>Ga0209755_10002392_pt1 | contig 25955 bp, 24 predicted proteins | sample TergutCo191P1_FD_187301 | JGI IMG/M metagenome (GOLD analysis project Ga0209755, IMG submission 187301) | Cornitermes sp. P1 segment gut microbial communities from Petit-Saut dam, French Guiana - Co191P1 (SPAdes) (version 2) | ecosystem: Host-associated > Arthropoda: Insects > Digestive system...
TGTTCCTGTCATTCATAAGAACCCTAATAACTCTAAACATCTTCATAAATTTAGGGATACGCCATTCAATCTTTTAGACTTCTTGTGATGGACGCTATAGGGACACTCCTAATTATACCATGTGTTTGGGAAGTGAATTATACTGAAAAATAATCCACTCGCGATTGATATAAATATCACCTTAACATTATTATTTCCGGTATTTTCTTGTAATTTAATTAAAATAGCGGTCATTAATATGCCCCTAAACAATAATTCTTCATAAGAGGCTCGTACGATTTCATTAATAAAAACGACGGGAAGATAAGAAAGTGATCTTGTATATAATGATTGTGTGTTTATTACCATAAAAAAACTATACATTAGAAATATAACAAGCGGACTTAATATTATTAACCCACTTCTTATTCTTTTTCTTTGAAATATATTGTTTGAATTATTTTTTTTAATGATATAATTCAAATTGCAAATCGCAACGATTGTAAATGCCAATCTGGTGAATGTGTCGAAAGTAAGAAAGACATGTATACTATTTAACCGTTGCAATACCATATACATTGGCTCATAAAAATACATTAATATAACAACAGAAAAAATAAATCGTAAGCATACAATAGCAATAACATTGATTATGCTAAAAAAAATTATATTTTTGAAATACATATTTTTTATGATCATTAACACCAAACCAATCATGCAACATAGAAAGTTATTTTATTTTAAACTATTGGTGTTAACCCAATATAATGTGATACTTTTAGTTTTTCAAGTGGCGTATTTTTATAACGCTTTTCAAGATAGCTGCGCATCGCGTCTCCTATCTTGTCTAGCCTCCAAATTAATGACTTCAAAAGGTAGTATTGGCGGCTTTATAACATTACCAATATCACGAGCCGCTGGCGGTGCAACATCTTTGTAGACTTCCCGTGCTAATTTTGAAATCTGAAAATTTTTATCCATTCAAGCACACACCCTGAAATCCGCTATACGTCGAAAAACCAAGCATATACAACGCTAACGCAAAAGAGCCATTCTTTGCATGAGCCAATTCGTTCAGCTCACTGATAACGCTATCTTCGGGCACAACACTTGCAGCGGTACTTGATACGGCTTTTTCGATAACACCAGGAAGCACCATGCACATTTGATAAAATGCGTCATCTTGCCCTGTTACAAGCGAATAAAACTTGTCGATGCTAACACGGCGAATACGACGGTGCTTCTTCTGCTGACTATCAACAGAAACCGTCCATGCAACATTTTGTGATTGCTTTGCGATAACTTCAACAAGGAAACAGGCACAATCATCATCAGCAAGTAACTGCGATTGCATACGGATATAAGTTTTACCCGAAGCCGCCGAGTTCATCGTGTTATGCTTGTTTTTCATTTCAACAAAGACACGACTAACCGTATCACCGTCTGACACATCGATACCGTCCTTTTTTGTGAAAACAACATCCCAACCGCTTGTGGGAACATCACAATCAATTATATATTGGAAAATTCTTTGATGGAAGTATCCAATATCATTGTTGTTAGATTTGTCACGCTGGCGAAAAATTTCATTTTTTACGATTTCTTCCCATGAAAATCTATATACCGTCTTGTCAAAAATCAACTTTATAGGGTCGATTAAGTTCTTGTTAAATTTCTTCATATTGAAAGGTTCTAACTTATCACCATACTGTTGGATTGTCGCTTCAACATGTTTGAGGAAATCTTCCTCTGATATAAATAATAACGGCCACATTACATTTGCTCCAATCCTTCATAAATTTTTCTTGCCACTTCATAAGCGAGATTGACAGGAACAGCATTTCCTACTTGCTTATACTGCTGACCGACACTTCCCGAAAATTCCCAATCATCAGGGAAACATTGACAGCGAGCATTTTCACGAACAGTAAAGGGGCGAGCTTCCAATGGGTGGCAACGGTCTGTTTGCTTTTGAGACGGCGAGGTAAGAACAGTTAAAGACGGTTCATCTAAACTAAGCCGCCTCAATATTCCTGTACGCCCACCCTCCATATACCAACAGCTTTTCATATAATCTTTTGCAATATCTACCGGTATATCACGCCAATAGCCCCCGGGGGGTACAAGTTCAAAAATCCTGCGTTTGTGTTCTGAATATTGTGTGCCGGCACTTTGCGGCACATCGTTCAAAATATCACGCAAAACAGGCTTGTATTCATACGGTATGGGTGCGTCAATTTGCACTTTATTTGCAAGGTCATTACGAATACCAATCATGATAAGGCGTTCTCTTTTTTGAGCAACGCCATAATCCCATGCGTTCATTATATTAGTCTTAACCGTGTAACCCTCGGCTTTGAAAATATCAAGAATAGTTTGATATGTACGCCCACTGTCATGCGATATAAGACCACGCACATTTTCAAATAAAAATGTTTTAGGTTGCAACTTCCGTAAGAATAAAGCGTAGTGATAAAAAAGAGTACCCCTTGCATCATCTAAACCTAATCGCTTGCCTGCATAAGAAAACGCTTGACAAGGCGCACCGCCAGACAGCAAATCTAAATCGCCTTCTTCAATATTGAATAAAGATACTAGATTCAAAGAAGAAATATTTGCAATATCGTCATTTATAACATTCCACTCTGGACGATTTTTTTTCAAAGTGTTGGCGGCATCTTTGTCAAACTCTATCAGCCCGATAGTATCAAAACCTGCTTTTTCAAGTCCGAGGGCTAAGCCACCAGCCCCAGCAAAAAGTTCTATGGACTTAAACTTTTTTGCCGACGCTTTAATGTGAGGGGCTTCCGTATTTACTTTTGCTGTATCAAATAATGACATTTGTAGTGCATTCATAACAATGCCCCTTTCTTGATATATTCATGCCACATGAGCACACAAAAATTTAAATATATTGCAACATAAAAATCGAACAAACAAACGCAAAAACCTCATGCCTCTCTGCGGACGTGTCCCGCCGCCGAGGGAGTTTTTATATAGATATTGTAACCTTAAAATCAAAAAAGGAAAAGGAGTAATCACGCATGAACGATCAAACAAAAGAAAACTCAAAGATGCTCATTATTATTTGTCCCACAAAAGATGCGGTAGACATAGCGAACCTCAACGCAGCATTATGTATAACAGAATTAAGCGGCATTCTGTACATTGTTTGTCAATGACGTGAGCATTGCATAATGTTCACATTAAATATTACCGATATTTTACCACAGGATAGACCACTTTGCGCACATCATGTACAATAGGTAATAAAAATTTAATGTAGGCATAGCGTGAATTGTTTTAATCATACATTCACCACAATACAAGGAGCGAACAATGCATTATTACAAAATTGAACAACTTCATCCGTGGCTGTACACCATTTTTGATCCGCTAAATGTATATTGCTATTTGATTGTCGGCACCCGGCGCGCACTGCTGTTTGATACATGCCATGGTGTGACATCGCTGGATGCGGTGGTGCGCGGCATTACGGATTTACCTTATGATGTGGTGCTCTCGCACGGGCACTGGGATCACACAGCCGGTGCGTATGAATTTGACAACGTGTGGCTGCATCCAGGCGATGCAGAACTGTGTTTACGCGGGTTCAACCAACAAACACGCGAAAACATCTTAACATGGTATGAAGATCAAATCCGTGCGGTACTGCCGGATTTTGACCGCAATCTATATCTACATTGCGATCGTGCAATTGAACTGATGCCGTTAAAACATTGGCAAACCTTTGATTTGGGCGGCATCACCGTACAGATGATTCCAATGGATGGACACACTCCGGGTTCGGTTGGCGCGCTGATAAAAGAACATCGCTTTTTACTCGACGGCGATGCCGCCAATTCCCATCAGTGGATGTTTTTAGAAGACAGTTTGAAAATGCCGGTTTATATTGAAATGCTCAAGCGCACCGCTGCGCTTGATTTTGACAATTTTATGATGAGCCATTCACAAGAAATATTCTCCAAAACATTGTTTGAAAAATATATTCATGTGGCTCAAAATATCGACATTAAAAAATCCACCCCCTATGATTACAAGTTTGACACCTTGGGTGGCTATTTGTATGAAGAAGACGGTGTGGGAATCGTTTTTGATCCAAAGCGGTTGTCGTAACAAACGCTGATTTGTGTTGCTAAACTTTCCCGTGCGAATTTTTTAGGGTAAAATAAAATTAATCTTCATTTTTGCATGAAGAGGTTGTTGTTCACATGACCAATGGATATTTACCGTTTCGCATTAACCGAAATTATGAATAACGTAATCGTGATGTGTAATTTTTAGGTGTGTTATGACGCATTGAACGCAAGGATTAGTAATTTATATTTTTGGGAGGACAAAATGTTATGGATATATTCTTTGAAAAATCTTCTCCAGCAGATGTAAATGAAATTATTAAAGTCCGTAACAAATCTTTTTATGACGACTTTATTAAATATGGTGAGTTTCCTGGATACAATTGCTCGGTGCAGGGTGTGACAAGTGCCATACTGGAAAGATTCGTATATAACATAATTTGCGATGGCAAAATTATCGGAAATATTAGTGTTCGAGATGATGGGAATGGTAAATTTCATTTGAATTGTTTATGTATAATTCCCGAATATGCAAACCTTGGTATCGGTAAAAAAGCAATGACATTCATTGAAAGTCAATTTGCAACGGCGAAACATTGGTTCCTGGAAACCCTTGTTGAAAAAAAACGCAATCTTTATTTTTATCAAAAACACGGCTATATAATCACAAAAGAGTACATGGAAAAATCCATTAGATTGGCAGTGCTTGAAAAGTGGATTAACCCAGCCGTATAAACATAAAACGGCGGGTAGGTAAAATCCTCGCTGTTTCGTGATTGCCGCGATTAATAGCGACAACTTAAGCAATCATAAGCCAAAGCATCAAGCCTTGGTTTTTTTGCAAATTGTCAAATACTTGCACCATTTATAAATTGTTAAGGATTTCTTGATAATCCTTCGTTGCCAAAGCACTCGGTTGTCCTTTTTTACAAAAGGATAACCGGGCAAGCTTCGGTGCGTTTCTTTCAACGACCATCATGCCGTTTACCACCTTGTTTTGAAGTGCGTCTAAAGCCTCCAAAAACCGTGCATCGTTCTTTGCTTTATTATAAAACGACAACACATACACATATTTGAATAAATTATAATTACCCATCGGATATTCCACTTGCATAAACCGCGATCCCATTCCATACTGACAAGGACCAATGGGTATTTTGATCGTCCAGTGCGCCAGTAAAAATTCTACGGCTTTATCCAGCTTGGGTTCATTGTTTAAATACAAACTGTGCCGAAACGCATCAAGGATATTGAGCGTGGGTAATGGATTTGAATGCTCCGTTTCCGGCCCCCGCCCATATGAAAATTTATTGCATCGCCAGCCACCATCATCCCATGTGGTTTGCAACAAATGAGACAATGTTGTTTGTATGCGTTCATCTTGAACATAACCCAATCGGCACATTAAACTTGCCGCATACGCAGTATGACAAGGCAAGATGCCGCCTACGGGTGTGATCTTAAACCGTCCATCGTTTCGCCACACACTAAAGAACAAGTCTGCCACCGCTTTAAGCATGGGATCCATTGCGTCCATACCCAGATTAAGCAGCATGAGTGCACTATCCATACACGAAAAAGGAGAACCTTTAATCAATCGTTTATCGGGGGTTGTCCAATAATCCGCGCCCAAGTCATAACGATGGGATAAAATAATGTCTATGTCGTTTTGATATTTTATGTCTATTGCCATTTTTGATTTTGACTCCTTCACCCAGTCAATGAAACAGATAACTTTACTTGTTCGGTAATGACACGCACACCAACCACCCACTTATACTACGCATCATTAGTAAACGATGAAGCGCATTAGCGCGACCATGCTTGCTGCGATGCCGGCAGCAAATGTCCCAATAAATAAACCTTTTAACGCACCTTGTATGTGGAAAACCGGATTTTTATATACGGCGACCATATCCTCTGTGCCCGGTATCCGCAGTTTTTTATTACGTGTAAAGATGATGACATCCAGCACAATCAAATCATATATATTGACCGCGAAGAAGAGTATAAACACATGGACAAAAGCCGCAACAAAAGTTGTCTTGCCTGAAAACAAACTCACGACCGCAAGTAATATCACACCAATCAGTGTTCCGATTATTTTGCGCAACAGGTTCTTTTTCTTTGTCTGCGGCAAAATATTTTTGTATTGCGGCAAACTTTCAACCCGCTTACGAATGGCCGGGGGATATGAAAGTATTTGTGACAACGGATTTTTAAACAGTGGTGGTAAAATGAGAAGCGTGAAAATGATGCATAAAATAACGCACTGAATTAATAATACCATAAAAAAATCCTTTCTTGCGTTTTGAAATTTTCTTTTTAAATTTGTCCGTTGATGATTGTCTTCCGTATGCAGATGATTTTACTTCATTATGAACGCGTTTTGGCTTTAAATCAATAATGATGGATATTCGCAAATTGGGTTTAACTTGCATTTGTCCATCTGCTCACGTATAATTTTTGAAAATCACATGTTTATTCTGCGCTAAGTTTTGTACTGTTCATAACATGGCAGCACCGGAGAAAGGAGCGTATTTCAAATGAAATACCGAAATCCAATATTGCCGGGGTTTTATCCCGATCCCAGTATTTGCAGAGTCGATCAAGACTATTACATGGTAACAAGTTCGTTTGAATATTTTCCGGGTGTTCCGATTTTTCACAGCAAAGATTTAATCAACTGGACACAGGTTGGGCATTGCCTTACAAGAGAAAGCCAAATACCTTTGAACGGCGTTATGCCTTCCGGGGGTGTATGGGCGCCAACAATACGGCATCACAATGGGTTGTTTTATATGACGACAACCAATGTAAGCGGAAATGGGAATTTTTATGTTACCGCAGAGGATCCGGCGGGTGCGTGGTCCGATCCCGTATGGCTTTCAATTGGCGGGATTGATCCCTCGCTTACTTTCGATGGCGATAAAACATACTATACAGTTTCTCACCCCGACGAAAGCGGCATTTGGGGCATTGCACAGGCTGAACTGGATATTACAACCGGTCAATTCTTGAGCGAATTAAAACATATTTGGTATGGTTCCGGAGGAAAAAGTCCGGAAGCCCCACACTTATATAAAATCGGTGATTTTTACTATTTAATGATTGCGGAGGGTGGAACATTCTTTACCCATATGGTAACAATCGCAAGGAGCAAATCGCAGTGGGGACCTTTTGAATCATGTCCAAGAAATCCGATTCTGACCAATATGCAGGCGAAAAACCTTGAGGTGCACTGCACCGGACATGGTGATTTTGTGGAAGACCATCTTGGCAATTGGTGGATGATCTGTCACGGGATCCGCATTGCACAAAAATACATGACGCATATTGGCCGAGAAGTATACCTTGCGCCGGTTGTTTGGGATGACTTGGGCTGGCCGATCGTAAACGGCGGAAAATGGATTGAACGAGATTCGGATGCGCCGCTCTTGCCTTGTGTCTCGGTTGATGCGGAAACGGATATTGACCATTTTGATGATAACACAGTAGGGTTTCACTGGAATTATATTAGAAATCCCTATCTTCAAGACTACGATTTGACCTATAAAAAAGGATTTATGACATTATGGGGCAATGCCTACGAAATACATGATCCGGATTCCCCTACGTTATTGTGCCGCAGACAACGGTATTATGAATGCAGCATTGCGACATCCTTTGAATATCAACCGGTTCATGAAAATGAAGAGGCCGGTTTAATTGTTTTCATAACCGGGACATTCTACTATAAAGTAGTAAAGAAAAGATTAAATGGACGCGACATCTTAACGTTAGAAAAAAGAGCAGATGACTTTTTTCAGGTTGCCGCAACAGTAGAGGTCACAGAAGAAACCTTGTTCATCAAAGTAGAAGCAGACCGATTAAAATATAATTTTTATTACGGATATTCCGAACATGAAAAAATCTTTTTGGGCAGTGCTTCTGCCAGATTTTTAGCGTGTGAAGTTGTGGGAAGATGCTTTACCGGCACTTATGCGGGCATTTATGCGTCCGGAAAAGGAAAAAAATCGATGACCCCTGCATCCTTTGATTACTTCATGTTAGAAAACAAGGAAGCATAATTTTTGCTTGCCTTGTTAAACGGAACTATTATTTAAGATACATCTAAATTCAAGGAAATAAACCTAAAGTTAAGTTATAAATATTTGGTTCTATGATTAACCGAGGTGACACACTTTCACTGTTTATCACACCCAAGACAACATCACGAACTTCATAAAATACGTCACAGTCAACGCGAAGATAACCACCGGAAACCCGCCGATTGTGTTCTTCTTCTAACCAGTAAAAATGCGGCGGCAGTGATTGCGATTCGGCATCAACACCTTTAACGTAAAACAGAATATTATTATCGCCGCTATAACGCGGTGATGTTGTTATTAACATGGCACAAATATTTTTCACTAGACGATTTTCAACCATATTGATAAGTGTATGCTTTGTGAACCCTTCCCCGCCTCCATTTACCACCATTCCGGGTGCGTTATTTGGCGGTGGTGATAGAGACAATGCCCCGGGTCGTCCGCCGAAATACGCATCCAATGTTAACATTTGCGCGGCACCATCGTAAAAAGTATAAACAGCATGCACTGACCAGAAAAAACCACCAAAAATAGATTCCCAAATAATAAGTTCCGGAATGCCGTCCCTATTAATATCAAACACATTAAAGTGCCATGTATCTTCTATTGGCAAATGAGTGGTCATACTCCAATATTCCCGCAACAAAGCAGCATACGCAGCACGCCAAGGTTCTTCATCATTGTCAACATCTTGCACTAAGACATATACTTCCGGGTCAGTCTCATTTTCAGATAAGTGATAACTCGCCGGCACCAATGGGGGCGCACTTTCAGCAACTTCCGGATCGGCATCATTTCCAGATAAATGATGACACGCTGTTATAACAAGCAGATATATAAGCGTTATTTTGATAAGCGATATATATTTCATAAGACAGCCTCCTACTGCATCATCTTGACCTGTTTTTTAAAGCATATCAATATCATTGTGAAAAAGCAAGTTATGCACAATAACAAACAGGCACGATGTGGATCCATCCTGCCTGTTTATAAAAATATTCTATGCTATTTTATTATTCCATTTTTAAACACATCATATCAATCGTCATTATCATAACGTTTTAATGTACAAGAAATTACATCGGTAAAGTCCAGTGTAAAAGCTTCATTTGTTGCAAGAATACTTGTCAACAACACACACCGCCGTTATCATGCTCTTTAAAGTTTTAAGTCCCCTTCTTTAATGAGTCCTTTTTTACGCATCAGTTCGGAAAGGGTGAATGCGATGACTGCGGGGACAACAAAACACACCAGAAGCATCGGCACAAACCCACGCATGCCCATGGCATAAATTGTTTGGAATGGGCCAACCAGTCCCGATGTCCCCATGCCCGCACCAACAGAGGTTGTTCTCATGCCCAGAAGCACGGCGGCAATCGGTCCGGAAATCGCACTCGCAACAATAGGAGGAAGCCAAACCCACGGATTTTTAATTATATTCGGCATTTGAATCATCGAGGTACCAATGCCTTGCGCGATGAGTCCACCCGCACCATTTTCCCGAAAAGAGCTGATGGCAAAGCCGACCATTTGCGCCGACGCACCGGCCAATGCCGCACCGGCTGCGAGGGTACCGATTTCGGTCACGCCTTCCGGCGGAATGCCAATACCGATGGCTATGCACAGCGCCGCAGAAGATATAATGGGCAATGTCAATGTGAGCCCGATTATTATTGCGATTAAAATGCTCATGGGCAATGTGTGCAGTTCTGTAATGCGTACGATAAATTCGCCAAACTGTCTCATCCCCTCAGTAATAATCGGGGTGATAAGAAGTCCGATGGTTCCGCTGATGACAATGACCAGTGCGGGTATGATCAATAAATCAAATTTTGTTTTGCCTTCAAGCCTCCGTATAATTTCAATGGTTATTAACACCGCAAGCAGTGCACCATGCGGATCACCAACAACAATGGATGCCACCGCAATGCTTCCATCAACAAACCGAAGCGTCCCTGCGCCAAGTGCACCCGCCGAAACCGCAGCAAGCAGTGTAAACGGCTTTAGATTCTGTGCGGCGTCAACCCCAACGACGCGCTTCATTGCGACACCGGCACCAATAGCCGGACCCATCATTAATTGTGCGGCACGCCCAATTTGTTCAAGTCCCATCGCAATATGCCCAATAAATACATTGTCAATATTTCCAAGCAAACTGCCGACTTGTGAGATTATGGTGCCAATAATTAACGATGCAAAAAGCCCTTTGGTCATTCCATCGAATACCATTGCTAAATATTCCCGAATTGTCATCTTTTTCATTTTTATGCAGGTCTCCTTCGTTGATGTTACAAATTGTATGATATTAAATTTGCTTTGTAGATGGTTCATGGTAATCATACATTGCAGTAAGCATAAAAGCACCCCTGCGCCATGCATGTGTCTTGTCACATGTAAAGTGTAGGGTGTGCTTTCATTTTTGTCAACAATTAATTTTTAATATATTGAGTCCTGAACCAAAAATCCGGCACAATCCAGTGCCTTATAAACCTGCTCGAAGTGTGCTTTATTTCGGCACGCAACCGTGTGCAAATGCGCACCCAACGTCAGTGCTGATAACAATTTAACTTCCGATGACTTTACACGTTCAATAAAAATATCAACATCATCGCGGTTTTTAATGTTAAGCTGTCCCGTGATTTCACCATACAGCTCATGCTCAACAATGACATTCATGACCGTAGCCCCTAAGTCCACGATTGTATATAATTCATCCTTGGTGTCTTCAGCACGATGACAACATGCTATTTTTCCGATATATTGATTTAATGTTTTATATTCCGGAATCATATACCCGCGCGCAGTGGCAATGATTTCATGCCCTTGTGCACGCAATATGGCAACATCACCAACGATAACTTGACGACTTACATTCAATTCTTTGGCCAATGCGGAAGCACTCACCGGCGCATTATTTTTGTTGATGATCTCAAATATTTTTGTTCTGCGCATTTTTGCGTCCATAACAAAACCCCTTCAATAATAAATAATGCATAAAAATCCATTTGTTCTTATTATGCGGCAATTTTTATATAAGAACAAGATTCAAACACTTATTTTTACGAAAAAGCTGTTTTGGTTATTTACTACTTATGTGTATTAACCGGCAAATATTTCAGCGGCACAACGTATCCACTGATCCGCAATCATCTTGTGACCGACCGGGGATGGATGGACACCGTCATAAAGCCAATAAGTGACCGGCTTTATTTTCAGCGCATCTTCAAACATGCCTTGCAATGGAACGTGAATCAGTTGATGCTTGTCTGCTATTTTTTTAATGATGGTTTGATTGATTTTAAGCCCCGGTGCAATAACCGGAAAATCCTTTGCAATCGCATCGGTACACAGCGCTGCCGGTTCCATTAAAATAATTTTGGCATGCGGCACGTGTTTTTTGATAAGCTGAATCAAAATTTCATACAATGTTTCAAATAAATCCGCGTCCACACCATCGTTGCGGTTTGATTCATGCCATACATCATTGATGCCCACAAAAATACTAACGATGTCCGGTTGATAATTAATACAGTCCCGTTTAAAGCGTGCCAGTAAATCCGTTACTTTGTTTCCGGATATCCCCTTGTTAATAACTTCAATGTCCTTTTCAGGATATGTCTGCATCAGTTGTCCGGCTGTCATCAAGACATAACCTTGACCCAGTGATGCATCTTGATCTTTATAACGTGCGCAGTCCGTAATGGAATCGCCGATAAATAATATTTTCATACCGTTCACCCTTTATTATATAGTTCGAAAAACAAGCAACAAAGCCGCATTTTAATCCATGCCGCAAAAGTGTCGGAATAACTATGATGCTGATCATGTTCGGCTTATTTTAAATATTTATACATTGATTTTGCTGAACATCGCATGTGCTTCCGCATCCGTCATGTTGATAAAACCTTCTATGCAATAATCCCGCAAAGATTTGGCACCGGACATTTCTTTGAACATCGTGAAGCGCGGCAATTGTGGTATTTCTTCGTGAATGAATGCCACCACTTCCGGATATTCATAAATTTCACTAATCGGCGTGTCTAAGTCAAATTTGTCGGTTTTTTTATTAAACGCAACCTCAAAGGCATAACTGCCGCCAACAAAGACTTTGTTTTCGCACAATCCGTCTATCGTAACAATGGCTTCTGCGCCAAATGGCACCACGAAATGATACTTTATCGTAGCATCTTCGTATTTCCAGCCGCTTTGAATGGTGCCCATCGGCGAATGGAAGACCGCATTCATTTCACCGAGTAATGCGTCCGGCTTCGGAACCAGTTTGAACTTTTTAAATCCGGGATGCGCCGCAATGGGGGTAATGCCCGCCGCGTCAGAATACATCCATTCCATGATGCTGCCATAAGAATAGTGATTGAGTGAATTCATGCCGGTGTCTGATATGCTTCCGTCGGGCAGTACCGAATTCCAGCGCTCCCATATGGTGGTCGCACCCATGTTTACGGCATAAAGCCAACTGGGGAAATCTTCTTGCAACAACAAACGATACGCAACATGATTGTTTCCGGTGGCGGAAAGTACGCGGCACAACAGAGGCGTACCCACAAAACCGGTGCGTAAATGAAAGTTCGTATCTTTTAATTTTAATGCCAATGCATGTGCGGTTTTTTCACGCCATGCCTGAGGCACAATGTCCATATACAATGCCAAGACATAGGCGGTTTGTGTGGTTATGGCAAGTCTGCCGGATTTTGTAAAGTATTCATCAATAATGGACGTACGCACCGCTTCTGAAAGTGTTTCATATTTTATGGCATCGTCTTCAAGTCCTAACACCGTCGCCGCTTTTGCCACCAACATGGCAGAATGACGATAATAACAACTCGCCAAATAGGTGTTTTCTGTGCCGCCAAAGCGGTTGCCGATTGGGTCCTCATTATCTAAAGCAAGCCAATCGCAAAAATGGAAGTCACCCCGCCACAAACGGTGTCCACCCATCGCATCATCGCGGGACTTAATATAATCCACCCATGCCTTCATGCTGGCGTACTGGTTTTTAAGCATGTTCACATCACCGTAACGGATATAATGTGTCCATGGAATAATTGTTGCGGCATCCCCCCACGCACAAGAACCTTCTTGTGAAACATCATGCTTGGGAATAACCACAGGCACATTGCCGCCGCAAGCTTCTTGTTCACGTTTTAAATCATACATAAATTTTTCAAAGAATGTCGCCACATCCATGTTGAATGCCGCTGTGCCAAAGAATACTTGCGCATCCCCGGTCCAGCCCATACGCTCATCACGCTGCGGACAATCGGTCGGCACATCAAGGAAATTGCCGCGTTGTCCCCACAATGTGTTTTCAAAAAGTTTATTAACCTTTGCATTGCCGGTCATAATTTCACCCACTTGTTCAAGGTCCGTATAAATAACTTGACCTGTAAACGCATCCATACACACATCTTGATGCCACTCTGTGAGTTTAACATACCGAAAACCATAAAAAGTAAATGCTTGTGTCACCGGTTTTTCTACACCGTCAGATACATATTTAAATTCACACAATGCACCGCGCAAATTATCGCGATAAAAATTTCCGCCCTGTAAGACTTCACCAAATTGCAAATGAACGGTTTTACCTTTTGGTGCCTTGTTTATAAATTCAAACCAACCCACCATATTTTGCCCCATATCCAGCACGACTTCCCCTGCCGGTGTCATGATGATGTCAATGGGTTTTAATTCGTGCATGATTTTGGTCGGTAGATTGCGGCGCGCTTCAAGCAGTGTCAATGGAATATCCACCCTCTTGACCCCAATCGGATTCGCAATGGCCAAGGTGTCATCACGGTATTCACCGTCAAAAATATTGGAATCTAGTACCGCTGATTGTTCTGACTGCCATGTTAAATCTGTCACAATTTTTTGCACACTGCCGTCTTCTAAGGTTATGTGCATTTCGCAAATGAGCGCAAATTCTTTACCATACGTAAATTTTTTGGCGCGGTGCAAACCATACCGGCCTTTGTACCAACCATTGCCCAGTGCCACTTTTATTTCATTGGTGCCTTGTTTTATTAAATCAGAAACATCATAAGTTTGGTATGCCAGCCATTTGTCATACGCAAAAAGTCCCGGTGCAAGCACTTCATCACCGGCTTTTTGTGCATTAATGTTCAAATAATAAAGCCCCAAGCCGCAAATGTATGCGCGTGCGTGCTTGATGGGTTTGTCCACGTTGAAATTTGTAAACAGTACCGATTGTCTGTTGTCGTTGATTTCCGGGGTGATCCATTGTGCGGTCCAAGCGTCATATAATTTTGCTGTTTCAAACCACGCAGTTTCAGCAGAGAATACATCTCCGGCAGAAACCGTCACACGCCAATAATACCGGGTATAAGGCTCAAGCTGAATATCCGGCACATAACACAGACTGTTAATTTCACTTTGAGAGCCACTGCTATAAAGGATTTCAGAGAATTTTGGACATAATGTGATCTCTACAATCGTCGTTATCTTTGGGTTTTCGTCACAATCAACAACCCATGACAAACGCACAACATCATCCAGTTGATAACCCAATGGATTGGTAATGTGGTTTGTTTTCATTTTTTTAACAGATAATTTCATGATTTTCCCCTTTTATATTGTTATATTCATGTGCACCGGCAACCATATCTTCATTTCTCCAAAGCCCCGGTTGTCCCATGCAAAGTACGGAACCATGCGGATGCGTGTTTTGGTGAGCCCCGTGACGGTCATCGGTTGATACAGCGCATTTTGATCATGGGTAGTGCTTCTGTTTTTCAGTACGGCATCCCCCACCAGTGCTGTGATTGCATACCCTTTGACATCCATAATTTCAGGGGTAAATTCAGCGTCTGAGAGCAGCATCAAATCATCCATTTTGCCGGCCACATCATGACTTTCAACACAGTACACCAACGGGCCGCGCATAACTGCGGCTTGATGGGTATTTTCTTCAACTTTTGCATGTGATTCCATCAGCACCACCGGCATGTCAAAAGTAATGTGCACTTCCGTATTTTCTTGAACCGGGACATCAATAAATGTATCGGCATCAGCGGCAACAATATCATGTTCAAATGTTAAAACCGCGGAACCCATCCGCACGGATCCACTACGCACCCATCCGGGAACGCGCACCTTGAGTACAAATTGCTGCCCGGTGCTAAGTCCTGTAACCGCCACCATTATCTTTTCATCAAATGGATAATGGGTTGTCATCTCCAATGTAAAATCCGCGCCGTTTGCGAGTACAATGTGTGCCACATTTGAAGAATACATCCCCAAATACACCGATGCTGCATCCACTTTATACGTATAGTCAATCGCTTGAGGCACTGAGCGCGACAAATTGGTGGGACAGCAGAAACATTTAAACATGTCACTGCGCTGTACCGGCCACATCACAGGATAATCCAAATTTTCGGTTCTGCGCAGCATATTTTCATAAAAATATTTTCCGCCATCCAAACTGACCGCTGCCAATATTAAATTATAATAAGCGCGTTCGATGGTGTCTAAATACATGGCCTTCGGTTCACGCATAAACATGCGGTGTGCCCAAAAAATATGCCCCAAAGTACCGCAAGTTTCATTGTATGCGGTCACATTCGGCAGTTGGTATTCATAGCCAAAAGCCTGATGTATATATTGTGCATCCAGCAGCATGCCAAAAGGTGAGGTCCCGGTGTATAACGGGCCGCAACCGCCGGTGATATAAATTTTTTGATGCATTAAATTATCCCAACATGCATCCAGCACATCAGGAATTTCGTCATCACCGGTTTCTAAATATAAATCAGCAGCACCGGCATATAAATACGTAGAGCGCACCGCATGTCCCACGATTTTTCGGTGTTCTTTTAATGGGATGCGGTCTTGATTGTCATCGGTACCGTTCTTGACTAAATTGCGTATCTCAATGGCTTGTTCTCCCATGATTTTGTAACGTTTATCACCGGTAACGCGGTACAGTTCAAACAAACCCATATAATGCGAGGGACAAACCGCCGTTTGTGCCACACCTGCATCTAGGATTTTTCGGTAACAACCACCCAAAAAGTCTGCACATTTGCATGCGATGTTTAAAAAGCTGTCTTTACCCGTCACACGATAATGCACCGAAGCTGCGGTGAATAAATGTCCGAAATTGTATTCTTCAAAGTCATCAATGTTGCCAAAACGCTGGACACCTTTTTGTGAGCCGATGATTTGCTTGGTCGAAATATAACCATCAGGCTGTTGTGCCTTGCCAATGAGGTCAATGTATTCATCCAAAGTTTCATTGATGTGTTCGTCTGATCGTATGGAGTACGTATAGATCATGCCCTCCATAAGTTTGTAAAAATCGCCGTCCCCATAAGGGGTCCCGCGAAATTCACCGGAAGATAGCCCTGCGGCAATACGGAAATTTTCCACTTGATGAAAATAACTTTCTTTGTCGGCAAATACAGAAAGGATATGCGGAATGGTCACATCCGCATTGGTGTTAAATCGATCCAGCCAAAAACCATCCTTCCATTTGATTTGGGTTTTGTTGATGGAATACACTTTGGCAAACGGTGATTTTGAGGTGTCCAGTATCATACAAGGCTCCTTTTAATTGGTGGTTTATTTATAACATGAATACATTAACGCAACATTTAATCCATGCCACCAATGGCGGCGGAACAAATCGGGGCCGGTCGCGGCAAACTGTTATTCGGCCATGCAAATGTACAAACAACGCGGCTTTGTCAATTTTGTTTCGTAAATGTTTCAGCTTCTTTTCCCACATACTAACAAAAACGGCTGCGAACTGCAAATGCAGCGGCAGCCTATGTAGCAAATGTTGGGGCTAAAGCCCCAACATTTGGATAAAACGAAGGAGGTACACAAACAATCTATTTACTTCTTATGGATAAACAAAATGTCTTTCTGCTGCCGTTGGTCTTGCCGGCATTTGTGGTGCATTGTTCCAAATTTCCATATAACGCGGCAAATCAGCGGTATTGAGAATCAGTTCACGCATGACTTCAAAATCTGACATTGGACGAATGCCCGCGATAATTTGTGTAACCCATTCATCTTGAATGGTGTTGTTTGCAGATCGGATGAAAGAAGCATCTTCTCTTTCACGGTCTGTAAGCACCGGATCAAATGCAGGATAACGCACAAGGATTTCACCGCGGTTAACCATTTGTGTAACACCGCGAATCGCTTCTTGCGCTCTTGGGTTGAGTCCGCGGAACATGGATGTATCGTCACGAAGTGTCGCATAACGCGGCAACATGAGGTTCCAAATACCCAGTTCACTGCGTGCATCAGGGCCAAGATCAAGGAATGCTTCAATCCATTGTTTTTCGCCATTGGCGTCATAATAGAAAGATACACCTTCTTGTCCCCACTGGAACGCCGTAGAAATTTCATAAGAATAAACGAGGTCGATTACAGCAGCAAGTACTTCAGGATGATGCACATCTTCTCTTGCAACAAATCCCCACCATACATTGTCACCCATTGAACGCGCATTTGCGAACGGCGCAACACCGGCTTCGGGTTGTGGGTTTGGCATCCATACGATGTCCATTGGCCATGGTTCGCGGGGGCCGATGTTAAACCATACAGAGATTTGCTCTGCCCATGCAGAGGTAAATGCCCAGTTGCCGCTTGCCATGATGATGTTGGCTTCGTCACCGGAAAGTGTCATAAATTCCGGATGTAAGAAACCGCGCTCACGCCAGTCACGCAAGAGTTCAACCACTTCACGGTATCTTGAATTGCCGTGTGCGTTGAGAATGTGATGATCCCATTGACCGGATACATGGTCAAAGAAACGGCGGTTTGCCGGCATTTGATTACCCAGCACATGGCTCATGGTGTCCACATAGAAACCTAAGCCCCAACCGTATGATTGGAATGGTACGATGGTTGGATCATTTGCAACGATAATTTCCATTGCGGCTTCAAGTTCTTGAAGTGTTGTCGGGATTTCTAAATCAAAACGGTTGAGTACTTCCATGTTCGCAAACCATGCTTCCGGAATTGCATCGTTTTCAAGGTTTGGGATGTTGGTCAGTCTGCCGTCCGTGGTAACATAACGCATTGCCCAAGGCGCATCTTGTGCGGCGGCAACAAAGTTTGGCATGTACTGAAGCAGTGGCATGAAGTCAAGAAGCATACCGCTGTATGCCATACCAAGATCCCATGAGTTGCCGCGGTTTACCCACATAACATCAGGCAGTCCGCCGCCGGCCCAGTAAAGATTCAGGCGGGTGGCATAATCTGCATTGGTTGGGGTATCCCAAATAATTTCAACATTACCCATCATTTCACGCAAAAGTTGTGCGCCATAAGCATCAAAAGGCTCATTGACACCGGTATCCATCGCAAAGAAACGGAAGGTGATGGTTTCGCCGGTCCATGGTAAAATACCTGCCGGCTCTTCAACAATCGGTGGTGGGGTTGGGGTCGCAACCACCGCAGGGGTTGCAATCGGCGGCGGGGTTGGAGAAGCAACCGGTGCCGGATCATCGTTTCTGCATGCGCCAAACATAAGTAAGGCACTGCATACGAGCATAACCGCTAAAAACTTTTTCATTTCATACTCCTTTTTTGTGTTTTATATGTTATCCCTTTACGGAACCCATCATGATGCCTTTGGCAAAATGCTTTTGCAAGAACGGGTACACGCATAAAACAGGGAAAATGGTGACAATAACTGCGGCAGAACGTAAGGTTCTGTTGGTAACAAGCGTATGCAATGCGCGAAGATCCACGTTTTGTGCATCTTGGAAGTCAAAAAGAATGAGCATACGTCTTAAAAAGATTTGAATCGGCATCAAGTCATTGTTTCTGAAATACAGCATCGGGGTAAACCATGCATTCCATGTGCCGACAATATTCATCAATGCGAAGGTTGCCAGTACAGCCTTTGAACAGGGAATAACAATTTGGAACAAAGTGCGGTAATATCCGGCACCGTCCATATACGCCGACTCTCTCAGTTCAGAGGGGAGGTTTTTAAAGAAGGTTCTAAATACAATAACCGCGAAACCGGAGACTGCACCCGGCAAAATCATCACCAGCGGATTGTCCATCATCCCCAGTGCTCGGTTGATGAAGAAACTCGGCAACAGACCGCCGCCAAAGAACATGGTGATGACCATATACACGTTTAAGAATGTTTTGCCTCTGAAGTCCGGCACAATAAATGGAAATGCCATCATGGACACAAAGAGTAAATGGACAACGACAGAACCGGCAGAATACATGATTGAGTTCAGATAATACCGTAAAATTCTGCCATCTGCAAAAATAAATTGATAGGCTTCCGTATTGAAATTCACCGGTAAAAATGTCACCCGCAACAGCGGATCCGAGCCGTCGGATAATGACAATGACAAGGTGATAATCAGCGGATAGAGCCATGCCGCAACAGCCAGTGCCATGATAATGTATAAAATATAGTCAAAAGGCATCAAGCGTTCGAGTTTGCGTCTGGTTCTTTTCGGTGCGAGGCTCATCTTAGGATCGATGTTGACACCTTTGACTGCGGGTTCAAGCGGACCTTTTTCACTCATTGATGCACACCTCCTACCATAATGATGAATCGCCGACCCGTCTCGCAATTGAGTTTGCGATGACAAGTAAAGTTACGTTAATGATGGACATACTCAAACCCACTGCGGCTGCATAAGACTGCATGGCATGCCCTTCGATGCCCACGCGGAACACATAGGTACCCACAACATCTGCCGTTGAATAAATGGCCGGATTATACATAAGAAGAATCGTGTTCCAGTCATTGTTTAAGAGAGTACCAATATTTAGGATGAACAAAATAACGAATGTGGGCAAAATACCCGGCAAGGTAATGTGCCATGCCTGTTTTAATCTGTTCGCACCATCAATGCGTGCGGATTCATAAAGCTCAGGATTGACCCCTGCAATCGCCGCAAGATACATGATGGCGCCAAAGCCGACACCGGACCATATGCCGACACCGATGAACATCGGACGGAACAAATCCGGCCGCATAAAGAAGTCGATGCGGTTAAAGCCCAAAGTATCCAAGAGGATGTTGACCACACCACCCGTCAGGCCAAACATGTCACGCATCAAACCAATAATGATAACGGTTGATAAGAAGAATGGCATATACGAAACGGTTTGAACAAAACGCTTGTATTTCGTATGACGGATTTCATTGAGCAACAATGCAAAAATAATCGGTGCCGGAAATGAAATGAGCAGTTGCCAAAGCCCAAGAATCACCGTATTCCTAAAGGCACGGTGAAAGAGTGTGTCAACCACCATTCTTTCAAAGTGACGGAACCATGGGTCTGCCCACGACGATCCTGTAAACCCAAGTGCGGGCCTAAAATCTTGAAACGCCATGACCAAGCCATACATCGGCAAGTAGTTAAATAAGAGTAGAATGATAAAACCGGGCGCAACCATGGTATATAAAGGCCAATTCTTTTTAAGGTTTACAGCCCATGTCTGAGTGCTGCCCAGCATCGGTTTGCGTTCAAACTCTCGTTCCATTTTCGCCAGCCGGCGGGCTGACCGCTGAATCTCTTTACGCGTTCTTGGCATTTGAAACCGCCTTATCGATAATTTGTCTAAACTTTCTTTAATTGTTACAATGTTGTTGCAAATAATATACTAAATATTAAAACTGCTTCATATGCAATAATATTATATATGCTGTATTTTATATGGTTATTTCATATATGTTTTTTATAAAACAACCATATATGTTGTATGCCTTTCACAGCAGACCCTATATTTTATGCATTTTCGTTGGTTATTCTTTATATTTTGATGCCGATGTCGGCACGCTTTAGCAACAAAACCCAATCATTGTGACCAAAACGCTTGCGCGGCGGTGTAAAGTTATGGTCGGTGTTTTGTTTTATTTGACCGAAATAACTGCGGACACCGCTGGCGGGATCAAACCACCATGCATCGGCATCCATAGGTACATGCATCGTAAAATTACGTCCGGAATAATTATATGCGGCAAGCACCTGATTGCTGCCAAAAATGCGAATGGTTTCCTCTTTTTCACCCACATCATTGCCAAGCAGGCTTTGTACCGGTTCGCACTGTGTATAGTCCATCTCTAGCATCAAATCCATTAAAAACTGCATTTGACCGGAACCTTCATGATGCAGTGCCACATCCCATGTGTCTTCAACGGAGTATGCCGGCTTGGTGCCAAAGCCAAACATTTGCATAATCGCATTGTCGCCATATGTATGCCCGGCACCCCCTGCAAGAACGGGCCACCATGCGTATCGGCGCACATGATGCGCTTGCCAAAATGGCTGTGTGCCATCATGCAGTCCCTGCGGAATCAGTTCATATGAAGGCTCGCCATCTAAAACCGGTCTCAGTGGTGTCTTTGCAAGATCATTTTCTACATATTTAAAGCTGTCTTCTCCGTGCCATGGTTCGCTGTTGGTTTTATCATCCCATGCTTTCATATCGCGCTGATCATACCGGCGGTGCCCTGATTGAAATTGATTAAAATCCAGCCATGCGCATTCATTAAACCAATAACTGGATGAGGTTCTGCCAAAAGGATGAAAACCCACCAGCTTATTGGTAGACTGTGTTTTTAAGTATGCTCCGGCGGCATTGTACATCTCATAGTTGACATCACCGCGAATATCGCCGCCCAAAAGCCATATAATATTGGGATATTTATCAAAACGTTTGTTTAAAAACGCCATATATTCCGGTGCATTGTCATTGTTTAAATAATTGATTTTGGCAAAATCACCCCAGGTCGGCAGCAACGCCAAATAAATCCCCATATCCGCTGCCATTTGTACAACCATCTCAACATGCTGCCAATAGGCTTCATTTTTTTCAGAGATAAAATCCTCCATCGTATCATCATGAATTATCTTGCAAGGCTCATACCCCTCCATGAATTTTACCGATGCCAGCAAAACAGCTTGAATGACATTGTATCCTTTGTCTTTTCTGTTTTTTAAATAGCGGTGCGTTTGTTCTTCATTTAAACATTGGAACAATCGCCATGCCGTATCACCCAACCAGAAAAACGGTACATCACCATGATAAAAGTATCGTCCCTTTGTGCAAAGTACGCCTTGACTCCAAGGTTTGTTCATCTTTTCCAAGCCTCCTATATCCGTGGTTCGTGATGTTTTATACCACACCCATCATGTGCCGTGCTTCATCCGGTGTTGCAATATCCAAGCCGATTGCACGAATCAATATTGCAAGTTGTGCCACCAATGCTGCGTTGCTTGCTTTTTTCTCAGGTGCAATGAAAGGACTGTCTTCATGTCCGATGCGAATCAGACGTGCACCCAATCCCAGTGCGCATGCCATAAGCGAAAAATCAGTGCGGTGTGCTTGCGTAAAACCCCAAAGATGCTGCGGGTCTAAATATTGCCACATGGCCGTCAACGCTTTGGCGGTTGCCGGCGCGGCACCTTCATGACCCAATACCAAATTGTACAACAAAGGGGCTTTAAAGGTGAATGTGTTTTGCATGCACCGCATAGCTTCTACCATGCCGATTTCAAAAATTTCAACTTCCGGGATTTTATCATGCATCAGTAATTTTTGAACACAGTATTTCACATCTTCAGGGGGATTCATATACACATGCCCGCCAAGATTTACCGACCCCACATTGAGCGAACAGGTTTCCACCAAAGATAAACCAAGTGGTGCGCAGCGTTCTTCGATGGTGAGTTTTGAAATGCCGCCGGTGCTGGCTTGTAAAACGATGTTTGATTGTGTGCGGATGCTGTCCAGTAGAACAGCAAATTCATGGACATCCTTTGTAAGCCGGCCGTCATGATCGCGCACATGCAGATGCACCATGGATGCGCCTGCGGCGGCACAGTCCGTAATTTCTTGTGCCAAATGTTGTGTGTTGATTGCATGCGGCACCGCCGAAACAGGCGCCACAGAGATAATGACTTTATTTTTCATGCCATACCCCTTTATTTATAAGACAATTTGTCAACGAGATCGACCAACAACATGCCGTCACCGACATTGCCCGGAAGAATAATATAACCCATGCCGGGGAAACGCGACTCTTCGCCGCAGCGCCATACCGGCACACCGGATGCGGCCTGTCCCACAATTTCAGCGCGACGGATTTTAAGCCCATCCGTGGCAACGTCTGACGCTGTGATGCCGCCCTTTGCCATAACATAACGCGGCAAACAGTCCAGTTCCGCAACGGTTTTTGACAAGCCCTTGGATATTTTTACCGCAAATTCCAGTTCATCCTCGGCATTGCCCGTTTTTAAATCAACACGCACGCGCGAAGTGCTCAGCACCACCGTTTTTCCGGCTTTTAACGCAATGGTGCAAATTTTTGAGGCCTGCAAAATTTCGTCATTAAATGTTTTTTCGTCCATCAGCGCTCTGCGCTGATCAAAATTAACAAAGGTCACACCGGGATACTTTGCCAAATTCAACAATTGTTCACTGGTTTTTTGTGTATGCGAACCGGCAACAATAAGCCCCCCCGCCGGGTTTTCCGGTTGATTTAATATGTCATGAGGTGTCAAAATAGGTTTGAAGGATACCTCTGCAAGCGCATTGCAAAATGGCGCCGCGGTACGGAACAAAAACTGCTTGCCTGCGGCAATCGCTCTGCGCATGGCAACCGAAAAAATTGTCAGCTGATCTTGATACAGCGCATTTGGCACAATTTTTTCAAAACCCGTGGTTTGCATCAATATGTTAAAAATAACATCCGCATCATTCATTTGTGCCATGTCAATTTCAACAACCGCATCGGCGCTGATGGCTCCGAATGTTTTCTCTTCAATCCAATCGACAAGTCTGCTTGATTTATAACCAAAGGTTTGATCTTTGGCAAATTCTGACGCGCCGATAGGCATCAAACGATCATTGTATGCGACATAATGGATCCCTTCACAGGTATAACGTCCGCCATCCGCGAAAAAAGGACAAATGATTTCCGCATCAAAGGGTGGATGCCCCTGTTGTTGCAGCGTTTGCTTCAACACTTCGGTTTCCAGCGGCCAATGCCCGCGGAGTGTTGAATCACTGCGTGAAATAATAACAAATGGAATTTTTGATTTTATGGATTGCGCCATCAAACGTTCCGCGATTTCTTTATGCACCGCTTCACTCTTTGCCGCGGTAAAACTACGGCTGTTGGTAAGAATGAAGAAAATATTACCCGGCTCATTAAATGCATGTTCAATCGTACCGGGGAACCAGTCCATATAAATAGGAACATCATGAACGGTTTGTGTGCCGGTAGAATCATCATCCAGCACCACAATTTTCCCGTCAAACCCGGGAACCTCCACCGCCGGTATTTGCGGCTGAGAATATTGTGCTTTTAACTTTTTCAAAGAAGTTTCAACGATTTTTTCCATTACGCGCCAACACCCACTTTGCTGACAAGATTTTCAAGACATAGACGGGGACTTGAATATACCGGTTTATCCGTACATTCTTTGAGCGCAGACTCCATGCGCATCATGCTGGCTTGTGCCAGCACAAAGCAGTCCGCATCATGTAGATTCATCACCGTATTTTTTATAATTTCATCATGTTTTGTTGCATCCCCCGACACCAACGCATCAAATGCGCCTTCGGCAAGCCCGCTTATAATATGACACGATTTGCCCAGTGATGCCGCCTTGCGTTTAATCAGTGACATGGTTGGTTCAAGCGTCGTGGGGAGCGTGGCAATCACCGCAATACGTTCATGATGTGTTGCCGCATAAGTTACCATCGCATCATCAATACGCACCACCGGCAAGCCTGTCCGCACTACAAAAGCCTCTGCAACATCCCCCACCGATGAGCAAGTATTTAAAATAATGTCCGCACCAAAATCATGCGCAGATTGATAGTATTGTTCAAGTTTTTGTTTTACATTGTCTGTGATCATGCCATTTTTAACGCATTCACCAATAATGGTGTCGTCAATAATGGACACTTGTGTAAAAGGGTATTGTGCGATGACATTTGAAAGAGGATCTTGAAGCCCTTTTCCTGTATAAATTGCAACAATTTTTTTCATCATAATCCTCCGTTAATTAATTTTAATGGTCATGGCCGTATTGAAAATATAGTTTTCAGGAATGATGACGGTAAGCCCCGCATCGGTTCGTTCAAAAGAAATATTCGCATCACATCCGAGGATGCAAACGGACTCAATATGCGCAATGCGTGCGGCGGTCACACTTTGAATCAGCACGCTTCCGTTTGTCGGCTGCCCCAAGCACATGGCATACACGGAACCATCTTTTTGTGTGAAGCGGAAGTCGGATGATGTAAATTCAGACGCGGCACTGTCCGTAGATTCCAAACCTTCATCGATTTGTTTTTTTATTTTGTTTACGTCAAAGTTTGAATCTGACTGGTTGTTTCCGCCTTCCATGGCAACCAGCCAAGGACGCGAACCATAAATGGCTTCACCGTTTGTGTGCAGCCAGTCACCCACCTCATACAAAACACGAACCGCCTCCGGGTGAAATGAACCATCTGCATAGGGGCCGACATTTAAAAGCAGCACCCCATTTTTGGACACAATATCAATAAGCTGATGAAGCACCGAAGCGGCACTTCGGTATTTTGGTTCTTGCACCATACACCATGTAACATTATCTTCAAGGCGGTCATCCGTTTGCCACACAAACGGTTTCGCCTGTGAAAAATGCCCGCGTTCAATGTCGAGAACACCCACATGTTCCGGCATGTCCGCCTGTTTGTATGTGATGACACCATGCGGTACATTTTGATAATAATGTGTCGCCATCTCATGGCGCAC